>Ga0307380_10003717_pt1 | contig 20922 bp, 27 predicted proteins | sample UN3MG_FD_202239 | JGI IMG/M metagenome (GOLD analysis project Ga0307380, IMG submission 202239) | Soil microbial communities from Risofladan, Vaasa, Finland - UN-3 | ecosystem: Environmental > Terrestrial > Soil > Coastal area > Acid sulfate soil | place: Finland: Risofladan, Vaasa | collected... | reverse complement strand
ATACGAGAGATATGAGCCAGTCAACAGTCCGGTCAACCAGAGATCGGCCGCCACAGAGCCACACAGGGCGTCAAATGCCCCGGGGCCAAAATGAATTTCGTCGCAAATTGCCGATACGGGGGGTATGAGTAATGAAGACGAAAAAACTGAGCAGAAGCATCCGGGAGGCAGGCCTACTTGTTACCACGATAAGTACACCGAACAGGCGTACAAACTGACGCTGTTGGGGGCGAAAGACAAAGATTTAGCTGATTTCTTCGGCGTGTGCGAGGCGACAATCAACAACTGGAAGCATGAATTTCCAGAGTTTTTAGAGTCCTTAAAAAGAGGCAAATTGCAGGCGGACGCAGAGGTAGCCGAGAGCCTGTACCACCGTGCGAAAGGCTACTCGCACCCGGAAGTTAAGGTGTTCTGTCAGGAAGGAAAGGTGATAGAACACAAGGTCACCAAGCACTACCCACCAGATACCGGAGCTGCAATCATCTGGCTCAAGAACCGGCAGGGGTTGTATTGGCGAGACAACCACGACGTGAATCTAGCTGGCCAGATTAGCTTTGGGCCGGTGATCGTGCAAATGGCGGGGGGCAATGGTGATTCAACATCGGAACCCAATATCTCACCCGACCAGGTAAAGAATGTTCAAGCTGACGAAGCGACAAACTGAGGCGTATCAGGCGCTGGATGATCCCACTGTGGTAGATGTCCTGTACGGCGGCGCGAAAGGTGGCGGTAAGTCATTTTTCCTCTGTGTGTGGGTGTTTCAGCTCGCGGTGCATATCGCAAACACGTTCAATCTACAGCCTACACCAAAGCCAATCCACGCTGGGTGGATGGGCCGCAAACAGGCGACAGACTTCACCTCCACAACATTGCAGACATGGCAGGATGTTATCCCTGACGATAATTATCAAATCAAAGCGGGGACGGAAAAACACCCGAAACACATACTCATTCAGGGCCGCATAGCTGTGGACTTCGGCGGTCTGGACCGGCGCGAAGACATAAACAAATTCAATTCCGCAGAGTACGGATTCATGGCTATAGACCAAGCCGAAGAGACAGCGAAGGATGATGTGGCGGTCTTGCAGGGATCGAGGCGGCTGAAAATCCACGGGCATCCGTTGTACTACAAAGGGCTCTACACGGCCAACCCGGCTAACTGTTGGCTGAAAGACGATTTCATTCCCGACTCGGCACCATACCGCCGGTTCGTCCAGGCATTGCCGAGCGATAATCCACACTTGCCGGATTCCTACATCGACATGCTCAAAGACTCTTTCGGCCACCGCCCCGAGCTGCTCGAGGCGTACCTTTACGGCTCGTGGGATCTGGCTGACGACGTCGATCAGGTTCTTAAGGCTATCTGGCTGGAGCAGGCCGGCGGTTTCACGCAGATCAAGTTCCAACCTCAGACTCGCAAGTACATCACCTGTGACGTGGCGCGGTATGGCGACAACGAGACGGTCAATTACTACATGCACGACACTGATATTGTAGATGAGGTTATCTATGGCCAGCGTGGTATCGACTACACAGTCAACCGCCTCACGGCGTGGAGCAATCAGCACAATCAATGCCCGGTCATTGTTGACGAGGGCGGCGTCGGCGGCGGCGTTGTGGATGTGCTCGCCAGTAACGGCGTCAATGTGATTGCGGCCAATTCAGCCACCAGGCCGGACCAGACAAACCCAATGTACACCTACGGCAATAAGCGGGCCGAGGTCTGGGATTATGCAGCGAGGACGTTGTCTCGCGGTGAGGTAGAGCTTCACCACAAGGACCCGATGCTGCGCAAGCAGCTCTGCACTCCGAAGTACAAATACAGCAATGGGCGGATATACATCGAGAGCAAGGAAGAGATTACCAAGCGGCTGGGCCGAGGACAATCACCAGACAGGGCCGATGCCTACGTGAACGGCTTGTATTATGGCCGCAACGTCACGCCGACTGACGCAGAGGGCATCATACAATCAACCGCCGGAGCAATGGATATGGTCCCCGACGACATCATGCTCGGGATAGGAGTTTAGACATGGCACTACAAGAGGCAGAGATACGAAAGAACGCCCGCAAGTTTGTCCGGGACAGTCGCCAGCACACCACGCGGCGAGGCCAGCAGGAGCGGGCCGAGCTTTATCAGGACTTCTTTCGAGGCGGCAAACACCAGTGGTCCGAAGAGGAATACGAGGCGTACACCAGCAAGGGCGTGACGCCGATTACAATCAACAGGTGCAAGCCGGTCCTCAAGGCATTGCTCGGCATGTATTTGCAGGGCAAGCAGGAGGTTGCGGTCTCGCCCCGTCGCGGTGGGACGGCTGTAGTCGGACAAGTGCATACCGAGCTGCTCAAGCACACACAGGATGTCAGTTATGCCGACTACGTCTACGCTCAAGTCTTTATGCGCGGCGGCATCGACACGGAGGCGTATCTCAAACTCAATATCGACCGCGGCGAGAACGTTAACGGGCAGCCGAAAATACAGGGACTATCGCTCCTGCAAGTCGATGTCGATCGCAACGCCACCGAGTACGATCTCAACGAGTCGGCGAAGTACGTGATCGAAAACGAGTGGATGGACCAGGACGAGGTCAAGGCATTGTGGCCGCACCGCGAGAAGGAGATTGAGGTAGGCGTCAGTCAAATAGACGACCTCGACGGCAAGCCCGAAGAGAGGCTGGCTACGTGGATGGCGAGCGATAGCACGGGCTGTGACGACGACCTCGACGCCGATACTCAGATCCCCGATCAGGAGCTGCTCAAGCAGTATCGGTATATGGTGCGGCGAGTCTTTTGGAAGGAAGTCAAACCGCAAATCATCGTCGCCGACCGCCAGGGCCAGCAGCCGACTGTTAAAATCGAGGACGAGAAAAAGATTGCAAAACTCACTCGCAAGGCGAAACGGTCAGTGCGATATCTCATCGTCAACGTCGTCAAAAAGGTATTGCACGAAACCGTGATGCTCGGCGAAACGATGCTAGAGGACACACCAAACCCCCTCGGCGATAACGTCAGCGACTACCCGATCGTGCGGTACTCGCCAATGTGGGATTCCGGTTATGCCGTTGGTGTGCTGGACGATGTTGTCGACCTGAACAAAGAGGAAAACATTCACCGTACCCAGACCGTGCGGATACTCAATCAGACGGCTAACTCCGGCTTCGTAGTCGGTAGTGCCAACGACAAGAAGTGGCTGGCCGCGCTCAAGAAATTCGGCAGCGTCATGGGCATAGTCATTCCCAAAGACAAATTCGGCGGGAGCGTTGAGAAGATAACACCGAACCAACTGCCGGCCGGTCATTTCACAATGGCCAAGCAGTTCGAGCAGGACGTTAAGCGAGTCTCTGGCGTGGATGATGCGAGCCAGGGTTACGGTACGTCGCAGAGCGAGTCCGGGCGGGCGATCAACCTAAAAATGACACAAAACCGGATGTCGAATGAGCCATTCTTCGATAATTTCTACCGCACGCTCGAAATCTTCGGCAACTTGCTCATGCACGTTCAGCTCAACAACGAGTTCTATACCAACGACGAGATATGGGCTATCGTCGATGAGTCGTCACTGATCGACAGCAAACTCATGGCACAGGCCCGTTTCAAACTGCAATCGACCTACGCATTCAATCTGCCGCAACCCATGATGCCGCCTCCGATGGACCCGGCTGGGATGCAGTTCGTCAAGCCTCAAGACCGCATCCGCGTGATGGATACGATGCGACAGGGCGTCGAGGGTGCCAGGCAATACGCACAGGCGTATCCGCAGATGTCCGAGACGTGGGACCAGGCGGTTAAGGCATCGGCCATTGAATCGCTGCTCAAAAAGCTCCGCGAGGACAAGGGCATGTACGGTGTCAAGGTCACAATCTCGCCGTCGGCGCCGACCGAGCGCATGGCACAGTTCATGCAGGTTGATGCCCTGATGAGCAAGTACGGTCAATTGATTCCGCCGGACGTCTTTATCGACTTGACGGACCTTCCCGAGGCCAAGCGCGAGCAGATTAAGATGAGATTGATGCAGGCCCAGCAGGCGCAGGCTCAAGCGCCGCAGCAGGCACAGGGGGCGGCCGCATGACGGCCAAAAATCAGATTCCCCACGCAATGCCGAAGATAAAAGGGACGGCAGCCAAGAGGCATAAGGGGCCAAGGCGAAGAAGTAGAAAACGATAACCTGAACAACAGGAAAACCGAAGATGAAGCTATCCATCCTAATCTGCCACCTCGAAGATCGCATCGAGCAGCTCCAGCGGCTCCGCAATATTCTAACGCCCCAACTGAGTACCGACGTAGAGATCATAGTCGAGGGCGACAGGGCTATCCTACCGACGGGCACCAAGCGTAACATGCTGCTCGATAGGGCTCTCGGCGATTACATCTGCTTCATCGACGACGACGACACCGTTCCCGATTACTACGTGCAAGAGATTCTCAAGGCCATTGTGCCCGACAAGGACGGCTATCAGCCCGACGCGGTTGGTATCCAGGGGCATTACTTTCATGCCGGCAACCCGCCGGAGGTGTTCATCCATTCCACGCGATACGATCATTGGTATAGCGAGGGTGGAGTGCATTACAGGCCCCCAAACCATCTCAACCCGGTCAAGCGTGCGATGGCGATCAAGGCAAAGTTTCCAGACGAAAAGATCGGCGAGGACCATGAGTACAGTAACAGGCTCGTAGGTTTACTCCGTGACGATCCGGAGTTCCCAGGACGAGAGGTGTTCATCGAGCCAATTATGTATAATTATTACAGCAGGTAGAATGAAAATCCTTATGAAGTATCCCAGCCGCGGAAGACCAGATTGGTTCAAGCAGACGCTCGAGCTCTACAAGGACAAGCTCGGCGACACGCACGAGCACCAGTGGCTTATCACGATGGACGTCGATGACGCCAGCATGAACAACGATGCCATGCGTGCGTACCTGGACCGCCAGCACAATCTCATGTACCACTACGGCGAGAGTAAGACCAAAATCGAGGCTTGCAACGCGGATATGGAAATGGCCGGTGATTGGGATGTTCTCGTTCTGGTATCCGACGACATGCTGCCGAGCATCTTTAGGCTCGACGACGTCATAGCGACCGAGATGCAAAAGAACTTCCCCGATCTGGACGGCGCCCTGAACTTCCCCGATGGCTGTTGCGGAAACAACGGCTTAATCACGCAGTCGATCATGGGCCGTAGGCTGTACGAGCATTTCGGCTACATCTACTACCCAGGATACAGGAGCTTCTACTGCGATACCGAGTTCTCCGATGTTGTTCGTGAAATGGGCAAGTGTGCCGAATGTGAGATGATGATAGTGCACCACGACTGGAAGGGCGACAACGTAGACGCCCTGGCGATAAAGAATCGCAGGGACTGGGACCATGACGAACAACTTTATAAACAAAGGAAGGCTAATGGATGGACAGTGACAAGCTAACTATCGTATGCGACCATACTATCTTGAAGGATGTTCGCGCCGGCATGACTGTTTTGGATGTCGGTGCTCGTGGTTTTGGTTTCGCCAAACCTATGGCCGGCATGGGGTGCAGGGTTGTGGCTATCGAACCTGACACAGATGCCGGCGAGCCAAATCACCCGGATATAGAGCTTATCAAGGGTGCGATGGTTGCCCGTGGTAATACCGGTGAAAAGGAACTCATCAAGTGGGGCGATGGTACTGGTAATCATCTTGATTGTGTGCACGGAGATATTCCATTTGACGCCACGAGGCAGATGACGCCATGTCATTCGATTGACGAGATAATGTCGCGCACCGGAATTGAGTTTTGGGACATTGTCAAGTTTAACTGCGAGGGAGCGGAGTACGACATCCTGCTTGATTGGCCCGGTCCCATAGCCGGTCAGATCACCGTACAGTTTCACGATTTCGTCGGAGCAAATCCCAGTGGTGAGCAGACCTACGCTCGGATGTTCGCCCATCTGGGGCAGTGGTATGACGTTGTGCAGCACGTACAAGACCGGCGATTCGTGAGTAATGTCCTTAATTATTGGGACTCTTTGATTGTTTTGAGGGCATAATGGACGCTGATGTAGTAGAAAAACTGGCGTTATTCGGACAGCAGGCATTAGGTGAGCCGGGCGACGTGATTAACAGCTACAACATGGCTGCGCATTCCATCGAGCTGGACATCCCCGGCGATTTCGTGGAGTGCGGAGTGTTTTGTGGCACACAGGTTGCCGCAATGGCACTGGCTAATCAGGTGTTTAAAGCCGGGCGGAAGATCCACCTGTTTGATTCGTTTCAGGGCATACCCCAGGCCGGGCCGAATGACGGCGACGACATCAAGGGTTGTATTGGCGACGGTAAAGGCGAATTGGTGTCTTCGGGGGTAGCCGTTCAGGACGTCGATGCCGTTAAGGGCCACATGGCCGGTTGGCAGATAGACCCGTGTTCGCTGGTGTACCATCCCGGATGGTTCCAGGATACATTGCCGACGGATGTTTCGCAGTTGTTTGATTGCGGTATTGCCGTACTGCGTCTTGATGGCGTTCTCTATGAGTCCATTGCGACTTGTCTCAGGTACCTGTCGCCGCTGGTTCACGAGGATGGCTACGTTATTATTGACGCCTATCGTCTCAAGGGCTGTAAACAAGCCGTGTTTGATTACTTCCTTGCCATGCGCCAGCAGCCCGAACTGCTGGTTATCAAGGATGGCGGTGGTGGAGTTTTTTATCGAAAGGATTGGTTCTAGTGTATTCACAACACGATGAGGAACGGTTTATCTGCGACTACTTTGGTGGCAAAGACGAGGGGCGTTTTTTGGATATCGGTGCGGCGGACGGCGTGTGTTTCTCGAATACAAAGGCGCTGCACAAAAGAGGGTGGTGCGGGGTAGCCGTTGAGCCTTCTCCTAACTTCTGCGAGTCCTTGCGGGCGATGGATAGGATCACTGTTGTTGAGGCCGCGCTGTGCGACACTGACGGTCCCGTAGAACTCTACCATACATACGATTTTGTGTCCACTATGAACGAGGGGCACAGTCGCAAGTGGGCCGAGTTAGCCGACTACCAATTGATTACCGTTGCCGGCATTAGCTGGTCCTCGCTGCTCCGTGATTGCGGATGCGATTTTGATTTTATGAACCTTGATATCGAAGGTGATAACATAAAGGTTCTTCGCCGAATACCATCGGTTTATCTCGAACGGCTTTTGTGTGTCTGCATCGAATACGATGATGACATACCGGCGGTGGAGTCGTTGCTGTCGCCTTATGGTTTCGGCATTCTTCATACGACCGGCGAAAATGTGGTTATGGGCAAGACAAAATGAAATCCTGCATAGTGACATTTGCGAATGGCGGTTGGTATTCGGTTGGCGCCGAGAGGCTGGAAAACAGTCTCAGGACTAACGGCTTCGATGGTGATTTCCGCAAGTTCACTGAGTTCGCCGATCTCAAGTGCCCGATGCACAGCCAGGTGCCCTATGCTTTTAAGCCCGCTGCAATAGCAAAGGTCTGGGACGACTACGATCTCGTGCTGTGGTGCGACGCCGGCATTCAGTTGGTAAAACCCTGGCAGAAGGTGTTGGACTTCTTCAAGGACCATGACTGGATGCTTATGTTAAACGGCTGGACCGCCGGTGAATGGTGTGCGGACTCCGCCCTGGAGCCGTTGGGTCTCAGCAGGGAAGAATCGTTCACCATTCCCAATCTCATGGCCTGCGTAATGGGTTTCCTGACGGCCAATAAGAAGTGCCGGGCTTTTCTCGATCAGTATGTCTTGGCGTCGGAATCCGGGGCGTTTGAAGGACCGTGGAGCAATAACAGCCGGGAGGCGTCTGAAGACGGCAGGGTTCTGGGTCACCGGCACGACCAGACGGCGGGTGCGGTGATAGGTCACAATCTCGGCATGGGACCGTTCATCGAGCATATTCTGACGTACAGTTCGCAGGAGAAGGACGACGACAGATTTCTATTTTTGAATCATGGGGGGTGGTCGGAAGGATGAAACGCTGCATCATAAACTACGCCGAAGGCGGCTGGTATCCGAGAGGGCAGGCGAGATTGTTGCAGAGCCTTGCAAGTGTCGGCTGGAAAGAGTCGGTGTTCCTCTTCAACGCCACGTCTCACCCGGACTGTCCGAGCCACTACGACATTCCCTACGGCTTCAAGTATTGGGCCTTCGACTGTGTTCGAGAGATGGGCTACGACCAGGCGCTGTGGCTGGACTGCTCGTTCTACGCTGCCAAGCCTTTGGACGGAATATTCGACGGGATCACTGACGCGGGTTACGTCCTGCAACGGTCCGAGGGCTACACCGTCGGCGACTGGACGTCGGACGTTGCGATTGAGAAGCTGGGCCTCTCGCGTCTCGAAGCCAAGGCTATGGTGATGCACGACGGCGGACTGATAGGGCTGGACTTTCGCAATGACAAGGCGACGTTGTTTCTCGATGAAATGCTCCACTGCATGACTATTGACGGCATGTTCCAGGGCGCGTGGACTAACGAGAAACATCAGGTTTCCGACGACGACACCGTCGGAGGGCATCGCCACGATATGTCTGTGGGTTCAGTGGTGGCTTCCACATTGAAGATGCAGTACGCTCCCGCCGGTACGTATTGGTGTGAGAAGAAGCTGTGCGGGAAGTATCCCAATGCGTGCATTGTCGGGGAGGGAATGTGATGGATAATGGTATCATCACAGTAGCGTTCGGTGAAGATTACGACAGCATGGCGGCACACACAATGTGGCACTCCCGGCAGTTTACCGACCTACCCATTCACGTCCTGACCAATATCCCCGAAGCCGATCGCTGCGACCTCTGGTCCGAAGTGCCCGACATCACCTTCACCGTATTCGATATGAAGCAGGAAGAAAATCGTTTCGTCAAGACGCAGATGCTTTTCCATACTCCGTTCGCCAGGACCATTTACATAGATTGTGATTCGCTTATTCAGAATCCCGGTATAGGGCGGGTGTTTGACCGGCTCGAAGATCACGACATGGTTCTCTTTCGCTACTATGACTGGAAACCTGGTGACAAGGTTGTTGCTATCGCCAAACGGGTAATGAGTACGGCACAGGAAACACTTCCGTTGGAAATCTACTGCGGCGGTTTCATTGGCTTTACCAAATCCGACAAGTGCAGGAAGTGTTTTGATATTTGGCACTCATTGTGGAAAGCCACCGGCGGCGGCAGGGAAATGATTCCACTGTCTTGTGCTGTCAAGAAGTCGCAAGTCAATGTATCCAAGACTTTGAGCGAGCATAAGATATTCGAGCCGGAATCTGCCAGGCTGGACGTTTTGATTCAGCATTGCTACATGAATTATCGCGGCAAAAACTGGTTCAAGGATTTTTCTATACCGGAAATAACGCAGTGCAAGCCGTTCGATGCAACGGCAAACACAGACTGGACGTGGGTGGATATGTAAAATAAGAACTATAGCTATACAATCGTTTTGGGGTATTGGTGATCTGTTGTTCGCAACGCCGTCCTTTCGCAGAATAAAGGAAACGTACCCCGACTGTAAGTTGGTTGTGAATACGAGCCGGCCCGGCCTGCTGAAAGGCAACCCATATATTGATGAGGTTGGTGATAAGCCTGAAGGCGTTCTTTTGATGTACACAGCGCCTGATTCCGGCAAGCTCCCGACGGAGCATCACATAATTGAGGACTGGCGTATTATATGCACGCACTACGACTTACACACTGAACCTCCGATGCTGCGGCCTGAACTCTATCTTACCGGCTTGCCGCCGAAGCGCGATGTAATTGGTGTTCAGACGTTGCATCGCCGCAACTATCATTCCAAGCGCGTATGGCCGCACTTTGAAGAGTTGGCCAAACGTCCCGGCTTTGAAGCAATACCCGAAATAACTGATGGCGACGTACCCGTGGAATTGGTTAGGAAAATCTCAGAATATAAGGTTGTTGTTTGTGCCGAAGGCGGGGTTTCGCATATTGCCGCCGCGTTGAATGTGCCCGCTGTGGTGGTCTTTGGCGGATTCAGCGACCCCGCATGGACCGGATATACTGGGCACAAAAACATTGTAAGCGATACTGATTACAGGCATTGCTACAGTAATTTGCCCTGCCAAAACGACTTCAAGTGCTGGGACGCGATAACACTCGACCGGGTCGAACAGATTGCAAGGACTCACAAATGAACTATCTTGTCACAGGCATTACGGGATTCGTCGGTGCTCATCTGGCTAAGCTGCTACTTGAAAAGAACCACAATGTATTCGGTCTTATTCGCGGCAGCAACGGCAGGCAGATGGACCTTCTCGATGTAATGTCCGCCGATGAAATCAGTTCTATCGACTGGCTCGTCGGGGATCTTCAAGACTATACGTCCATTGAAAGTGTCATAGGGGAGAACCAGTTCGACGGCGTATTTCATCTGGCCGCACAGTCGCACCCGCCAACCAGTTTTACCAGAATGGTGATGACGTGGGAAACCAACGTCATGGGATCGGTACACCTGATCGACTGCATCGAGAAGCACCAGAGTCACAATTGCCGGCTGCATTTCTGCTCAAGCTCGGAGGTGTACGGCAACCAGAGTTGTGACATGACCGAAAGGACTCCACTGTCGCCGGTCAATCCCTATGGTGCGTCGAAAGCCGCAATAGACCTGCTTGCGCAGGAGCGTATCGCCAATGGCTCGATCAACGGTTTTATCACGCGGGCGTTCAGCCATACCGGGCCTCGCAGGGGCCATAAGTTCAGCATCTCATCCGATGCAATACAATTGGCACGTATGATGCTCGGGATGCAGGACAAGACGTTGTTGGTGGGCAATCTTCAGACCGAGCGAGTTGTAATGGATGTCAGAGATTGTATTAGGGCGTATTACCTGCTTATGCAGAGCGATACGAAAAAGACTGTCTTTAACGTCTGCGGGCCGGATGTCCACAAGATGCAGGTGTTTACCGACCTGTTGATAGAAGCCTCCGGCCTGGACGGTATAGAGCAGAAAATACACGCGCCGTTCTATCGACCCATAGATATTCAGGTTCAAAGAGGTGACTGCGCAATACTCAAAGAAGTGGTTGGCTGGCAGCCGGAGATACCACTGAAGCAGACCATGAGCGACCTGCTTGAATACTGGGTTGCCAAGCTTAAAGGAGGCAAATAGTGATACTGGAACTGCTGTTTCTCTTGTTGGCTGCCCACGTCTTTGCAGACTTCGTGTTTCAGAGCGACGTTATGGCGAAGCTTAAGAGCCGACACAATAAACCGGGTCGGATTCCCAACGGCCACAAGAATACTGTTCCCTCTTGGCCTTACTGGCTTACCGCTCATGCTATTGTGCACGGCGCTGTTGTTTTCTATGTGACTCAATCACTCATGTTGGGTGTCGCAGAGATTGTTCTGCATTGGTGGATTGATTACGCCAAGTGTGAGTCGAAACTGAATATAAGCCAGGATCAGATGTTGCATATTTTATGCAAGTTCTGTTACTGCGTCATTGAGGTATTTACATGAACCCAAGCATTGCACATAGGGTGACTGACGGACAGCAAGAAGAGCTTAGTTACGATTTGCAGTCGTTGCCGAAGCCGTTGGACATTCCTATAGCTACTGAGAACTTACTGGTAGTCAAAGCGGTACTTGATGCCGAGGGAATAGTCTTTTGGCTGATGTTCGGTACAATGCTCGGTGCAGTGAGAGACAATGGGTTTATTGCGCACGACAAGGACACCGATATCGGCGTCTTTGAGAAGGATATGGAGAAGGTGTTCCAGTCGCTTCTTACGCTTCGAGGACAGGGTTTTGAAATCATAAGAACCACTTATGACGACGCGGTTGTATCGCTTTTGCGCAACGGCATGTACATTGATTTCTATGTCATGGCACGATATGGCGAGGGCTGGTGTTGGGGGCCGAGGGTTGAGAAAAAGGACTATTTCTCGAAGTTCCGGGAAATCCCGTTTCTTGGTACGGAGTTTCGTGTGCCGGCAATGACGGACGAATTCTTTGTGGAGCATTACGGCGAAGACTGGCGAACGCCCAAGGGTGGGTTCTACGGAACCTTCAATTTCAAAGGCGACGTAAAAGATAGAGAGAAGCAGCATGAGGATTATATGACGGGTGGAGAATGAAGAAGAAAACATGTTACATAGCGGGGGTGTGGGACTTGTTTCATATCGGCCATCTAAGGGCCATAAAACTGGCAAGGGCTAGAGCCGGGAACAACAGACTGGTCGTTGGTGTCGTGAGTGACGAACACGCCTTTGGATACAAAGGAGTAGCACCCGTTATACCTTACGAGCAGAGACGGGAGATTATTAAGGCACTTAAACTCGCGGATTCGGTTGTCAGGCAGGACGTGCAGTTTGACGCCAATCACATGAAGAGTCTGAGTGTCGGCATGGTATTTCTTGGCGACAACTGGAAGGAATTGATGCCGGGGCACTTGAAAAAGATGATGGAAACTGTGGATGTTGAGTTCATCCCGACGACGTCTGACGTAAGCACGTCACTGATAAAACAGAAAATCAGAGGAAGTAGTTAAAGAAGCAATGAGAAAACTTAACCGAACCAAGAGACGAACAACCTACATAGGCAAGGTAGAGCCGCCGGTGCTTATCGTGCGCCCGCATAACCCTGAGCACCTGACCTGCCAGCAGACCAGTACGTTCATTACCAAGGCGGTTGCTCGCGGCATCGCCGATTGCAAGATGATTCCGAGCAAGGCGCCAGAACTCGCCAGAAATGTTGCTATTGCTGATTTCCTCATCAATCATCCGAAGAAAACCCATATCTTCTTTCTCGACGACGATTCTCCGCCGGCCAATGACTACACCATCGAGGTATTGCTCAGGCACAACAAACCCGTTGTCTGTGCCCCGACTCCTATCTGCCGGTACGAGCGGGACGACCAGCACTTTCTGTTTCTATGGAACACAATAGTCACCAAGGAGGGCCACACAGAAGAAAATCCCAAACTCGAAAACGTCGGTCCCGATGAACTGCCGAAAAGGTTGTTCAAGTGCTATCGGGTGGGTGGAACGGGCCTGCTCGTTCGCAGAGATGTACTCAAAAAGCTCAAGCCGCCATATCAGTTGACGACGTACAACGAGCACTGGACGGACGTTCTCAAGAGCGAGGATATATACTTCAGCGACAAGATCAGGGCCGCCGGATATGAGATATGGGCCGACGGTGAAACTGTCTGCGGCCACTGGCACAGACTCAATATTCTGGATATGTTCCAGGTGTATCTTGCAGCTAAAAAGGAGATTGCATGAGCCATGCCCCCCCCGAATACGAGGCCGCGAGGCTGTACGAACAGCAAGTGCTCAGGCAGGTCGGTGAAGAACTTGCCCGTAAATTGCCGAAGTTCTACGGTAAGGTTACGTTTAACTTGCAGAACGGTAAGTATGTGAACAGTAACGTGGCAGACGACAATGGAATAGAGAGAAGCGTGAAATGACAGGGGTTCCGGAAATGGCAACCAGTGAAGAAAAGAAATGGGAGATTGAAGGCGCTGCATCCACCTTGGTCGAAGCAGAAAAGATCAAGTTGAGAATGAAGAAGGACAAGACCTTCGGAAAAGCCGTGCGTGCGGAATTGAAGGTTCGCACTAGCGCCATCCAGCAGGCCGCCAAGCAGTAGCCCTGTTACCGACAACTGAATAACGTCTAACGAGACGATCGTAACAAACGAAGCTCTATTGACCTGTGGTCAGGTCGATGGGGCTTTTTTTATTACCTACGCAAGCCGCAGCGGTGAATCGCGGCCCGCAACGGCGACGGATTTCGCCGGGTAGCTGACGCCCAAACGTAACCCAGGGCGGCATAAACGAAAGGGTAGTTCTATGACAAGTAAAGAAAAAGGTTCCGCAGATTTTGATGCAGAGGCGTTCTACAGAGAGGGCGTCGAAGATGCAGGCGGCCCGGAGGCCCTTAGCAAACATCTCAATCTCGACCCGGAATCGCAGGAGGCAGATCAGGAAACCGCCCCGCAGGGAACACCCGGCGCCATGTCCCAGAAAACAAAGGATTCGGATGAGGAAACTCAGCAAGCCGAACAAACAGGGGACGACGACAATGTGGACGCTACACAGGCGGCTCTTGACTCTACTGAGGACGAAGAGGCCGACGCTGACGCAGAGGTCGAATCGGTAATCAGCAATCTGCTTCCATCCGAGTCGAAGCCAGAGCAAAAGGCCGATCTTAGAGTTCCGGTCGAGGAGCACATCAAGCTCAGGCAGAGGGCACAGCAGGCCGAGAAGGAACGGGACGAACTCAGACAGCGGTTGGAGACTGCCAGTACCCAGACGGGCGGGGAAAAGCCCGGCACAGAAGAGCCGTCTCCACTTGAGAAGCACGTCGAAGAAAATCCCGACGACGATTTCGTTCCGGCGTCAGTGCAACTTGCAGAGCGTAAATGGCAAGACGCACGCACAATGAGAATCGCCGAGACCAGAGCAAAGGCCCATGAGGAATCACTACAGGCCATAGAGGCCGACTTGCAGCGACGGCAGCAGTACGAGTCGCTGGCAGATAAATCAGTGACTTCCGAAAAGGCCGTGCGAAAGGCTCACGTCGATTACGATGTTGTGACCAAAGCTGCTATCAATAACGGGCTGCTCAGCGACGCCGAAAAGCGGGCGTGCTTCGATGCCGATAGCCCGGCCGAGGTACTGTACCAAACCTGCAAGACGAAAGTAGACGCTCTCAGGAGCGCGCTCGGCATTCAGACTACGGAACCGCAAGAAAAAGCCCCGGCAAAAGAGGACGAATTGACCGACAACGAGGGCCGCGAGATGACAGACGATGAGATATTCGCCGCCGTCTACGGCACTGAATGACGAAACGACTCTTCCGCGTCGGGTGCGGGAGTAGTTTATAATGGCAGCTGCAACTTTTAAGAGGGGTTCCACACACACTAACCTGGTGCCCCAGAAGTGGTCCGAGAAGGACTTCAAATTTGCGTTCGAGCAAAACCCCCTGACTCCCTATATGGGTCCGGGACCGGACAAGATCATTCAGGTGTCGAAAGACTTCCTGAAGGAGCAGGGCGACAAGCTCACGTTTGCACTCCAGGCATTGCCCACGGGCGACGGCCAGGGCGACGACGGTGCGTATAGCGGCAACGGCGAGGCGATGACCTTTTACGACATGAGCGTAGAACTCCACGAAAGAGGTCACAGTTTCCCGCTCAACGGCAATATGACCGAGCAGTCGGCGTGGACGAAGCTGCGCCCAAAAGCTCAGACAACCGCCCGGCAGTGGGTAGGTATGGTCCAGTGTTCCGATCTCATTTGCAGTTTGAGCGGCCTGGTATCCAAGAATCACATTGCGGGCCGAGTTACAGGGGCCAATGCCGTCGATGTTTCGAGTGTTCAGATTGCTACGGTCAACCAGACGTCGCTTACCAAGGGCGCAACGGCTACTCGATGGTTCGGCGGCGGACAGAATTCCAGCGGCACCATCAGCCGTGTGGCCACCGACGCACTCATCACCTCGACATCCAACCATCTCTTTGGCACCGATGTCATCGAGTACGTGCGGCGTATGGCGAGGATGACCGTTGACGGCAGCGGCAACGCCGTTTCTCCGATTCGCCCGATTATGGTCAACGGCGAGCCGTGGTATCTGATGCTGATCGACCTGCTGCAAAAGAAGCAGTTGCAGGCCGATACCAAGTGGAAGAACGCCACTCTCAACGCCCTGCCCAGAAGCGTAAGGGACAACTGGATATTCAACGGCGCAGACGGCGTCTGGGACAACGTCGTCATCAAGAGTACCGACCTGCTGCACAGGCGTACCGGAGCCTCTGGCGTAACGGCGCCCGAGTTCTTCGATACCAGTGCCGACGTCTGTTACAACGGCGTCACTGTTGCAAGGTCACTGTTTCTTGGCGCTCAGGCCACATGCCTGGGTTGGGGCAAGATGCCGGTCTGGAAGTCGGGTTACAATGACGCACCTCATAACACCAAGTACGAGGTGCACACCGACATGATCTGCGGTGTCAAGAAGTCCGTCTTCAACTCCGTGGACTTCGGCACGATATGTGTCGATACGGCGGTTCTCACCGATTGATGGTAATACTAACCGATTGATGGTAATACTAACCGATGAGGGTGGGCTTAACCCGCCCTCATCCTTTCTTTTTCAGGTGCGGCTATGAGCACAGGCGGCCAGACAGGCGCGTTGATATCATCGGGCGTCAGCACATCGCTAACGTCTTCGATTATCGAAAGCCGGGTGCGGCAGATTACCAGGCGGGATAACACCAGTGGTTTGACCAGTGCCGGAATCACCACGTTTACTCAGGAGGCGGTGAGAGAGATTTCCGCGAGACTGCTGAATCTCAGGGACGAGGCAACCGGGACGCTGTCCGCCGCCGACAATACGATAACCGCACCTACGGATATGGTGAAGTCTGAAGCGGCAATCGACGACCTGTATCTCGGCGACAGTCTGCTCGACCCCATTACCTTCGCCGAATGGCGGGCGGCCAAGATAGCCGGTTATGCGTACAGGGACGGCACTATCTACGTCAGGCCGACGCCCGACAACGATAAGAGCTATACGCTGTACTATTCCAGGTATCACGCATCCGACGTCAGTTCGCTTGAGTTTGTAGATGAACTCAAGATGGCTGTTGTGTTCTTCGTCTGTATGAAAATCTACGACGACTACGAGATCCACGACAAGGCCGAGAGTATGCGGCAGAAGTACGAAAACGAGATGTCCAGGCACGAGCCATGCGAGATGGCAGTTGTGCAGATTCGTCATGACTCAAGGGAATAATTATGAGCAAAAATAATGCGCTAAATCCTAATCGGCCGGCATCGACGGGCGAAAGCCCCAGACTCGGCGACAACGTCATTCGGACACTGGCGGCAGCCGTGGCGGAACTTCTCAATATCGACCACTACGTTGGCAGCGACAGTGGCAGCGGGTATACCGAGGACGCCGCCGGCGAACATAAGAAAATTAAGTTCAACGCCCCGATGACAACGCCCACCAACGTCACGAACAAGGGCTTTCTCTATACCAAAGACGTTTCGGGTGTGGTTGAACTGCACTTTCTCGATGAGGCCGGTAACGAGATTCAGCTTACCACGGGCGGTATTCTTAACTCGTGCAACCTGACGGGCAGCCAGACGGTTGCGGGGGTCAAGACGTTCAGTTCGTTTCCTGTAACGCCTTCATCCGCTCCCACCACAGACTACCATGCGGCAAACAAGAAGTATGTGGACGACCAGGTTGACACTCAGAATATGACGCCGGCTGCGTATGCGGGGGGTCAGAGCGTCACGTTCGCCAATGGATTGATAATAAAGGTTGGTCAAGGCGATGCCTTGGGAGCCATAGCATTTGGGACGGCGTTTCCAACATCCTGTATAACTGTAGTTGTGGGTTACGCCGAAGCGGTTACTGGCTTTGACCCAAAGCCATCGGGGGCTACAAGTATCTTGGCAACCGGTTTTACTGCCGTAGGAGAGGCTGGTAAGACTGTTAACTGGATAGCGGTAGGTTACTAGATGAAAAGATTTCAAGTCTATAGCCCAGTACTTGGTGAGAGGGAAGACTTCCCGTCGATCCTGCTGAAGAATGCCGTGACTCACGAGAACACGGCGATACAGCTATGGGACGGCGAGATAAAGAAGCTCAAGATGCGCACGAAGGAGCTTGTCAGGACGATCTATCCTATCAGCACCGTCGATACTTCCGCCAATACAATTTCGGTTGCAGGAAGTTACGTCGCCCAGTTTCCGTCCGGCGCTACCGTGACGGTCTATGATAACGACGACAATTACGAACAGTTCATCCTGAGCACCACGGCCGCATACAACTCGACCTCGACAGTTCTTACGGTGACCGGCGATATCACGGCGTCGACGCCTTCCGACTTCGTTTTCAACGATGCCAACGTTGCCAGCACGAACCCGGCCAGCGTCAATTTCCTCAAGGTAGCATTTCCCGACGGCAATCCGGCACAGCGGTACGAGAGATTCGTTCTCTCGGACAGCACCGAGAGGCTGGTGGGCTTTACGAAGGCCCATATCTATTACTGGGAAACCTCGACAACTGAATGGAGCAGTTTATTCACATCGTCCGGTACGTGTACTTATTGGGATGCAGTGCAGTACGGTGATTATCTCTGCGCGACCAACAACATCGACAGGCCCGTCCAGTGGGACGGCGGCGCAGGGACGACGTTTGACAACATCGACACCAACTACTCTACGACGGCGGATTACATCGCAAAGGCCAAGTTCATAGCCTCATGGCAGAGTTACCTCGTTCTCGGCAACGTCGAACTGTCCGACGGCACGCGATATCAGCATCACATCTATACCTCGAACATCGGCGATGGTGTTTCTTCCGACGGATGGCGGCAGGACACATCGAAAGACGCCGGGGCATACCGAATATCCGGTGACGGCGAGATTGAGGGCGGATTCGGCTACTGGCATGATATGCTCATCGTTTTCAAGAGTCGGTCGATTGCAAAGCTGTGGTTCGTCGGCGGCAGTATTCCCATAGCACAGTCGGCGATGTTTCAATCCATAGGCTCATCTGCTCCCGGTTCGGTGGGCAACGACTGGGACGGCAACTTATTCTACTACGGCAGTGATGCGTCCGTTAGGGAGATTCAGGCCGGCAAGATCAGCGAGGCACTCAACAAGACCGTTAGGGACATCAACCCGTCGCAGCTTATCGACATACGCTTTCAGGCGATGGACGAATACCAGGAACTCCGGTGGGCCGTACCTTACGGCAGCACGGCGACGGCGAATAACAAAGTGATCGTATTCAAGCCGAAACAGGCGAGGTGGGATACCGATATCGACATTGCGGTAACGGCGTTTGGCGAATACTCGCGGCAGAGCAATTATACGTGGGATACCCTGCCGTTCGATACATGGGACGCATGGGCATGGGACTCGTGGGACGCAGTTGAAGAGTCCAGCGGATTCCCGATGGAGATATGCGGGGACGCCGACGGCTACACATACCTGATGCACGGCGGCTACGAGGACAACGGCTCGGCATACGATAGTTACTTTGTCCTGAGCACCGACATGGCCGACAAGGGCGCGTTGCCCTATTACAAGCGGCTCTATCAGATGTACGTGTATATCCGTTCCGAAAGCTCCGGTACGCTTACTCTGTCGATCAAGAGGGATAACGAGAGTTCGTGGCAATCGCTCGGAACTGTCTCGCTGGAAGGCGATGAGGACATTCTCAGGCAACGGCTGGCCGTTGACGTTAGAGGCCGGCATTTCCTGATAAAAGTTCTGGGTGCTTCGGCATTTAGTTTCGTCGGCACTGAGTTCGAGTACGAATACGTAGGTGAAAGATGAAATCGCCAAAAGTATTAACCCGGCCAAACTCGGTTCACGACGGCCTCGATTTCGTTGACGAGGCTTACAGGCTTTTGCGATCCGATGTTGCAGATAACTCGGGTACTGTTGCAACGCTGGTAACCGGCGTTCAAGGACCACAAGGGTACCAAGGCCCCCGTGGCTACCAAGGCACACAAGGTTCGACAGGTGCTCAGGGTTCGATGGGTGCGCAGGGATCGACTGGTGCGACAGGTGCCCAGGGCGACCAAGGCTCAGTTGGAAATCAAGGTGCACAGGGAATTGAGGGCCAGCAGGGTTCACAAGGGCCACAAGGCGTTGTGGGTGCACAAGGCGACCAAGGTGTAGTTGGAGACCAAGGAGCTCAGGGAGTCCAGGGTAATCAGGGTTCACAAGGGCCACAGGGTGTTACGGGAGCTCAGGGAGATCAAGGTGTTACGGGAGCTCAGGGAGCTCAAGGTATCTCTGGTGAACAAGGTTATCAAGGAACTCAAGGAGTAACAGGAGATCAAGGTACTCAAGGCGTCACTGGTGCACAAGGTGCTCAAGGAGCTACAGGTGCCCAGGGGTCTACCGGATCACAGGGTAGTGAAGGAGCAGTTGGTGCTACCGGAGCCAAGGGAGATCAAGGAGAAACAGGTGTCACGGGAGATCAGGGACCGAGTGGAGCTACAGGAGATCAAGGTGCAGTAGGTGCTCAGGGAACTCAGGGAGTTAATGGTGCACAAGGGTATCAAGGTACACAAGGTACAACTGGTGCTCAGGGTACACAAGGAGATACTGGGGCGACTGGAGCTGCTGGCGTTGACTACCAAGGAATCTGGGATAGTGTGACAGAGTATATTGGAGGAACTGACCTTGTAAGCTCAGGCGGGACTACTTATGTTTGTATCCTAACAAATACTGATAATGAACCTCCAAATGCTACGTATTGGGATATATTTGCGGTCCAGGGAGCACAAGGGTCACAAGGGTCACAAGGGTCAACGGGTACTCAGGGTAATCAAGGAGATTCTGGAGTTCAAGGAGTAACAGGCTCGCAAGGGTCGCAGGGTAGTGTTGGTGCTACAGGACCGCAAGGAGCCCAGGGTGCTGCTGGTCCAACCGGGTCAACTGGAGCCGAAGGTCCTACAGGTTCAACTGGCCCAACTGGAAATCAAGGAGCAGTAGGGGCTACTGGAGAGCAAGGAGCCACGGGTTCGCAAGGAAGTCAGGGAACAACTGGTTCTCAAGGGAGCACTGGAACACAAGGCAACCAAGGATATACAGGGGTACAAGGAGCTACTGGTTCGCAAGGCTCACAAGGCGAGATTGGTGCGCAGGGGTCAACGGGTACTCAGGGCGACCAAGGTTTTACTGGTGCTCAAGGGGCCACTGGCGTTCAAGGCTCACAGGGCAATATCGGGGCACAGGGTTCAACTGGTACTCAGGGCCACCAAGGTTACCAGGGTGCACAAGGACAAACAGGCGTTCAGGGTAGTCAGGGTAATATCGGGGCACAGGGTTCAACGGGCGCTGTCGGTGCACAGGAAAATCAGGGTGCTACCGGAGTTCAGGGCGCCGCCGGGTCACAAGGAGAACAAGGTGCTACGGGTGCACAAGGTGCACAGGGCTTGCTTGGAGATACGTTGGCATCTG
>Ga0307380_10003714_pt1 | contig 20940 bp, 23 predicted proteins | sample UN3MG_FD_202239 | JGI IMG/M metagenome (GOLD analysis project Ga0307380, IMG submission 202239) | Soil microbial communities from Risofladan, Vaasa, Finland - UN-3 | ecosystem: Environmental > Terrestrial > Soil > Coastal area > Acid sulfate soil | place: Finland: Risofladan, Vaasa | collected... | reverse complement strand
TCGAAGTTCCGGAGAAGAGGGAATGGAGAGGGGCGCGCGACCTCAGTGAGGAGGATTACCTCATCGAGCTGGTAATGCACATCAATGAAAAAGCGAACAAGGCGTTCTGCGTCTCCAGCGGCAAGGATATGGCGGTGTTCAAGGGAAACGGGTACTCCTACGAGATAGCGGAGTTCTACGATCTGGAACGCTACTCGGGAAACATGTGGCTCTCACATTCGCGCTTCCCAACGAACTCACCTGCCTGGTGGGCCGGGGCCCATCCCCTGTCGTTGCTTGACTGGGGCGTTTGCCACAACGGTGAGATAACCTCCTATGGTGTCAACCGTAAACTTGTGGAGATGAACGGTTACCGTTGCACTGTGCAGACCGATACTGAAGTGGTCACCTATATGTGGGACCTGCTGGTACGAAGGAACGGCCTACCGATCGAGGTGGCCGCGTTCATTATGGCCCCGTGGACCTTCAAGGACATCACCTCGTTGTCCCCGGAGCATCAGCGACTGGCGGAATGGTTGCGCATCACCTATCGTGAGGCGTTCCTGAACGGACCGTTCAGCATCATCGTGGGTCGCAGCCAGCCAGATATCACCTTGATCGCATTGGCGGACCGCAAGAAGCTGAGGCCGCTCATCGCCGGAATTTCTCCTGATGAGGGCACCGCCTACTGCGCCAGCGAGGAATGTGCGATTCGCATAGTGGACCCGGAGGCGAACACCTGGGCACCTAACGCGGGAAATCCTTTCGTGGCCTCGGTAGGCAAGGGAATCCTGCGCCGGGGCACGGAGCATCCATTCCTGGGGGTGAAGATCTGAACGACGTTCCGAGAACGAACCGGCGTACGGACCACCGCCTGCCAGAGAGGTTCGTGCCCACCATCAACTACGACCTGTGCCGGGTGTGCAAGCGTTGCATCAACGATTGCAGCTACCAGGCCCTGGAGTTCAAAGAGTCCAAGGTGGTGCCAGCCGGAGGCTGTGTGGCTTGCGGCCGCTGCCTATCGGTCTGCCCGGCCAACTGCATAGAGATCCGAACAGTGCCCCCCCAGTTCGCCCCCCACGGCAACTGGTCCGAAAGGAGTCGACGGTCGATAATGGCCCAGGCCAACTCCGGGGGTGTTCTGCTTTCCTCTTGCGGTGCGGACGACGAACAACCCAGCATATTCGACGAAATACTGTTGGATGCGGCGCAGGTCACCAACCCTTCCATCGATCCGCTGAGGGAACCGGTGGAGACGGTGACCTATCTGGGCCGTCGCCCCGGTCGGCTTGAGGTGTGCGATGGGAAGATAGTGATCAATGAGGGCGACACCCCGCTGATACGCATGGACATGCCCTTGATGTTCGGACACATCTCGTTGGGGGCCATAAGCTACAATGCGCAGAAGGCCCTCTTCATGGCTGCCAAGGAGCTGAACATCGTGGCCGGCAGCGGAGAAGGTGGTCTGCATCCGGACTTTTACCAGTATGCGGACCGCATCTGCTCAGAGGTGGCCTCTGGTCGCTTCGGTATCAAACCGGAATATCTGAAAGGGGTGGCGGCGGTGGAGATCAAGATCGGGCAAGGCGCAAAGCCTGGCCACGGTGGGCATCTTCCTGGGGAAAAGGTCACCACCATGATCTCAGAGACCAGGATGATCCCGCGCGGCACCGATGCATTATCGCCCTACCCTCATCACGACATCTATAGCATAGAGGACCTGGCTCAGCTTATTTCCGTGCTCAAGGAGAGCACCGAGTATCGCCTGCCAGTGGGGGTCAAGATCGCCGCCGTGCATAACGTGGGTGCGATCGCCTCCGGAATAGTACGAGCAGGGGCGGATTTCCTGACGGTCGACGGGTACAAGGGTGGTACCGGAGCCGCACCCAGGGTCATCAGGGACCATGCGGGATTGCCGATCGAGGTGGCCATAGCCGCTGTCGACCGCCGGTTGACCCAGGAGGGCCTGAGGAACCGGGTCACCGTCTGCGCCGGAGGCGGCATTCGCTCCTCGGCCGACATGATCAAAGTATTGGCCCTGGGAGCGGATGTGGCAATGGTCTCCACATCGGCCATGATCGCCATGGGCTGCACCGTATGCCAGCAATGCCATCGAGGTCTGTGCTCCTGGGGGATAGCCACCCAGCGGGACGATCTCTGCGCCCGATTGGACTCGGATATCGCCGCGGCCCGCATAGTCAGGCTGTTCCGGGCCTGGAACGAGGAACTGAGAGAAGTGTTGGGAGCCATGGGGATCGATGCCGTGGAGAGCCTGGTGGGCAACCGAGACCGTTTACGCTATCGTGGTCCGAACCCCAAGATAGCGGAAGTGCTGGGGGTCAAGCACATCGGGGAGGGGTGGGGATGAAGATCAACACCTGCAAACCGAGAGGACATACCAGCGATTGTGACTGCGGTATAGATTGCCTTAGCTGGCATGAGAATGGGGCGGTCATAGACCTGGGACTGTCCGCACAAAGACCGATGCACTTCACCTCACTGAACTGCGTCATGCGCAAGGTCATGCGCAAGGAATGCAAGCATATCGTGCTCAAGAATGTGATGGGGCAGAGATACCTGGCCTCCACCGCTACCGCCAAGGACCTTTATATCGCCATATACGGCACTCCCGGCAACGACCTGGGCGCGTTCCTTAACGGACCGACCATCGAGGTCTTCGGAAACGCCCAGGACATGACCGGGAACACGATGAACTCTGGTCGCATCATCATTCATGGCAACGCCTGGGATGTCACCGGATTGGCCGCACGCGGTGGCAGGATCTTGGTGCGAGGGGATACTGGCTACCGGGTGGGCATACATATGAAGGAGTTCGGTGAGTCCCATCCTTGCCTGGTCATCGGTGGCACGGCCAAGGACTACCTCGGCGAGTATATGGCCGGCGGGACCATTCTGGTGTTGGGACTGGAGCATGAGGGATCGCCCATCGGACGCAACATCGGAGCAGGAATGCACGGTGGTCGAATATTCGTTCACGGGAAGGTCGTGCCGGAGCAGCTCGGACCGGGCACCACCATATCGGAGCTGACACCAGAGGACGTGACGGAGATCAAGGAACTCCTAGCGGACTTTCAGTCGACCTTTGGGATAGATGTGCCGTGCGATTGGAAAGAATGTGTAAAGATCTCGCCTAGCTCTAGTCGTCCGTTCTCCGGGTATTACGATAAGACCAACATCTAGTTGCCCGGAAGTCTGTTGGCAGAGCTCATGACCATTCGCAGCTCGATATCCTCGAGCCCGATCGGCAGCACCTTATTGGTAAGGGTATGCTCCAAACTGGATGAATCGCGGACCTGCAGTCTGATCATGATCCTGCGTGGACCGCTGATCTGCAGCACCTCCTTGACCTCCTCCACCTCCTTGAGCTTCCGGAGTTCTTCCGGTGATACATCTGGACGAAGATTTGCCAATAGGATCGCGTCCGCCATGATGCCCATCCTCTCGTTGTTGACCACAGCGAAGTAACCCAGTATTATATCGCTGTCCTCCATTCTGCGTATGCGGTCCCTCACCGTGGAAGGGGAGCGCTTGAGCTTGGCGGCGATATCGTTGTGCGTCATCCTGCTGTCGTCCACTAAAAGCTGTAGGATGCGCCGGTTCATTGCGTCAACCACAGGCATGTCAGTACTTCAAACGCCGTATATGACCTTAAAAATTCCGATGAAACCACTTTTTTTAAAAGAATTTTTGAGAAAATAAAAAATATATTGTAAAAAATTATTAATATTATTAATATTAATTAAAAATGTTCATTTCATGAAGAACGACGGTGCTTCCGGCTTGGGGGAGAAACACGCTTCCCCCATCTCCAAGACCTTGGCTCCGGTCTCCAAAGCGGTGTCGGCGATCGCCTTTTCGAAGGCCTTCTTGAGATCTCCCGGCGAGGCGGATATCCGGGCGTTCAGAACAAGTTTTCCTTCCCCAGTGAAGTAACGACCTCCCTTCAATCCATCAACCTGCATGCGGTCCTCCACCAGGCTCATTTTCGCCGATGCGGTCTCGGACGTCAGCATGACCTTGACGTGGCCTATGGTCTCTGAGGAAAAATCGTGGGCCACCTTCCTCATCAATGAGGTTACGAAGGCATTGATATCCAGGCGACCTTCGGCCACTAATCGGGCGTGAGCGTTGAACCAGCCCATGGATGCCTTCTCTACCGAAAATATCTTCTGGTCCACTTCCTTGGGCACCTTGGTGCTCAATTCGTTCGAAAGGATGATCTTGACCACTTTATCCAAGTTCATTCGGCTGAAAGCGGAACAGACGATGACCTCAGCGTCCGAGACCTCCTTGGACACCAGCCCAACGGCCTTCCCCAATTCGTCCTCGGTCAAACGGTCGGCCTTGGAGATAAGGAGGTATTCTGCTTCGCTGACCTGATGCGATGGGATGAGCTTTCCCCCGCCCAGCCCGAAACCCTCCGGTCTCTTCAGGGTCTCGGCGGCCCTGGTCCCATCCACCACCACAAAGAACGGCGCCACCTGGAATTCGTCTGGATACATGGTCCTAAGCGGTGCTACCACGGACCCCAATATGGCCGTGGATGTACCGATCGGTTCGGCGATGATCACATCGGGCCGACCCATTGCGACCAGGCTACGGGCGTTCTTGACGAACTCACCGAAATTAGCGCAAAAACAGCCGCCTAGCACATCCTTGACATCGAATCCGGCGTTCTTCATGTACTCGGTATCGACCAGTACGTTGCCCTGATCATTGGTGATGATGGCCACGGACTTTCCGTGCTTGGACCTCAGTTCCTTACCCAAGGCGGCGGCCAGGGTGGTCTTTCCAGCTCCCAGGTAACCGCCTAGTACCACGAATCGGGTCGGAGCCTTGTCTTCGGACTGCATGCTCGGGGTATCGTACCTTCAGCCTTATACGTTTCTTGGGACTCCAATATTACAGTCCCTCGATACGGATGGTGCGCCTAAGGAAAGCGCAGGTCTGACAGGGTATATCGATCACGCACTTCTGTCCTGCCGGTATGCCCTTTATCGCCGCCAACAGTGCCAGGTCCATTGGTCGATAGGGAGGATGGCGATTGTTCGCCGCCAGTACGTTCATCTCAGCCTGTGATAGGGCTTCGGAGGCGAAGCGGGACTGAGCGAAGTTCATGCACTGCTCGGCTTCCATGCTGCTGCACTGATCGCATCGTGTGCCAACCTTTACCACTGCACCGTAAAGATCGGCCAGGGGATCCACTAAAAAAATGCCTTGGTCCTTGCCGATGGTGATGAGTATCGCGTAGGGATTAGCGGCCGCGATCAGCTCCATGCGTGTGCCGCGCACCTTCTGCTCCTCCTTGATCGACCAGAAATCTCGCAGATGATGGTTGAGTTGGTAGATCAGTTGATGGTACTCGATATTTAACGAGTCCGCCAGTGTCTGTTTGTTTATCGGCACGTCGCGCGTAGAACGGTAAAGCTTGGTCAATATGCGCTTTCGCGGATCATGGTTCACAATGGAAGTGTAGGTTTCCGGGTCGATGTAGGAGATCTCAATGCGGCAATCTGAAGTCAATATCACTTGATTCTATTCTCCAATATTTAACTATTCATGCCGTGAACTCGAATTAATCTAATTGTACTGCAACCCGAGATATGTCCCGCGAGGTGTTCATAAGGATATGGTGGGTAATATCACGAAATGTCCAAAATGCGGAGCCAGATTGAAGAGTGACTATCTCTTCTGTAACTTGTGCGGATATCATTTCCCAGAGAGAGCTGAAACGATCGGATCGGGGAGCGGAAACATTATCACCGCCCCCAGGATCATTCTCGATGCGCCAAGACATGCACCTAGGTCCTTCCATCGCCAGGAGGGACCGTTGCAGCACAAGATGATCCTGTGCTTTCTCCTTACGGTCTGCGCCATGTCCCCGTTCATATCATGGCTGGGCGTCTTCCAATCTACGATAGGGTTTCCAGCATTCTACTCGGACAAGTTCTATGGACAGTACATTTCGCTGCTGGCCATCGTTGGAATGGTCGTGGGCCTATCGGACCGCCTGATCACTGATCATATGCAGAAACGTCTCGCCCTGCTCTTGGTGGGCGGGGGCAGCATAGGATTGGCCGGTATCGATATGATGTTCATAATGGGCACCCCAGATACGAGCCTGGGGCTCATGTTGATAATGCCTGGTGTCGGGATCTATCTTGCGATCACCATTGGTGTCGCGATCATGATCTTCGCCATTCTGCCCCATGGAGCGGAGGCTGGCACCTCCCGGACCAACGTCGGCCACCTGGTCAGGCCAGGTTCTCAGGGTTGAGGCCTTTGAGATCGTCGATCACAAAGCGGCCGTCCTTGCGCACCAGCACCCCATCGAAGTATATCTCGCCACCACCCCATTCCGGGGTCTGCACCAGCACCATGTCCCAGTGGACCGCGGAACGGTTCCCGTTGTCCGCTTCCTGGTAGGCGTTCCCGGGGGTGAAGTGTATCGATCCGGCGATCTTCTCGTCAAAGAGCGTGTCCAGCATGGCCTTGTTGATGAAGGGGTTGACCCCGATGGCGAACTCACCGACGAACCTTGCACCCTCGTCGGTGTCCAGGATCGTGTTGAGCGCCTTGGTGTTCGAGCCTGTAGCCTCCACCACCTTCCCCTCTTTGAACTTCAGCATGATCTTCTCGAAGACCTTGCCCTGGTACAGCGTTTTGGCGTTGTAGGTGATCGCTCCGTTGACGGAATTCTTGACCGGAGCGGTGTAGACCTCTCCGTCTGGGATATTACGTTCGCCGTCGCACTTGACCACAGGAATGTCCTTGATCGAGAACGTCAGCTCCGTTCCGGGACCGACGATGTGCACCTTGTCGGTACGCTCCAACAACTTCACCAAGGGGTCCATGGCCCTGGACATCTTGGAATAGTCGAGAGTGCAGGTGTTGAAATAGAAATCCTCGAAGGCCTCGGTGGACATCTGGGCCTGCTGGGCCATAGCGGAGGTCGGCCACCTTAGCACCACCCATTTGGTCTTAGGAACCCTCCACTCAGAATGCACTGGTCCCCACCAGAGCTTGTTATAAAGGTCCATCTTCTCCGCGGGTACGTCGGAAAGCTCGGTTATGTTATACGAACCGCGCATCCCGATGTACGCCTGCGCCTTCTTCATCTTCTCCATCTCGATCTCGCCGATCTGAGCGATGGTCTTCTGGTCCGCTCCCATCAGTAGCTTTCTCATTATTCGGGCGGACCTCATGGTCACCATGGGGATCCCGCCGACCTCATAGACCTTGGACAGTAATACTTCCAGCATCTCCACCGGCATATCGAACGCTTCGATGTAGACCGTCTCACCCTTTTTCAATCTGACGGAATGATCGATGAGCACTTCAGCCAACTTACGCATTCTGGGGTCTAACATACGAGTCCGGTAAATTCCCTCGAGGGTATATCACGGTTGGGAATTTACGGCCCTTTGACCGCATCATAATAAAATGAACCGTGCCACGAATTTGATGGTTTCCGCGAATGGAACGCGATGAGGGGATGGGACGCTTCCCTGGTCATTATTTAGAATTCCGGACATGGGCGCTCATCTCCTCGTTCTTTTTCTATCCCATGTCAGACCCGCATGCATTTCTAATCCAATGACCAGGCGAAATACCTACCTTCCATCTTTTCCAACCTGATCGATACACCGTACAATCGGGTCAGGTTCTCCTCGTTCAGCAGTTCCAATCCCCCGTCCTTGAATATGGTGCCGTCCTTGACCATGACCACGCGATCGATCTCCGGTACGATATCTGATGGATCGTGGGTGACCAGCACCAGCGCACGACCTTCCTTTGCCAAGGATCTTATGGCCTGACGGACAAGGTGCTTTCCAGTCAGGTCCAGGGAATTCATCGGTTCGTCCAATATGAGGGCTTCCGGCGCGTTCACCAGCGCCCGGGCCATGAGCACTCGTCGCGCCTCACCGGTGGAAAGGGTGTGGACCCGGCGATGTGCTAGGTGATGGGAGCCCACTGAGACGAGGGCCTTCATGGCGACCTCCTCCATCTCTTCGGTCAGTTCCTGAGAGCGATTGGTGCCGATGGAACCGAAAAACCCGGACAGTACCGCGTCCAGGCAGTCCATGTCCCGGGAGAGGTCCGTCTGCAGGTCGGCGGATACCAGACCGAAGGCCTGGCGTAGGTCGAAGAGGTTCCAAAGCACCGTACCTTGCAGTTTGACATAGGAGCCTTCCACCGAGGTATCATGCCGGTGCTCGCCCACCATGGTCTTGATCAGGGACGATTTCCCAGAGCCATTGGGACCGAGGATCACCAACCTCTCACCGGACCTAATGATGAGATCGACCTCGCGCATTAGCGTGGACGAACCTTTGATCACAGACACCTTGTGCATCTCGATGATGGGATCGGAGAACATTCACACTCGTATCGAAAGAACGATATTTACTCATACCTCCGATCACGGAAGTTCAAACACTTTAATGCAACGAAATGAAAAAACCAAATGGATCCCAAGGGACATCTATGCAGACCGCTGGCGGTTGATTGGAAAGAATGATGGACGATATGAGGGCCTTTACTTCTTATTGCCCTTGGTCGCCTTTTTCTCCGCATTCTTTTTCTTCTGCTTCTGCAGATCCTTCTTGGACATTGCCATAGGGGCTGGAATTGGCTTGTTTGTACTTAACCGTAAGTATCATACCCGAATTCCTAATCCGCGACGCAGTATCTAGCAGCGCTCGACGGTTTGCTTTGAGATCGTTTTTCAATACCATTTTCTTATAGAACAAGTTCATTTGAGTCACCGATGAGCGGTGACAGGTACCGGTTCGAGGAGCCACTGATCGAGGGGCTGGTCGTCAAACGACCGAACCGCTTCATTATGGACGTCGTGGTCGATGGTGAGCACCAAAGGTGCCATTGTCCGACCACTGGGCGCATTGGTGATATCCGGTTCAAGAACGTGCCTTGCCTGGTGGAAAGGAGCAGGGACCCGTCCAGATCGACGTGGGGAACCGTAGAGGCGATCTCGCTCGACCCTCCCGACAAGAAGGAAAAGATGTGGATAGGCATCGATCAGAGCAGGGCAAACGACATTGTCGCGTTCTTCATCGGATCTGGTCTGCTGCATATGATGGTGGATGATGTTCGAACACTGAAGCGAGAGGTCAGGATGGGAGGCTCACGCATCGATTTTCTGATCAATGAGGAACTGTTGCTCGAGGTAAAGACCCCGTTGCACATGCTGATCGTCGAGGGTTATCCCGAGCACGTGTCCACGGAGGGTTTCACCTCGTTCGAAAGGACCATGCGTCACTTTACGGAGATATCGGAGCATATCCCCGAGGGAAAGCGAGGCATCGTGCTCCTCTGCCATCTGTACGACGCCCCTCGATTCCAGGTTCCGGTGACCAGAGGGGGACCGTCCGAGATGATGAGGGCGGCGGTGCGCCGGGCCACTGAGAAGGGCGTGGAGAACTGGCAGGCGAACTTCAGGTTGGACCGGACCGGTGTGGAACTTGGTGATTGCTTCGAATTGAAGCTCTTTGAAAATATGTCTCATTAAGGCGAGATCAAGGACGAAGCGATCGGCAGGTTTTGCATTCCATTCGGTGCGGTCGATCTGGAAAAGGTAAGTTCGATTCTGATCACGCTATGGTCGAACCTTTAGATCGGAGAGCTATCATTGACAAGATTGGATACGATCGAATTTAAATGATAGATTTCTAGATAAGAAGAATGGTGGGCTCAGCCGGGACCACCGATCATTTTGACTAGATAATATAAAATGATACCCTGTTCTTACAGTGCCATCTTGGCAAACCAACTGCTTCACATATACTAGTGAAACACCTTTTTTCTCATGATTGGAAGTTGCATTGAATTTCAATTGCGGATTCATCGTGATCAAAACGAGTTCAATTTCCATCCCCCTTAGTAAAGTACGGTGGTGGGTCATAAGAAGATTTGGAAAATTTCATAAATAAAACCACATCTGGTAAGTAATGATCGTGGGATGGTTAAAGCGCTCTTTTAGGTTCTATCTTCATGTTCCAAAGTTATGATCACATTTCCCTTTTTGTGCCCTTCATCGACATAGCGATGAGCCTCGGCGATCTGTTCCAACGGATAGTGCCTATCAATGACCGGTCTTATCTTGCCTGCCTCACACAGCTCTTTGAGGAAGATGAGGTCCTTGGCCTTTTCGCCCAGGGGCCTCAAACCCGTGGCCACAAACTTTGCTTTTTTCTGATTAGATATTGAAGACCATAACATGCTGAGCATAATTGTCAGGGTGGGGACGGTGGTGAGATAGACGCCTCTTTCCTTAAGTGAGCTTTTACAACATGAGAAAGAGCTCTTTCCCACTGCGTCAAAAACGATATCATAGGTCGGACCTGTTTTGGTAAAATCCTCCTTCGTGTAATCAACTACCCTATCTGCCCCTAGAGATCTCACCAATTCCAAATTTCTGGTACTGCATACCCCGGTAACCTCCGCCCCAAAGTGCTTGGCAAGCTGTACTGCGATAGAACCTACCGATCCCGAAGCGCCAATGATGAGGACCTCTTGTCCGCTCTGAATTTTTGCCTTGTCTCTAAGGAACGGCAACGCCGTCAATCCCGAATAAGAGACGGCGACGGCTTCCCCATAGTTCAAATTGGCCGGCATTATTGCCAAGGCTTCGTCTTCAGGCAGACATTTGTATTCAGAGTGCGCACCAAATTTGGAACCGCTGGATCCAAAGACGTGGTCACCTTTTTTGAATGCCTTAACATCTTTGCCTACTGATTCAATTTCCCCGGCAAGGTCGTCTCCAGGGATATATTTGGGTTTGAGGAGACCGGCGAAGAATCTTCCAATGATTGGCTTACCCTTTCGAAAGGCGCAATCCGCCGGCGATACTGTCGTCGCATATACTCTTATTTGCACCTCATTGTCCTTAGGAACCGGTTTCTCCACTTCCGCAAGCTGAAGAACTTCAGGCGGCCCGTATCTTGTGCATATTATCGCTTTCATGTCCTTCCCCCTGGCCATATCGATTGCTCAGTTTTTCGTCTTGACCTCTCCTACTGCAGAGCACTTAGTGAGGACCTGGAACTTAGTGAGGGAGGGGGGGATCAGGACCTTGCCGCTACGCTTGATGGACATAACATTCCGGTCGAAAAGCTCCCAATCGATGTCATCGGCGAATTCCAGCGTCTTGATGTCGTAGAATAGTACCGGTCCGCTGAGCGACTCCAGGTCCTTCCTTGTGACGAGGAGGGCGTTCAGGCTTCCGATGCGATAGTTTGTAGTACCGATTTCCTCCACTAGGGCGCGCATCACGATGGTCGTCAGCTCGCCTATGGAAAGGTCGCGTTTCTTGGCCTCTGCGGTAAATTTGGCATAAACATCATCCTCTATGCCCCGAATGGTAACGTCGGTCATGTTGGCAGCGCTCCTATCTCTTACGAGGTCTGCCGGTCGCAATTGCCGCGGCGATGAAGAACCCACCCACGAACATGGCGATCACCGGGAAGACAGTGGTCCAGGGAAAGGGGTACCCGAGTATGGCCAGGAACCAAAATGCTCCGAAGAGAAAGAGGCCGGCGCCGATCACTGAACCGAACCATCTCGCGGCCCTACCCTCACTCGGTTCCATTTGGACCATCGGGACATAGGTGTCCTCTGGGTCAGGCGTTCCCTTAGCTCCCTTCACCCGCAGCTGGCGGAGCACATTATCACGGAATGTGGTATCATTACCCAAGTCGTTCTGTGATGTTGTTTCGGTTGATTCTGTCACCATATCACCATTGCAACAAATGCACCATGTAATATTTATAGATTATTATCATGTTCAAAGAGGTCGACAAGGACGTTCTGGACCATGATCTGGAAAGGAGATTCGTTTAAGGTCCTGGCTCAATTCAAAACAGGACAAAAGAAAGATTTGAGTGATGCTGTGACCTACGAATGTACCTTAGCCGTACTTGGCCTTATGAGGGTCAATGAAGCATACAAAACGATGTTTCCACCCGAGCCAGCTATAAAGGCTGAAAACGTTTGAATTGAATTCAAAAAATAATTGTCTGGATAAGACAAGTGGTGGGCTCAGCCGGATTCGAACCGGCGACCTTCTGCGTGTGAAGCAGACGTCATAACCGCTAGACCATGAGCCCCTCGGTAGGCCATGCAAATGGGAAGGGGATATAAAAATGTTTATAGATTGGCGCCACCGGCTCACTCGTTGATGACCTGGGTCGCTCTGAACATACCGTCGTTGAACATCAGCGAAAAGTATCCGGTCTTGTGGTTGGTGGAGCGTAGCTTCACCGCCCTGATCCTACGCTGAACATCAGATTCCCCGATGTTCTGCAATTTGAGGGATATGACGCCATCCGCCAGATAGCCTTCCTCGAAACGGCTGCCGAACATCTGGTCCGGGGACGTCTCCGAGATCAGGAAAGAGGTGATCCCCAATTCCCTCAGCCACATGAAGAGGTAGAACAGATCGTTCCGCCGATCGCTGTTCAGCTGGGCCGCCATCTCCAGCACGTCCAGGGAGTCCAATACCAGGATGTCATAACCCATCTCCTTCCGGACGGTCTCGGCGTACATCTTGAATACCTGGAGCCAGGAACCCTTGGCCATCATCTCGGTGACGTTCTTGCGGATCATGGCCAGGTCCAGCACATAGACCTTGGATTGCACCTCTGGGTCGTTCATGCCCATGAGGTTCATCTGCTGCAATAGGTTCTCCTTGCTCTGCTCCAAGGTCATGTACACGCTTCGTGTGCCGTTGTTCTTAGCGTTGTTGTAAAGAATGCTGTAGCAGACCGAGGATTTCATTGTTCCAGGCGTCCCAGAGATAAGAATGACATGTCCCTTCGGAACTCCACCCTGGATATAATCATCGAAATTGTGAATATATGTCTTGACCCGGTCTATTTCGATGCCCATCCCCTCGCGGAAATATAACCTGTTATAGGTATATAATACCGTTTTCAGATTAAAAGGGCTGATTCGCTAGCGGCAGGGAGAGATTGAACTCATTTCCATCGTGGAATATATTGAAGAAACGAGGGTCGGTGTTCATTCCGCGCATCTTCACGCAGCGAATCCAGCGTTGCACTCGTGAATCGTTCATTTCGTGCATCGATAGCTCTATGATGCCGTCCGAAAGGTAGGCTTCACCCTGATTTGACTCGTCCCACTCATCGGAGGTGTTCTCTGAGATCACCAGCACGGTTATGCCCAGTGATTTGAACCAGTCGAACAGGTCCTTGAGGTCCTGCCTATTGAAGCTGTGTTCTGTGATGGCCTTGAACGATTCCAGGGAGTCGAGGACGAATATCTTGAACTCCATCTCCCGTTGCATCTTCTGCACGTAATGTAAAATCATATCCCGCCAGGTGCCCTGTTCCTCGCTCATGCTCTCTCGCATACCATTCAGGTCTGCCACTACCAACCGCCCTTCGGTTGCCGACAACGGCATTCCCATCTTCTCCATCTGACGCATGATCGACCGACTGCTCTGCTCCAGGGATAGGTACAGCCCTTTCGTCCTATCATCAAGGGCGGCCTTGTAAAGGATCGTGTAGGTAAGAATGCTCTTCATGGTACCGGGCGCCCCGTTGAAGAGAATGGTATGTCCATGGGGAATGCCGCCGCCCAGCACCTTGTCGAGCTTCGGGATCTTGGTCATTATCAGACCGGCATCGATCACCTTCGGTGGTGAGTCGACCTGCGATCGCAGCTCCTGAAATATCTCCTCGGTTATCCGGGCCATCTCTTCCTGGTCCACCGGCTGCTCGATCAATTCACCGGCCTCGAGCATCCTAGCCCTTAATTGAGCCTCCTCTAGCTCTGCCTCCTTGACCTCCAGTTGAGACTGCAGTGCCTCGAGTTCCGGCTGAAATTGACGTAACAGGTCCTCTCTGACCTTCTGCCTAAGCTCGTCCATATTCGAACGTTCGGACATCTGCTCGACGGCCTTTTCCTCTTCTAACGATTCGAGCCTCTGAGACCTCTCCTTCAGGCTTTCGGCCAAAGCCTCCAGTTTTCTCTCCTTTTCCACCAGGGCCTTCTCACGTCGCTCCAGACTGTCGCTCCTGAACTGTATTGTCGTGTCAGGTCTAGCCACCGGTATGGCTTCCACGGAGCGGATACGCATGGTGGAACACTCCTCGATCTTCATATTGTTCAAACGCACGGCGGAAAAGGTGACCTCTACAGGTTTGGTGACAGTGGGGTTCATGCTCTCACCGCAGCGACCACACTGCTCGTCCCTTGGACGCACTCCGAAGCCGCAGCGAGGGCATTCGTATCTGCTTCGGGGAAGCATGGGATCACTCACTTATGACCCGCGTCACTTGGAAATGACCGTTGTTGTATAGGAGAGAGTAGTAGGAAGGATCGTGGTTGGTCTCTCTCATTTTCACGCAGCGGATACGTCTTTGCATCTCCACGTCCCGGACGACCTGCATCTTCAATGTGATGATGCCGTCGGATAGGTATCCTTCATCGAACTTACCTTCGATCAGACGATCAGCAGAACTTTCCGATATGAGGAAGACCGTGACCCCTAGGTCGTGCAGCCATTCAAAGAAATAAAAGAGGTCGGTGCGGCGATTGCGTATCTCCGCCATCGTCTCCAGCACTTCCATGGAATCAATGACCAGCATGTCGAAGTCCAGGTTCTGCTTCAGATTGGAGATGTAGGTCTTGAACACATGCAACCACGACGTTCCGCCAGCGATCTCTTTGAGCTTCTTGCGGATGATGCCCAGGTCCAGCACATGCAACTGGTCCTTGACCTTTTCATTGTTCATGCCCATCTTTTCCATCTGTCGCATCAAGCTTTCCCGGCTTTGCTCCAGTGTCACGTAAACGGAGGTCCGTTCCGATTCCATGGCATGATTGTAGAGCATGTAATAGGTTATGGACGATTTCATAGTCCCGGGCGTGCCGGCAACCAGCACTATGTGCCCTTGCGGTATTCCACCTTCAAGGATGCGATCGAACCCTTCTATGTATGTCTTGAGCCTGCTGTCGCCTGCTTCCATCGTGTTTCCCCCGGACCTCGTGGCCGAACGAGGTTCCATGACCTTACCAGATATTAAAATCTCCTTGGACATTTATCAAATTCCGCGCAATACCACCTTGCGGACGTACTTGCGAGCGATCTCACCCATTCCAAGGATCACGCCTTCACCGTACGGATCGACCTTGCTCAAACGGGGGTCCAGGGTCCGTTCGTTCCTGAACTGCTGAAGCGCATACTTCTTGGCTCCGCCGATGAAAGCGGCCATGCGCTCTATGTCCTGGGCGTTCAGGTGATGCGGCACCACAGTGGTGCGGAACTCGTAATCGATGCCTGAGGTCATGATCGTATTGATGGAGCTCTTGATCGCCACCAGGTCCACGGAGGCACCGCACAGCTGGTCATATTTGAGGTCTAACGGTCCCTTGAGGTCCATGGCCACAAAATCGAGAAGGCCGGCCTTGATCAGGTCGTCCAGCATTTCCGGGTTGGTACCATTGGTGTCCAATTTGACCTTGAGACCCAATGCTCTGACCCTGGAGATCAGCTCGGGAAGGTCTTCGTTCAGAGTAGGTTCTCCACCGGTAATGACGACCCCGTCCAGGAAATCGATGTTTTCCAGAAGATATTCCTCGATCGATCCCCATGGAATCTCGTCCACCTCGGCGTTGGTGGACAATAGGTCGACATTGTGGCAGAAGGGGCAACGAAGATTGCATCCCTGAAGATATATCGTGGTGGCCACCATGCCATCCCAGTCAAGCAATGAGGTCTTAGCGAATCCAACTATCCTGGCGAGCATCCGGAAGGATGATGGGAGCAGGGGGCTATTAATCATATTCCCTGAGTATATCAATCGTCCTTGATGTCCACGATGTCGCCATGGACCTTGGCTTTCATATGGCCACCAGGACCGCCTCGTTCCTCCCGGGCCTTATCCACGCATTCCTCGCTCTCACAGACCATGGCGGCGAACACGTACTGCTTGGCCGGTCGACCGCAGAACTGGCATTCATACTTCTCGAAGTCCATGGACCGCCCAGTGATCGACGATGATAAAACACTTTCGAAATGATGATTTACGTGATTGATGTTTTCTCTATAGGGAGGAAGGATGTCTTACTGTTCCAAGTGCGGAAATCAGATCAGGGAGGGGGGATCGTTCTGCGATCGCTGCGGTGCACCGTCTGCCACGGGATACGCCGGACTGCATCAGGAGTCGGCAAACCCTTACGTTAATAACGTGACGTACACCTGGGCGGTGGACCGCAAGGACCCGATAATTGCCGTCATTCTGTCCCTATTGTTACCTGGAGTGGGACAGATATATGTCGGTAGGGTGATGAGGGGCATCGCCATCATAATACTGATGTCCCTGGTCGGCCTTTCCTTCGCTCCAGGATTGTTCTTTATCACGATGGAGAACCCTTTCGATTTCGTGTGGTGGTCCTTGATTGCTATCGTCATCTACCTGGTCTTCTTCGTCATACAGGTGGTCGACGCCTACCGATGTGCTGAAGAACATAACCGCCAGGGGAATGTGCCTAAACGCTACTGATCATTCCACTATGTGCAGCGAGAAGTGAACGGATGCGGCCGAATGGGTAAGCGCTCCTAACGAGATGATGTCGGCGTAATGCGCGTATTCCTTGGCTTTCTGCGGAGTGATACCTCCGCTGACCTCGACCTTGATCCTGCTCTCTATGGCCTTGATGGCGATGTAGCATTCCTTGGCCTGGGAGGGGGTCATGTTGTCCAACATGATGATATCGGCCGAGGCCCGAGCAGCTTCCTGGGCCTGCTCCAGCGACTCAACTTCAATTTCCACCTTCTTGCCGAAGGAATAGGCCTGCGCCTTCCGTACTGCACGGAAGACCCCGCCGACCACCGTCAGGTGGTTGTCCTTGATCAGAAAAGCATCGTCCAGTCTGAAACGGTGCGGGTCCCCTCCACCCAGACGTACCGCCTTTTTCTCATATCGACGGAATCCTGGCGTGGTCTTGCGGGTGGCGGCTATGACCACGTTGGGGTTTGCCTTGTGGCATGATTCCACCACCTGCCGCGTGAGGGTGGCGATGCCGCTCATACGCATGATGATATTGAGAGATAACCGCTCCCCAGCCAGTATCCCCTTCCAGGGACCGAGCACCTCCAGAACCTCTTGGCCTTTAACGACGCGCGCACCGTCGTCCGCCAGTGCATGGCAGGTGCAGCCTGTCCTTCGAAAGACCTCGATGGCCTCCTCGACACCGGCGATGACCCCGTCCTCACCAGAGGTGATGATCGCCCGGCCTGTACGGTCGTCTACCAAGGCCAGGGAGGTTATGTCCCCTTCCCCCAGATCCTCCTGGAGATAAAGGTCGATGAGGTCCATGCTCCTCAATCTCCTTTAACCGATATCAAAGCTCGTCTCAGACCTCGAACCAGTTACCGCTCTGGGGCATGAACACTTCATAATCCCCTTCCAGGTCCTGGGCCAGCTCTTCGCGGTTGTCGGAGTGCATCAGCACCACTTTTTCTGGCTGGCAACCTTTGATGAAGCTCAACAGCTCGTCGTGGTCGGCGTGAGCGGACAGATCGAAGGTCATGACCTCGCACTGGATCTTGGAAATTCCCTTCGGAGTCTCTATCACTCCCTTCTCCAACAGCATTCGGCCATTGGAGTTCTCGGCCTGATACCCGGTCATCATGACCGCGCTCTTGGAATTGTCCTTTTGATCGTCCAGGTAGTGCAGCACCGGACCTCCGTCAAGCATGCCGCTGGTAGTGATGATCACCTGTCCCCTTCGTGCCCTATCTCTGGCGGGGGCGGACCGCACAGGCTGGAACTTGCGCCTGGCCATCTTGAAGTCCTTGACGTTGCGCAGATAGTTCGGATAATCCAAGTACATGCCGTTGACGACCTTTCCCATTCCATCCACCCACATATCATAGTTGAGGTCCTTGAGGATCAACATGACCTCCTGCATTCGTCCGACGGCAAAGCATGGTATGATGGCCGTGCCTCCCCGCTCGACCACCTCGCGTACCTTCTGGATCAAAAGGGCTTCGCTATTCTTTCGAGGTGGATGATTTCGACCGGCGTAGGTGGCCTCGATGACCAGGTTGTCACACTTGACCGGTTTCGCTCCGTGGGTGAGCCAGGTGCTCTGAGTGTGCAGGTCGCCAGTGAACAGGGTGGTCGACTCTCCCTTTATCTCGTACATCTGCGCCCCGGGAATATGCCCTGCGGAGTGCGCCCGCACCTCCATCCCAGCGATGGAATGAGTGTCCCCTGGAGCAATGAACTTGAAGTTCTCCAAAGTACGGCGGACATCGTTTTCGGTGTAACGCAGGATATGACTATAATCCTCAGACTTGGCGATCTTGATGGAGTCCCGGAACAGCAGAGAGGCGACCTCCATGGTCAGATCGTTGCAATAGACGTCGCAATCCTGCTGTTGGACCAGTAATGGCACTGCACCGCTGTGGTCCAGATGGGAATGGGTGATGAACACCCCTTCGACCTTTGGGGCCGGCAACGGGAACTCCGGAGGTTCCTTCTTGACCAGACGGAGACCGTACTCGAACAATATATTGGCGCCCTGGTTTTCGACAAGCATACCTAGCTTGCCAACCATTTCGGCGCCGCCTAAGAATTTCAATTTCATATTATTTCAACCTCTTTGATCGTAATTATTCGCCCAGCAACTGCACTATCAACTCTCGTTGCCGTTCATGGACGTCCAGCTCCAAAAGCGCTACTTGCTGCCATCGTCCCATTTCAAGGCGCCCTTCATCGAAGGGCAGGGATACCGAGGCACCTAGGAACGTTGAGCGCACATGCGAGTGCCCGTTTCCGTCCCCCCAGCGAAGATGGTGCTGATATTCGATGTCAGATGGAAAGTTTCTCTGTAAGGCTCGAGAGAGATCCTCTCTCAGACCTGGCTCGTTCTCTATGGTCACTACAGCGGCGGTAGAATGGGGCGTGAATGCTATGGCCACGCCCTGCCGCATGCCCGATTCCGCGACCGTTTTCTCCACTAGCTCGGTTATGTCTACGACATCACCCTCGCCTTTGGTTCCTATGGTAGCTAACCTACGAAACGTTACCATCTGCTCATTCAGGCTACTCCAAATTCATATATACCATTTTTGGTGGAAGTAGAACTGTCAGGAAAGACGAATGTTCGAACATCATTGTTTAATATCGTGAAGGATGATATTTTGTTATGGGCGAGCTAGCCGTTGCCTTTGGAATGAGACGGCCGGTCCAACGTGAGAAGATTTGGCTTAACTCAGGCTTTAGAGTGCAACTTATAAAGATGGGGATCGAAAAGGCGGGTTCGGTGAACGAACTAGGACGCCGACTGGGTTATCGATCGAGGGTGCATCCCGGATGGGGAGTGGTGCAGATCATGCAGGGAAAGCAGGCCTTCCCCTTGAAACGGCTAACGCTCCTCTCGTCCTTCTTGGAATATCCCATCGAGGACATAATGAAATATGCCACCATGCCAAATCGTATAACCCCGGAGAGCACCAAGAGCGCATTGAGGATGTATGGCATGAGCGGATACATTCCTAGATGACACTGGCCCCCCGTTTTTCCAGAAGAAGTGATTTATAGTATCCCTGCCATAATGTAATTGTCGGACGACTGTCCGACCGAAGGTGATGGGATGGTATTTAGGCGGAGCGCCGATGAGGACGATGAGATCACCAATACTCTCATTGACCGCGGGGTATACCGCCTATCAGAGGTCTATGAGGACGAGGAGATCAAGAAGTTCCAAGATCTCAAGGTACCTTTCAGCTTTTGGAGCGCGGTGAAGTACTCCTTTGTGCTGACGATTTTATTATGGTGGTTGCCGGTTTTCGGGCAGATGGTCGCCGGTTTCGTCGGTGGCCGCCGAGCGGGAAAGCCCTGGAAAGGAGTCCTGGCCGCCCTGGTCCCCCTAACGGTCATCTTCGCCATCTCCAGCCTAGTGGACAGTGGGATCCTGCCCACGGTCATCTTGGGGGTGGATTGGACACCGACCGCCATCCTAAACAACCTAGGGGACCTGGTCCCGCTACTGGCACCGTACATCGTCTTCGCACAGATGTACCTGACATCGTTCATAGATACCATCCAGATCGCCACCGGAGTGCGCATGGACGTTTACATCATAACTGCCGCATTCGCTTATATCGGTGGCATCATGGCGGAGCAGTCCCGCCTGGAGCTGAACTACGTGGCAAGGCACGGCGGCAACTCCATGACGGTGGTCGTAGGCGGCGGAGAGAAAGCCTCTCCTGAGCCGGAAAAACCAGTGAAGGGCGGACGGCCTGTCGCCGCCAGAGCTCCCCGGGCCAGGGCGGAACAGAAGGTCATTCGTTTCTCGGACATGAAGGACGTGAACACTGTCTCCGACAACGGCTTCGCTGAGGAGTATGCCGGAAAGGGAGAACAGTGGTACGATGAGGGCGAGGAACCGGAAGAGGAGCAAATACACCGCAACGTCGCCGGGCTTGCAAAGCGCTCTGGGAAAAATAGCGGAAAAGGTAAAAACATCAAGCCAGGCGATTGGAAGTTCATTTAGGTCCGCAGAATACTTTTTTATAGACCTAGATTTTGTGGGACTTCGGCGAGAATTAAATGTTTTGTCCTAAGTGCAGAAGCATTATGAAGCCCGATAAAGGTGCTTTCATATGCAGAAACCCGATATGTGGTTGTGAGGTCACCAAGACCGGTGAACCGGTATGTTTCACCACCAGTGGAAAGGAAAAGGAGATGACCGTAATCGAAGGCAACGCTCCTACTTTGCCCCGTACTCGGACAGAATGTCCCAAGTGCGGACATCTTGAAGCTTTTTGGGTATTGAGACAGACCCGCGCGGCCGATGAGCCCGAAACCAAAATATTCCGATGCGTCTCCTGCAGCCACTCCTGGCGTGAATACTGAATCATGCTGATGGTGCGGAAAAGGTTTA
>Ga0307380_10003713_pt1 | contig 20941 bp, 19 predicted proteins | sample UN3MG_FD_202239 | JGI IMG/M metagenome (GOLD analysis project Ga0307380, IMG submission 202239) | Soil microbial communities from Risofladan, Vaasa, Finland - UN-3 | ecosystem: Environmental > Terrestrial > Soil > Coastal area > Acid sulfate soil | place: Finland: Risofladan, Vaasa | collected... | reverse complement strand
GTTGTTGACCAGCCGCGGGTCGTCGGCGTTCCGCTTCATATAGAACGCCTTGCACGCCCGCGGGTAGTGCGTGACGAACACCGGCTTGTCGTGCAGCCGGGCGATGATCGTCTCATCGGAGCCGCCCAGGTCGCTGCCCCACCGGAAGTTCGCCGCCAGCTTCATGTGCTCGGGGATGTTGCGGACGCCCTCTTGCTCGTCGGCCAGCTCCTCGCGGGACTCGGCGATCTGCTGGGCGAGCTTCTCAGCCTTCCACTGCTTTGTGCCTGTGCCGGTCCGCTCGGCCTCCTTCTCGGCTATGTCCTTCTCCAACTCCGCCACGCGGGCCTTCCCCTGCTGCAAATCGCGCTCCAGCATCTCGCCCACACGGTCGCTGCGCAGAATCTCCGCCATCTCGCCGTACGTCAGCCGATAGAACGGCTTCTGCACGCGCTCCAAGGCGCTGAGGTCGCGGCCGAGCAGCTCGAGCTCTGGCCGCCGCTCGCGTAGCACCCGTTGCGTGATCTCGACGATGAAGTCCTCCGCGACGGCGATGACGTCATCCAGGTCGGCGTAGGCGATCTCCGGCTCGATCATCCAGAACTCGGTCAGGTGCCGGCGGGTCTTGCTCTTCTCGGCCCGGAAGGTCGGCCCGAAGCAGTACACCTTGCCGTGGGCCATGCAGGCCGCCTCGACGTGCAACTGCCCGGTCTGCGTCAGGTAGGCCGGCTCGCCGAAATAATCGACGCCGAACAGCGTCTGCGTCTCCTCGCCGGCACCCGAGACGAAGATCGGCGTGTCGATCAGTACGTAGCCGCGCTCGTTGTAGTAGCTGCGGATCGCGTCCACCAGCGTTGAACGGACGCGCAGGATCGCCCACTGCCGCTGCGAGCGGAACCACAGGTGCCGGTACCTCATCAGGAATTCGATGCCGTGCGCCTTGGGCGTGATCGGGTAGCCCTGGCAGGCGTGCACGACGCGCAGCCCGGTCACATCCAGCTCGAAGCCCCCGGGGCTGCGCTCGTCGCGGCGGACGACACCGTCCACTTGCAGGGCGGACTCCTGGCCGAGCCGGTGGGCCGTCTCAAAATCGCCGGCGTTGCGGTCGGCCTTTTCGAGCACGCACTGGCAAATCCCGCTTCCGTCGCGGAGAAGCAGGAACAGCAGCTTGCCGCTCGAGCGACTGTTGTACAGCCAGCCGCTTAGTGTTACCGTCTGGCCGAGATGGTTCCCCAGTTCCGCTACGGTTGTCGCTGTCGGCATTGCGCGGGTCCCTTTCCGAAATCGCTGCCAAACGCGGGCAGTGTACGCTCGCCGGCCATGTCCGTAAAACACGCGCCGGACCGGCCGCCCGCTTGCCATCCTGACGGAGCGCAGCACCACGGTCATTCTGAGGGAGCGCACCCCTGCTGTCATTCTGAGGGAGCGCACCCCTGCTGTCATTCTGAGGGAGCGCAGCCCTGCTGTCATTCTGAGGGAGCGCAGCCACCGAAGAATCCGGCTCCGAGGGCGCTGGCGGCTGGATTCTTCGCCGCGCTCAGAATGACAGCGCCTGCGCTCGGGGCGGCGAAGGCACGGTTTGTCGCCGTCGCGCTCGGTCTCCTCGTCGCCGTGACCGGTTGTACGGCCGTCGCGCCGCCCCACGCCGTCCGCCTCTCCCTTGCCGGCGCACAGATCCCGCTTGAGCTGGTCGAGTCGTGGTTGCGCGACGCGGACGAGTTCCACTTTCAGACCGAGCGCGTCGAGCCCGTGGTCTACTCGCAGCACGGCTTTCAGAACCTGCTCGAGGGCCGCTGTGATGTCGCCTGTACGGATCGGCCGATCGAGCCCCGGGAGTTGCGGCGATTCGGTGACCAGCAGATCGAGGGTTACCGCGTCGCCTTCTACGGCTTCGCGCTCTACGTCCATCCGGAGAACCCGCTCGACAGCATCTTCGCCAAGCACATCAAGCTGCTGTTCCAGAAGAAGATCACCGACTGGAAGACGCTCGGCGGGACCGAGGGGCCGATCACGTTGTACGGTCCGCGCAAGGCCACCCGCGGCGGCATGATCCTCATGCAGCAAGCCAGGATCTGGTTCGCCGAACCCACCTGGATCGCGCTCGATTCGGATGCTGAGATCGTCGAGCAGGTCGCCGCCGACCCGACCGCCCTGGGCTTCGCCAGCATCGGCTTTGACCAGAACGTTCGCTACCTCGGCATCCGCATGGAGCGTACCAGCCCGCCGGCCTTCCCCTCACTCGAGGAGATCGAGTCGGAACGCTATGGTCTGGCCAAGGTCATCTACGTGTATTTCGACTCACCCCCGAACCCCGCCCCTCAGGCCGTGCTCGATTACCTGTTCAGCGAGCGCGGCCGGACCGCGATCGAATCCACCAACGTCTGGCCGATCGGGCGTGAACGGGCGGCGCTGCCGCAAACTCCATGACCGCCCCACTGCGCATCCGGCAAGTGCAAGTCTCTCGCCTGGCAATCCCGCTGCGCTTCCGCTTCGAGCACGCGGCGGCAGCCCGTGACACCGCCGACCCCGTCGTCATCCGGCTCGCCGCCGAGGCCCCCTACGCCCAGCACGTTGGCTACGGCGAGACGCTGGCCCGCCGGTACGTCACCGGCGAATCGGCCGAGTCCGTTGTCGAAGACGTGGCGGAGTTCTTCGGGCCGCACCTGCTCGAATTCCGACCGACCTCGTTTGCCGAGGCGTTGGAGTTCATCGAGGCGTTGCCGTCGCTGAACGAGGGCCGCGTAGTCAATGCCGCCCGGGCGGCCGTCGAGCTCGCCTTGATCGACCTGGCCGGTCACGTCTTTCACCGACGCGCCGCCGACGTCGCCGGCTGGATGGGACTACCCGGCTTCGGCGCCCCCGGCTGCCTGGCCACCGCCCGCTACTCCGGCGTGATCGTCGGACGCACCCGCCGAAAGCTGACCACGCTGCTGCGCCTGCAGCGCTGGTACGGCCTGCGCGACTTCAAGATCAAGGTCGCGGTGGAAGGCTGGCAACAACGCCTGGCCTGGGCTCATCAGGTGCTGCAACGAGCGATTGCCAACGGGCGGGTCACGCTGCGCGCCGACGCCAACGGGGCCTGGTCGCTGGCCGAGCTGGCCGCCGCCGCACCGATGCTCGAGCAGTCCGGCGTCTCCGCGCTCGAACAGCCGCTGCCGGAATCGGAAGATGACCAACTCCCGCTGCTCGCCGAGCGCACCGGCTGCGACCTGATCGCGGACGAATCACTGGTGACGCTGGCCGACGGGCAACGCCTGCTCGCCGACGGCGGCATACAGGTTCTGAACATTCGCATCGCCAAGAACGGCGGCCTGATGCCGGCACTGCGCATGGCCCGCATGGCGTTGGCCGCCGGTCGCGACGTGCAGCTCGGCTGCCTGGTCGGCGAAACGAGCATCCTGACCGCCGCCGGCATCGCCTTCCTCGAAGCCTGCCCCAAGGTCCGCTTCGTCGAGGGTGCCTACGGCCGCTTCCTGCTCCGCGGCGACGTCACGCGCCGGCCCATCCGCTTCCATCGCGCCGGCCGCATAAACCCCCGCCCCGGCTTCGGCCTCGGCATCGACGTAAACGAGGCTGCCCTGCCGCGATTATCGCTCCAGCCGCCCCGCACTTTACAGCTCTGACTACACCCACTTACTAATCCGGCTACTATATGTTGGACATTCAACAGCCGGATCGGAAGGAGGAATTCCGTTATTTCGGCGTGCGAACAAGTGCAACATTTCATGGCCACGGTAATAAACAGCTCGGCCACCAAGCGGTCTGACCGCCTGCTCCGAGCGGTGCTTGCCTGACGCATGCGCAGGCCTCTCGCCAGCTAACTTGCCCTTGTAATCGCCGGCCACCGCGCGCACACTGTACATTAAGCCAGCGCGGATGTGCTGCGGCAGATCTCTCGTCCCCCGCGCATAGCCGCGTGAGCCGACCTAGGGAGCAAGCCATGCGGACGTACAAGCCGCACTTTCGCACCCGCAGAGCTTTTACTCTTATCGAGCTGCTCGTCGTTGTCGCGATCATCACCCTGCTGATCTCGATCCTGCTGCCAACGCTGCAAACCGCCCGGGAGGAAGCTAAGGCCATCGTCTGTGCCGCGAACCTCAACCAGATCTGGTTGGCCTTGAAGGCCTACCAGCTCGAGCACAACGGCTACATGCCGCCCGAGGTCTGGAGCGAGTGGGACTGGCCACACTACCGCTACGGTCACCGGATGGCGGTGCGGAAATCGTCTCTGTGGTTCTACAAGCTCTTCCCGAAGTACACGGGGGACGCCGATGTCTTCATCTGCCCCGCCGACCCGGAGCGATCGCGATACGACTTCGACGCTTATTGGGGCCCCCATCTCCACCTCAATGCGCGCGTGCCCTCCTGTGGATATGGCATGAATTATCTGCTGCGCCATTTCCATGCCCACAACGATCCGCGCGCCAAGTCGTTCGATATCGAGCGGTTTGGACCGACCCGCCCCGAGGCCACCATCCTCCTGGCCGAAGTCGGTCCGGATTACGAGATCGAACAGGCATCGCTCGGAGATAGCGGCCGCTGCGAGCCGTGGCGCGATGGCGGACGATTGGTCTGGGACGACGGCGCTCGCGCCTGGTATGCCGGCCCAACGTGGCTGACCAGCCGCCATCGCGGCGCGATCACCATGCTCAGCATGGATGGCGGGATCCATCGCGTACGCACGTTGGAAGTCATTGCCCAAGCGAACGCGGGCCCGATCCCCAGCCATTACGACGACTGCGCAAGCGGGGACTGTTACTTCTGCAACTACGATCCCCAGCCCCACTACAACTTCTCATTCGCTCAGTTGTGGTGGTGGCTCGGTCCTTACCCGGATTACCGTGATCCCTATTACTAATGTCGAGAATCCCGCGTCCAGGCGGAATATCATCCTCCTGGTCATCCTCTTGGTCGCCCTCGTGGCGTGGTGGGGCTACCACTTCTGGTCTGCCCGCAAATCGACGATCAAGCCAATCGCCCGGAAAACCAGCGATTTTCTGGTTGATTGGCGATGCCTGAACTGCGACCACGTCGTCACCCACCGCGCCGGACCAGGCCCAAAGGTTTGCCCCAAGTGCCAGGAACCCGAAATGTACGCCAGCTTGCAATGGGCCTGCCACGGAATGCACAACGTCGCTTTCCAGTACGACGAGAATGGTCAGCCTGTCGAGATCAAGATCGGCGACGCCGAGTGGTTGCCGGCGTTTAACGAGGAGGGCGGCTGGAACATCCTCTGCCCAGTCTGCGGCAACGTCATGTCCCCAGCTACCCCGCTGCGGCCTGCACCGCGCCAGAAGGACGACCGAGGAGATTAGCCGCTTGTAGCGTGCTAGCCCCTTGGCCTGAGCCGCTCTGGGGCTCTCTCGCACGAACGCCTGCGTCAATGACGCCCAAGTGTGGTCAACGGGGCCAGACGCCGGTATAATAGTCTATGCTGCTAGGGGTGGTTCGCCGCGGCGGACATGAGATGCCGGCACGATCGGCCGGCAGACCCTTCGAACCTGATCAGTGACGGGCGGCCTGCTCGCGGGGGCACCGGCTTCCGGCCGGTGAACAGGCGGCAGCCGGCTGCGTAGGGAAGCGATGAGCACGCCTGCTTGAGCTCACCCACCTACGAAGGTTCGACGATTGCTCGATTCGGCCAAGGCTGGTTAGTGGCCGGTCACCCTTCGCCATGTGTTCGCGGGCGCCATGGGCTGGTCGTGAACACTGGGAGTGTCCGCGATGGGCAATGAGACAGGCAAGCGCTTCCGGGTCAAGTGCGGGTGCGGTGCGATAATCAGAGTCCCAGCCAGCACGCTTGGTCGGAAGGGACGCTGCCCGAAGTGTCGGCGTGTCCTGGTGCTCAGGCCTGCGGAGGACGACGGGGCGACACCCCGCTCGATCGAGCCAGCCGAGGCAAGCAACCCGGCGGATCGTACCCGGCCCGACGCGGAGAACATCAAGTTCCGCTGTACGTGTGGGGTCAAGTTGGCGGTGCCGCCGACGTTGGCCCCCCGCAAGGCGAAGTGTCCCAAATGCGGCAGCGTTGTCGCCGTGCCCACGCAGAGCGAGCCCGGGAGCTTGGAAAGCCTGGCTGCCTCGGATGAAGTGGACTCGCTTGTGGCCGGCTTGATGAAAGGCGAAGCGGTGTCGGTGGCTCCGGCGCCGCATAGCGCGCCGGGGGAGCGCCGCCTGCGCGGGGCCAGCGACCACATGGGGATCGCACCGCCCATCGAGAGGCCGGGCTCCGTCCCCGAAACAGTTTCCGGTGAGCCCAAGACATGTCCCAGTTGCAGCAGAGTACTACCGCCGAACGCTGTGATTTGCACCGACTGCGGCATCAACTTGCAGACCGGCCGGGCGTTGATGACGACGCAGGACGAGAAACTCGATGAGATTTACGTGTATGCCCAGAGCCTGATCCGCTGGCTCAGTTGGCCGTTCTGGACGGGACTCTACCCCATCGCCTCCGAAGCGTTCGGGCTGCGCAAGCCGTGGCTCACGCGCGGCATCGCGGTGGTGACGATTCTGGTAAGCGCCTGGTTCATGGTTGTCTATATCTACAATCCCGGGCCGTCCGGCCCGGCCACTGCCAATCTCATGCTGTGGAGCGGGCAGAAAGCGGATTGGGGAACCGAGTGGCGAGACGACCTGTCGGCCGAGCTGCGCGCCGAAGGGTACGGCAACGCCGACATCCAGGCGATGCTGGACGAGATGGAACAGGCCGAGTACCGGCCTCACCAACTCATCACGCACGCCTTCCTGCACGGCGGACCGATCCATCTGGCGGGAAACCTGCTGTTCCTCATGGTGCTCGGCGCACGCGTCAACGCGCTGATCGGCAACATCCTGACGCTGATTCTTTATCCGCTGTTGGCGATTGCCGCCGGCATGGCCCACATGGCGGCGTCGGCCGACGCTCCGCTGCACCCGATGCTGGGGGCCTCCGGGGCCGTCATGGGGCTGGCCGGGATGTACCTGGTCTTCTTCCCGGTCCATAAGGTACATATGGTCTTCTGGTGGCGCTGGGGGCTGATCGGCGGGTTCCAACTGCACCTGAAGATGTTCGCCGTACGCGGCTTCTGGGTGGTACTGTTTTATATCGCGTTTGACGTGATCTACACGGCGTTCGGCCTGGAGGACGAGGTGGCCCACTGGGCACACCTGGGTGGGTTCCTCGCGGGCGCCGCGATCGCGCTAATTCTGATGCTCTCGCGTCTGGGCAACGCCCGCGGCGGTGACCTCGTCTCGGTGGTCCTAGGTCGCCATGCCTGGAAGCTGTTGGGCAAGCCGAATCGCCCGGGGTTCACACTGTGGTAGCGCGGCCGACGCGACCGGCGGGCAGGATTCGTCCTGAACCCACCGGTTTGTGATGTCAAACAATGGTGCGTCCGCGGATGCATCATACAGGAGATAACCGATGACCCAGCTTGAAGCTGCTCGAAAGGGGATCACGACGCCGGAGATGGTCCGCGTGGCCATACGCGAGAACGTCACGCCGGAGTTCATCCGCGAGCACGTGGCCACCGGGCGGATCATCATCCCGGCCAACATTCGTCACCTGGCCGGCAGCGCCGGACAGCAGCCGTCCAAGACCGACGGCAAAGCCCGGCCATACCCCGACCAAGTCGGCGGCCATCCCGGCTTCACGCCCGACAGCGCCCTGTGGGTCAACCAGACCGTCGCCCAACGACGCAAGCTGCTCGATGATCCGGACTACTGCCGCGGCGAGGCCGCCCCCAAGCGCCTCGACCCGATCGGCATCGGCCGGGCCATCACTACCAAGATCAACGCCAACATCGGCGCTTCGCCCGTGACCAGCAGCACGCAACAGGAGGTCGAGAAGCTCCGCTGGGCCCAGCTCTACGGAGCCGACACGCTGATGGACCTCTCCACCGGCGGCGACCTGGACGAGTGCCGCCAGCGCATCATCGACAACAGCACCATCCCGATCGGCACCGTCCCGATCTACAGCATGATCATCGGCCGCAACATCGAGGAGCTCACCTACGACGACATCCTCAAGACCGTCGCGCACCAGGCCCAACAGGGCGTCGATTTCTTCACCATCCACGCCGGCATCCTGAGGGAGCATCTGGGGCTGATCGGCCGGCGTGTGGGCGGGCTGGTCAGTCGTGGCGGCTCGCTGCTGGCCAAGTGGATGATCCACCACAACAAGCAGAACCCCATGTACGACCTGTTCGACGAGATCAGCGCCATCATGCGCGAGTACGACGTGGCCTACTCGCTCGGCGACGGCGTGCGGCCCGGCTGCCTGGCCGACGCCTCCGACCCGGGCCAGATTGCCGAGCTGCACGTGCTTGGCGAGCTCACGCACCGCGCCCGCGACGCCGGCGTGCAGGTCATGGTCGAGGGCCCCGGCCACATCCCGCTCAATGAGGTCGCCTGGAACATAGAAACCCAGCGCGCCGTCTGCGACGACGCCCCCTTTTACGTGCTCGGCCCGATCGTCACCGACGTCTTCCCCGGCTACGACCACATTACCAGTGCGATCGGGGCGACCGAGGCCGCCCGGGCCGGCGCGGCGATGCTCTGTTATGTCACGCCCAAGGAGCACGTCGGCCTGCCGACCGCCGAAGACGTCAAGCAGGGCTGCGTTGCTTACAAGATCGCCGCGCACGCCGGCGATATCGCGCGCGGCATCCGCGGCAGCCGCCGGTGGGATGACGACATAAGCAAGGCCCGCGCCGCGTTGAACTGGCCGAAGCACTTCGAGCTGGCCTTCGACCACGACACCGCCCGCGCCCTGCACGACGAGGACCTCCAGGTCGATGCCGACTTCTGCGCCATGTGCGGCCACGACTGGTGCGCCGTCCGCATCAGCAAGGAGATCGCCGAGTTCACGAGCGGTAAGGCCGAGGGTTACCAGCCCGAAAAGGCGGCGACGCAATCCCCCGGCCTGACGCCTGAACAACAGGAACTCCTCCGCCAGCGCCGGGGTAGTGCGCCCGTCCCCGCCCGCGATTCCGCCGTCCCGCCTGCGAAACCTCCCTGCCACAGCGACACCGTCGCGGACGCCGAGCAGGCCAGGAAGGTGCAGGCCGATTATGCTAAGCTGGACACCGGCACATAAACTCGATGTGGTCCCGCGCGAGACCCTGCAATGCCGATTCTCAACGCCGAAGAGCTCGACCAGAAGCTGAAAGAGATCGTGCAACGCCTGCGCGAAGCCCTTTCGCCGGTGGCGATCTACTTCTTCGGCTCCTACGCCTACGGCACACCGCAGCCCCACAGCGACATCGATCTGCTGGTGGTCATCGAGGGCAGCCGGCTCAGCCCCTACCAGCGCGACGCCCAAGCGTACCGAGCCCTGCGCGGCATCGGCGTGCCGAAGGATGTCATGGTCTACACACGCGACGAATTTCGGCAGCGCTCCTCTCTCCCGGTTTCCCTCGAGCGCACTGTCAAGACTAAGGGGAAACTCCTCTATGCCGCCTGAATTAGCCGAAGTGAAAGAGTGGCTGCGCAAAGCCGAGCATGACCGGCGCGTGGCGGAAGCGGCCTTGGACGCGAAGCCGCCGATCACGGACATCGCCGCCTTTCACTGTCAGCAAGCGGCGGAGAAGTACGTTAAGGCATATCTTGTGCATCAGCGCGAGCCGTTCGAGAAGATCCACGACCTCGAACAGCTCGTCGGCCAATGCGTAGCCCTCGACCCCGCGTGGGAAGATCTACGCGACCCCGTCGAGCCGCTGACTGCCTACGCGGTACGGTTCCGGTATCCGGGTCCGCCCGACCCCTCCGTCGAGGAAGTCCAAACCGCCCTCGCAGTCGTCAAGCAGCTCCGCGACTTCGTCCTCGAACGACTGCCGCGCGAGGCCCAAGAAGGCATCGACAACAGTTGAACGACCACTGGGGCTCTGGGAGCCACGACAGATGCTCAAGGCCCTTCGCGAACGATGGCGGCGCTGCCGGCTAGCCCGCCTCGGCATTGTCGAACGGGAACCCGATCCGCTCGATCCATACACGCTGCTCTGGCAAGTGCGTGAGAGACTCTTTGAATTGGGCTCGAGCGAGGTCGAGCTTAATGTCGAGAACTTCGCGTCGTGGTTGGACGAGACGACGCGCGCTCTTCCCGCCTTTGACGCTGAGCGTTGCTTCGCGCACATATTCGCGCGCTTTCGCGATCAACCGGACAGGGAACCGGCCGCGTCGATCGTCAATGCAAGGGGCGTCACGACGCTCGCGCGAAAGGGCGCACGTGCAATCCTGGTCCGCAACCTCTCGAAGGCTGAGGCCGAGGACTTCATCGCTGCCCGGCTCGAAGCCACGGGTGTCGTGAAGGACGGACGCGCCTATCTGAGAGAACGCCGGGCGGAAACCGAGGAGCAGCGGCGTATCCAGGCGCTCGAGGCGGACTTGAACCGTCCTCTTGCGCCCGAAGAGATCAACCAGCGTGTGAAACCGACCGACTTCGAGGAACCTGTGTGAACAGGCAGCAGGCGGCGTCGGCACCTAGACGTGTAGGGTCCGCTGTCGCGACCAATCCGATACAATTCGACGCAGATGGTTCGCATGCTCCTACCGGTCTCGTTGCTTCTCTTGTCCGGGGTTGCCATGCAGTTCAAGCCGCCGGGTGAGCAGGAACGCCTCGCAGCGATTGGCGATACCACCGGGTCGCCGGAGACCCTACGGCGGGCGTTGGTGCCGGGGGATGACTTCGAGCCGATTTCGACGGCCGGGCCGCACGATTGGCTGGCGAACCATCCTGAGCCGGGCCAGACGTTCGACCAGTTCCTCCACTCAAATCCGCACCGCCCGGACAAGCAGCGCAGCAAGCTCTACCTGCAACCGCTGGGCGAGTTCGCCGAGGGCCGCAGCCCGCCGCTCGATCGGCTACAGAAGTTCGCCGCCGCGTTCTTCATGCTGGAGGTCAAGGTTCTGCCGCCCATGGGCCTGGCCAATAGCCGCATAACCACACGGCGGAATCATTACACCGGCCAGACGCAATTGCTCACCGGCGACATCCTCACGCTGCTGCGAAAGAAGCTGCCCGAGGACGCCTACGCGCTGCTCGGCATCACGATGGTGGACCTGTACCCGGAAGAGTCGTGGAACTTTGTCTTCGGCCAGGCCTCGCTACGCCATCGCGTCGGCGTCTACAGCTTCGCCCGCTACGATCCGCGGTTCTGCGGCGAGAAGCCAGATGGGTGGCATGATCTGGCGCAGCCAGGCCATGACGATGACGCCGACGACGACACGGCCAAGCCTGGCTTGACCGTGCCACCCGCCTGGCAGGCGCTCATGCTCCGCCGGAGCTGCAAGGTGCTGGCCCACGAGACCGCCCACATGTTCGGCATCCAGCACTGCATCCATTTCCGTTGCCTGATGAACGGCTCGAACCACCTGGCCGAATCCGACACCCGGCCGCTGCACCTTTGCCCGGTGGACCTGCGCAAGCTGCACCACAGCGTCGGCTTCGACGTCATCGAGCGCTACCGCCGCCTACGCAACTTTTGCGAGAAGATCGGCTTCGAGAACGAGGAGGTTTGGCTAAAGGATCGACTGCAGTATCTCGGACAGTGAAGGGGAGGTCTCGAATCGAAGCTCCGACCGACGACACGTCGTTGCATTGCGCCGTGTGCGGGTACGATCTCCGCGGTCTGCCTCGACCGCCGCGCTGTCCCGAGTGTGGCCACGTGGCCGGCCGGGAAGCGGATCGGCAGGCGGCGCTGAACTGGTATAGGTCCGCGCGCGGCTTGTTCTTCATCGGTCCCCCACCGGCCGTGATGATCCACTTGCACCATCCGGCCGCTCAACGTGCGGCGGTCCGCAGATTCATTGTCTGGTTTGCGCTTCCCTGGGCGGTCCTGTGCAGTCTCATCGCGGTGCTCAGCTCGATCGTCACCGTGAACACGTATGAACGCTGGTGGGAGCCTGTCAGCCAGCCGGGACAACGCCGCGATGTAGATCGGGTCACCCATGAACGATGGCTGCTCGGCGACCCTGATGACTTCGGTGGCGTGCACACTCCCAATGCCAAGGTTGGCAACAAGGTCTATCGCAGCGCGCGCGTAAGCACCCGGCTTCGTCTTGCCCAACCCCGACCCGCCACCGGTCTGGCCGAGCTCATCTTGGCCGTGTGTCTGTGCGTGGCGAGTGCGGTGCTGTGTGCATGGCTGATCACGCTGGCCGGGCTCGCCTGGGTATGGTGGACCGGGGGTGGCCGAGTACATCCCCGGGCTGCGCTATGCGCCGCCAGTTGGATGATCCCGGCAAACCTTCTGTGGGTACTTTGTGCAGCGTCGGTCCTTCTTGGAACGCTGTCCGCCACCTACTCGCTCCGGCCTACGTCGCTAGCCTGCGTCCTTCTGCCGGTCGGGCTGGCTCATCTGGCATGGGGCACTGCCGTAATGTGGAAGACCGGACTCGCGCTGCGAGCCCCCCGCCTTGGGGTCGGTTGGTGGCTGGCGCTGATCATGGCGGCGGCGTGGCTGTTGACCATCGGAGTTGCATTCGTTTTCCTGCTCGGGGGCGCCTTTCTGCTCCGTGCCCGCGTGTAGTGAGCGTACGCTAGCGGGGCCGACACGCTACGAGCGCTTGATGCGGACGGTGCGGCACCGCACAATCAAGTGCCGCGCGATGTTGACCGTGTCGTCGTATCCGGTTCGGAACTACACTGGCCCCCAGGGTGCCGAGCTGCAATACGCGTTTTTGCTGAAGGCGGCCAAGATCGAGCCCTGATCTGCTGCGCCGTCAGCCGCGGCACGACCTCGACAGAACGGACGTCAACATGCGACAACGAAAGCTCGGAAACAGCGGTGCGACGGTCTCCGCCCTTGGATTGGGCTGCATGCCGATGTCGGAGTTCTATGGTCCGCACGACGAAAGCGAGTCCGTCGCCACGATTCGCCGGGCACTCGACCTCGGCTGCAACCATCTCGACACGGCCGACATGTACGGCTGCGGCCATAACGAGGAGCTGGTCGGCAAGGCGATCCGCGGCCGGCGTGACGAGGTCCTCTTGGCCACGAAGTTCGGCATCGCGCGCAAAGAGGGCGCCGCACGCGAGGTTTGCGGCAAACCGGAATACGTGCGCGCGGCGTGCGAGGCCAGCCTGCGGCGGCTGGGCGTAGAGACGATCGACCTGTACTACCTACACCGCGTCGATCTGAACACGCCCATCGAGGACACCGTCGGTGCGATGGGCGAGCTCGTTCGTGAGGGCAAGGTCCGCTTTCTCGGGCTGTCCGAGGCGGCCCCGAAGACGATCCGCCGGGCCGCGGCCGTCCACCCCATCGCGGCACTGCAAAATGAGTATTCCCTCTGGACCCGCGACCTGGAGGGCGAGGTGCTCGAAACCTGCCGCGAGCTGGGTGTTGCGCTCGTCGCGTTCAGCCCGCTCGGCCGCGGCTTCTTGACCGGGAGGATCCGAAAGCCGGAGGACCTCGCCGAAGACGACTCCCGCCGCACCTATCCGCGTTTTCAGGGCGAGAACTTCCGGCGCAACCTGAAGCTCGTCGATCAGATCGAACGAGTCGCCGCCGAGAAAAGCTGCACGGCGGCGCAACTGGCGCTCGCTTGGCTGCTGGCCCAGGGCGAGGACGTCCTGCCGATTCCGGCTACGCGTAACGCGCAGCGTCTGGAAGAGAACTTCCGCGCGGTGGACGTAAAGCTTACAGCCGAAGACTTGACGCGTATCAACGAAATCGCCCCGCCCGGCGTCGCGACGGGCGCGCGCTACACTCCGGAGATTATGGCCCTAATAGACCGCTGACGCAAAACTCCTCAGTCGCCCGCCTTCGGCTCCGTAAGCCGCCGAAAACGCAGTTTGCACGGCACGCGTTCGACCGGCTGGGCGTCTACTTCCGCGTACGGGTAGATAAAGTAGTTCAGCGGCTCGCCCTGCTGGGGCGGCTCGAGCATGAGATCGCGGCCGACGGTGAACGCGACACGGTCACTCGGCAGCGTGCCAAAGTAGTCATCAAGCCGCTTCGTCTTCCACGCTTCGCTGGCGTCCAGGAGCACCCAGCCCCGCTGGCGGTCGTACGCCTCCGCCCAGCAGTGGTAGCCGCCGATCTCGCCCGCGGTTTTGTCCGCGGGAATCGGAAAGCCGATGATGAACCGTGCCGGGATCTTTTGGCTGCGGGCCAGCCCGACGAACACGGAGTGGAAGTCGGTGCAGTTGCCATATTTGGCGTCGCAGGCCCAGAGCGCGTCCCCGCGGCCCCAGCCCTCGCCGTGCTTGCTGTAGCGCATGGTGCGGGTCACGTAATCGTAAAACGCGCGGATCTTCTGCGCGTCACTCTCGCGTCCCGAACTCTCCCGCTCAGCGATCTCGCGGATGAGGCCATCGAGTGGAACGCGCCGCTGTGCCGCGAGATAACGGCATGGGTCGAGCGGCGTGTCAGGCCGAGCGTCAGACTGCGGAACGCCCTTTGACGGCGAACGCTGCACGACGAAGCGCATGACCAGTGCGCCGCCCTTGGCATTCTCCTTCCCGGCCGCCTCGAGATGAATGTAGCGGTTCCCATGGCGATCCTGCGTTTCACGGTGAGTCCACGGGCTCTTGATATTCGTCGAGAGCACTTGCTGGTGGGCATTGGCAGCCGGCATCGGCACCCACACTCGGATCGAGTCTGCGGGTCGTACGACCAGCGGTGTCAGGTCAACGCGGTACTCCAGCTCGTAGCGTGCCGACTGCGTCCACGGATCAAACCCGCCGGCCAACAGCGGCCCGCAAAACGCCGCGGCGACGAGTGCGGCTGATTGTCGAACACGAGTCATTCGTCATCCTCTCCAAGCAGTTACCGCTTGGCCCGGCCTGGAAGGCTAGGTTATCTTACGGCACGTGGCCCAGCGACCTAAACTTCGCCGCCGCTGAGTCGTCCCCAAGCTGATGTCGCAATGGCGGCCGGCATGACGGTGCTCGTGGCATCGTCGTTTGGCTACGCAAACACCGTCGGGACCGCGGCTCGGGCGGCGACGTGCTCGGAGTTTGAGATGGGTTGGCGGGATCGCGAGTATGCGCAGGCCTGGGAAGGTGAAAGCGGGCGGGTGGTACGCGGCGTACACCTGCCGCCGCGGGGGACGCTGACGCTGATCGTGCTGCACGTGCTCGCGTTCCTGGTCGTGTGGGGGCTGCCATCCGACGAGGGGCTCGATGTATCCGCGCTGTTGGTGGTCTCCGGGCCGGCCCCGCATCCGCTGGCCATTCTGGCGCACCCGGTCGCGACAACCCGCCTGGGAACGCTGGCGTTGGTGGTCTTCGCCGCCTGGACCTTGGGAACCCGGCTGGAATCGCGCTTCGGCACCGCCCGGCTGCTGGCGCTCTACGTGTGCGGGAACCTGCTGACAGGCGCGGTGTGCTTCGCGATCGCCCGCTGGCAGCCCGATCTGGCCGCGGCCGCTCTGAGCTTCCCCGCCGGCGCATTGGTGGCCTGGTGCGTGTCGGCGTGGCGTGGCTTGGCGGACGAGTTCTTTTCGCTGTTCGGCCGACTGCTGACTGTGGCGAAGGCCGCCGCGTTGGCGGCCGTCATCGCCGCCGGCGTGGTCCTGCTGCTCAACGGGCGGGGGGCAAGTGCTTTATTGGCGGGTGCCGCGGTCGGCGGCGTGGCCGATCCATTGGTCGAGAAGCTGGCCGCTTTCCGGCACCGACGACCGCGGCGGCGGTCGCCAACCCCCGCGGAGCACCGCCCCACGCGACCCGCAACCCGCGCCTCGCAGCCGGCACCCGACGAACCAGACATCGACGACATTCTGGCCAAGATCAGCCGTGCCGGACTGGATTCGCTGACGCAGGCGGAGCGTGACCGGCTGGAAACCGCCCGCCGGGCCAAGCGGCGCCGCCGCTCGTGATCCGAAGCAACGAACATCGGGAATGTCCCCGGTGATCGCTTGGTTATAGGACATACGGCATGGGAACGCCCTGCCGCTGGAGTTTCTGTTTCGATGCAGCCTGTCCACCTCTCGGCCCGATGTAGAGTCTGGGATGTACGCGGGGGGCGCGGCGCGTATAATTGCCCGCCGCTTGGGAAACGTTGACAGCTTCAAACATGGCCGCTGCATAGTCGCGAGGATTGCCGCCGCATGTCGGACCGTTCCACAGCGCAACGGACACGCAGGATTCTTCTGCTCTCATCGCTGACTGGCGATGACCCGGAGTTCCTCAGGGTCCTCAAGGAGCAGGGGACGGTCCGCACCGTCGCGAACGTTGGCGAGGCCCTCGCGGCGTTGCGCTCGGAGACGTTCGACGTGGTGCTTACCAGCGCCTCCGACTTGCCCCCGCTGGCCCGCGCCGCAGTCCGGCTTCAGACCGAGCCGATCTTCGAGACGCTCGGCCACGGGGTGTGCCTGGTGGACGATGAAGGTCGGCTGGTGTGGGCAAACCGGAAGCTGTCTTCCTACCCGGACGAGACGGTTGAGGCGGTGCGTAAGGCCTGTGCCGAGCTGTACCACGAGTTTGCGGCCGAGCCGCCTCAGCCCGACCAGCCGCGCAGTCGCCGCCGCGACCTCAGCGCGGGCGAATTTACGTTTGACCTGACGGTCTCGCCAATCTGCGGTCCCGATGGGCCGGTGGCCCGGGTGGTCGCGCTGTTGGTGGACGTGACCGCGACGCGCTGGCTACAGAGGCGCATCGAGGCGATCGAGGCGGCCGGTCGCGAGTTGGTCCGGCTGGATGCGGATGCGGTGGCGGAAATGGACGTGGGGGAGCGCCTGCAACTGCTGGAGGACAAGATTGCCCGTTACAGCCGTGAGCTGCTGCACTTTGATCACTTCTGCGTCCGCGTGCTGGACAAGCAAACCTGCCGCCTGGATCCGGTGGTGATTCTAGGTCTACCGGAGGAGATCGACGCGCTGGAACTTTATGCCCTAAAGGAGGGGAACGGGATCACTGGTTACGTGGCGGCGACCGGGCGCTCCTATCTTTGTGCCGATGTCACCCAAGACCCGCATTATCTGCCGGGCCTGGAGAATGCCCGTTCGTCGCTGGCGGTCCCGCTGCTGCTGCACGATCAGGTGATCGGGGTTCTCAGCGCCGAGTCCGAGCGGGTCAAGGCCTTCACCGAGGACGACCAGCGGGTGGCGGAAATCTTCGGCCGCTCCATCGCCGTCGCGCTGCACACGCTGCAGTTGTTGGCTGTCGAGCGGCACACGACCGCCGGGCAGATCGCCTCCGACGCGGTCGCCGAGCTGGCAACCCCCCTCAGGAGCATCCTGGTCCAGGCCAACGCTCTGATCGAGCAATATCCGGACGACGACAACGTGCGCCAGCACTCACAAGCGGTCGTCGAGGGGGTGGAACGCGTCAAGCAGGCGCTGGCGGCCATGTCGGAACAGCCGGCAATCAGCGGGCTGGTGCCCGAGCAGACCTGCAAAGACCCGCTGCTGTGCGGGAAGCGCATCCTGGTCGCCGACGACGAAGATATCATCCGTGAGACCATCGCCGACATGCTGTCCCACAACGGCGTGCTCACGGCGACCGCGCGTAACGGGGAGGAGGCGGTGGAACTGATTCGCTCGCAGAGTTTCGATCTGGTGCTGTCCGACATCAAGATGCCGCACAAGAACGGCTATGAGGTGTTCGCCGTTACCCGCCAGGTCAACTCGCAATGCCCTGTCATCCTGATCACCGGCTTCGGCTACGACCCGAACCACTCGATCGTGCGGGCCAGCAAGGAAGGCCTGGCAGGCGTGCTGTTCAAGCCTTTCAAGGTCGAGAAGCTGCTGGAAGAGGTCCGCCACGCGCTCGGCGCCCCGGCGAACTAGTGCTGCCCCCACTTGAATGCTTCTTGACAATATGGAACCGCCAATGGTGCCAAGGGACGGTCGCAGAGCCGGCGAAGACGGGCGTTGGGGCGGGGGTGTGAGGTTGTTCCGATAAGAGCGGGCTGGAGGGGGGCGATGGGGCGAAGGTGTCCAAGGTGCTCATTTGTGCGCCCCCCCTATTGGAGCACCTTTGTTATCCGGACGTAGCGGGGGAGGTCTAAAGCCGTAAGCCTCAAGCTGTAAGCTGGGTGCGGGCGCGTTCATGGAGGATGGTAGGCGGCGGGTTTTCAGTTTTCAGTTGTCAGTTTTCAGGTGGTGGGGAATGGGGGCGGCTGGCGCGGAATGGCGAAGAAAACCGCAGAGACGCCAAGAGCGCAGAGATCGCGGAGGGGGTGAGGGTCAAATGGTCAAGTGGGTAAATGGTTAAATGGGCGGAGGGGGACGGAGTGGGGAACAGGGAACGGCAGAGGGGGTTCGGGGTTCAGGATGAGGCGGTCGGGGTAGAAGAGCACTGGCGGGCAAGCCGGCGGTGGCGCGGGGCGAAGGACGGGGAAGGATTCCCGCTGCTCCGGGTGCGAGAATCCCGATGTACATCGGGACTCGCACCAGTCGGGTGGCGTGGACGGCTCGGAAAGGGTTGCTGACCTGCTCTGTAGAAAAGGGCGAATTCACTGTCATCCCGACGACCATAGGGAGGAGGGATCTGGCCGGGAATTTCGACGAATTCCGCATTTGCGGCTAGATTCCTCGTCGCGGAGTTTACCCTGAGCAACGTCGAAGGGCTCCTCGGAATGACATGCGGCGCAGCCTTTTCCACCGAGCATTCCTGACCCCTTTCTCGGCAGCGCCAGCCGACGCAGGAAGTTGCCGAGGTTGTACGCCAGGGCGAACAGTTGCGGCGGCCGGCACTGCATGTTATGCTCCCTGGAGGTTGTCAGACAACGCCTGCAAAGGCCCTTCACTGGCGTGAGTTTGACCTATGCAGCACAGCCCCTGTAATCCGGACACGGATGGCCCTTCGTCCGATCTTCTGGACGCTTTTTGCCGTCACGTAATCGGTCTTTCTTGGCTCGACGCCAAGATCGAACCCGATGGCCCCGCTGACAATGTTGATGCCTGCGATCCTAAGGTGTTTGCCGTTTCCGCTTTTGTGATCTCGGTCTGTGATATCTGGTTCCTTGTAACTGCGGGTCACATACTTCGCGATCTCGATGACCGTATTCGCGCGGGACGCCGAATCGTGAACTCCCGGTTGATAGACGGTTTCACATCGGAGGAATCGTTTCCTCCCATCCCGTTCACCTTGGGCGACACTCCACAATGGTACGTCTACGATGACGGCCTCGATTATGCATTGATTCCATTGCGCCCATCATTCGTGCACCAACTCAAAGCGGGCGGCGTCTCTGCACTCGGCGAAGATGCTTGGATCGATGTTCCCGATTCGGTTGACGGGTATTTCCTTCTGGGTTTTCCATCACAGGCCGCTGACATCACCGTCACTTCCGATGGCGAAAGACGTAATGTAAATGTCGGCCTCGGTACCCCGCTTCTTCCCATTCGCCACGTCGATGATCTGCCCGAGGGACTTAAATGTAGTGCCGAACGCTTCTACGCGCGTGTTCCCGTCACGACGGGCAACGTTGTTGGCAAAACCGTCACCTTGACAGATATTGACGGCATGAGTGGTGGGCCCATTTTTGCCGTGAAACACAGCGGCGAAAGTGGATTCCGATATTGGGTGGTTGCTGTTCAAAGTGGCTGGGTGAAAGAATCACGTGTCCTTGCCGCTTGCCCTATTCAACCGCTCGTGGACGCAATCCTGAAAAACATCAATGCCCATGATGATGAACTTGACGGGCATGCGGTTGATACCGATGGTTGACAATACACGGCATAACAAGGCGATGAACCGGAGCTGGCTCGTGTTCTGGTTTCTCAACGTTCACTCGCGTTGGTCCGCCAGCCCGGTGAACTCCGTCGTTAGGCGGCAGGGAGGTACTGAGGCATGACCGAAGCCGATGAACCGCGTCTGAGTCTCAGGGACAAGGCCATCATTGCCGCACAAGGCGCTCTCATGGCAGTCCCGTTCGTCGGATCCTCCCTGGAACACTTTATCTTCGGGCCCTTGACGGAACTGCGATTCCGGCGGCTAGAGCAGACGCTCTCGGAAGTCACCGAGAGCTTGGGTGCGGAGAAGGCACAGGCTGCAGTAAACGAGCGCTTCGCAACCCTGCTTGAGTCTGTTGCGCCAGAACTCGGTCGCTCGGTTAGCGAGGGCAAGCGACAGCGCTTTCGAGATCTGCTCATCAATGCTGCTGAACTCCCTGAGGAATCGGACGAATGGGAAGAGGCTGCCCTTGCGTCGAAACTGCTACAGGAGATGGAGACGCCTGCGCTGGCTATACTCGCGGGCATCGCGAGGTGTGAACCGTCCGCACGCGCGACTCTGACATCCCAACCTGTGTCGCAGGTGGTTTGTGGCGAGTTCGACTACGACAACCCGGGCGAACCCCAGCACGTTCTTCCCTATGATTGGGTCGTGGTCGAGTTCTGGGCGCGCTGGCTTCGCGAGAGGCGCATCATCCACTACTCCTCGCACGACGCTAGGGGAGGCTTCGGGGGCGTGGCCATGGCTGACCTCGGACGGTTCCTGGTCAAGTGGACGATGCGGGACGCACCAGCCGCCCCCTAACCCGCGGCTCAACCTGACGGCGCTCCGCGCTGCAGGTTATCCGCAAAGACGTTCCCGGCGTCCGTAGGTCTGGCTTACTCCCGGCGCGCCGGGATTCAGGTCGAGGATCAGCTTGTCCAGGGAGCGGCGTTGGCGAACGCGATCAATCCACCCTTGACTCGCCGCACAGGCGAACGCCTGCCGTCGCCGCAGGCGGCGGGCTCGGCGAGCGAGCCGCGTCGTGTCAAGGGTCCACTTCCCCGGCACGTCCGTCAAGGACTTCAGGTTCTTTTAGGCTCGTCAGAATCTCCGTCTCGAACCGATTCATCTCGCTCGTGGACGCGGCTTCTGGCTGGTGCGAGAATCCCTTCTCGCACCCCTATCCGCGGGAATCCCTTCCCGCGTCTTCGGCTTTCGCGAATCGCGCGCGTCCCGCAGGAAAGGATTCCCGCACGCGTGGGGGAAATGATTCCCGCCGGAGTCGGTGCGAGAAAGGAGTCTCGCACCAGCGTACTGAACACGCGGTTTTGGTGCGGCAAGCCGCACCCTACGGGGCTGCACTCGCTCGTCCCCCAG
>Ga0307380_10003712_pt1 | contig 20950 bp, 19 predicted proteins | sample UN3MG_FD_202239 | JGI IMG/M metagenome (GOLD analysis project Ga0307380, IMG submission 202239) | Soil microbial communities from Risofladan, Vaasa, Finland - UN-3 | ecosystem: Environmental > Terrestrial > Soil > Coastal area > Acid sulfate soil | place: Finland: Risofladan, Vaasa | collected... | reverse complement strand
GGGTTTGACATTCAAGTGAAATATATTGAGCCAGAAACACAGCCGAGAACGCTGACTGCTGATTATGATATGGTTATCATCGCTCCTGCGAAGTTCGAATCAGCTCTTCAGCCGCTTGTGACGCATAAGAACGGTAAGGGTGTCGTCACCATGTTCAAATCTGTTGAAGATATTCTTGCTGAGTACGACGGGTATGACCCTCCTGAGCAGATTAAATTATTTATTGAGCATGAGTATAATCAATCGAATATCACGTATGTGCTGTTGGTCGGTGGGTTGAAGAACCATATTTTCGCTAAGGATAAGGATTCTGGCTCTGCGGGGTGGAAAGCATGGTGGGTTCCCGTGAGATATGCGAATGTTCCTGCGTATGCTGAATATGGTGATGATGAGGCAGTTCTTTGCGATCTCTATTATGGATGTCTGTATAATGCAACCGGTGTGTTTGACAGCTGGGATTCCAATGGCGATGGTGTCTACGCCGCCTGGGGTTTACCAGGTGTGTTAAGAGATAATTTTGATTTGAACCCTGAGGTCTATGTCTCACGGATACCCTGTGCAACTGTTAACGAAGTCAAAGCAGCCGTGAAAAAGATAACGACCTATGAAAACACCGGCCCTGAAGACAAACCATGGTACAAGAACTTTGTTGGTGTTGGCGGAAAGACCTTTAGTATCTATGCAGGAAAACCAGATGGCCAATATCTCTGTGATCTTGCCTATAATTATACAAAGAATGCTATCCCTGATTTAGAACTCACCAAATGTTATGCTTCACTCAGAGATGTGGGCGGGCGAACCCCGATACCAGAGGATATCCGTAAGTCAATATCTGAAGGAGCTGGATTCGTTAATTTCGAAGGCCATGGAAATACATACTCATGGAATACGATCTGGCATGATGGAACCTATCCAGATGACTGGACCGGTGGTTTCAACAACTTCCTGTATCCATTGCTCTCCAATGGTAACAAGTTACCTGTTGTTATTGTCGGTGGGTGCCACAATGGTTTGTATAATGTGTCATTTATGGGTGCACTGAAAGATAGATTGACTAATCATACTATCCATGACATCAATTATTTCTGTTATATACCAACTCGATGGTGTTTTAGTGCTGGTCTTGTCTTGAAAGCTCGTGGTGGTGCTATTGGTTCAACAGGATGTGCTGGATATGGTTTTGGCTCATCAAGTGACCCTAACACTTTAAGTGGGGCTCTGGAGATGAACTTTTTCTGGCAGATTGGTTATAACAACGTAACAAACCTTGCCAAAGCTCATAGCCTGGCCGTCTCAAAGTATGTTAACGAACACAACATTGGTCAGTCAGACGCTTTCGTTATCGCAGAATGGGCACTCTTTGGTGACTCAAGTCTACAACTTGGTGGATATTCCTCGTAAACGAGGAATCTCTTTTTTTTCTTTTTTTATTACCTCCCTTCTGTTAAGAAATATTAAAAGAAAATAAAATAGAAGCTATTTTTTTCGTGTAAAAATATTTATACTTCTTGCATTAAAAATGCGCCAAGACATTTTAGTTTCTCTTCGTACGAATCCGGGTATAAAAATCGTTCGGTCGCTGCGATACTGCTAAGAAGCGCGTTTCCATCTTGTGGGGTAAAACAGAAACCGACAACCTCGTTCTCATTAATCACGTGTATCGTTGGAATGACTACCACCGTCTGATCGAGAATTCTTCCATAATGACCATGATCCCGACCGAATGAAAAAACAAGGTTCGATGATTTTTTATAGGTGACCGCTACTCGAGGGTTCTCGGAAAACTTTATTATTGCCAGCTCTTTTGTGATTTTCGTATCAAGTTTGAGATCGTACCAGATACAATGCATATACTGAGTGTTGAGCTTCATAGCACTGGAAAACACGTTTAAGTTAATTCCTAATGTTTTATACAAATGGTAGACATCGACTGCGTGGTGCGTCCCCATTTTTTCGTCTTTGTGGATTCCAACCTCTGGGGAAGGTATAAAACTTTTCACTTGACTGATATCATTCGCTCGTCGAATGCAGAGAAATCGCCCTTCTTTTAAGTGACTTTTTTTCTTCTCAATTGCAAGAGTATTTATGAGAACCGCCATATTATGGGTGTTGCAACTCACGACATGAATAAATTGATCTGTTTTGGTAATTGCTTCATCGTTAATTCCGAGAGCGTACATTTTTCCGAATCCAAATTCAGATCCTTGCGCAATAAATCCTTTGATTTTATTTTTATATTTATTGTAGTATTTTTCTTTGTTCATCAGTCCAGTGCCTTTCGGTGTACAGTCGATAATAACAGATGCTCGTTTTATTGCTTCTTCTGCCTCGTACATTGGTTCAAGACCCAGCTCTTGAAATTCTTTGACCTTGTCATCGGAGATACAGAGGTTAGCGCCTCTATTTATCATTCCTTTTATTTTTGGTCGATCTTCAAGCGTGGGGCTGTGTTTGTAAAATGTTACTTCGTCGATACCGAGATCCTCTTTTGCATCGCATAATAATCCAATGAGTGGTTCTCCTATGGTTCCTGTACCTACAACATGAACAATATTTCCATGGTTCATATTCCAACTCCCCGCAAGTTAATTGGGTAATCGGTATCTTGCATTTAATTGTTACTATTATCTCTTTTTTTTATAAAATTTTTTACTCTAAAATTTCGATACACTTATTTCTTTATATGCGATATCTCCATGTCTATGGATATTTTTACAATACCTGGAAGGGAATATGATTCAAACGTGTATGTTATTGGTGGGCAGACTCCTACTATTATTGATACCGGAACCGGTTTTTATTCCCGGATGATTATTGAAACAATTCAAAAGATAATCAAATTACATCAAATACGACAAATCCTTCTTACCCATGAGCATTACGATCATGTTGGAGGGGTTCAAGATATTGTACGGGCGACAAAGGGAACCGCACAAATCTTTGCCCATAAAGACGTTGTATCAAAACTCAAGGACGGGAAAAGCACATTTGCAGAGATGATTGGTGGGGTGATGCCAAAAATCGACGTCGATGTTCCGTTAGTAGATGGGCAGCAATTGACTCTTGGGGATCAAACATTTAAAGTCCTGGTCACACCTGGTCATAGCATTGGCAGTCTTTGTTTTTATAGCAAAAAATGCGAGGTTCTTTTCTCAGGGGATACGATTTTTGCCAATGGTGGTTTTGGTCGATACGACTTTCCTGGTGGTGATTTCAATTTATTGCTACAATCCATTGAACGATTGGTAAAACTTAAGGTCAAAAACCTGTATCCCGGCCATGGACCTATTATCGAAACAAATGGAACCAATCACGTAGTACAATCTCTCTGCAATATTCGGTCGTTGATGTAGATGCCGTATGTTCGTGATATTCTTAACAGAATTAAGTGGACAAAGGATTTAAAAAAAGTAGAAATATGGTATGTGCACCGAGGTGCACTCCATAATACTAAGATTGTGTCTGGTGGTGAAATTACCAATATTGGGAAATCGTTTCTTCAGACAACAACCGCTACTATCCCCTATCATCGTATCACGAAGATTGTCTATGGGGATGTAATGGTTTTTAACCGATGGGATATTCAGTCTAAACATAAACAATTATAAAAACAATAAGTTGTTTTCATGATGTTAAGATAAGGAGGTATGAAAGACATGCCAATAGCTGAAAAGTCGTCGGTTGTCTCAGGATTCTATAAACTCCCGATAGAAAAAAGAAGAGAATTTGTCGCACAGTTCGTAAACCTAAGTGAAGATGACATGAAGATTTTTTCTTCTTGTCTGGATCTTACCACCGCAGATCGCATGATTGAGAATGTTCTAGGGACCTTTGAAATACCACTTGGGTTGGCTGTGAATTTTCTGATAAATGGGAAAGACTATCTTATCCCAATGGCCACGGAGGAATCCAGTGTTGTTGCTGCAGCCAGTAACGCAGCAAAAATCGCTCGTATCAAAGGGGGTTTTTCTACGACATGCTCTGAGCCTCTAATGATTGGCCAACTACAGTTATTACACATCAAGGATGTTGTCACCGCTGCTCAGGACATCCTGAATCATAAAGAGCAGCTTCTTACGCTTGCGAACTCTCAGGATAAAATCCTTGTTAATTTAGGTGGGGGAGCCCGGGACATTGAAGTAAGAATACTTGATAGTCCTCTTGGTCATATGATCATCACCCATCTTATTGTCGATGTACGTGATGCGATGGGTGCAAACGCAGTCAACACCATGTGCGAAGCCCTTGCTCCCGTTCTGGAGGAGATCTCCGGTGGGCAGGTCAGACTAAAAATACTCTCAAATCTTGCTGATAAACGACTGGCTAAAGCAACCGCGATCTTCGATAAAGAGAAGATGGGGGGCGGCCATGTAGTTGATGCATTTCTTGAGTCCTACGTCCTTGCTTTAATCGACCCCTATCGAGCAGCAACCCATAACAAAGGCATCATGAACGGCATTGATTCCTTGATTATCGCCACTGGAAATGATTTTCGTGCTATTGAAGCTGGTGCTCATGCATACGCAGCACGAAACGGTCAATATACATCACTTACTAACTATCATAAGAATAGCAATGGAGATTTAGTCGGTGAAATAGAATTACCTCTGGCAGTGGGCATAGTCGGTGGCGCTGCAAATATGCATCCTAAAGCAAAACTATGTAGAAAAATACTTGGGGTACAAACTGCAGGAGAACTAGCTGAGATTGTGGCAAGTCTTGGTTTGGCTCAGAATTTTGCTGCACTCTTTGCGCTCTCAACAGTTGGTATCCAGAAAGGACATATGTCTCTTCATGCAAAAAACATCGCGGTGATGGCAGGTGCACAAGGAAACGAAATCGAAAAACTCGCAGATCAACTTGTTCACGACGGAAAAGTAAAACTTGATTATGCAAAAGAACTGTTAGAAAAAATAAGGAAAAATACTAAATAATTCCTTCTGTGATGTCCTCTGGTTCCCGCTCGCAGTAATAACATTTGATGCGTAATGGGTCTTTGGTGATTACCTGAAACCTGCTTTCAACTGGTTCCCGCGCATTGGAAATACAGGTCGGATTTGAGCATTTGGTGAGACCAACGACCTCCATGGGGAGCTCAACTTTATGTTTTTTTATTACTTCGTAGTCCCGGATAATGTTGATGGTTGCTTTTGGGGCTATTAACGCAATTTTATCTACTTCTTTTGGATCTAATTCTCGATTCTCAATTTTTACGATGTCTTTCTTTCCTTTTTTGCCATTAACATTCATAAGGATGCTGACGACAGAGGAGGTTGATTCTGGGATTTTTAGCACACGTAAAACCTTTAATGCGCGTCCAGGGGTAATGTGATCAATCACTGTCCCATCTTTAATCGGAGTGACCCTTAATTCTTTCATATTTTTTTACCCCCTAATATAAGGGAAAGAAGAGCCATTCTTACTGGAAGTCCGTTGAATGCTTGTTTAAAATACACAGCGTGTCTGGTCTTATCTACTTCCGGTTCGATTTCTACAACCCGGGGGAGTGGGTGCATCACGATAAGGTCTTGCTTTGCCTGCTGTAATAAGGCGTTGTTCACTTTATAACTCCCGACAACACGCTTATACTCCTCTGCGTCAGGAAAGCGTTCTTTCTGAATGCGTGTGGCGTAGAGAACATCTGCTTCCTTTATCGCTTTTTCGAGGTTTGAGGTACTAATTGGTTCTACTCCGAATTCTTTACATTCATTGATTACTTCTTTCGGCATCTTTAATGTCTCAGGGGAGACAAATGTCAGATTCGCTTGAAATAGCGATAATGCATAGGCAAGCGAATGCACAGTACGCCCGTACTTCAGGTCACCAAGCAGGACGACATTGTTTCCCTTGATTTTCTTCTTCTCTGTTAATATAGTGAATAAATCCAGAAGACATTGTGTTGGGTGCTGGCCTGCGCCATCTCCTGCGTTAAAGATTGGTACTTCAGAAAATTCCGCGGCGAGTCGTGCTGCCCCTTCTTGCGGGTGACGGATTACGATTGCATCGCTATAAGAATCAGCCATGCGGATGGTGTCAGCGAGACTTTCTCCTTTTTTCTGTGAGGTACCACTTGGGTCTGCAAACCCAATGACATTACCACCCAATCGGTGCATTGCACTTTCAAAACTCAGTCTTGTTCGAGTACTTGGCTCAAAAAAAAGGGTCGCAAGAATCTGTTGATTCAGCAGCATTGTATGTTTTTCTGCTTTTGCATAGGGGATCATTCGCTTTGCGTAATGAAGGATGTACTCGATTTCCTCTTTTGAAAAATCCTTAATTGAAATAACATCCCTGTGTTTGAAGTTCATTGGTATCAAAAAGAGACGAATGATGTGGGTGCTTAATAACCTTTTTAATTTTAATATTTATAGAGAAAACTTAATAAAAAGGAACATTACAGAAGGAAATTTATTAATATATGTGGAATCTTATACTCTTTGAATATTATGTCTCGAGAGAAAAAATCTCAAGTAGATGATTTAACGAAACTACGGAGGATTTTGGATAACTCGCCAGACCCCACTCTTAAATCTCTTCTTTCAAAGGATGAGAAGGCCCTTGAGTCTGTTCGCAGACGATTGAGTGGAGATTCATCTATAACCCGAACGAAAACTGAGCACTTTTCCCATACGTTCCGTTCCTTAGAACCAAGGGTTTCTGTCCATGAAAAAATATCAGTCAGCCCTCGATTGATCACCCCCGTGCCTACCGTAGAGCCCCCTCACCCTCTTCCTGAATTTGAATTAGTATCAACTTCCACTCCCAGTAAACCAATGCCTTCGCTGGAGGTACGTTTTGACTCTGAGGACCTCTTCGAGGTAGAAAAAGTTGATGTCATCTTGCCTGAATTCTTAGAAGTGACACCTGAAGAAACAATACAGGCTGCTCGGGAAAAAGAAATGACTCTTCGTACTAATAGTGCGTCTGTTCAGGACTCGAACCTCCCTGAATGGCAACCAGTCGCAGACGAAGAAACATCAGGGATGCAAAAAACGGATCGAAAACCAAATGTAGATGACAGCCCTGAATTTGATCGAGTCGATAGCGCTATAACACTTGAAAAATCAGTCGAATCGGAAACACATCCTGCCGAAGAAATACCTGTTGAGCCATCAGTTGAATTCCAACAGGTTGAATCACCAGAGCCGCCATTTATAATACTTACAAGGAAAAAACATCGAGATGAAAAAAGAGCAGAAAGAAAAAAAGAAAGAGACGCTAAAAAACTGAAGAAAATTGAATTGAAACAAATAAAAAAGGAAAGCCGAGAAAAAGAACAAGAAGCAAAACGGATCATCACAGAACAATATCCTCTTCCACCACCAGACGAGCAAACACTATCAAAGACGGAGTCCATTAGTACCGTTGAAACACCTTCGATTAAGCTCGATTTAGATGCGTTTAACGACATTGAATGCATCGATGAGAACACTGCTGAACTTCTGTATAAAAACGGCTATTTCTCGGCTGAAAATATAAAAGATGCAACCGTAGATGACCTTGTAGAAATTCGTGGGATCAAACGAAAACTTGCCAAACAAATTAAAAAAGAAATAGAACAAAAAATAACATTATCAGAAAATGAAGAATTTACTCCCATAAAACAAAAAACGACTAAGAAAATATTAAAAAATACCTTCGAAGATGATACTGAATGGGAGTCCTATCCTGCAAAGGAGAAAATAATTAAACCATCGCCATCTAATGTGTGTATTTATGAGGGGTTCACTCTTTATAAACGGGAAACGAGGAAACACGATGGGAAAAAAACAACAATTCATTTCTTTAGCAAGGAAAAACCAGAAAAGGGGCACCCTGCTCGGCTTCCAAGTGGGTACCAAATTGCAATTAATAAGAAAACTGGAATTCCCTTTTTAAAAAAGAAACGGTAAAATTTGCCTCAGAGCTTTTATAAATCCTTCATTCTATTCTCAAGGTGAGAATCACTATGAATTGGAACGGGCCATTACGGAAAATAAATGATTTTCGCTTTGAAATCCCCTCCGATTATCAGGGAACACAGAATAATCTTCGTATGAAGACATCTGGTGTTATTTATGCGGATAATGGGATGATTGAATCCATAAGGATGGATAACGCTCCAGAGCAGGTTGCCAATGTCACCATGTTGCCTGGGATTGTCGGTAAATCATTAGCAATGCCTGATATTCATTGGGGCTACGGATTTCCCATAGGCGGTGTGGCAGCCATGGATCAAGAAAACGGCGTGATTTCTCCAGGAGGTGTAGGGTACGATATTAATTGTGGTGTCCGGTTGATACGAACAAATCTCCAAGCCACTGATTTAGATCTACAAAAGATACAACGTCTTGTTGATGAGATGTTTATCAATGTCCCCTCCGGTCTTGGATCAAAGGCAAAGGTTCATCTGAATAGAAAACAACTTGAAGATGTATTAACACTTGGTGCGAAATGGGCTATTGAGAATGGTTATGGATGGAAAGATGATGCAGAATATCTTGAGGAACACGGATGTTTAGAATATGCAGATATCTCAAAAGTGTCCAATGAAGCAAAACAGCGTGGTGCCCCTCAGCTTGGTTCTCTTGGTGCTGGGAATCATTTTTTAGAAATCCAGAAAGTCGCTGAAATTTATGATGCTGCTGCTGCAAAAGCATTTGGTATCCAAAATTCAGGTCAAATTATGGTAATGATTCATACCGGTTCTCGTGGTTTTGGTCATCAAGTATGTACTGACCATCTCCGTGTGCTTGAACAAGCGGTAAAGAAATATAATATCTGGCTTCCTGACCGTCAGCTCGCATGTGCTCCTATTAGCTCGAAAGAAGGGCAGGATTATTTGAAAGCCATGGCCTGTGCTGCAAACTTCGCTTGGTGCAATAGACAGATGATTGTCCATTGGGTTCGAGAATCCTTTGAGAAAGTTCTTCGCCAACGAGCTGAGGATCTTAATATGGGCATCGTATATGATGTGTGTCATAACATCGCAAAACTCGAGGAACACGAAGTTGATGGGACAAAACGAAAAGTATATGTTCACCGGAAAGGCGCTACTCGTTCATTCGGACCTGGACGACAAGAGGTTCCTTTAAAGTATCGTGATGTCGGTCAACCGGTTTTAATCCCTGGGGACATGGGTACAGAAAGTTATCTGCTGCATGGGACAAAAAACTCCGAAGAGACATTTGGTTCTACCTGCCATGGTGCAGGAAGAGTGATGTCGAGAACCGAGGCAGTCCATCGATATCGCGGGGAGCAAATTATGAACGATCTAAAAAAGAAAGGAATCTATGTACATCCCGCGAGTTGGAAGGTCATGGCTGAGGAAGCACCAGATGCTTATAAAGATGTTAGTGAGGTTGTAAACGTTACCCATGGGGCGGGGATCTCCTTAAAAGTTGCAAAACTTTTACCATTAGGAGTCGTTAAAGGCTAATTGCCTTTGTAGGTTTATACCAATTAGTTTTAAATGCTTTGGAATTATTACGGTGTTAATAAGTGGTGGTGCATTTGGAAGACATTCAAATCGTAGATTTTGAAGAGATGAACTTAGCAAACGGATCTGTTATCGCGGGGTTTCCATCCATTGGTCTGGTCAGCACGATTGTTGCGAATTATTTGATTGATGCCTTAGGGTTAAAACAGATTGGTGCGATAGAATCACCACACTTTCCAACTCTTTCTGTTGTTCATACTGGTGAGCCACTTGCCCCTGTACGAATCTATGGTGGTACATTGGCAAATGGGCAGAAACTCGCTGTCTTCGTCTCTGAATTTAAACCAAAACCCAATTTGATTAATGCGTTATCAGAAGCGATTATGATCTGGTCGAAGAAAAAAGGCTGTAAGTTGATGATTTCCCCTGAGGGAATGGTCGTTGAAGGTAAAACACCTGAAGATGAAATGACAGTGGATGCATACGCGATCGGATCAACAGAAAACGCTCGTGCAACACTTGTGGCGAAAAATATCCCACAGTTTAAGAATGGAATCATCGCTGGTGTTTCAGGGGTGTTGTTGAATAAAGGAAAGCATGAGAAATTTGATGTGATATCGATTCTTGCTGAAGCGCATCCTAATTACCCTGATGCGCGTGCTGCTGCCTCTGCGATTAATGTCATAGGTATCATCATTGGTATCGAGATAAATGTCGGCCCGTTGTATGATGAAGCAGAACGGATTGAGAAACAACTACAAAGATTCCACAAACAGGCAAAACCAATTGTCTCTGGTGCGAGTCAGATTCCGCAACCGGAAATGTACGGATAAGGGGAACAATCCTCTTTTTTTATTTTTCTGTTTTTGCTGCCTAACTTTTAAAAGGATAGCTGGTTATTTGGGGTGCGTATATGAAGAAGATCCCAAAGTGTCATCCACGGTATCATTCCTTGATGACACGAGAATTGATTTCAGAAGCGATGAAGCATAGTATTGTTCATGAAACTGGTTTGATTGCGCATGGACGTGGGGAAGCATTTGATTACCTCCTCGGTGAAACCACCATTCCTCCCGCTGACTGTGCAGAGAAGGTTGCTGCTGCAGCTTTATTGGTTGCAAAAAATCCTGTGATTTCTCTGAATGGAAACGTTGCTGCGTTAGCCGCTGATATGTGTATTTCCTTAGCGAATGCTGTTCCTGCGAAACTTGAGGTAAACCTGTTTCATCGTACGCCAGAGCGTGTAAAGAAGATTGTCTCATTGCTGCAGAAGAAAGGTGTAAAAAAAGTTTATGGGTTGTATCCTGCTGCTAAGATCCCCGGGCTTGATTCTGATCGTGCGCTCTGCGAGAAAGATGGGATTTTTACTGCTGATGTTGTTCTTGTCCCTCTTGAGGATGGTGACCGCTGTCAAGCTCTTTGGAGGATGGGTAAAACAGTTATTGCGATTGATTTAAATCCGTTGTCTCGTACAGCACAAACCGCGACCATAACCATTGTCGATAATGTGACTAGAGCAGTTCCTCGGATTGAACATTGGCTTCATAGGTTAAAAGATACAAAACAATCTGATCTTGATAAACTGATAAAAACATGGGATAATACAAAAAATCTTGCAGAAGTGATGTCTTTTCTTTCAAAAAGACTAAATTCCCTATCCTAATAAGGGGTATTATATGTATCGAAATCATTACTCAAAAGAGATTACAAAAAAGGAATATAATTCCTCAGTTACGGTTGCGGGCTGGGTTGAGGATATCAGAAATCTTGGTTCTATTGCATTTCTTATTTTACGTGACAAGAAAGGGACATTGCAGTTGACGATTCTAAAAAAGAAAACGCCTGAGCTTTTTGAACAATTAACTTCGTTGCCACGGGAATCCGTTATTTCGGTTAAAGGTTTATGTAAGGAGAATGACAAGGTTCGGAATGGGTATGAGATTCTGCCAGAGACTGTTGACGTTCTTTCTGTTGCTGAAACCCCTTTACCACTTGGAGTTATTGACAAGGTTGAAGCTGATTTTGATACACGGCTTGATAACAGATTTATTGATCTGCGAAAACCAGAGACGCAAGCCATTTTTAAGATACGTAATGCTGTACTAGATGCGGCGCACGAATATCTTAGGTCTCAGTCTTTTCTTGAGGTTCATACCCCAAAGATCGTCGCAAGTTCATCAGAGGGCGGGACTGACGTCTTTAAACTTCAATATTTTGAGAAGGAAGCATTTCTTGCCCAGTCACCTCAGTTGTACAAACAAAGTCTGATGGCAACCGGTCTTGATCGAGTCTATGAGATAGCATGGTATTTCCGTGCGGAGGAACACAATACGCGACGACATCTGAATGAGTCTACCGCTGTTGATGTCGAGATGGCGTTTATCACAGATGAAGAAGACATCATGAAGATACTAGAGCATCTAGTTTATGCGATGTGGAAGCGTGCGAGTGAATGCAGAGAGGAGCTTGAAGTTCTAAAGAAGACTATTACGGTCCCAAAATTACCGTTTGTCAGGGTACCTTATGATGACGTGATTAATAAGATTCAGCAACGGCAATCACCGATTCAATGGGGAATGGATCTGAGCACTGAAGATGAACGACTCCTTGGAGATATCATGAACGAAAGTGGAATTGATTTCTACTTCATCACCAAATATCCACTTGAATCAAAACCGTTTTATACAATGCCTGATAAGCAGAAATACTCCCGTGGTTTTGATTTGGAATGCAAAGGTGTTGAGATTTCCTCAGGCAGTCAACGAATCCATGATGTCGTATTGTTGAAAGAAAGGTTGAAGGCATGCGGTCTTAATCCAAATGATTTCGATGCGTATCTGAAAGCGTTCCGATATGGGATGCCGCCGCATGGTGGGTTTGGTTTTGGTATTGAACGGTTCTTGATGGAACTTTTAGATTTGAATAATATTCGAGAGTGTATATTATTCCCACGGGACCGAACGCGACTTACTCCATAAATTTACCTTTGTCAAGATTATTTCAAGAGGAGACTGATAGATTGTTTTTATTTACCTGGAGGTCATAAGTAACATTGTCAATGGAAAAGTCTGATCAATTAGCTTTTTAATATTAATATTGTTAATGATAAAGATGAATTTGCAATGGATGGTAGTATTTTTCTCATTGATTAAACAGTAGCTAATTCATCCATCACTATTTTATAGCACTAATTTATTTAGTATTTTGTCACTTTGGAAGAATATTGGATGGGGTACGCATTAAAGATATTTTGTATTCGATATGCACATCTCAGCTGGTTGATTTAAAAAAGAGATTAATGAATTGTATACACAAATGAATAAGGCACCAACATACCCAAACATTTGAGAAAGTAGTAACAAGGTAAAGTCACCATGAAATTGAGAACAAAATCAATAATAATGATTTGCATAGGATTTAGTATCTTTAGCTTAATTTTAAGTGTGACCTTAAACAGTATTATTAGTGGAAGTTACTCAGATTTAGAATCTAATATCGTCTCTGAACATGTTGGACGAGTTTTAAACCAATTTAATCAAGAATATAAAAATTTAGCAGCGATAGCTTACGATTGGTCAGTGTGGAATGATACATATTCTTTTATCAATGATACGAATGAGGAATATATTGAATGGAATCTTCAATATGAAATCTTTTATGATATCGACATAAATTTTATGCTGTTTTATAACAAGTCAGATGCGTTAGTTTATAGCAAAGTCTTCGATATCGATCAGAGAAACGAAACACTTCTTCCAAGTAGTCTTTATACATATATAAATGAGAATAAAAAATCCTTTTTTTATCGTCCTGATTTAAATTTCAGTCAATCGGGGATTATTTTTTACGATAAAAATGAAACACCATTAATCATTAGTACTAATCCTATAATACATACGAACAATAAAGGTCCAATCCAAGGAACGTTGATTATAGGAAGATTCCTCAATACTGATAGAATAAATTCTATTGCAAATATAACACAATTGAGCATCATTATTCATCCCTTATCAAGTCAACTCCCTATAGATTTTAAACATACATCATCTTATATCCAAGGAAAGCCAGTTTTTATTCAACCAATAAATTCAACGTGTATTGCTGGATATGTGAACGTAGACGATCTATTTGGAAACCCTGTTTTTATTTTGCATGTTGGTTCAAATAGAGACATTTACAATCAAGGTCAGGACGTGATTCAACATCTGATCATTTCTCTGTTTGTTACCATGGCTGTCCTTTTAATCATCGTCGTGATCATATTAGATAGGTTTGTTACGTCCCGCTTAACTTATCTATCCAAATCAGTAAACGAGATTAAAAATTATGATGATCTCTCAAAACATCTAGATGTAAAAGGAAATGATGAAATAGCTTTCCTAGAAAAAAACATTAACAATATGTTAACATCATTACAAAAAACATGGGCGTTGAAAGATTCAGCAGAATCTTCTTTACAAAAGAAGATCGAAGAACTCGAACGATTCAAGACAATAACAGTTGACCGAGAATTAAAAATGATAAATCTAAAAAAACAAATCGAAGAATTAAAAACAAAAGAAAGGAGGGACGACCTAGGATAGCGATTCAATCTGTTTTCTTTTTACTTCTCTCAGGTTTTATCGTCGGTTTCTCACTGGTATTATTGTATTTATTCTTCAAAGACAAAGACCTAAGAAAACTTATGTTTTCATTAGGGGTGTTACCAAGTGCGTTTTCGTTTCTTTATCTTGGGGCTGTTTTCCCCCAAATCACACTGCCTGGTGATCCCCTTGCTTATCTAAGCTATCAATGGGGTGTCTTTCCGATCATGGTAAGTGTTTTTTTTATTCTTACGGATCGATTATTCTATCGAAAAAATGATTTTAAATTACCTTTTCTGATGTTTTTATTTTTCTATTTTCTTTCTTTTTTTATTATCCTCCTAAACGTCTTTGATGATGTTGTCTATGTAGTATCACGTCAATTTGTATTTATACTGATTATTGGGATGTGTATCATTCTTATTATCAAGAAACGAAAGATATCCGGTTGGTTATTCTTGCTTTCGATGACTTGTTTTGCTATTGGATGGATTGCCCAAAATTTTTTTATACAGGAACCATGGTATTTTTCTAATGCCGCTCTTGTTTTTTTTGGTCACTTTCTAGGATTTATCTTCTTAGCTTTGATCTTCGGATTAACAAGAACAGATATGGACAAGGATGGAACCGAGGTATATTTCTCTTTACAAAACAAATTGAAAAAGGTCGAATCAGATTTATATGATACAGAACAACGATATCGCCAGCTTATTGAAAATATAAACGAAGGTATTTGGGTTCTTGATAACAACGCCTCGACAACCTATGTCAATTCATTCATAGCCCAGCTGCTTGGTTATCCAACCAATGAGATGATCGGAAAGCGCCTATTCGAATTCATGGATAATAATTGGATAAAAATTGCAGAAGAAAAACTGAAACACATTCTCGACAATCCTGAAAAAGAATATGAATTAGAATTTATTCGGAAAAATAAGACGAAGATCTATACGAGCGTACTAATATCACCGCTCGTGGATGGAAAGGGGAAACATATAGGGTTTCTTGCAGGAATCCAAGATATCTCAGATCGAAAAAGAATGGAATCTGAATTACTTGAAAAACTTGATAAGTTACAGAAAAGTGACCTTGCCACCCTTAACATTATGGAAGATTTACAAAATACTATAGGTGCCCTCACAACCGCTGAGACACAAATCCGTGAAAAGAATCAAGAACTTCAACAAATAAATAATGAATTACTCTCTGCACGAGAGGAACTCACCATCCTTAATCAAAATCTAGAAAAAAGGGTCAAGGCAAGAACTGCTGATGTTGAAAAACTCTTAAAACAAAAAGATGAATTCATCGACCAACTTGGGCATGATTTAAAAACACCTCTAACCCCTCTTAATGTTTTACTGCCTATCGTCAAGGAGCGTGAACAAGACCCACAATTAAAAAAGATTCTTGGGGTAATTTTTAACAACGTAACCTATATGAAAAATCTTGTTATAAAAACCTTAACTCTTGCTCAGTTGAATTCTCCAAATGCGCAAGTACTACTAAGAGATATTGATCTCTCTCTGCAAATTCATGATATTCTGGGTACGGAAAGACCCTTATTTCAAGATAAAAACATAATCTTTGAGAACAACATACCAACAGAAACCATTGTTCAAGGTGATGTATTACAAATCAGAGAATTATTTGATAATCTCATTTCCAATTCAATAAAATATTCACCACAAGATGAAGTAAGAATCACCTTTGATGCAAAACCGATGGATGACTTTATTATTGTCTCTGTAAGAGACACTGGTATCGGTCTCGAATCAGATCAAATTCCGCATGTCTTTGATGAATTTTACAAAGTTGATTACTCAAGGCACGATCTTCAATCAACCGGGCTTGGTCTGACGATTTGTAAAAGAATCGTTGAGAAACATGGTGGTCGTATGTGGGTCGAAAGCCAAGGAAACGGTAAAGGTTCAACGTTTTTTTTCACCTTAAAATCTCATATAAAAACAAGTGGTGAATAGAACCTCAAATCCAAACACTAATGTAGTACATAGTATTATGGGTTTTTGAGGGATACGTATAATAAAGACGATATTGGTTGTGGATGACAGCCCCGATGTTATTACCTCTTTGAAAATAGGTTTAGAAGATATATCTGGAATGTATAAAATTCTCGGGGCGGAAAATGGTCAGAAATGCTTAGAAATGTTGGAAAATAATATCATCCCTGATATTATCTTCCTGGATATCATGATGCCACAAATGAGCGGATGGGAGGTTTTTGACCGAATTAAAGAAAATCCTTCTTGGAATTCTATCCCTATCATTTTTTTAACAGCAAGAACGGACAGAGTCGCAAAAAAAGCAGGGAGTTTCTTAGGTGATGATTACGTTGAAAAACCATTTAACATTGTCGAACTTAAAAAAAGAATTGAAATTGTATTGAACAATAAAAATACGACAAAACCGCTCGTCGATAAAAAAAAGACATAAATCGTACAAAATCACTTCATCGTAAAACCATGACTTTCTTGGTATAAAAAAGAAGACCTAAATGATATGATAAACTATTTTTCATTTCAAGATATTTCTAATTGAAAAGAACTTTTTTTTAAAGATATTCAGGACAATTTTTACTATAATCTAATTATGTGCCCTCTAGGTATTTGAATTAACTATTTTTATATACCCCTAGAAGGTAATGTAAGGAAACGATACAAAATTTATGCAATATACGTGTTCCCTGAAAATACATTTATAAATGTATGTTTATGTAGTGAGTGGAAGATGTATAAAATATTTGTTCAAGGCATTGTTCAAGGTGTTGGATTTCGACCGTATATCTACAGAAAAGCCAAAGAACATAAACTCGTAGGCTCGGTAAAAAACATCGGTAATGGTGTTGAAATCATTATTAATGATCCAAATTTCATTCAAAAACTCACTGATTTACCACCCCTTGCAAACATTTCAAATTACGTTGTGAAGGAAATCAAATCCAAAAAACATTTTTCCGATTTTTCAATTCTAAAAAGCTCGATATCTGAAGGGGAAACAGAGCTACCTCCGGATATTTACATGTGTCATGATTGCCTTAGGGAACTTCGAGACGGGAAAAATAGACGACATGATTATTATTTCATCACCTGTACAAATTGTGGACCACGATTTACGATGATAGGAGATTATCCCTATGATCGACCGTTTACATCGATGCACCAATTCAAAATGTGTCCTCAATGTAAAAAAGAATACACCGATCCACTTAATAGAAGATATCACGCACAGACAATCGCCTGTAGAAAGTGCGGTCCAAAGTTACTCCTTCTCAGCAATCGAAAAAACATCACTGGGAGATCCGATTTGGAGACAATTAGGAAAGCAATCGATCTCGTCAAATCAGGTGAAATACTATCAATCAAAGGCGTCGGAGGGTTTCATACTTGTTCGTTATGTGATTACGAAAATGTGATGAAAATACGGGAGCTATTTCATCGTCCACACAAACCTTATGCGATCATGGGTAGAGATCTACAGATGGTTGAAAAGATCGCGTACGTTTCTGAAAAAGAAAATGAATTATTGCAGAGTCCACAACGACCAATTGTTGTTTTAAAAAAGAAAAAAAAAGATACGTTTATAATTGTCTCAGAGTTAGATACGATTGGAGTGATGTTGCCGTATACAGCATTGCATTATCTCCTCTTCGATTACGTGAATGAACCACTTTTAATGACATCATGTAACATTCCAGGAGAACCTGTATTGATCACAGAGAAAATAGGCACCCATTTCTTGACTCATGAGCGGGTAATTGTGAATAGATGTGATGACTCTGTTGTAAAAGTTATTGATGATACACCGTTTTTTCTTAGGCGTTCACGAGGTTATACGCCGCTTCCTGTTATGTTTCCGATAGATTGTCAAGATACTATTGCAGTGGGAGCGGAGTTAAATAACGTCATTTGTACGGCAAAGAAAAATAAATGTTATCTTTCTCAGTATATTGGCGATACATCAAAATATGAAACATACAATTTTTTAAAAGATACTGTTATGAAGTTTATTCATCTCACCAGGTTAAAACCACGGATTATTGCATGTGATTTTCATCCTGGTTATAATTCAACGATGTTTGCAGTGGAATTAGCCGCGTTATATAAAGCAAGATTAATTCAAATACAACATCATAAAGCACATGTGGCCAGTGTCGCAGCTGAGCATTGTATCACTGATTATATAGGGATTGCGATGGATGGTTTGGGATATGGGGGGGATGGAGGGTTGTGGGGTGGAGAAATATTCTCCGTTCGAGAAGGAAATATTTTTACGCGAATAGGACATCTTGAAGAACAACCTCAGTTGGGTGGAGATTCTGCAGCGATATATCCAAAGAAAATGCTCTTTGGGATTCTTTCTAGGATGTTGACTGAAAAAGAACTTTTAAAATTTAAATTATTTAATGAAAAAGAAAGCAAGATTTATTTAAAAATCTTACAGAACAACTATAACGTACAGCATACCACAAGTACTGGTCGGATCCTCGATGCGGTTTCTGCACTGTTAGGCTTTTGTGAGCAGAGAACCTATGATGGACGACCAGCGATGATTTTGGAAAGTAGGGCGACAATCCCCTTGGAATTTGAGCCAGTGTTTTCTCAAGAAAAGGGAAAAACGATACTCATGACAACCCCTTTGTTTGAATTTCTTCTTGGAAATAATGAAGATAAAGGAAAACTCGCAGCAACTGCTCAGATGTATATCGCAAAAGGACTTTTTATGATCGCAAAAAAAGCATTAAAAAAGAAAGAGATGTCTATTGTTTTTTCAGGGGGCGTTGCATATAATAGGATGATTTCTGGATATATGCTCAAACATGGTGTTCTTGTGAATAGAAAACTACCTGCAGGAGACGGCTGTATTTGTTATGGCCAAGCATATTTGGCTAATATGAATAAAAGTCTGTAATTATCAAGATTTTTGTCAGATTTTCCTTTTATTTCAGTTCCATTACCTTAGGAAGAGATTTTTGTAATTGTCAGTTGCCCGTGTTTTACACCTTTAAGTGCTTTGACGTTTTCTGAAAACTTTTTCACACGACTCAATAAACCACGAATCACCACAATCTCAAGGCAGGTACGATTATCTACATGAATGTGGGTCGTAAAGGTGATTTCATCGTGATGATGGTGTTGGATGTGAAGCAATTTATCGGTCACATTTCCTATGTCGTGATCATAGATAATTGTAAGAGTACCGATAACGTCGCTATCCTCTTCTTTAATACCTGATTCGATTATCTCTTTTCTTACTAGGTCTCTGATAGCTTCAGAACGATTTGTATAGCCTCTTTTTTTTATCAATATATCAAATTTCTTCAAAAGCTTTGGTTCAAAAGACACTCCAACTCTTTCTACAGACAACGTAGCACTTCCATAGCAAAATAGAAGTCCTATTATAAGAACGCTGCTACTAAAAATTACGGGAGTACGAAGATTCGATGTAGATTGGAAATCTTGTTATTATGTCTATAGTAACAGATTTAACTGAAGACCGTAGCAAAAAAAAATAATTTTTGTTACCATAATTCTTTTATACCCTTACTTACATTAAGAGCACGAATAAATAAAAGTTGCTACTAGGGAATAAAAGATGTGGTTAATTACAACACTCATTGCAGCAGTCGGTGCAACAATTCTCTGGTATGTAGTACCTAGGATATATAAGCTTGATTTGCTTAGCTTAATGCTCTGGGGTGCATCATTCATGATCTTAGTTGATCATATAATAAATTATGACGGTGGGTCGTTCGTTGAAATGGAAACAGGAGGGTTTATTAACAATAGTATTCTTCTGGGAATCGTTATGTTAATACCTGTGTTCAGTATTTGGATAGTTATTCTTCTCATTAAAAAACCAAAACAAAATCTTGAAAGGAGGTAAAAAAAATGGCGTGTTTTATCGCATCAATGGCAACCGGAATAGCAACAACAGTATTTAGAAAAAAAATTCCAGCAGCACTTAAAATAGGCTGGCTGAATATCATGCTGTGGGGTGGAGTTGCAATGCTTGCAATCGAGCACATCGCACATGGTGAAGTCGTGTTTTACCCACCATTTCTGACTGCAATGCAAAACCCTGCAAATATTCCGACTATGGTACAGGAATTGGTAACAGTAGGCGGAACAATGACGATTGCAATTGTGTGTATATGGGCCATCCTGGTAGCAATCACATTAAAAGTGCCCCAGTTGTCAAAACAGGTTGAATAAAACAACTTATCCAACCTTTTCTTCTTTATTTTTTATAACTTTATATATTGCAATGAATTTTACAGGGTCTATTTTCTTTCATAACGCTTCCACGAATAATTCGAAGTAAATTCAAATAATCGTTTTTTGTTTTTCTCCTAAAAAAATCACTGTAAATAGGTATTAATAGCCAATAATAAATCCCTAGTAGTTTGCGGGTACAATCTATATCAATAAGATATGGAGGTTTCTCCTCCTTTTCTCACCACAAAAAAAGCGAAAACCATGGAAAACAATGATCCTAAACCAAGCATCATACGGCGGATTTCAACAAAGATAATAGGTCACCCGCGCAATATCAACGACCCTTCAATTTTTCAAAAATTATCATTAATAGCATTACTCTCATGGATGGGGCTTGGGGCTGATGGTCTATCATCATCTTCGTACGGTCCTGAGGAGGCGTTCATAGCAATAGGAACTCATACATATCTTGCCATCTTCTTAGCTGTCGCTACTGCATTAACTGTTTTTATTATTTCATATACATACTCAAAAATCATCGAACGATTCCCGCATGGTGGCGGAGGCTATATCGTTGCTACTCACACTCTGGGAAAAAGTGCTGGAGTTGTTTCTGGATCTGCTCTCCTCATTGACTATAGAGGACTTTGAATAACCTGCTTCTATATGGTCTTTGCTGTTTTCATGACTGAAAACAGCTTGTAATCACCGTT
>Ga0307380_10003711_pt1 | contig 20950 bp, 15 predicted proteins | sample UN3MG_FD_202239 | JGI IMG/M metagenome (GOLD analysis project Ga0307380, IMG submission 202239) | Soil microbial communities from Risofladan, Vaasa, Finland - UN-3 | ecosystem: Environmental > Terrestrial > Soil > Coastal area > Acid sulfate soil | place: Finland: Risofladan, Vaasa | collected... | reverse complement strand
GAGGAGGCGGAGGAGATAGAGGAGGCGGAGGCCGTCGAACCTGCCTTTGTTGAGGGGGAGGAGATAGAGGAGGCGGAGGCCGTCGAACCTGCCTTTGTTGAGGGGGAGGAGCAGGAAACTCTTGAAGTACTCGAAGAGGTGAAGGAGATCGTGCCGCTACCGCCTCTGCCGCAGGAAGAGCTTACCGAGCTTCCCTCCGCGGATGAGGAACAAAAATCGGTATCCCGGCCAATGCCGGTACCCCGGCAACCAGAGAAGAAACCTCCTCAGCAGCCGGCGGCTGCAGCGGAGGGAGAGACAGCTGAGCCAGGGGAGACTATCGAAGAGCTTGAAGTTGCCGAGGATGAAGCCGCCCCAATCGAGTCGATTTTGAGCGCCGGGGAAGAGCTGGTGATGGAGACCCAGGGAGCGGAGCAGCTGCGCCCGGAGGAGATCGAGAAGATCCAGCAGCTGGACGAGCAGAAGCAGTTGCAGGGGCTCCTCGATTCGGGTGTTATTAGAGCTTACACTCTGAACGACATTGAAGCTCTGATCATGGAGCAGAGAACCAGCGTGGTCATGGAAAACGGCGTCTACCGCATAAAGGATGAGATCATCACGGGAGCAGCGGCAGGCAAGAGCAGAAGACGTCGTGGTTTGAAAGCCCTCGCCGAGGCTTCCCTGTCAGAACCTTTGGTAGAGACTGGAGGATTTGAGTCAGGAATTGGAGCCCTTCTTGGGGAAGATTCCATCCTTGACCTAGAGAACGAAATCGGACAAATCCGGGAGAGAAGTGTGAAAATTGATTACACCTCTCCAGGAAAGGTGAAGAAAATTCAATTTTTTGAGGATGGACTTGATTATGACGGGTATTTAAAAGGGTTTCGAAGAGGAAAGACCGAAACCGACAAACTGCGCTCTCTGGTAGAACTATCGGGCAAACTCAAGGCGGTGAGTGCAGCGATATTTAGTAAGGAGAATGAGAAGTACTGTTTGAAGTTGAAAGTCGGCCTACACGATCCGGGGTTTGAAATCGTATTTACTCCGGATGAACCTTTTGTCAAGATGTTTGTCGAGCCCCGCCAGACAGTGATCATAAGCGAAAAAATGGAGAAGGTGAAGGCGCTGGCAAAAAAACTGCACCCGGAGGATCTCAAATATATCCAGGGAGCAATCGTCCTTCCTGCGGTATTTGGCAACCAGGAGTCTTTTCTACTCCTTGGGCTACCGTTGCTGCAGCAGTTGGACATCAAGGATATCATCACCCGCTTAGATATCTATTGAACCAAGACTTGAGCTTCTTTTGCGCTTAGTGAATGTGTAGATTCTTGACAAAGCGTTAAATATAAAGGTAAATTAGGGTTTGACAATATAGATGGAGGAATATTATGCGCATTGCAATGTTCGTAATTACTCCTCTCATCGGTTTGATTCTAGGTTGGACTATCCGATGGCTCTATGCCAGATTTCAACTGTCCTCATCGGAGCAAAAAGCTGAAAGAGTCATACAGGAAGCATTAAAAGAAGCAGAGGCGAAGAAAAAAGAAGCTTTACTGGAAGCCAAAGAAAAGATAATCAGGGAAAGAAATCAGCTTGAACGAGAAACAAGAGAGAGAAGAGTTGAGCTGCAGCGCCTGGAACGGCGCCTCATGCAGAAGGAAGAAAACCTAGAAAAACGGCTGGAAAGCGTAGAAAACCAGGAACGATCCGTTATAAACCGAGAGAGAGGATTACTCGATAAAGAGAAAGAGCTCGATCTAGAGCAGGAGAAGTGGACCAAGGAGCTGGAACGTATCTCCGGGCTAACTGTTGCGGAAGCAAAGAAGCTTCTCATTCAAAGCCTGGAAAACGAGGCCACGCATGAAGCCCAGGTCAAGATCAACCTGATCGAGCAGGAAGCCCAGGTTACCGCCGAACGAAAAGCCCGCGACATTATCGTTTCCACTATTCAGCGCATCGCTACGGATGTAAGTTCCGAAGTAACCGTATCCACCGTAAGCCTGCCGAACGACGAGATGAAGGGGCGGATTATCGGACGAGAGGGCCGAAACATCCGAACATTGGAAACACTGACCGGCGTCGATATCATTATTGATGATACCCCCGAAGCGGTGGTTATATCGTGCTTCGATCCGATTCGAAAGGAGATTGCCAGGGTTTCCCTCGAACGATTGATTTCTGATGGCCGAATCCACCCGGCCCGTATCGAAGAAATCGTGCAGAAAGTAACCAAAGAGATCAGTCAGACAATTTACGAAGAGGGAGAGAAGGTTCTCTTCGAATTGGGTATACACAACATGAACCAGGAAGGCACCCGAGCGTTGGGTAGGCTGCACTTTCGCACCAGTTACGGACAAAACGTCCTGTCTCATTCCAAGGAAGTAGCCCTGGTTGCGGGGGCATTGGCAGCGGAAATCGGGGCTGATATTGAGACCTGCAAGCGAGCCGCCCTTCTACACGATATTGGCAAGGGTGTTGAGACTGATGGAGACGGCAACCACGCTGAAATCGGCATGGATCTTGCCAGAAAGATCGGCGAAGACCCGAAAGTGGTGAACGCCGTTGGAGCGCATCACAACGATGTGGAGCCTTCGAGTCTTGAAGCGGTTCTGGTGCAGATTGCCGATGCCATCTCAGCCTCTCGGCCAGGGGCTCGACGGGAGACTTTGGACAACTATCTGAGGAGGCTCGAGAACCTGGAAAAGATCGCTGAAGGATTTCAAGGTGTGGACAAAGTCTACGCGATCCAGGCCGGAAGAGAGGTCAGGATCATGGTGAACAACGACGAAGTTAATGATGATGAAGCCAAGATCCTGGCAAAGAACATAGCCAAGAAAATCGAATTCGAGTTGAAGTATCCAGGCAGAATCAAGGTCACGATTATTCGGGAGACCCGAATCGTCGAATACGCCCGTTAGTACACAGGGCCTAACGGCTAGGAAGAAAGAAGAGAGAAAATCGAAACAGTCAAGATTCTCCTACTCGGTGATATCGTCGGACAACCGGGCTGTCGGGCCGTGTTTGGGAGTCTGCAGAGTCTCCTAAAAGAAACACGGGCGGATCTGGTCATTGCGAACGGTGAAAACGCTTCTGAAGGGTTGGGAATCACCCCCGAGGCGGCGGAAGGGTTGTTTAAATCGGGAATCGACGTTATCACCTCCGGAAACCACATTTGGCAGCGTAAAGAGATTCTTCCCTTTCTGGAGAAAGATAATCGTATCCTGAGACCGGAGAACTATCCCACGGGAGTCCCCGGCACGGGACACTACCTGATCACCAAGAAAGAGGTTCCCATCGGCGTTGTCAATCTCCAGGGGCGTGTCAATATGCCCAGCATCCGTTGTCCCTTCACGGTGGGGGAAGCCCTACTGCGCCGGCTTGGCAAGAGTACCAAAGTCATCGTGGTGGACTTTCACGCCGAGCTTCCTGAGGAAAAGGAAGCCTTGGCACTGTATTTCGATGGAAAGATCAGTGCCCTGGTGGGAACGCACACCCACGTGCAGACCGCGGACGAGAAGATCCTGCCCGGCGGAACAGCCTACATCACCGATATCGGTATGACAGGACCCCTCAGCGGTGTGATTGGAATGAAGAGGGATGTCTCTATACGACGCAGCCTTATGCAGATTCCCTACAAGATGGAAGTCGAGGATTCCGCTGCGGTGGTCATGGGAGTTCTATTGACCGTCTCCGTGAATAGTGGAAAGGCCCTATCGATCGAGCGGATTCGTCGCGACCTACCGGATCTGAGCAATTCCGGCTGAAAAATCTTGCTATACTAAAAAGATTTTCACACTGTCATAGTAATAATAGCGTGAAGACGAAAGCTCTGATTAATCTTCTCCTTTCGCGGGACTCCCGGATTTCCAGAAAGGAAGTCTACGCCCGGATCCTCTGCGGAGAGGTTTTTGTGGATGGACAGCGGATTCGCGATCCACAGCAGCTCATCCCGCTCACTGCGCACATAGATTACCAGCCCCGGACGCATTATGTCTCCCGAGGTGGAGAGAAATTGGCCGGCGCTCTACAGCGGTGGAAGCTCGACGTCACGGGTATGAGCTTCCTCGATGCGGGAGCTTCCACCGGAGGATTCACAGATTGTCTGCTCCAGCACGGCGCGGCTCGGGTTTGCTCGATCGAGGCGGGAGGAAACCAGCTGGATTATCGGCTGCGCAGGGATGATCGGGTCGTCGTGTTGGAGAAGACAAACATCATGTCCGTACATCCTGAAATCCTCCCTTTTATTGCGGAAGCCGCGGTGGCGGACCTGTCTCTCAGATCGCTTCGGAAGGCAGCAGCCCACCTCTTGAGTCTCGTGTCCCTCGGTTGGCTGATTGCTTTGGTCAAACCGCAGTACGAGTGGGCTGCTCCGCCTGCGGATTTCGATGGGGTCGTTGCCCGGACGACTGAGCTCCATTCCATTCTCTTTGCCTTATTAGAGGATCTACACGTCGAAGGAGCCTATGCAGACAAGGTCATAGCCTCCGCACTCCCCGGGAGGAGGGGAAACCGGGAGTTTTTTTGTCTTCTGACCACAGACAGAGAAAAGGCCTGCAGGGACCTTGGCAAGATGATTGAGGATGCGTTGGCGAAAGCTGTCTAGAAGGAGTCTCTACCCAGGGGTTTGTCTATGACAACCCCTTCGGGTCCAAGGTGCTTGGAGATCTCCCCTTCAACCAGGATTTGAACTCTTTTCACCGTGGGGAACTCAGTAGCCGTATAGACCACCTGCGTCAGTTCAGCGATCAAACCTTCTTTACCGAGAGAGTTGAACCGGAATGCCTCGTTGAAATCGACGTAGGCCGTATCTCCCTTGATATACACGGTACGCAGGCGGGTTTGGGGCGAAATCAGAGACATCAGTCCTTGATTTACCTCGGCCGTGGTCGGTCCCTGAAGTAAAGCCTCCAGGGTCGCGGTCAGGGGGGCGTCAGTGTATTCTACAGGCCGTATCACTCCCTTCATGGTGATTTTTCCGTCCCCGGTCACAGAGATGAAAAACAGTCGGGATTGACGGCTTCTAATCTGGGGTTCCTGTTCCCCCTTTTTTTCGGGAGCGCTCTCCGGCGGGGAATCTTTCTCGATGGTGATTACGATCTCCCTGTCGTCCGACTCCGGCTCAGCTTTTGGTGCTTGGTCTTTCCGCTCTTCTTGTTCATCCAAAGGGGTAACTACGATCTTTGCCGGCGCCTCGGGCTTCTTTTCGAAGAGCTTTGTGAATCCTGTTTTCTCGAGCACCTCCTGAACCCGCCCGCGGTTAAAGAAAAATACCACCAGTACCAAGAGAACCAGAGCGATATAGAACAAGCAGCCAAGGGTGTTTCGTTTTTTTGCCATAACTCCTATACTCTTCATCGGCAGACCGAGGGGGGGGATTGATTTGACAGTGCTAGAAAAAGCTCTTATAGTTACCTCGAAATGAAGGTCGTCGAAGGGATCATGGTCTCGCCGGGGATCGCGATCGGTCCCGTCTGTCTGCACTCACCGGATGTCATCACTGTACCCTCCTACGATATCTCTCAGGGACAGATTCCCTATGAGATGATGCGATTCCAGACTGCTCGTGCTAAAGCCGTTCAGGACATAGAGGTCCTGCTGCACAGAGGAAAGCCGGAAATCGGCGAAATGGAGAGGAAGCTGCTCAATTCCCATCTGCTGATGTTGAGCGATCCGGAGTTCCACGAAGAGGTTACCCGAACGCTCAAAAAACGAAAGAAAAACGTGGAGTGTGTGCTCCGGGAAGTTGAGGAATCCCTGGCCAAAAAGCTCGAGGCGAGTGATGACGAATACCTGCAGGAACGTAGTCTGGACGTACGGGATATATCCCATCGGATTCTTTCTCATCTACTCTACCAAAAACAGGGTTCCCTGGCGGATATCGAGGAGGAATGCATCCTCGTAGCCCACAACCTGCTGCCCTCGGATATCATTTCCATGAATCGGGATAAGATCCTCGGGATCGCCACAGATTTTGGGGGTAAGACCTCCCATGTAGCCATACTGGCTCGAGCCTTTGAGATTCCGGCTGTTCTTGGTCTCTCCGAGGTTACGGGGTTTGTCCGAAATGACGAAAAGATCATCCTAGACGGGAATCGCGGTCTGGTAATCGTTGAACCCGACGAGGCTACGCTGAGACAATACATAACCAGCCGTAAAGCCTGGCGACAGCACGAATTGCAGCTGCTCAACCTCAACGAGCTGCGGGCCGAAACCAGGGATGGAAAGCTCCTTCAACTTGAATCCAATATAGAGGTTCCCGACGAGATCCATTCGGTACTCGCCCATGGGGCCGACGGAATTGGGCTTTTCCGCTCCGAATTTCTGTACATCGTGCCGCGAAAATTTCCGGATGAAGAGGAGCAGCTGCAGGCCTACGATCGGGTCCTGGAGGGAATGAAGCCCAGGAGCGTGACCATCCGCACATTGGATCTGGGGGGGGATAAGATCATTCCGGGAGTGAAACCGGGGGGAGAATCGAATCCGATATTGGGTTGGCGGGCCGTGCGTTTCTGCCTCTCCAAGCCGGAGGTGTTCAAGTCCCAGCTCCGGGCGTTGCTTCGGTCCTCGGTGCACGGGAACCTGAAGATCATGTTCCCGATGATCTCCGGAGTCGAAGAGCTGGACATTACCCTCGGAATCCTGGAAGAGGCGAAAGAGGAGCTCCGCAAACGAGGTCTGCCCTTCGATGAAAACGTACCCATCGGGATCATGATCGAAGTTCCTTCGGCGGCCCTTACCTCGGATATCCTGGCCAAAAAGGTGAGCTTCTTCTCGATAGGGACGAACGATCTGATTCAATATATGATTGCCGTTGATCGGGAAAACGAGAGGATCGCCTACCTCTACGAGCCCTTTCATCCAGGGGTCCTCCGTCTGATAAAGATGGTGGTGGATAACGCGCACCACAATGGAATTCCCGTCGGTATGTGCGGGGAGATGGCCGGAGATCCCTACGCAGCCGTCATCCTGCTCGGGTTGGGGCTTGATGAGTACAGTATGAGCGCAATTGGAATACCCGCGATCAAGCGGATTATACGCTCAGTGACCATCGCCGAAGCGGAAGAGCTGGTAGGAACGATCATGGAGATGAAGTCTTACAAAGAAATCGACGGGCACGTGCGATCCTGGATGGAGAAGCGCTTTGACTTCATCTCTCGATACTGAAAAGAAATCCTTTCAAGTAGCCATATTAGGACGGCCGAATGTCGGGAAATCGACACTCTTCAACCGTCTTCTGGGTAAAAGGCGAGCCATCACCCATCCCACTCCGGGAGTAACCAGGGACGCGGTGGAGGGGCGCATCCATATCCGAGAGCTGCAGTTTAGCCTTGTCGATACCGGTGGCTACAACCAGGCAGGGGGGATCATAGAACAACGAGTTGCTGCTAAAAGTATGGCGATCGCCGCGCAGTGCGATCTGATTCTCCTGCTCGTGGAAGCGGACGGATTGAGCGGCGAGGATCTCGAATTTCTTGAGAAGCTCCGTCCTTACCAGGAGAAACTGATTCTGGTTGTGAACAAAGTCGACAACGAAAAGCGGGCCATGAATTTGGGAGAGTTTCACAGGGTAGGGATTCCCCGGCTCATCCCCGTATCCGCCGTACATGGTAGAAACATCAACACGCTCAAGGATTCTATCTACGAATCTGCCGTTCAAAGCGGTTATGCAGGAACCGGAGTACCGGATCTCAAGCCAAAGAAGGGTATGCGGCTAACTATCCTCGGCAAGCCAAATACCGGTAAATCTACACTGCTCAATCAGTTTCTGAAAACTGAGAAATCACTTGTTACGGAGATTCCCGGCACGACCAGAGACCCTGTGGAAGGACAGTTCCTGTACAAGCAGTATCACCTGGAGGTTGTCGATACGGCAGGGATTCGCCGCAAGAGCAAGGTCAGCGAGTCCGTGGAGTACTACTCTGTGAATCGTTCCATCAAGAGTATCGAGGAAGCGGATATAGTGCTTCTTTTGATAGATGCCACCGAGGGTATCAGCGACCAGGATAAAAAAATCGCTGCCCTCGCAGCTCGAAGGGGAAGGGGAATCATCCTGGTTCTCAACAAGTGGGATAAGCGGGTGGAAGGGAAAGCAAAGGACCTGGAGGGGCCTCTCTGGCGGGAGGTGCGGGAGCGGACGCGCTTCTTGTTTCCCACTCTGGGTTTTGCTCCTCTGCTGCGAATATCTGCGAGTACAGGATGGGGGGTTGTTCAACTGCTCGAAGCGGTTCTTGATGTTTCCAGCCAGCTAAACCGAAAGGTAGCTACTCCGCGTTTGAATCAGCTCCTGCGAACCTGGATAAGCGAGTACGCCCTGCCGGTCCGAGGACGTAACATCAAGATTCGTTATGCCACCCAAACCGGAGTGAATCCTGTAACCTTCCTTTTTTTTGTGAATCATCTCAAAGGTTATCCGAAACGGTACAATCAGTATCTAAGCGGTAGGATCCGCAGAGATTTGGGCTTTGACAAGATTCCCCTGTTCGTGGAGGTGCGGGAATCGTGATACGGTTGGGTGTATGAGTAAGCGATATTCCATAGGTGAGGTCAGTCAGCTTCTCGGGGTCAAGCCCTACGTGATCCGCTATTGGGAGGATGAAATTCCCTTCACCGCACCCAAGAAGAGCAAATCCGGACGACGGATCTACACCGACCGGGAAGTACAGCTGCTGCTGCGGTTGAAGCATCTACTGTACGAGAAGCGCTACACGATCGACGGGGCCCGAGAGACGATTTGGAAGGAGGCAGGACCGTCCCAGGCCGATCTGAAAGCCCGTATCACAGCGGTGCGCAGTGATCTGCTCTCGGCCTGGGAGAAGCTCAAAGACAAGGAAGAGAAATGAGCGAACAGAGAGAGTCCAGGATTATCGGGCAGTGGCGAGCCCACGGGCAAGAGCACCTGTTTGTGTCGTGGCGGCGACGATCCGCGGATAAAAAGAAGGTTCTCCTGAACGATCTCGATTCCTTAAAAGTCGATCTGTACGAGCATCTGCTGCGACAGCTGCACCGGCAGCCGGGCGATGCGGGTCAGCGCCGTATCGAGCCCATTCCCTGCATTTCTGAAGCGGAGTGGAGGGAGGACGAGGCGGGCAGGCGGAAAGGAGAGGAACTGCTCGCCGCCGGCAAGGCTGCTTTCCTGACCGCCGCAGGGGGGCAGGGCTCGCGGCTTGGCTTCGAGGGACCCAAGGGGTGCTTCCCAATCTCACCAATCAGAAATGCCTCGCTTTTTCAGATTTTTGCGGAAAAACTCCTGGCCGCACGCAAGCGCTACGATCGATCCCTGTACTGGTATATCATGACCAGCCCCCTGAATCTCGAACAGACCCGTTTTTTCTTTGAATCCAATGCCTACTTCGGGCTTCCAGAGGAGGAAGTCCTGTTTTTCAGCCAGGGTTTGTTCCCGACCCTTACCGTACAGGGTAAGCTTCTTCTGGCCGAAGACGGGGGCCTATTCCAGAATCCGAACGGGCACGGCGGTACGCTCGCAGCCTTGCAGAACTCGGGGTATCTCGATCATATGAGTGCGCGGGGTGCCGAAGAACTGTTCTATTTCCAGGTCGATAACCCGCTGGTACGGATTCCGGACCCTCATTTCCTCGGCGTACACCGGCTGAAAGGTTCCCAGATGTCCAGCAAAGTGATAGAAAAAACTTATCCGGAGGAAAAGATCGGAGTCATCGGGTACGCTGACAGCAAGCCGGCGGTGATCGAGTATTCCGACTTTCCAGAAGAGCAGATGCGGGCCCGGGATGAACAAGGGAATCTGTTGTACTCCCACGGATCGATCGCGATTCACCTGTTCAATCTAGATTTTCTTGCTTCCCATGGGGGCCGGTTGCCCCTGCACACTGCTCAAAAAAGAATCCGGACCTGGATACCCGGGGAAGGAGGAGGGACCGTCAAGGAAAGAGAGGCGATCAAGTTTGAGATGTTTATATTCGACGCGCTCGCTACCGCCGGAAATCCTCTGTTCTTCGAGACCGGCAGGGAAGAAGAGTTTGCGCCCCTGAAAAACAGAACGGGCCGCGATTCGATCGAAATCTGCAGACAGGGTATGATCAACCTCTACAGCCGCTGGCTGCAATCTTGCGGTGTTGAGGTTCCCATGCGAGGAGGTCGGCCTATTCATCGCGTTGAAATCAGCCCGACCTTCGCCTGGGATGCAAAGTCCCTTGGGGAATCACTAAAACATAGGCTTCCTTATACCGTAAATAGAATAGATGAGGATACACTGCTCGTTTAGCATCTTGCTATTCTGCCTGACTCTGCCGGTTTTTTCTCAAGGCGGTCCCCAGGCGCAACAGATCTTCCCTATCCCCCGAGCGTCGGTTCCGATCCCGGAGAACGATGAAGCAAGGAAGGAACTCGAGGAACTGTTCTATGTACCCAGTGCAGCGCTTCTGGAAACGGAGGATCGGATTCTCGACCAGCAGTCTACCGGCACCAGGGTGAAGTTTCAGATTCAGCGCCAGGGGGGGCATCTTTACTATCTCTTCCAGAACGAGGAAGGATCATCGTATTCCGTAGCCGGCGTGGGAAACTATATCATCAAACGGGATCTGGAAAACGGTCGCCTCGTCCAGATCAAGGTGTTTCTCAGGCGCCATCCGGGATGTTTTGTACGGCTGTTTCCTGAAGGCAACAGAACCTCGATGGACGTGTATCTCTTTGGAATTGCCGTGGATCTCGGAGTTCTGCTTCCCCTCGAGTTTCAGAGCTTTCTCACAGAACCTTTTGCCAGGGTGATGACCCTAACAAAAGCAACCGTGCAGTGGGAGAAGCTGCTGTACAGGCGAGGGGGAGGGGTTGACGTCCTGACAGCGGCTTATATCAGCCAGATTCAGAGGATCCTCCCTTCTCTATCGGCTCGCGACGATGGGGCTATGGATGCGGACCGCAAGTTTGTATACATCGAGACCGGTCTACCTCAGGAAGGACTCGGTGGGCTGAATTGTTCGGGATTTGCAAAATGGATCAGCGACGGGTTTTATTTTCCTCTGGCGGGGAGATATCTGGAGATCGAAGCCCTGAAGGAGAAACATCTCGAATACAGAGGGAACCGCTGGAGTCTTCGCTTCGAGGAGGAGCGAGATCCCTACTTTGGGCTGGACTGGTCGAGAAACCTGGCCGCCGCCCTTTGGGGTGCACAGGGGTATCCGCCGGAAAGCCCGGAAAATTTCGATGTTCGCCAGGTTGATTACCTGGGCTACCGGGAGGACGTCGGGTTTCCTGTTGAAGAACTGGAGCTGCTGCTCTTTCTCGAGGCCGGTGCGAATCCGGGGCACTTCTATATCGGTTCGTTGAACAGAGAGTACGGGGGACAACCGGTGCTTCGGCAGCACTTTCATCTGGTTATCCTGTTCCCTTATTTTACCCCCTCCGGTACGTTTCGGGTAGCCGTCTTCGACAGGACCGAGGAGTCGAGCCTCGAAGGGATCCCGCAGCGCTTTCCCGGCGCCTACATCCATCTGGTCAGGCTCCCCCTTGGGGATTCTTTCGTTCCGCCGACACCGGAAAAAGTATCCCGGTAAAAAGATTGACAACCAAAGGCCGGAAGGCTATGATTAGTGTATATTGAGCCCACACTGAGCAACTACCTGAGAAGATTTGGGCCGACAGAAGGCCAATATGGGAGGGGAACGATGATTTTCTCATTCGGTAATCTGCTGTCTATTATCATTGTACTGGTAGTCCTCATTATCTACAGGCAAATCGACCGTAATAACAGATCTCTGGAAAAGGTTAAACGGTTCTCTGACAAGATGAAGGATGAGCTGGCCAGTTCCGTCGAAGAGAAGACCGCGGAAATGAAGAATCTCGCCATCGAACTACAGGTAAACATGAAAGCGGGGAAGGAGGTTCTCAAGCGGGTTCGCGAGGTTGAAGGGGGCTTGAGCGAACGGGCCGAGGGAATCGATGAGATCCGAAAGAAAATCGATAGCTATGACCATGCTCTCGAGGAGCTGGTTGGAATGACATCCAGAGTGGATGCGAACCTGAAGCGTATCCAATCGGAATCGCTGTTCGTAGACAAAGTCGGAAAACGGATAACCACCGCATCGGAGAAATTAGAGAAGGTAGAGCAGGAAATTACTCATGTGGCGGACGAGTTTCGACAGGAGAATCACAAGGGCCTACAAAGCCTAAGGGATGAAATCGTAAAAGGCACCGAGCAGCGCATCCGGGAGATGGCCGGCACTGTCCAAACTTCCGAAAAGAAGGTCAAAGATTTCGGAATATACGTAACCCGGCTCGAATCCAGAGCCGAACAGATGCAGAACGAGGTTTTAGAAGGCCTCAAGAAAAGTTTCGATCAGTTTGAACTGGATGCGAAGGCCAAGCGCAGCGGCCTTCTCAACCAGTACGTTGCTTCCCTGAACAAACTGCTGTCGGAAGCCGACGCCAAGGGTAAGGCGTTGAAGAAAAACTACAGCGACACCTTGAATTCTTTTGAAAAACAGCTCGTCCACACCGTGAAGCGCGGTGAAGCGCTCGAAGGAAAAGTTTTCGAAAAACTTAAGGCGCTGATCGTCAAGGATTCTGAAGTCCTGAGCTCGCAGCGGCAGGGTCTGCGGAAGACGGTGGATGAAATTGTATCCTATCGGCAGCAGGTCAGCAGCCAAATCAATTCTCTTTTAAAGGACAGCGAACGCCTGAAAGATGAGGGCTTGCAGAAGATCGCCGCCGCGGCTGAACAGATGCAGGTATCCGCACTTCAGAGCATAGAGGACAGGCTCGAGGGATATGAGAAGGATATCGACTACAAATTCCAGAAGCTGGAGACGGCCAACCTCGATATCGAGGCAATGGAGAAAAATCTCCAGGCATTGATCCAGAAGACCAGCGAGAAAGTTCGAGCGGAGTTTTCCCGGTTTACCAGCGGATTTGCAGAGGAACGCAAGGTGGAAAGGGAAAAGATTCAAGGAGAGTTTGTCCAACTGCGCGGCAGCCTCAACGATCTGGAAGAGGGTCTCACGGAATTGAAATCCAAAGCCTACGAGAATGTGTCCACACAACTGCAGGTTTTTGAAGATGATTTCTTCAAGGACCTCCGCGAGCGGGATGCATCGATGGGACAGAAGATCGAGGATTGGCAGGGTGAGATTGACGGGAAGATGAAGGAAGTTGCGGCCGCCCAGGTGGCCGAACGGCAGAGGATCGAGCAACGCTTCAATGAGGAGCTGAAGAACGGGCTGGAGAAGGCGAAGCAGGAGAGTTCCCAAAACTTCAGACAGCTGGAGGATAAGGTTACGGCTTTTGAAAGCTCGGTAAGCGAACGGGTTGCCGGCAGCGAGGACCACATAGAAGGGTTTAAGACCAATCTGAACGCCCAGCTGGAGCAGACACGGAAAAGTGCGCAGAGCAATCTAAAAGCTAGGATGCAGAGCCTGCAGGATACTATGGATGATACTGTTCAGAAACACGGCCGTCAGCTCGAGGAACGGCTGCGGGCGATGGAGAGTTCAGTGAACCAGAGTAAGAGCAGTCTGGAGGAGATAGTCGATGCAACCAACGGGGAGATCGCTTCCTGGCAGGCCCGGGTAGCCCAGGCTATCAAAAGTTTCGAGCTGGAGTTCACTGAGAAATACACGGGATTACGTCAGAACAGTGAGAATCAGATCGCCGGAATCAATGACGATTTCAGTAAGCAGACGGAGGATCTGATCGCCTCCACCAATGCCGAGAGACTGCAGTTGAAGGAGGAGTTCAAAGAGATCACCAAACGGGTCGGTGATTTGGAAGCCAAGCTGATCGAAAAGAGCGAGTCGGCTTTGGAGAGCTTCAAAGGCCAGGTCGAAGCGTTTCAGGCCGAGTTGAATCAAAGATCCAAAGACATGCAGATGGAGACGGACAACCGCATGCGGGATTTGAAACATCGTCTGGCCGATATGAAGAACAGGACAGAGTTTCAGCAACAGTCCGTATTCGGGAAGATCGACGAGGGATATCAGCTGCTTTCGATCAACTTGAACGAGCTGGACAAACGGGTAAAGGGCTTCGTAACCCAGACCAAGATCTTCGAGAGGGCGGATGAGCTCAAAGTCCAGTTCGAGACACGGATCGAGGAAATGAAGCGGGATATGGAAAAGCTGCAGGTCCAGAGTAAAGAGGTGGAGGGCCTGGAATCCCAAGTTGTGAGTATGAAGAAGACCGTCGATGAGGTCGGCGGCAAACTTGGCAAGCTGCTCGCCGAGCGCGGTCGGGTCGAAGATATGGACTCGGATTTCAAGAAACTGCTCAATATATCCAAGGAACTTGATCACAGAATCGGTACGGTTTATTCAAGCCAGGATACCCTGCAGGAGATTCAGGCCAAGATTCGGGAGTTCGAGAATCTCGAGAAAATCGTCGAGGGCCGCTTTGACCGCTTGGAGAAGAAGAACGTTATAATCGAAGCCACAACCCACGGTGTGGACAAGAATTTTCAAGCTCTCGACCAGCTGGAGAAGGAAATGAAGACGGCCGGGAAGGATTTGCAGGTTTTCTCCGGGCAGCTGAAGGAGTTGAAGGTTCAGGCTGTGGACCTGGCTGCGGGCCGTGAGAAATCGGAATATGTCATCGAGAAGATCCACAACCTCGATTCGATTCTCGGCGAGCTGGAGGATCGAATGGGCAAGCTTGAGACGGCTCGTGAGTGGCTGGCAAAGACGGAAACTCGCTTCGAAACGATAGGGAAGCAGGCCCAGGAGCAGGTGCGCCTCATGGAGAGCATTCTGAAAGCAGACAAGAAGCAGTCCAAGCTTGGCGAGGGAGCTCCTCCGATGGACAAACGGGAAACCGTGACCAAGCTGGCCCATTTGGGTTGGACGCCGATGGAGATCGCCCGGACTACGAAGCTCAGCCGTGGTGAAGTGGAGCTGATCCTGGAGCTGGCCCCTAAGAAATAACGAGAGCCTCTGGAACAGGTAGTGCGCAACGGACGCGTTTCATATATTATCCTCTTTGAGTTGCATGGATTTCATTCCCGATAACATCATCTACCATCTTCTGATTCTGGCGGCTACCTTCTTAGTGATCTACAAGGCTGCGGACTTCCTCGTCGACGGCGCCGTGGGGATCGCCTACAAGCTGAATGTGCCGAAAATCGTCATCGGTGTTATCCTGGTAAGCTTTGGCACAACCGCCCCCGAGTTCACAGTGTCGGTGCTCTCCGCGATCCGGGGGTTTCCTGAGATTGCTTTGGGAAATGCCGTCGGATCTGTCATTGTGGATGACACGCTGGCTCTGGGACTGGGAATCATCGTCGCCCCAATGGCTATTCGGGTTGAAAGGCGCTCGCTTCGTTTATTCGGACTCTTTCTGGTTGGAATTGATATACTCGCCTTTACCTTGAGCTTGAACGGGATCATCAGTCGCTGGGAAGGTCTGCTCCTGTTGGGGATACTTGCGGTCTATCTGGCCTACCTCATCTATACGGAGAACCGAAAACGAAAAATAGCGCCTGAGGTCAACGAAGAGCTGGCCGGCCACATCAAAACGAGAGGGATCGGTGTTCAGGTTTTGCGCTTCCTCATAGGGCTTGCCGGGGTGGTTCTGGCCAGTGAGTTCCTGATAGACTCTGCGGTCTTTGTCGCCAAATACTTCGGAGCTTCCGAGGCGGTGATCGGACTTACCCTGGTTGCTTTCGGCACCTCGATTCCGGAGATCGTTACCTGTATCGTCGCCGGGCGGAAAGGACACGGCGATCTAGCCCTCGGGGACATCATTGGAGCGGATATCCTCAATATTCTTTGGATTATAGGAGCCGCATCCGTCGCCAACCCGATCCAGGTCGAGCCGCGGGTGATTTTCTTTGCCTTCCCCTGGATGCTTGGTGTAGTCGCTCTGATGCTTATTCTGGCGTACTGGCGCTACGCTTTACAGCGCTGGAAAGGGTATCTGCTAGTTATTGTGTATTTTCTATATATAACTCTCTCTATAGAAAGATTCTACTTTTAGCCCCTGCATTAAAAAAAACTTGACAGCCCGATAGGCGGGTTATTATTTTATCCAAGAGCACGTATGAAAAAATCTCAAGGGTAGACTCGGCTTCGTACCGTACGATTTCGAGCGGAGCTCTTGAATTTCAGGAAACAGAGTGGGAGAGGATGTCTGATCAGGAAGTGAAGCAAGATCATCAACAAACCGACAAGATCGGAAAAGAAGAGAAAAAAGGGACTCAATCCAAAGAATCGCAAGCCCCTGTCGAAGTACATGGTGAACCGGCTGCGGGAGTGGGCTTGCAAAGCCAGATACAGAAGCTGGAAGAGGAAGTCAGGGATCTCAACGATCAACTGTTACGAAAAGCCGCGGAGTTCGACAACTTCCGGAAACGGATGTTTCGCGAAAAGGAGGAGAGTATTGCATACGCCAACGCCGCTCTCCTGACCGATTTGCTGGCCATTATCGACGATTTTGAACGAGCCATCCAATCTGCGGCGGATTCCAAGGATTTCAATGCCTTCCATACCGGTGTATCAATGATCGAGAAGCAGATGGTCAGCATTCTCGAGCGTAACTGGGGTTTGAAGCGGTTCTCCGCTAACGGCGAGCTCTTCGATCCGGAGAAGCACGAAGCAATCGCCGTAGAGGAGACTGATAAGCATGACACAGAGATCGTGTTGGAGGATTATCAGAAGGGGTATCTCCTACACGACAGAGTGTTGAGACCGGCAAAAGTTAAAGTTGCCAGACCGGTAACGCTCGAGCGAGCCGGAAGTGATGACGAACAGGAGAAGGAGACATAGATGGGCAAGATAATCGGAATTGATCTCGGAACTACAAATTCTTGTGTTGCTGTTATGGAGGGTGGAGAGCCTGTGGTAATCCAAAACGCGGAAGGGCAGCGAACAACCCCATCGATCGTTGCCTTCACCTCCAAAGGTGAGCGGTTGGTCGGCCAACCGGCGAAGAACCAGATGATCACTAATCCCGAGAATACCGTGTATTCGATAAAGCGGTTTATGGGTCGTCGACACAACGAGGTACCGGAAGAGATTAAGATGGTACCCTATTCAGTAGCCGATGTGGGCAATGGTGTTTCCATTGATATCCAAGGCAAGAAATACACACCTCCGGAAATATCTGCGGCAATTCTGCAAAAGATGAAGAAAACCGCCGAAGATTATCTCGGCGAAACGGTGACCGATGCCGTGATCACGGTTCCGGCATACTTCAATGATGCCCAACGGCAGGCTACCAAGGATGCCGGCCGTATCGCCGGTCTGGAGGTCAAGCGAATTGTAAATGAACCTACCGCAGCGTCCCTAGCCTATGGATTGGACAAGGGGGACAAGGAACAGCGCATCGCCGTGTACGATCTGGGCGGCGGTACTTTCGACGTTTCGGTACTCGAGCTGGGCGAAGGTGTGTTTGAGGTCAAGTCTACCAATGGCGACACCCATCTGGGGGGAGACAATTTTGATCACCGGATCATCGATTGGCTGGTGGATAATTTCAAGAAGGACTATGGTATCGATCTTTCCCAGGACAGGATGGCCCTGCAGCGGCTCAGGGATGCCTCGGAGAAGGCCAAGGTAGAGCTTTCCAGCACGCAGTCGACGGATATCAATCTTCCCTTTATCACCGCCGATTCCTCAGGTCCGAAGCATATGCAGTACAATCTGACCCGGGCAAAATTCGAGCAGATGGTCGAGGACCTGGTGCAAAAGACCAAAGGCCCCTGCCAACGGGCCATGAGCGATGCCGGGGTGAAACCCGCCGATATCGACGAGGTCATCCTGGTAGGGGGCTCAACCCGGATGCCCGCCGTTCAGAAGCTGGTCAAAGAGCTTTTTGAGAAAGAACCGCACAAGGGTGTGAATCCCGACGAAGTTGTGGCCGTAGGGGCCGCAATTCAGGGCGGGATTCTCGGCGGAGATGTCAAGAATGTGCTGCTGCTTGACGTTACTCCCCTCTCTCTGGGCATCGAGACTCTTGGCGCCGTGTTTACCAGGCTCATCGAGCGCAACACAACCATTCCCACCCGAAAGAGTCAGATCTTTTCCACGGCTTCGGACAACCAGACCGCCGTCTCGATCAACGTGCTGCAGGGGGAGCGGGAAATGGCTTCCCAGAACCGTACCCTGGGCCGATTTGACCTGGTCGGGATCCCACCCGCGCCGCGGGGGGTACCTCAGGTCGAAGTAACCTTTGACATCGATGCCAACGGTATCGTCCATGTATCGGCCAAGGATCTTGGCACCGGAAAAGAGCAAAAGATCCGTATCGAGTCTTCCTCGGGCCTTTCCGACGAGGAGATCAAGCGGATGGTCAAAGAGGCGGAATCCCATGCCCAGGAGGACAAGCAGGAGCGTGAGAAGGCGGAAGCGAGAAACGAGGCTGATAATCTGATCTACACCACGGAAAAATCGCTCCGTGATTATGGGGATAAAATCACAGAGGACGACCGAAAAACAATAGAAACAGCTGTCGCAGGCCTGCGTAAAGCCATGGAATCAGATAAGGTCGAGGAGATGAAACCCAAGATCGAGGCGCTCAAGCAGGCCGCCTACAAGCTTGCCGAAGAGGTGTACAAGAGCACCGCCTCCCAGGAGGGAGGAGCCGACGGCGGCGCTCAGGAGGCCGGATCCGCCTCAGAGGCGGCCGGGAGCGGCAGCGATGGACAGGAATCCGGCGAAACCGTTGAAGATGCGGATTACGAAGTCGTTGATGACGAGGACTCGAAAAAACCGTAAAGAAGAATTAGAGGATTGGCAAAACGAGATTACTATGATGTCCTCGGCGTCGACAGAGGCGCCTCCAAGGACGAGATAAAGAAGGCCTACCGGCGCCTAGCCGTCCAATATCATCCCGATCGCAATCCCGGCGAAAAACAAGCCGAGGAGAAGTTCAAAGAAGCTACGGAAGCCTACGAGGTGCTGGCGGACGAGAAAAAGCGGCAGGCCTACGATCAATTCGGTTTTGCCGGATTGGAAGGTATGGGTTTCGGAGCCCACGATTTCTCTTCCGTTTTCCGCGACTTTGAAGACATCTTCGACGGATCCAACTTCACCGGCTTCTTCGACTCCTTTTTCGGTGGGGGTGGACGGTCTCGATCCCGAGGGGGTGCGGGCCGCAGCTCCGCCCGCCGCGGAGCTGATCTTCGCTACGAGCTTGAGATATCCTTCGCGGACGCCGTATTCGGAGAGAAGAAAGAGATCACCTTTACCCGCAATGAAAGCTGTGGGGAGTGTGGTGGAACCGGAGCAGACAAGGGCAGCGGCAAAAAGATCTGTCCTTCCTGTGGAGGTACGGGGCAGGTTCGGCGCAGCTCTGGTTTCTTTTCGATCGCCACCACCTGTCCTACCTGCGGCGGCGAGGGTGAAATTATTGAAAAGCCATGTTCGGCATGCGGGGGCAAAGGCTTGGTTTCCCGACGGCGGACGATCAAGATTACGACTCCTCCCGGTATCGAAAGCGGTAAACGGATAAACATTTCCGGACAGGGAGACGGCGGTTCGAACGGCGGTCCCCCCGGTGATTTGTACGTCTATATTCACGTGCTTGCCCACGAGTACTTCGAGAGGGACGGCAACGACTTGTACTGCGTGATCCCGATATCCGTCAGTCAGGCCGCCTTGGGAGCGGAGATTTTCGTATCAACCTTAAAGAATTCGAGAAAGGTCAAGTTGAAAATTCCACCGGGAACGCAGAATAGCAAGATGCTGCGTTTGAAGAGTGAGGGAGTTCCCTATCTTCACAGCCCCGACAGGAGGGGCGACCTGTATATCAAGATCCTCGTGGAGATTCCCACAAAGATATCCAGCAAGGCCCGGTCGCTGCTGCAGGAACTCGGCTCGGTTAGCGAAGAGCAAACCAGTCCGAGACCGGTGCGATTGTCAGATCTTAAATAAGCGTGAACTCACTGCTCCTGTGGGTTAGGGCTGCCTCGGTGGCATTGCTGCTCTTCGAGCTGGTTCTGCTTGCTATCCGTTTTACCCGCGCACCGAGCAAGCTCGAGATGTTCTGGTTTGTCTGTACTCTAACCCTTGTAGCCGCGGCGGGGTTTCTGCCTTCAGGCGCCATTACCGTCGGTACATACACCCTGGCTGTCCTGTGGACCGTCGGGATGTACGCCTGCTTCCTCACGGTAGAACGGAAGCCATGGGCGTGGCACGCAGCAGTCGGTGTGGCTTTGTTGGTACTGCTCATCGTGCGGGCAATCGGTTTGTCCAGGACATTACCGTTTTTCCTGTTGTTTACCTTTCTTCTGACCCTGCTTTCTCTTTATCCGCTGATTCTCCTTACCGGTATCTGCCGTGTGAATCGTCACCCTCTCCTGTATCTCTTCACGGCGGCCACCGCTTTCCAGATGGCTGCCCTTGTCTACGATTACCTGTCGATCGGCAGCGGCCTGCCCGTGTTTCGGCTTCGTGTTTTTTCGGGGTTGTTCTACAGTATCGCCTGTGGATTTCTTCTGTCCCAGGAGGCTTATCTTCAGGGTACGGGCTGGCAGAGTTTGCATATTCGCCTGGGAGTCCAGGAAAAGAGGCTGAGACAGGCCCACTCCCGACTCATCCAAACCGAGAATACCCTATTGCTTCAAGATCGCCTGATCGTTACCGGAATTCTGGCTGCCGGAGCGGCTCATGAGTTCAAAAATACACTGGCTCAGATACAGACCAACGCCGGATTCGCTCTGCGCAGGAGAGATGAACCATCCATGCACCGGGCGCTACACCTGATTATGGAGCAGGCACAGTCCGGAGGAAAGGCGGTTACCGAGCTTCTCGACCAGCTTCTAAAGAAAGGCCGGGAAAGGGCAGGATCTGTTGCTTTGAAATCGGATCTCGATCTCCTGTTCAAGATGGTCAGAACCGGCTGCCGGAGGGAGGGTATCAACTTGAGCGTCGACATTCCGGATCGAATGAGAGTGACGGTGCGCCGAGGGGAACTCGAGCAGGTTCTGTTGAACCTGGTTCGTAATGCTATGGACAGCATCAGAGATCAGCAGGGGATTTCAGAACGGACGGTGGAGATCCGTTCCTACATC
>Ga0307380_10003710_pt1 | contig 20950 bp, 21 predicted proteins | sample UN3MG_FD_202239 | JGI IMG/M metagenome (GOLD analysis project Ga0307380, IMG submission 202239) | Soil microbial communities from Risofladan, Vaasa, Finland - UN-3 | ecosystem: Environmental > Terrestrial > Soil > Coastal area > Acid sulfate soil | place: Finland: Risofladan, Vaasa | collected... | reverse complement strand
GGTTACTTCCCATACTTTATCTGCAGTTTCATCACTTAATAATTCATTGATACCAAACATTCTTCTTAAGTCTAAATGTATCCATTGATGCTATCTTCTGGTATATTTAATTTAAGATAGAATAAGTTGATGGTTACTTATAAGTTTTCCATAGGGTAGATTTACCTCCTTTTTGAAAAAGAAAGTTACTTCTTTTTCTTCTTTTCTTTTGAGGTAAGTCTACCTTTTTTATTTACCTCTTGGCAAGTCTTTTATCTAAAACCCCTACTAAAATTTTACACTATCGGATAATTCAGAGGCTCTGTTAAAGCCATGAAGAATTTTGACATTTAAAATGAACAACCCTTTATTACATTTTGCCAAAATATAGTTTAAAATATTCAAAAAGAACCGGTTATTTAATTCACCGGCTCCCTGTATTTCCCCTAGGTTTTTTAGCTTTCTATTAATTAAAAACTAAATTTGCCTCCTACACTTCCAATTTGCACCCTGTCTCCAAAACAATTAAACATACTATTTACTGCTTTAAAACCCATACAGTACAGGGATACAAGCAGGTTAAAATTCAATTTAGAAAAGTACTCGACTACCCCCTGTTAATTCTGGATTGATCGGCATTAATAAGATGGAGGCCCCGATAATGGCATATATTCTCTGATCTCCGGTGACCTTTTTAATATATTCTACAATATTTATGATACCCACATGACTGCTTCCTAGTAGAAGGATAAACCCTTTCTCAGTCTCAAAAAATAGTGACTGGTCATCAATAAACTCATCGGTTTTAAGCTGATCCCTTAAACCGGTTTTATATTTATTGCTGGTTGTTTTAAAACCTTTGCTTTTGGGTACATCCCCTGTCATCCAGATACCATCTGTAATTTCACTGACCTCCTTGACGGGGATAAACTGGTGAACATCTTCCTTTTGTACTCTTAACCCTATATTTAGCAGTTTATCTTCCATTTTGTATTTAGGGGTAAATACCTCCGGATGAGCATATACCTTTAATTCAGAATTAATAGCCAGTAAATCAGCCAGTCCTCCAGTATGATCGTCATGTCCATGGCTTAAAAAACCCCGGATAGATCCAGCAGGTTAAGTCCCAGTTTGCCGGTGTTATATAATAAAACCTCACTCTGGCCGGTATCAAAAAGATATTGCTGTTTTCTGTACTTAATCCAGAAGGAGAGCTCGTGTTCAGTCATTAAACCCCTTTGATAAACAGAATTCTCTGCCAGTATAACAATTTCTAAATCGGGTAATCCCATTAAGTTTTCCCCTCCCTTTGCAGACGGCTGCCCGTTCCATGTCTAAATAAAGATTTAAGAAAAAGGCTGTTGATATATTTATATATATGCTTATCAACAGCCCCAAAACAGATGTGTTTTGCCTATTTGACAACAACCGATACACCATCAGGAATAACAGTAATTTTTGATTCTAACTTCCCCGTTATTTCTGTAGCCATTTTTAGTGCTTCCTCCATATTAGGAGCCCATTTCATATGCATATCTTCTACTATTTCCCGTTGTGCATTTGTTACCATAATCACCTCATGTTTTAATAATATCCTGGCCAGAATCTGAGATTCCCATTGATCGGATATGGTCTCCTTTCTACCCCTGGAAAGTATGTCATCCATTACCTCCTGAACAGTAGCGGCATTTTTAAAGGTGTTATAGAAATATTCACCACCGTGTCCATCAGAACACTCAGCAGCTATAATAATTACACCACCCTCTTTACAGGTAGCTTCCGCTGCCGTCATACCCTTTACTGATTGATATATATTCTGGTCTAAAGGACAACCCCCGTTAGTAGTAATTGCTATATCAGCCATTTTGCTTTCAACACTGGCCAGTTCTGCAACAAAGTCACACCCTTTATAATGGGCCTTTTTCCTGTCTCCTGCAAAGGCATTGATAACCTTCTTATCAGCATCAATTACTACATTGAGAATAAAGGCTAGGGTAACCTGCTCCCCTGCATAAAGCATATCTATATGGAGCGGATTTCCTTCCAGAACACCCGTTCTGACCCTCTCATGGTCAATAAATTCCGAACAGTGATTGGCTAAAACGGTGATTTTGCTGGCAATACCGGGTAGAATGCTTTTACACCCTCCGGAAAAACCGGCAAAGAAATGCGGTTCAATAAATCCTTCAGCGATTAATAAATCGGCTTCTGCTGCCATTTTGTTAAGAATTAGATCCCCCCGGAAGGAAGGGTGCCGAGGTATATCAGTTGATTCTCATCACGGCAGTCATGAACAATTATCCTCTCCTGGTCAACAATCTCATCTCCGTATTTATCCCTTAATTCAGCTTCGGTAGAAGCCCTGTGAAATCCTGTTGCTATAAGAATTGTAATCTTAGCCTTGGGATTCCCTTTTCTGATTTCATCTAAAAGTATAGGCATGGTTATATGACTGGGTACCGGTCTGGTATGATCACTGGATATAATAACAATATCTTCTTTTCCTCTGGCAAGGTCAAGGAGTCTATGAGATTCTATCGGGTTTCCCAGGGCTTTTTTTACCAGTTCTTCTTCACTTTTACTGGCTTTATATTGATCTGCCTTTGATACCAGAATACCTTCCAGCCTGCTATCCGCAATTTCCATTTCAATTTTCTTTCTACCATAGGGTAATTTTACCTTGGTCATAAGTTTATTTACCTCCCCCTCCTCTACTTAAGCAGAAGCAGAGTATTTGGTCATTGATTTTTTATATTCTTTTAAACTGCCTCTATTCCATATCAAAAATTTTGCCGGGGTTCATAATATTGTGGGGGTCAAAAGCCTTTTTAATCTTCCGCATCAGTTCTAATTCTACCGGATCACAAGCAATTTCCATAAATGGCTTCCGTTTAGAACCAATCCCATGTTCTCCGCTGATAGTTCCTCCCAGTTTTTTCGTAGCTTCATAAAGTTCTCTTAAAGCCTCTTCCTCAACTTTATACCATTTTTCCATGGAATGATCTGGGTTTTTAACAAGTGTAGCATGAAGATTACCATCACCGCCATGACCGTAACAGGGGATCTGGATATCATATTTTTTAGATATCCTTTCCAGTTCCGGCATGATATCGGGAATAGCGGCAATAGGAACCACAATATCCTCCAAGCTCTGGTGGGGGCTGACCACTTTGAAAGCCTCAGCTATATTGCGGCGCACACTCCAAACCCTCTCTATCGTTGTATAATTATCAGCAACATAGACCTCGAGGGCACCCTTTTCCAGACAAAGTTCTCCAATTGTTTCCCCATCTTTTTCAACCTGTTCAGCCCTATTACCATCTATCTCTATCAGGAGCATGGCTCCGCACTGCTGGTAGGGTAAATGCTCATTGAGATATTCACAGGAGGTCTTAACCGAGAGTTTATCCATAAACTCAATCCCGGTCGGTATTATCCTTCCGCTGGTCATAATTAGAGGTACCATGTCGATGGCTGATTTTACGTCCTCAAAAAGTACCAGCAGGTCAACCTTGGCTGTTGGTAAGGGTAAGAGTTTGATAATTACCTTAGTTACTATCCCCAGAGTTCCTTCAGACCCAATTATCAGCTGTTTTAAGTCATAACCGGTTACATCCTTAACCCTTTTTCCACCAAGCTGAACGATCTCTCCTGTCGGGGTAACCAGTTCCAGGCCCATGATATAACGCCTGGTAACTCCATACTTAACCGCCTTACCTCCACCGGCATTCTCAGCAACATTACCTCCGATATAGCAGGTCTCTACACTCATCGGGTAACCAGCATAAAACAGTCCCTCTTCTTCGATTACTTCATTTACATGATTGGTTACAACACCCGGTTCCAGTACCATCATCATGTTATCATAATCTATTTCCAGTATCTGGTTCATCTTCTCGACCGATATTACTATACCCCCGTAATCGGGGATAGACCCTCCGGAGAGTCCACTTCCGGCACCCCGTGGTGTAACCGGTATTAATTCACGGTTTGCCAGCTTAATTATCTCAGCGATCTCTTCGGCTGATTTGGGTGTAACGACAACTTCCGGCATATGGGCATACTGTTCTGCAGGGGTCTCATCATGGGAATAGGCCTCAAGCTTTTCTCTATCTGTAATGACATTTTTACTGCCGACAATCTTACATAATTCATCTATTCTTTCAACCGTAACCGGATTATACTTCATCCTTTTCACTCTCCTTTGCCAAAAACTGATTAATCTGAGGCACCACTTCAAAGAGATCCCCAATTATACCAAAATCAGCTACTTTAAAGATTGGGGCATCAGGGTCTTTATTAATAGCCACAATTATATCGGCTGTCTTCATTCCAGCCAGGTGCTGAATCGCTCCCGAAATACCAACCGCAATATACAGCTTCGGGGTTACGGTTTTACCGCTTAAACCTACCTGGTGGGGATAGGAAATCCAGCCTCTGTCAACCGTTTCCCGGGAGGCTCCGACAACACCATGCAGTAGCCCTGCCATCTTCCTGATTAGAGCAAAGTTTTCCTTCTTCTTCAAGCCCCGTCCACCGGAAACTACAATATCCGCATCCTGAATATTAACATCCTCACCCGGGTTCTTCCGAAAACCAATCCGTTCCACCCGCTTATCAAGCAGGGCAGGGTCAAAATCGATCCTGATGATCTCTCCCTTTCCCCGGCGGTTTTCATTCCGTGGGGCAGGCCTGGTCGATTTTGGCCTGACCGTAGCCATCTGGGGTCTATGCTCTGGGGTTTTAATCGTGGCCATGATATTCCCGCCGATTGCCGGCCTGGTCTGCAGGAGATTACCCGTCCCTTCCTCAATATCCAGATCGGTACAGTCAGCTGTCAAGCCCGCTTTTATTTTGACCGCTACATAGGGCATAAGTGTCCTGCCGGTTGTTGTTGCTGCTGATAGAATAACCTCCGGTTTATACCGCTCAATCAGATCGATCAAAATATTGCTATAGCTGCCCACGATAAAATGCTCCAGTCCTGGCGAACTAACTAAATAAACCCTGTCTGCACCTCTGAGAATAAGCTCTTCTGCATCTTTTTCATCTATCCTGTCGCAGATTAAAACAGAAGCCAGTTCACACCTTAGCTTATCAGCCAGTTTTCGTCCTCTCGTTAGTAGTTCATAAGAAACTGTCCTGATCTCACCATCATTAGCCTCGGCAATAGTCCATACACCTTGATAACTCATACGATAACCTCCTATACTATCTTTTTCTTCCGCAAGAACTTCAGGAAACGCTCAACTGCATCAGCCAGACTTTCTTCATCAGTAGCCCTGACAAACTCCCCACTTCTGATTACTTTGGGGTGGTGGATCTTTACTACCCTTGTCGGTGAGCCGTTCAAACCGAGGGCAGACCTTTCAATATCCATATTATCTGCATTCCAATGGGCCAGTTCTGCCTTTTTTGCCTTCTGTTTGCCCCTCAGGGTGGGGAGCCGGGGAAAGCTGATCTCTTTAACTACCGATACAAGAGCAGGCAGGGGCATCTTTAATATTTCATAACCCTCTTCAATTAATCTCTCCACTACAATACTGACTTCAGTTACCTCAACAATCTTACTGGTATAGGTGGAAACAGGGAGATCGAGAAAAGATGCAATACCCGGTCCTACCTGGCCTGTGTCACCATCAGTCGCCCTCTCTCCCGTCAGTATCAAGTCAAATTCACCGAGCTTTTTAACAGCCCGGGAGATGGTATAGGAAGTTACCCAGGTATCAGATCCGGCAAACTCCTTACCGGTAATCAGAATGCCATCATCACAGCCCATAGCAATTGCTTCCTTCAATGCCTTTTCTGCTGAAGGAGGGCCCATGGTAATTACAATTATCTCACCACCATGTTCTTCTTTTAACTGAATACCTGTTTCAATTGCATAAAGGTCAAGAGGGTTAACAATACTCTCTACCCCTTCCCTGATTATTGTTCCGGTTTCTTCATCCATCTTAACATTACTAGTTTCAGGTACCTGTTTAATGGGAATAATGATCTTCAATTTGCCTTACCTCCTCTGGCTTTATAATATATTGGGAAAAAATAGTGCCACAATAATCCAGGCAACAGCTCCAGCCAGCAATCCATATAAAATGGATATATAGATATTCTTTCTGATGACCAAACCTTCCTTCCCGATCAACCCTATAGTTGTCAGGGCAGCAACTACATTATGGATGCAGATCATGTTACCAGCAGCCCCACCTACAGCCTGCAGGGCCAGGATCGGAAATACCGGGAGTCCGGCCTGGGCAGCGGTACCAAACTGAAATGGACCGAACAAGATATTTAAAACGGTATTGCTACCCGCAATAAAAACACCTACTAGACTAATTAGAGGAGAAACCAAATACCAGATATTTCCGGTCGCCCAGGCTGCCGCTTTGGCCATAACGAATACCATCGAATCATTACCAGTAGCTCCATCGGAGTTCATCATGACATAGGTCAACCCCAGGGCAAATAAAAGGGCGATTGTAGCCGTCTTTATCATCTTAAAGGTTTCCTTCCAGGCTTTAGCAACTTTTTTACCTTCAAGACCTTGAATTACTGGGATCAGTAAAGCAATTAAGATAAAGGTAATAATTCCCGGGTTATAGAGAGGGTAATACCTCTGCTGACACTGGTACCAAAGATATTCCTCCAGGTAAGACTCCAGAACTTCAGTATGGTGGTCAGACCAAATACCTCCAGGCGCCCAATCAGCAGAATTAAAACGATCAGGATATAGGGCAACCAGGTCCTAAAAGTAGTGACCGCCCTGCCGCTGGTATCTTCAGCTTCACCGACCTTGATCTCACCTTCCCAGTCCTCTTCCCATTTTTCATGTGCTGGGAAGTCAGTCACATTTTTCTTTTGGAACAAGAAAACCCCTGGAGACAGCAAAGATAAAGATAACCAGGGCAATCAGTGAACCGAGCAGGCTTGGTAATTCCGGTCCTACCAGATTGGCAATCAACACCTCAAAAAAAGTGAAGATAAAACCTCCAAAAAGGGCTAGCGGCCAGATTTCTAAACCCTTTTTAAAAGAACCTTCTGTCATTTTAGCCATGACAGAGACAATCATCAGCGGAATAAACATCCCTACTATAAAATGTAGTAGACTGGCAAAAGCACCGATACTGTTGAGAAATTCGGTAAATTCCGTTATAATACCATCACTGGAAACCGGGAGGGTAACCATGTTTTTCAGAGCAGCAAACCCTCCCCAGATTTGCTCTTATTTTAGGTCTTTAATCCTTCGTCTCCATACTTATCTCTTCTTTTCTTCCACCTATAAAATAGGTTCTACTAACTCCATATTTCCTACAAAGATAAATTATTGTCTTTTTTTTTCATCTGCGTGATGAAATATATTCAATCTTATCCTCCAGATAAACTCTTTTTCGCTCATTGCCAGACCTCCTTTTAAAATTGTTTTTCTATCAGAGTTCTGGCTTTAAATCAACCTGTTTATTTCAGCACCTCCCTATATAAATCTGTAGACACTACTTGAAGATACTACATATAATAATATTTTTGGAAGGTTACCGATTAGTTTTTGCTTATTTTATTAATTTTTTATGGAGTTTGAGGTAATTTTTTTAACCTTATCTAACCTCCTTGAGTTTTCTGAAAACCTATAGTTAAATAATTTATGCTCATTATAAGCTGTTTTAATTATATTTAATTTTCTATATATTTTTTAATTCGTTTAACAGCTTCTTTAAGATTTTCTTCAGAATTTGCATAAGATATTCTTAAATAACCTTCGCCATGAGGACCAAAAGCAGAACCTGGTATAGTGATCACATTCGCTTTTTCAAGAAGTTCATTAGCAACAGTTTCGGAATTTTTACCGATTTTTTTTACATTTGGAAATGCATAAAAACTTCCTTTAGGTTTATAACAACTTATCCCTCTTATACCATTTAGTCCATCAACAATAATGTCTCTTCTTTTTTTGTATATTTCTATCATTTTATCTGTTTTATTAAAGATGCTTAATGCCTTTATGGCTGCATATTGTGATGATGCATTCGCACAGGCCACTAAATTCTCCTGCAATCTTACCATCTTTTCAATTATTTGTTTGTTTCCTGCTGCAAATCCAATTCTCCATCCCGTCATTGCAAAAGATTTTGAAAAGCTATTTACTACTACCGTTCTTTCTTGCATCCCATTTATAGAAGCGATGGAATGATGTTTAACTTCATCATATACGAATGTACTATAAACCTCATCTGATATAACTAGAAGATCATATTCCTTTGCTAACCTTGCTATATTTTTCAAGTCATTATAATCTAAAACTGCTCCAGTTGGATTATTAGGTGAATTTAACATTAAAATTTTGGTCCTATTTGTTATTCTTTTTTTAATACTTTCTGGAGACAATTTAAATTCATTTTCCTCATATACAGGCACTAGAACCGGTATGCCACCACAAAATTTAATTTGAGAAAAATAATTAAGCCATTGGGGGTCCTGTAAAAGAACTTCATCTCCAGGATTAACTGTAACTAAAAGACAAAGTGCCAATGCACCCATCCCACCTACGGTAACAATAATTTCACTTTCAGGGTTAAAAGATAGATTATACCTATTTAAATGTTTGGCTATTTCAATCCTTAGCTCAATTATTCCTGCATTTGCAGTATAGCGAGTTTTACCAGAACATAAAGCCTTGCATCCTTCCTCTATTACTTCTATTGGGGTATTTAAATCGGGCTCGCCGATGCCTAAATTAATGGATCCAGGAAAATTTTTTGCTTTATCAAACATGGCACGTATTGCACCTTTTTTTATTCCAATAGCCCTAATATTTAAAAAATTTTTCATGCTAACTTCATCTCTTCTTTATATATACAATTATATTTTTACTTCAAATGAATTATTTATATAATTTGATTTTGTAATTTTTTTTATTTCAATCTAAAAAATCTAACATTTGTTTAATATCATTTGGAAAAGAATGAATTGATTTTTGTAATTTATTAAATATATCTAAGCTTTTTAAACCTGTACCTGTTATAACAGCCACGCAATTTTCCTGCTTTTTAATAATCCCTCTTTGACGGGCTTTTAATATACCAGCAAAAGAAATTCCACCTGCGGGTTCAGCTAAAATTCCTATGTTTTGGGCTAAATTTTTAACTGACCTAAGAATTTCTTTTTCTTTAATAGCAATGGCATACCCACCACTTTGTTTTAAACAATCTAAGGCTATATCCCCATCAAGAGGATAAGGTACTGCAATAGTAAAGGCTTCAGTTTTGAAAACACCTTCCCATTTTACAATATGCTTATTGCTTAAATAGGCATTTACAAAGGGGGAACAAGCCTCTGCTTGCACTGCAAGAATACGAGGAATTTTAGAAATTTTTTTAAAATTATATAATTCTTGAAACCTACGCATCATTCCAACCAGCAAACCACCTCCCCCTACTGGTACAGCAACCCAATCTGGAGAATATCCTAATTTTTCTATAATTTCATATGAAATTGTTTTATTAGCTTCTATTTGATATGGATTAACAGTACTTGCTGTAGTGCAATTATGATATCCTTTGATTTTAGTGATTTTATTTGATAAATCAATACAGTCATTAACTGAACCATCGATTAAAAATATTTTAGCTCCAAAAGATGCTACTTGTATGTATCGATAAGACGGAGTATTTTTAGGCATTAATACTATACATAGAAGATCGGCTCTTGCAGAATAAGCTGCAACTGCCGGGCCTGCATTTCCATCAGAAGCCACCACAATACCGTTAGCATTTAGCTCTTTTGCTCGTGTTATTCCAACAGATGCTGGACGATCTTTATATGTACCAGTGGGATTTATAGTTTCGTTTTTTATCCAGAGGTTAACATCGGAATAATTATTATTGGCATTTAAAAGAGGTGTATCACCTTCTCCTAAACTAATCACATTTCCTTTTTCAATCGGTAAATAACAATAATATTTCCACATTCTACTAAATATTTTAGTGTAATTTTTAACAAATTTATTGTCTTTTTTGTAAATAATTTTAATTCTACCATTGCAAATTGGACAGACATAATAACCAGATTCAGACGGAAATTTTTTTTGACAATTTTCACAAGTTAATATGAATTTCATTTAATTTATCAATCCTTTATTTATAATTTGTAATAATTTTTAGTAGTGTTTACAGTTTGATTTAAAAAAAACTGGTCATGCATGTTGTCTTTCCTATAGAACATATTTGTTAAAACAAATTCTATAATTGGCCTAATGCTTCTTATTCATATAAGAAATTTTTAAAGAAGAATAGTATTAGACATGCCAAGATTAAACCGAGAACTCCTCGGAATAATCGCCTAGCAGAGAGATTCAATCGTACCTTATTAGAAGAATTCTATTAGATAGCCCTAATTAAAAAGGTATATTCCTCTTTAGACCAGTTACCAGATGATCTAGATAAGTTTATCTATTATTATAATTTTAAAAGAACAAATCAGGGTTATAGGATAAAAGGTAAAATTCTTTGCCAGAAATTTTTTAACGGTAGGCGAAAATATACTTTGCCTAAACCATAATAGATAGTATTATATCTCTATAGGAAAGAGTAGAAAATGTAAACACCACCTAAAAGTAATACAAGTAATTTTATATTGTAAAAAAATACTGACATGCATGGATGCAAGCCAGTATTTTTATTGGTTTTTTTGCTTTAAAAATAACGAAGACTTAAGAATAAAAGCTTTCTTAGTTTTTTATACTTTATTTATTAAATAATTCTACTTTATCAGTTTAAATTTGTCTTAGAAAAAAGTCACAAAATCAATTTAAATTTTTTATACTAAATTATTTTAGTTCCAATAGAATTTCTATTTCAACTGGGATATTCCCAGGCAATACGTTTGTCCCAATTGCAGAACGTGCACCTACACCTACCTCATCACCAAAAATATCACAGAGCAACTTAGTTGCCCCATCAACCACCTTTGGCTGGTCATAAAAATCATTAGAACTAGCTACAAAGGCAAGAATCTTAACAAAAGATTTTATATTATCAAGGCTTCTTATATTTAATTTGAGTACTGCAAGTGCGTTAAGTATACAATTTTTTGCGGCACATTGACCTTCTTCAACGGTTAAATCAAGACCTAACTTACCAAGATATGTATCTTTACCATTTATTGCTGTACCACAACCTGAGATGTATACAAATTTTTCACCAAAACTACGACACTGTGAGTATATCCCTGCTGCTTTTGGAACTTTTGGCAAGGTAAATCCCAATTCAGTTATCCTTTTTTCAATAAGCATGATATTAAACTTCCTTCCGTATTATTATGCATAATTTAAATATCTAACTTAATATTTCAAATAGTTACATAAATATTTAAAAACTAAAATTTCAGTTATTACTAATAACTATTCCATTAATCCACTGTTTAATAGTATTGTTTATTTTATATTTATTATTTATAATTATTAAGTTTCAATTGGTTTTTATTTTAATTTTAATATCTTGATTATTATTCTAAATTAATGTGTATTAAATTATATAAAATATAACCTAAATTTTATCTATAAAATAAAATGCAAAATTCTAATTCCATGTTGAGAATTAAGATTAATAATATATTCCATTCTTATAATATATAAGTATTTTAATGTAATATGATTTTTATTGCATTAGTTACAATATTAACTTCATAATCTTCCAAGCATTGTGGATTAATTACCACCTCATCACCCTGAACATCAACATATATTGCTGGGTCTAAATTAATAAGATACTCCTTAAATTCTTTAGCATTTATATTAAATGTCTTTATGTATAATCTTGGTATATCAACTGGTTGTATACCAGGCTCCACTGGAAATCCGAGCCGTACTATAATATCTGAAACTGAGGAAAGTGCTGAAATCATATCTAATACCATCTTTTCCCATCGCTTCATTTCAAGAACATAATCTTTTTTTACGAATAATTCTATTGCCTTAACTATTCCTGCAATAGTTTCTTTATCAATTTTCATACCACGTCCAATACTATAATTAGGACAACAGTTCTCATCACAAGCATCTATAAGTTGTTTTTTACCAATTATAATTCCGGAAGATTGTGGGCCACGAAATTCTTTACCACCACTAAATATTACAAGATCTGCGCCATTTTCTAAATATTTTGTTACATTAGACTTTGGTGGTATTTCAGCAGCAGCATCAACTACAATGGGGATATTATATTTTTTTAATACTTTATATATTTCGGGAAGTGATATAGATCCTCTCATTCTCTCCGCTTCTACTACATAAAAAAACATTGCTGTTTTATCTGATATGGCAGCTTCTACCTGTGCAATATTAGAAGATGATGTAACCCCAATTTCATGAATTTTTGCCCCAGATACTAAAAGGGCCTGGTCATAAAGTGTTCTGTGGCATTTAAGCACAAGAACCTCATCGGGCATACCTGTGGTGTTAGGCAATTGCAGTGTTTTGGCAATTTCTCCTTTGGACATACATGCGGCAGCAGATATAGCTATACCTGCAGCGGCACCGGATGTAATACAGGCAGCTTCACAGCCTAATAGTTCAGCAATTTTTTCGCCGGCTTTTGCATGAAGTGTACGGATGTCAACATAGGCACCGGCCGCTTCATTCATGGCTACTAAAACCTCCGGAGCCATTTTAGAACCGCCGATTTTAGTAACTGTACCCCAAGCGTTAATTATTTTTTTTATTCCCAGTTCATCATATATACTCATATCAACTCAACAGACTCCTTAAACATTAATAAACAGATGGGCCGATGTAGTGGAATTTTTCGTAATTTTTTATACTTCCAAAAGGCTTACATGCTTCTTGTATAAAACTTACTTCCATAAATTCTTCTATGGCCTTAAAACGGCCTATATCATTAGGATGCTTTTCCAAATATACTTTCCACATGTTGTCAATAGGCGTTACATGTGAGGCGATGGCCTTGCGCTTTATATCCAGCACAGAAGAAATATCTACGATCCTGTTTGTAAGCTGAGGCCCACGGGCAACGTAATACTTTTCTGTGACAAAATGCGGCATGAGGTTCATATCCTTAAGCTCTGGTAAATCAAGCTGGTGCCCAGACATCCAACAGGCTGCTTCAACAATTTTTCCAGTAAGATAGTGGTCAGGGTTTTCCTCGTAATGTCCCCACGGATCGAAGGAAATCACAGTATCCACCTTTAAGAATCGGAACAAAGTTATAAGGCGGTGGCGCATTTCGGTAAATTGAGTATAATCCATGTAATGATTTTTATAGTTAAAGTCATACACTTTTTCTATACCAAGTAGCCTTGCCACCTGATGGGTTTCTTTTTCAATACGGTAAATGGTTTCGCCAATTGATAAATCGTAAGAGTCCTTTTCGTCATTTGTTAGCCTAATAAAGTAGCCCTTATAGCCTTCTTTAATCATTTTCAGCATAGTACCGGCTGCACAAAAAGTAAAGTCATCGGAATGAGGAAATACAGCAGCAAAGACCTTACCTTTGTTTGGTTGCCCAGCCACCCATTTTTCTACTATGACATTTTCATTTAAATCCATTTTGTTATTATCTCCCTTTTATTTTATTAATATCAACAAATTTTTATATATTTTTATTTGAAATTAGTAATAAGTTTTACCTAAATGTGAAATATGTTGTTAAAAAGAAAATTAAAATTTTGTAAATACAATCATATAAGCATAAGATTTTTATACATTAAAAGTTGTTAAAAATTCCTTAAGTCGGGGCAATTTTTTTTCTATAAATATCTCATCCGGAGTACCTACGGCAGCAATTCTACCAGCATCCATAAATATTACTTTGTTGCACACTTCATAAGCAAAGCTCATTTCATGGGTAACAATAAGCATAGTAGCACCATCTTTAGCAAGTTGCTTAATCACATTCAGTACTTCTCCAATGAGTTCTGGATCAAGTGCGGAAGTTACTTCATCAAAAAGTATAATCTTTGGATTCATCGCAATAGCTCGAGCAATTGCAACACGTTGTTGTTCACCACCCGATAGTTTAGACGGATAGGAGTGAAGCTTTTCACCAAGGCCAACACGTTCTAACCATTTAATTCCTATTTTCTCAGCTTCTAACTTATCAATATGTTTAGCCTTGATAAGTCCTAACACCACGTTTTTAAGTGCGGTCAAATGTGGAAATAAATTAAAAGATTGAAAAACTATTCCGGTGAGAATACGTTGACTGGAAATTACTTTTTCGGAATAGCGTTTCCGTTTACCGTTAACAATATGATAACCAACTTCATTTCCATCTAAAATTATCGAACCTCCCTGGAATTCTTCAAGCAGAATAATACAACGCAATAGAGTCGTTTTCCCAGAGCCACTGGAACCAATTATAGATACAACATCCTTAGGATAAACTTCAAGACAAACGTCTTCAAATACTTTATTATTGCCATACCATTTTTTAAGATTATTGATTTTTAATACTGGATCAGTCATCGTTATTCTCCTCTATAATTATTAGAAACTGACTTTTTTCTCAAGCAATTTACCAAGGAACTGTATCAAAGTATTGATCAAAAAAAAGATTAACCCAATAAACATATAATACATCAATGCACGACCATTAGTTGCAACTAACTGATGCGCGTTAAGCAATAACTCGGACACACCTATAAGTGACAACAAAGTTGAACCTTTAGTCATTTCAGTAGCGGTATTAATCCACGGCGGAATAATTTGAACAATTGCCTGAGGAAATAATATAAAAACAAATATTTTATCAAAGTGCAAACCAATTGTTTTTCCAGCTTCTATTTGGCTTTTAGGAATAGATTGGAGAGCCCCGCGGGTTATTTCTGCTACTTGAGCAGTAGAAAATGCTGAAAGGGCAATTATGCCGGATTCTAAATTAGTAAGATTTATTCCAACTCTGCTTAATAAAAAACCCAATATATAATAAATGGAGAATATTGTAACCAGTCCGGGTATGCCGCGGATAATGTCAACATATAGACGGAATGGAAATTTAATATACTTATTACCATAGCATAGGATAAATCCGAACAGTATTCCTAAAGTAGTACCTATTATTATTGCAAAAAATGTTACCGTAATCGTATTCATAGCACCGATACGCAGAATAATTCTGGCATTGTACAAGCTTCTAAACATAATAATATTTATCCCCCCCCTACCACTCAATTCTCAGTTTACGTTCTAGCTTTCTAAGTAAATAGGCCATCAGATAACACGTGACAATATACAAAAACGCTGCAGTTAGCCACGCCTCGAATACCCTAAAGGTCTCAACATTAAGTTTTCGTGCAAAATAAGTTAGCTCTGGTACTGTTATTGAAGCAGCAAGTGATGTGTCTTTAAATAAAGATATCAGGTAGTTGCTCATTGATGGAAGAACATATCTAAACATTATTGGTAACTGAATATTCCAGCAAATATGAAAGCGATTAAGGCCAATGGTTTGTCCAGCTTCAATGATTCCTTTGGGTATGGCCTGAAGACCTGCTCTAAATACCTCTGTCATATATGCTCCAGCATAGAATGAAAGAGTAAAAATAAAGGATGCGTTTCTTTCCATCATAATACCCACCTCAGGTAGCCCGAAATACGCAATGTAAATCAATACCAGTAGAGGGGTGTTGCGAAAAAAAGCAGTATACCAAGTTGCAATATTATTAAGGGCACGATTAGAAGAGACAGCAGCAAATGCAGCAATTAATCCTAAAATAATGCCAAAGAACAATGATATTACTGCTATGAATAATCCCAGACCTAATCCATTTATCATATCTCCAATATTATTTTGTATAACGCGGAAACTGAAATAATAGATCATGCTGCTGCCCCCTCCTCACTTGTCCGATTAACATTTATTAACGATACATTGCAGGCTTTCCAATCTTAGGTGCAGGAAGCTCCACGCCAAACCACTTAGCATATGCATCATTATAAAGTTTATATTGATTCCCACACATAGATACCTCAAAAACAGTATTTACAAAGTTTATCCAGATCTGATCATCAGGTCTCATAGCAGCTCCGTAGAGTTGCGGGCTAAATGAAAAGCCTGAATCCAGGTATTTCTCAGGTTCTTTGCTTGCAAGCCACAAAATGGAAGACAAATCAACAGCACCAGCATCGGCACGACCGGAATTAATTGCCTGATATACTAGCCCTTGGGTTTCATATAGAGCGTCTACTGCACCTTTCAGAATAGTTTGAACATTTTCAGCAGCATCAACATTTTGCAGCATTGCTATTGTAATGGTCTTTCCATTTTTTTTTGCTGCCACCATTTCCTCATAATTTTTATATTTACCACCTGCAGGAAGGATAAGCCCAATACCTTCTGTGTAATAAGGAATCGAGAAAGACACTTGCTGTGCACGATTAGCACTTATAGTCATGAACTGTATAACTATGTCAACTTTGTCTGTCAACAGGTTGGGAATACGGGCATCGGGTGACTGCTCCACGAATTTAACCTTTGTAGGATCATTAAAGAGACCTATCGCAAGAATTCTAGCCATCTCTACATCAAATCCGACTAACTCACCTTTTTCATCCATAAAATGCCAAGGGACGTTCACGCTACCAGTACCGACGATTAAATACCCCCTGTCTAATACGGTTTGAAGTTTTGATTTCTCTGGAGCTGCAAATACACTTATAGTAAATATTCCAACCAGCAATACTACTAACAATGAAAAAGCTATTTTCCTTAACATTTTTTCCTCCTTTATTTTTTAAAATACATTCTTCTTAATTTCTTATTTCTAACTTATAACTCATAGCACCTCCTTCCCCTGGTTTATCAATTTCCCATTTAATTTTAGTTAGTAAATTATTTGATTATTTACCCGAAATCTACGTCTAAAATATTTACGCAGATTTTTTGCTAAATTCATCTAAAATCCTCATAAATTTCATGATGAATCTACGAATCTACATTCAAATTCTACTATATTTTCTTCACCACCTTTCAAGGAAAGTTTTATTTTTATTTTTTCTCCGTTAAAAACGACAAACTCTTAAACTTTCCACAGATAGTCTGTTTTAAAAGCTCTCCTTTATCCACAGGTCTTGTTCTTTAACAGCTTTTTACTGAATAACTTCTTTATAAGGATACCCTGCCAGAAACTTCAATCTAGTCTGCCTTGCAGCCCTTATAATCTTACCCACCACCAACACATATTTTAATCTGAAGGTCAGTATCCACTGCCTATACTCACTTGCTGAAACTTTATCCATTTTTAAATAGCAGGAATATGTTGTACACCAGCATCATGATCTGGAAAAACGCTTCATTTGCGAGAGAAGGATTTCATTTTCAAAGAGCCAATGTTCATGTCATACTTGGTTTCCTTGATATAGTTTTCGCAGTTTCCACGTTTTTCATAGAATTTCACGGTGTCGGCGAGTTCCCATGTAGTATTAGTAACCTACATTGCAGAGGTATAAGCAATACTTTCTAACCAGCTTAAGTTATTTTCTGTCTTCTTCCGGCTTTAATTCCCTGACCACTGCAAAGAGGCATTACCCCCAAGTCTTGGATACAAACCCCTAGTCATAGATTTTGTAGGACTTTAACCTACCTGATAAGCACGCTGCTACGCACACATTATGAACTAATCCAACTACCAGCTGCCATCACCCTTACTCCCTTTCTTCGGTTGCTTCGGGCTTACCTTTCGGAACAGTCTGGTTCTCCCAAGTTCCTGAAAATTCCATTTGGTATCATGCCACGGTCTCAGACTCCGAGGTGTACTTGCAAACTCATCCTACCGCTTGCAATTATGCTGTCTTCCAGTCAATGAACACTGTCGACCCTCCTGACGATGAGTATTACGGAGTTCAAATCCCTTCACTTACGTTGCAGCCTAATACCTCCCATCTACCAGCTTCATGCATTCAGTTGCCCTCATACATGTGACCTAGGTGATAGTCTGGTGGTTAGCCTTTGCCTATAACGGACTTTCACACCGTCAAAAATCTCCAAGCTTCGCTTGGCACACCTATTTTTTCCCTCTATAAGTCTTAAATTATGAAAATTAATAAATGTTATTTAGTAATTAAAGAAGTAAAAGTCTTCGCCAACTTTTTACTTCGCCTTAACAACCATTTCTATTTCAACTGCAATATTATCCGAAAAGCTAGACGTACCAAGAGCTATTCTAGTATGTTTACCCTTATCACCAAAAATTTCAATTAATAATTTAGAAGCTCCATCTATTACTTTAGGTTGTTTTTCAAAATCTGGGGCACTATTAACAAACCCTCTAACTTGTTACAATCTCTTCAATCTCGTCTAATGAACCGGTAATTGATTTTATAGCAGCAAGACACTTTAAAGCACATAGTTTAGTAGCTTCAAAGCCTTCTTCTAGTGTAATATCTTTTCCTACTTTGCCACATTAAATAAATTTACCGTCTTTTACAGGACCTTGCCCAGAACAAATTATTAAATTATTAACTCTTTTTGCCGTGGTATATTCACCAACTGGTTTTGGAACTCGAGTAATTTCAATGCCAAGTTCTTTAAGTTTTATATCAACAGACATGGATATCGCCTTTAATTTTAAATATATTATAAATTTTTAACATAGTCATTTTATTTTTTATGCTGGTATTGGGACATTAAGGAATCCCATAATGCTATCCGAGGTATATATTTATTCCAAAGATTATCTTTCTCATCTTGAGATTTATTTAAAACTGTTTTTATTTCGGTACAAATGTAATCAATATCATTATCATTTATAAAACACATATCTAGTTGGAAATACCCTTCCTCTACATGATGAGATCTTGTTATTATCGGCGTTTTGGCTTCCTTTAGTTCATTTGCCAATATAAAAGCATCTATCCCAGCTTCTTTAGTATTTACGTTAACTTGTACTCTGGTAATAGGATTGCCTGTAGGGTCCTCAATGGGTACTGCACTTATACCGTTAACTTTTTCTAATTGATCACAAACTTTTTTTGCTTTAATATAAGTTTCTTCGTGTTCACGCTCTAAATCTCTGTTTTTCCAAACCTCTAATGCAGCTATCAAGCCCACAATACCTTCTTTTCCAACTTTCATAGTTCTTCCTATACCTGAATTATTTAAATGGCATGCTTCAATCAAATCTTTTTTCCCTGCTATTAACCCAGATGTTGGGCCAAATAAAAACTTATGTCCACTACAAGTAACTAAGTCTGCCCCTCTTGATATGAAGTTGGCAAAACTATATTCCGAAGCTGCATCAACTATTACTGGTATTTCATTTTCATGAGCTATTTCTAGAAATTGTGTAAAGGGCACCATGCCATACTGGGAGGTATGATGAGAAACTACATAAATCGCAGCAGCTGTGTTCTCACTTATTACTCCTCTCATTTCAAGCCCAGAAGTTCCATTTAGACTACCAAATTCAATACATTTAGCTCCAGACAATCTAATCATTTGCGAAACATTAGCACCGAAATTTATGGAATGACCTTTTTGTAGAATAACTTCATTTTTCATACCCTTTGTATCTGGTAATTGAACAACTTTTCCAATATTTTTTCCAGTCATGCAAGCTGCGACCCCAATAGTTATACCAGCTGCAGCGCAAGCAGTTACAAAACCAGCCTCAGCATCTGTGACTTCAGCTATTATTTGGCTAGCTTTTTTTTGTAATAAATCAATTTCAACCCATTTTGATAACGCATTAGAAACTTCCTCTATAACATCATTACTTACACAAGATCCGCCTAAAGATGTCATGGTTCCTGTTGCATTAATAATTTTTCTTATACCATATTTTTCATAGAAATCTAAATCTTCCTTTATCATGTTTTTATTTCTCCTACTTTGAAAATTTTTTATAATACATTTATATTTAATCTTTATTTTTCCTATCAATTATTTAATATAAAATTTTAAACTTATAATTAATTATTTTTTTTCTTTCAATTAATTTGGCTGCAATTAATGTAAGTTTCTTGATCTTCTTAACTTTTAAAAAGGCATTGATTTACATTAAACATTTAATGATCTAAAACTTATAATCCGAATATTAAATTTAATATTTATTAAATGCGCTACTTTAATTTATGAATATTTAATTAAATTCTTTATTATAGAATATCTTTCCATATAATATAATATCTTATAAATTATGGTAATGGTAATACAAACTTGCACTTAGAACCTTGAAAAACTGTTGATAATACAGTATATTCAGAGCATGAAAACATGTACTCGCTGCGGCAGTAAAAAATGGTGGTTACTTTCTACCGGCCAGATCCGGTGTAGCAACTGTGGGCTAACTAGAAAAAGCTCGAAAAATATCTGGCAAAAGACCCGGATTTCACCTTACTGGAAAGGAAGATTGGTTGACTATTTTTCTCTGGGTGTCCCAGCTTATCGCTTACGTTTTCAAGTGCCTTACAGTAAACCGACCATTCTAAGATGGTTTAGAACGCTCAGAGAGGTTATCTACCAAGATAGCATCAAAGATCTCAAACCTCTCTCAGGAGAGATCGAAATGGATGAAACCATGTTCGGTGGCAAGAGACCTGGTAAGCGTGGTTGGGGAGCATCGGGAAAGAATATCGTTTTTGGCATTTATCAGAGAAACGGGAAAGTGCTTAGTTTTCCCATCTCTTCCAGGGCTAAAGAGACCATGCAACCCTATATCAAGCGTTATACCAAAGCAGGGAGTCTTTACTATACTGATGACTGGTTTGCCTATGCCTTTCTACCTATTCGAGGGAATCATGTGGTCGTATTAAAAGAGAAAGGTGTACCCAAAGGTAGAAATCACATTAATGGCATTGAAGGTTTCTGGTCCCTTGCCAAACACTGGTTGTATCAATATCGGGGTATTCCCAAGGCATATTTTCCTCTCTACTTAAAAGAGGTAGAGTGGAGATTTAACCACCGTAATGAGAACCTGGTAATCCTATTAAGGAGGTTACTGAATCAACAGATTTCAATTGTCAAAG
>Ga0307380_10003706_pt1 | contig 20968 bp, 16 predicted proteins | sample UN3MG_FD_202239 | JGI IMG/M metagenome (GOLD analysis project Ga0307380, IMG submission 202239) | Soil microbial communities from Risofladan, Vaasa, Finland - UN-3 | ecosystem: Environmental > Terrestrial > Soil > Coastal area > Acid sulfate soil | place: Finland: Risofladan, Vaasa | collected... | reverse complement strand
AGCTTGTTTGGCACATGGCACATTAGGGGTCTTGACATGCTGGATTCATGCAGGCAGATGCTCACCGGCAGATCCGTCCTCTTCCCCGCCTGACAAAACTCTTATCCCCAAGCGTGAACTGTTACGCGCGGACGTCCTCGTCCGCATCCGGCCCTGCTATGTGATATAATGGGCACTGGAGGCAGCAAATGAGCAAGAAGACGTTACGCTTTCCTATCATCATCGAGCAGGATGAAGACGGATGGTATGTCGCCTCTGTCCCCGCTCTCCGCGGCTGCCATACACAGGCCAAGACACTCGGCGAACTGGACGAGAGAATACGTGAGGCAATCGCTCTTTGTCTGGAGGCCGAATCGGCAGACAAGAGAGAGATATCGCAGAACAAGTTCATCGGCGTCCATGAGCTTGAGATCGCCGTATGACCCGACTCACAGTCATTCCCCCACACCTAGCGCAATTCCTCCCTGTCCGCGTCCCCATCCAATCTGCAATCTGCAATCTGAAATTCCGAATAGGGACGCCCTCGAAGTCGCCCTGGGAGCGTATAAGTCCCGAGACACCGGCCAGCGGGTGAGATTGCCGATGGGATAGGTCCTCGTGGAGCGCTAGACGTGAACTACAGCAAACGTCATGGCCAGTATGCCAAGCATAAGGAAAATCATGCTGCCTTTCAGGCATCTATACTTACGCTTGATCGCGTCCTTCTTTGCCCGCTTAATGTCGTCGGGCGAGATACTTACAACGTTATATGATTTGGGGAATATCGCAAGCATTGACAATAGCATGCTCAGCAACCACATCACGATGGGAAGGGCCACAAGCACCTGAAGTGACCGTTCGTCGGTGGGGGATACATTCCATTGTTTGCCCGCGGTCAGGTAAACAGTGCACAGAGCGGTGGTAAGCACGATCAGGTGCTTGGCGACGTCATTGGCCAGATTGGTAGACTCTTTGACCATCTCACGGCCAACGCTAACCCAATACTCATTCTCCTCCGACGGGACTTCGCCCGTAGCAACGACGACGGTCTTGCCGCTTTCCTCCATTCTAATCTTCCATCTCTACCGGAACCTGATTCTTTGTGCCGCAGTGCGGACACGTAGGCAGGAATACCTGATAATCTCGTATCTTCCTCTCCTGAAGAAGCTCCTGCATGCACCCGTCCGTATCAAACTCGAATGCCTTGCCGCATCTATAGCAAGCCTCCACTCTTACCTTCATCGGTTCCTCCTACAGATGATTATCCTATTCTGAAGAATCGTCTCCGACAATCCGTTTCAGTCCCTTCAGCGCCAATTCTTTCTCGTCAAACGTCAATTCGGTATCCATCTGGAAGTCATGACTGCAATCGATGGTTTGGCCTGGCTTCAGTGTAACGACCTGCTGCCCAACTCTGTGCAACAGATCCCTTGCGGATAGACCCCCGCCCGTCAAATAACTGGTGTGGTTGCTGTACAAGATGATTGTATAGGTGCCAGGCTTCACCTGTGCGATTGAGTAGTTACCATTCCCATCCACAACGGTCTTTCCGGCGATCTTATAATAAGCACATTTCGGATTCTCCGGCGGATCCATGAAGAGCCCTTGTTTGCCGTTGATCATCACTGCAAATCGCCCGTCCGAAGTGTCAGATGAGTAGTTATCTCTCTGTATGACCAACTTGCCAGCGACCAGGAATACTTGAGTGCCAATGTCAGGCTTTGAACCTACCCCGTTATTGAAAGTGTAGACAACCGTTCCGCGAATTGTTCCGGGATGGGCCGCCTTGCACTGTCCCGCCGAAGCAGCAATGATCCAGATACAACACGCAAGTACGAAAGCCTTGCTCGTCCTCATTGTACATGTCCCCCAATCGCATGAATGCTTAGCTAAGGAGGAAACCACCGGCTTTCATATTCTTCATGCTTGCCATGATTCCTGCAATAATGAGCCACCTATGGGAATGCTTTACCAACCGCCGATATCGATATGCTCCCGCCCAACAATCAAGATGCTTCGGCCAGCAAGTACCACCCTTCGCGGTCACGCCTAAGGATGCCAGCCTGAAACATAGCGTCGAGAAGATTCTCGGCAAAGCGGTAGTATGGGTTACTGACCCGCGGAGACATGGACTTGAATGAACTCTCCTCACGCTTCAGGAAACTTGCCACGGTGATTCTGTCATGGAGCTTCCTTTCTTTGTAAGCATTCAAGACTAATTCGGTTAAACGCTCTTTTGCCTCGCCTTCCCCATTTCGCCAGGATTCCAGATCCTTCCGCCAGGCAGGCAGCTTGTCGTCTGGGGGATGGCTGACTATGCCTTGTTCCTTCCTTGTAGCAGCGTTTAGCATCCTCTGGCATGTTCGGCAGACATGGCTACCTTGCGGCGGTCGCTCATGGAATTCCTCATAGATCGGTACCTGACCGCAGAACGTGTCGTAATAGGGATGAGCCTCCATCCTATTCCATATCTTCTTTACCATGTGCAAGGCAGTATAGCCCTCTGATGGGTTCCGGGCTATGGTATGAAACCAGGCTGACGATCTACCACGAACAAAGCCTTTGCATTCCATAGGTGCCTCCTCTTGATCATTCTAGTACGGTTTTGCCGGTTCGTCAAACGGGCGAGCAAGTGGCGCATGCTTCTGCACAAGCCAAAGCGAAAGCTCCGCGTTCGCACTCCACACGGGCGCTATGCCACCCGGCGGTTTTATCCTGTGAGTCCTGCCCATCCCTGTTTCGAGTCTTTTTCTTGCTGTCCCGGGATATGCGATTCGGATAGTGGACTCTTTCCAGAGCGATTTCAAATCTCAGATTGCAGATTTCAGATTGACCCGAGGGGTGCCGGTGCTACTCTGGAGTCCCGAGGGATCGGGACTTTGTGCTGTGGCAGCCGTCGGTTTTCCCGCATTCTGCGGGATCCCGTCCGTAGGCGGGATAACCGGCGGGGTAGTAAGAGGCGATTTCGTGACTGGCCGTAGGCTTCCGGACCGGAGGGCGAAAGACGGATTGGCATCCTTTCATTCGCCCCTACCCTTTGCCATCCTGCAAATCCTGTACATCCCTGTTCAACCTTCCGTGCCTTCTGTGTTCCAGCACTTGACATTGTGCGGGGGATAAGGGGATACTTCTTGTGAGGTGGGCGGGTTGGAACCATACGGCAAGGCACTTGTGGATTACTATGATCTCTTTTTCACCGGTCTGAAGGGGGATGTAGCCTTCTACGTCGAGGAAGCGCAGAAGGCTGGGTCTCCGGTTCTGGAGATTGGCTGCGGGACGGGGAGAATACTGATTCCGGTGGCCGAGGCAGGCATTGAGATCACAGGCCTCGATGCCTCGAAGGATATGCTGTCGGTCCTAAGCCGGAAGGTTTCAGCGCTCGATGATGCAGTGAGCAGCCGCATCGAGATCGTCGAGGGAGACATGACCGACTTCTCCCTCGGCCGGAAGTTCAATCTCATCATGATCCCCTGCCGGGCGTTTCTTCATCTAATGACCGTGGACGGGCAGAAGAAGGCCCTCGGATGCATTCGGGAGCATTTGGCGGATGGCGGGCGGCTCATCATGAATTTCTTCGACCCCAGGCTGGACGTACTCCTGGACAAGCCGGACGACCCGGGCACATCTGAGGAAGCCACCGATCCTCTTTCGGGCAACAAAGTCATCATGCGAAGTAGGGCATCCCATGACCTGGAGCGCCAGGTGTTGGAGGCGGACTTCACGTTCGAGGAGTTTGACGGCGAGGGGAAGAGCGTTCCCTGCGTTCATGCCCCGCTGACACTCCGGTGGATATATCGCTATGAGATGCAGCATCTGCTCGAATTGTGCGGGTTCAAGGTGGAGGCACTCCACGGCGACTTTGAGCGTGGCCCGTTCAAGTATGGTGGAGAGCAGATTTGGGTTGCGAGCAAGGGAGGGTGAGGGATCGAGGGTCCATGGTCAAGGGTCCATGGGGTACTTCCGATCATTGACCATCGTCCATCGGCCATTGACCATTCCCCTAGCCCATCTGCTTTTTGAATGAGCGGATGCTCGCGATGAAGAGGACGAGGCCGACGGCGGTCATGGGGAGCGCCTCGGGCCAGAGCGCCCTGATCCCTACCCCCTTCAGGAATATGCCCCTCACGATGACCAGGAAGTACTTCGCCGGGATAACGTAGGTGAGGATCTGGACCGGCTTCGGCATGCTCGCGATGGGAAACATGAACCCAGAGAGAATCAGTCCCGGGATCATAGTCGTCAGGAATGCAAGCATGATCGCGCTCTGCTGGGATTTCGACCGGGCGGAGATCAGCAGCCCGAGGCCCAGGGAACTCGTCAGGAAGAGGGCCGACATAATCAGCAGCAAGACCACGCTCCCCCGAAACGGGACTTTGAACCAGAGAGTTCCGACCAGCAAGACGAGGATGATGTCCGCGAACGATATGAGCGTATAGGCCGCGATCTTGCCGAGCATCAACTCCCACGAACGGATGGGCGAGGCGATCAGCGGCTCCATAGTTCCAAGCTCCCATTCCCGGGCGATGGTCGCCGAGGTGAGGAGCGCCGAGGTGGTCATGAGAATGATGGCGACCAAGCCGGGCACAATGAAGTTTATGCTCCTCAGCTCGGGGTTGTACCAGATCCTCGGCCGCAGATCAATCGGCTGAAGCTGACTAAGTGGAATCCGCCCGCGAAGCTGCTCGATCACCACCTGGCTGGAGTAGTCGGCGACGATGATGCTTACATAGGAGATCGCTGCGTTCGCGGTATTCGGCTCGCTGCCGTCGACGGCGATCAGGACAGGGACCCGCTCCATCTGTGCTATCTTCTTGCCGAAATCGGGGGGTATCACGAGCGCCACTTTCGCCCTGCCGGAATCCATTTCGCGATCAATATCGGTCAGCTTCAGGGCGTACTGCTGGACCATGAAGAAGCGCGAACTGGTGAAGTCGCTGATGAACGCGCGGCTCTGAGGACTCTTGTCCTGGTCCAGGATGACCATGGGGATATTGCGAATGTCGGTTGAAATGCCGTACCCATAGAGGATGAGCATCAGGACGGGCATCGCGAGTATGAGCGCCAGAGTACGCGGATCGCGGCTGACCTGGATCAGCTCCTTTCGGAATATGGCGTATGCTCTTGGACGCGCCCGCCTCATTCGATCTGTCCCCTCTCATATTCCTGCCCGCCGATGAGGGAAACGAACACATCCTCGAGGGTCGGAGTGACCTCCGTGATCTCCCTGACCTGGACGTTTCGCCGGCTGAGTTCCTCCCTCACGAGGCGGGTAACGGCATCGGGATCGGTGGTGACGGCGTGAATTGATCTGCCGTAGAGTGCGATGTCCTGGACCGCAGGAATCGAGCTTACGATATCCAGGGCCTCGGTGGGACGGTCGGTTTCGATGCTAAGGATCTTGCCCTGAACCTTCTCCTTCTTCAACTCGGCGGGCGTCCCGAGGGCGATCACCTTTCCGCGACTGATGAGGAGTACGGTGTCACAGCGCTCGGCCTCATCCATGTAATGGGTGGTGAGCATGACCGTCGCACCGCCGGCGGTGAGGTCATAGATCAAGTCCCAGAACCTGCGGCGGGAGACGGGGTCCGCGCCCGAGGTGGGCTCATCCAGGAAGATGATCTTCGGCCGGTGGATGATCGCCGAGCCAAGGGCGAGTCGCTGACGGATGCCGGTGGAGAGCTCGCCGGTGAGGACCTTCTCCTTGCCCCGAAGGCCGGCCATCTCGATAGTCTCGGCGATCCGATGCTCCCGCTCCTGCCTTGGAACTCCATAGACTCCGGCATAGAAGCGCAAGTTCTCCTCGGCGGTGAGGTCGGTATACAGGCTGAACTTCTGGGACATGTAGCCGATATTCGCCTTGACCTGCTCAGGGTTCTCGCGAACGTCTATCCCCGCGACTTTCGCTGTGCCCGATGTGGGATCGAGGATGCCGCACAACATTCGAATGGTCGTGGACTTGCCCGAGCCGTTGGGGCCGAGCATGCCGAATATCTCGCCTGTGGCGACCTTGAATGAGATCGAGTCAACGGCGACGAAGTCACCGAACTTCTTCGTGAGATTCAGGCTTTCGATGGCAAAGTTGTCAGACATTGGACTTCAGACTTTGGACGTTAGACTTTAGGGACCGGACTTCAGGAGAGAGACAAACACATCCTCCAGGCCGGGATTGATTTGACGAATGCTGGTCACCGTTATGCCGTTGGACGTCAGCCGGTCGCAGATCGGGGTAGTCATTCGCTCGCAATTCTCTACAACGACATGGATTCGGTCGCCGAATATCTCCACTCCAAGCACTCCAGGTTGGCCGACAAGCAGATCGCGGGCATGGCGCTCGTCGGGGGTCAGGAGCTCCAGCAGCTCGCCCCTCATGAGCTTCCTCAGATTGTCGGGGGTATCCAGCGCCACGATGCGCCCCTGGAACATGAATGCCACACGGGTACATCGCTCGGCCTCGTCCATATAGGGCGTGCTCACCAGGAGCGTGACTCCCTCCTTGTTCAGCTCATAGAGTATCCGCCAGAAATCCCGACGACTGACGGGATCGACCCCGGTGGTGGGCTCGTCGAGCAGGATGACCCTCGGCTCGGGAATCAGGATCGAGGCCAGCGCGAGCTTCTGCTTCATGCCGCCGGACAGGAACTGAGCCTGCCTGCGCGTAAACGGTTCGAGCCGGCTGAATGCCAGCAGGCGCTTGATGCGCTCAGGACGGAGATCGGGTGGGACGCGGTACAGGTCGGCGTAGAACTCCAGATTCTCGATCACGGTGAGATCGCCATAGAGGCCGAAGGTTTGAGGCATATATCCAACGACTCCCTTGATGGACTCCGGGTCGGCGACTACGTCATGGCCGAGGACCGAAATCTCGCCGGATGTGGGAGCCATCACCCCGCTAAGCATGCGCAAAGTCGTGGTCTTCCCTGCCCCATCAGGCCCGACAAGGCCGAAGACCTCCCCATCTGCCACGCTGAAAGAGACATCTTCGACGGCAACCGTGCCGTTGAATGTGCGGTGGAGGTTCCCGGCCTCGATGGCATTCGCCATGTCAGCCCTCTGACACCGGCATGAGTTTCAGGACTGCGTCGGCGGGCATGCCGGGCTTCAGCTTGTCATTCGGGTTCGAAAGGAGGATAGTAACTGCAAAGACGAGCTTGGCCCGCTGCTCCTTGGTCTGTATCTCTTTAGGCGTGAACTCCGCTTGGTCGGCGATTTCGCTCACCCGGCCGTGGAAGACCTCGTTCGGATAGCTGTCCACCGTCACATCCGCGGATTGACCCAGGCGAATGCGTCCATAGTACGGCTCTTCCACGTAGACCTTGAGCTTGACTGTCCTCAAATCAGCCAGCACCAGCAGGGTGGAACCCACCGTACCCAGATCGCCGGGTTCTACGGCTCGGGTGATGACCGTGGCGTCAGTGGGCGACTCGACCCTTGTGTGCGCGAGCTGCGATTCCGCCTGAGCAACTGCGGCCTGAGCCTGTTGAACCTGTGCCTTGGCCTGCTGGATTTGCTCAGGGCGGGTGCCTGCACGCAGTTCATTGAGCTTTGCCTGGGCAGCAGCCAATTGGGCCTGGGATGTCTCATACTGAGTCTGCGCCGTCGTAAGCTGCTGGCGCTCGCCGGTTCGCTCGCTGTAAGCACTTCTGGCGATCTGGAGTGAGCGTTCCGCCCCCTGGACAGCAGACTTGGCCTGTTCGACCTGTGCGGAAGCCGATTCAGCCGCCGCCCGCGCTGCGTCAAGCTGGTTAGCAGCAATAGCGCCGCGCTGGAAAAGCTCCTGTGCCCGGCGGTAGTCCTCACTGGCCTGCCTAGACCGTGCCTCCGCCTGGTCCAGGGCTGCCTGCGATGTGCGGTAGTTCGTCTCAGCCGTCTGCAGCCGAGCCTGGAGTTCCCTGCTCTCAGCAAGCGCCTGCTCCGCGAGAGCGACCTGCCTGTGTGCGCCTGCAACCGCCGCCTGTGATTGCTCGACCATTGCTTGCGCCTGCTGAATATCCTGCGGCCGAGGGCCTGCCAAGGCTTCTTTGTACATCGCCTGGGCCGCTGCAAGCGCTGCTTCCGCCTGGCGAACCTGATCCTGGAGACTGGTGTCCTTCAGGCTGACCAGCAGCTCTCCTTCCCTGACCGAATCGCCTTCATCAACATTCACGCGCAGCACCCTGGCGTTGACTTGCGAAGATAGGGTGATTTGCGTCGCCTCTATGATTCCGCTGACCTGGATGCTGGTAGGGGGCCTGTGCCGGTAAACGTTGACGAGGATGATGGCGAGTATTGCGAGCAGGATAACGACTATGACGATTGCCAGTCGAGTAGAGATCTTTCTTCTCCGCCCGGGTTGTTGTTCCATTCGATGCTTCCTCTGTTAATACTCGATATTTCCCAATGCCCGCTGAAGGCGAGCGTATGCAGTGCTGTAGTTGAACGTCGCCCGGTCGAGGTTCGTGCGAGCGGCGGTCAATGCTGACAGGGCATCCGCGACCTCCGTGGCCGTTCCGACGCCCGCCTGATATCGCACGGTTGCCACATCGTAGGCTTCCTGCGCTTGAGCGAGTCTGGCCTTGGCGGTATCAATGGTTTGCCGGGCGGTCTGCAGGTTCAGATACGCCTGCCGAACATCCTGCTCGACGCCCCTGGATGCGTCCTGAAGGTTGGCGCTGGCTTCGTTTTTCAGGGCCTTCGCCTCCGCAATGTCGGAGCGCGCCCTGCCGCCGTCGAATATCTCCATCGAGGCGGTGACCATGAGCGTCCAACCGTTGGTCTGGGCGGGAGTCTCAATCGCCAGATTCTGGTAGTTGGCGGACAGGCCCAGTTGAGGAAGCCTCTGGGATCTGGCCAATCGGATGCCGGACTCGGCAGCAGCCACCTGAGCCCTCGCAGCTAGAAGCTCGCCTCGCTGCTTATCCGCGGTCTGGATCAATGCGGCTACATCCTCCGATAACTGCGGAGCGGCGGCGGGCTCGGCGAGGGCAAGAGGCTTATCCAGCGGCAGGCCGAGGACACGGTCCAAGGCGACTTGCGAAATCTGAACTTGATTTCGCGCCTCGGTCAACGTCTGTTCGGCCTCGGAAACCTGAGTCTGGGCACGGAGAACGTCGAACCGGGCGGCGGTTCCGACTTCAAAGCGGTCGGTCGCGGTCTTGAGTTGGTCTCTGGCCGAGGTCAGACTCTGTCCGGCCGATTTGACCAGGCTCTGGGCGAGTAAGACCCCGTAGTAGGCCTCGCGGGTTTGCAGGGCGACCTGAGCCTCTGTGACTCCCAGCCGTGCGACGGAGACATCGTACATCGCCTCGGCCCTCGAGATCTGGGAGGATATGCGTCCGCCGGTGTAGATTGACTGCCTGGTGACGATCGTGAGGACCGTGTTGTCCTTGACTGAGAACGTGAACTCCTGCGGCGGAATGCCTGGCCCGAGTGACGGGATGGTGACAGTCGGGACGTTTGAGAGGTGAGTGTACTGCTCCTGCGCCTGGATTTCCGGGAACAGCCCGGACTTGGCGGCGCCTATTCGGGCTCTTGCCGCAGAGACTTCTTCCCTGGCTGTTCGGACGGTGAGGTTATTCGTGAGGGCGGTTTGAACGGCCTGATCTATGGTGAGAGGGGAAGCAGATTCCTGAGCCCCGATCCTGGGGATCAGGCAGATGAGCGCCAAGAGCAATAAAACGGTTCTATTCATAATCCTCCACCATTCGGAAGCTAGTCTGTCTGTTCAGAATATACTACTTGAGCGATCGTTTCTCCTACTGCCTGCAGCGATTGGGCGCTGCATTTGTCAACCGTATCCCGTAGAGTATGCCAGTAGGCATAGTCGAAGTCTATCACATCGGCGGTCGGCACGCCTGCCTTGATGAGCGGCAGATGGTCATCCGAGATGGTGTACTTCACCTCGTCCTTGAACTGGCTGAGACCCAGCTTCCGAGCAGCGGCCCATATCTTATCATTGACCGCTCCAGCCTTATCCTGAGAGTTGCCCTCTCGGTAGACCTCAAGGCTCTTATCCCCAACCATGTCAAGAAGTATGCCGTATCTAAAGCGCTTGCCTGAGAGCCGAGCGGCGAAGTACTCCGAGCCGGCGAACATATCTTTGACTGTGGGGCCGAGGTCCTCGCCATCGAAGAGCACGATGGTTACCGGGACACTGGGCGCTCGCTCGTGGAACATCCTGGCAAGCTCCAGCAGTACGGCGACGCCGGATGCGCCGTCATTCGCCCCGAGGATCGGCTTCTGCTGATCTTCCTTGTCGAGCTCCTGATCCGCCGTCGGACGAGTGTCCCAATGGGCGCAGAGTAGGATTCCCTGAGCGTCCGGACTCCCGAATCGGGCGATGATATTGGTCATCGGGAAGGTCTCTTTCCCTCGAGTATAGGTGAAGCTTTGGAGGTCAACTGCATCTGCGTACTTGCGAAGCTCGCCGGCCAGGTAGTCCCTCGTCTGGTCATGAGCAGGCGAACCAGGCGGTCGAGGGCCGAACGAGCACTGCTTCTGGAGGGTATTGAACGCCTGCGCAGAATCAAAAGTTGGCGGCTTCACTTGCGGCGAGCATCCGCCGACCAGAGGGCTGCCTGCTCCAGCGAGGAGAATGAGAGCAATCACGCGGAAAAAGCTGGTTGTCAATCGCATATCAGTGAAAGATTACCAGATTTCGAATGGAAAAGCCAGAGAAGGGACATCCGGTAAAAAGACTTGTGGTCTTGGTTTGCGTACTTGCGATTGCGGCGGGGGCGGTTTGAATGCCATCGTGGATGAAGACGGCGAGCTGGTGAAGACCTTCGACTATGAGGAGTTCGGCGGCCCTCATCCGGCGAGCGTGGGGCAGATCGTTGATCCCAACAACCAGAACGCCGCGAACAACCAACTGAAATTCGCCGGCGGAGTGGGCCACCTGACGGATGACTCCGGCCTGATTTACATGCGGGCCAGGTACTATGACCCTGCGAGTGGGAGGTTCATCTCCGAAGACCCGGGCCGGAATGGGACGAACTGGTATGCGTATTGTGGGAATAATCCGGTGAATATGGTAGACCCAACCGGCCAAATGGGTCTGATGTCGACGATAGTTACCAGCGATTTGACCGCATATTTGTGTTACGTGTTAGCGGCCGCATTTCTTGCTTGGATCTGGTATGAGGCCGTAGAGGGCAATCTTGGCAACCCGCATGGGGGTGAATATGATGATCCATGGAGTAGAGGAATGGGCTGGGACGATACGCCAGTCAGGGAAGGAGAAGTGCCAGAGGCTAGGTAGGTTTTCTGACGGCTTGTAGATTGTTGGGATTTTCACTTGAGTGAGGAGGGATCGGCTTTGGGCCAAATCGTGCTACTAGGGGAGTGTGTAACGGCGCTTTTGTCTGCGGTAATGGCTATGGCGTTTTTTCTAGCTGTTCGCAACAAGACAGTCGGCGCGTCTTACGCCAGAGTAACGGCGATCGGCTATACTCTTCTGTGTTTGGGATCCTTAGGTTTGGCGGCTGGCCGGGTTTTGCTCTATTTAGGGTTCGCCGCCTACAAGCATGCCTTGTTGGTTCCGTCTGGCGTGGTGGGAGTGAGCGGGGTGCTTGCACTGATGGCAGGCAGATTCATTCATCATGCTCAGAGATCGTAGTTCTGGCAGGCCACTGGCTTCTGTGAAAGCTGATCACGGTAGCTGGGGAGCAGCCGCCATGGATGCGGTTATCCGGTGGAACCGCAAGTGAGTGGATTCTTTGACAATTGAATACGGGCAAAGCCTCGTCGCAGAGAAGGTAAACGATGTCCTGAAGGTGAGCTACACCAGTGGGTTGAATGAGGTGATAAGCCGCACGGAGCATGATGGGGAGACTGCGGACACAGTCTTCTTCCTCTACGATGCGAATTGTAATGTGAATGCCATCGTGGATGAAGACGGCGAGCTGGTGAAGACATTCGACTATGAGGAGTTCGGGGGCCCTCATCCGGCGAGTGTGGCGGAGACGAAGTATACCAATACTAACGCTGAGAACAACAAGTTGTTGTTCGCCGGTGGGGTCGGCCACCTGACGGATGACACGGGCCTGATTTACATGCGGGCCCCTCGTCAGGAGAAGGGTGCTGGCGAGGAATGGGAGGCATTGTGTGATCGGTTGAAGCTCCGTGTTACGGCGACAGGTGCCCTTCGCGAAAAGCCGCAGGGAGATGCTCTATTGCTTGAACGATTATGCGTCTCCATCGTCGGCGCCATCTCCCATGCATCGGCAGATCAAGTCGTCTATTGTCGTGGTTCCCACGCAGATGCAGGTGTCCCCCGCACCATAGTACACCATGAGCTTGCCGCCGGGACCGTCCGCAATCGCACCGCAGGAGAACACGACATTGCCCACGTCCCCGATTCGTTCGTAGTACTCGCGCGGCGAGAGGATCGGGATCGCGGAACGCTTCAGTACCTTCGACGGGTCTTCGAGATCCAGCAGCGCAACGCCAAGCCTGTAGACAGGTCCGCCCGAGGTGAGTTTGACCCCGTGGTAGATCTCCAGCCAGCCCTCCGGGGTTTCGATCGGCGGGGCCGAGGCGCCTACCCGGTCACAATCCCACCTGCCGCCGATACCGGTCATCACCACTTGGGAATCGCCCCACATCCTGAGATCTTCGGAGTAGGACAGCCAGATGTGCCCCAGGGATGAATGCGGGCGATCCAGGCGGGCGTATCTCCCACCTATCTTCTTTGGGAAGAGTACCCCGTCCTTGTTTTCCGGTTCCGAAACAATCCCTGTGCGGGTGAATGTCTTGAAGTCCAGTGTTGTCGCAAGGGCAAGGCATGGGCCGTATTGGGAGCAGGCGGTGTACATGACATAGAAGACGCCGTCCATCTCGGTTATCCGAGGATCCTCGATCCCACGCCTCTCATATGTTCTAAACGGCTCGAAGTCGGCCGGTTCCATGGCCGGGTTGGGATCAACAGAGAAGTTGAAACCGTCATCGCTGCGCGCCAGCGCGAACACAGATCTGCCTTTCAAATCTTCTACCCGCAGCAGCAAAATATACTCGCCGTCGCATATTGCTGCTGCGGCATTGAAGACCGAATTGCACCTGAAGGGTATATCCTCAACCGTTATGATTGGATTTTCTTCCCACCGGTGGACGATATCTCTTCCTGATAGCCGGCACCGGGCGCCGGGCTTCGTCATGATCGCCATCCTAAACCTCCCGCGACTTACCAGCTAAGCTCCAAGGAGCGTGTAGCTCATAGTCTAGTATCGGTTGTTCAGGCGGCGCTGTTTATACTCCATTGGACAAACTCCGGGCTGTGCCTCAAAAAAAGTCCGTCCGCACAGCTTTGCGAAGTGCGGAGCGGGTGAACCCGAGGGGGAATCAGGAAGAAGTTCTTCCATACATCCAATCGGGCCATGAGTTCAAGATACTTGCTCAGCGGGGGATTGTTCACTTGTGGACGACGTGGCGGAAACATGGTAGGCTTCGAGCGAGCGAAGGAAGGCCGATAATATGGGTGCAACAGCGTGCCAAATAGACGGGGGCTAAGCTGTGCAATACCCTTGCCCGACAGTCGATGGACAATGACTACTCGAAAAAAGGGCAGGCCCGACGCCGGGTCTGCCCTTGGTGCCACTTTATGTTGTCTTGCTGTCTAGTCTCCGCTGACTTGCACGAACCGCACACCGTCAGCCAAGACAACCGAACCGGTCGCGCCGGTGGCGTTGCCCAGCTTGACGTAGCCAGCAGTCCCCGTGGCGAAGTGCTTATTGCTCAGCAGCAATCTCCACGCTCCGCCATTCGTCTGCTGGTTCCAGGGGACTGTCTGTGAGCCGCCATCCCAATAGACGGTGAACGGCGAGTTGGTGGCTCTGTTGGACCCTTGCGGATACCAGATATAGATGTCGTAGTTCCCGGCATACGTGATGCTCGGTCGCCAGGTTGCGGTCTTCCCCTCGCTGACGGCAGTGCTGGCGAACTGATAATCCGCGCCATACTTGTCAGCCGAGTAAGTGCCCGTGCTCCAGACGCCGGTATACGTCGCCGCCGGGTTGTCAATGATGATCTCGGCGAATGCCGGCGTAGTCGCTCCTGCACCGCTGCTCTGGGCGGACTCATTGTTCCTCGCGTCGTAGGCTGATACCGTGAAGGTATAGGCCGTACCAGGAGTGAGTCCTCCGTTGGAATAGCTGGTGCTCGTCGTGGAAGCCACATAGCCGCCGTTGCGGTAGACCTTGTACCCTGTCACCGCCACATTGTCCGTGGAGGCTGTCCATGACAGATTCACCCTCTGCGGACCGGCAGCCGTCGCGGTTAGACCGGTCGGGACACTCGGCGGCAACCCGTCCCATGTCGTGGCATTCGCCGAGGAGCTCTGATTCGACTCGTTGCCCATAGCGTCATACGCCGCCACTGTATAAGTGTAGGCGGTGAGCTGGGTCAGGCCCGTGTCGGAGTAGCTGTTCGTCGCACTCGTGCCGACCGGATTGCCGTCTCGGAAGATCCGGTAGCCGGTGACTCCTACGTTGTCGGTTGAGGCTGTCCAGGTCAGGTTGATCTGCGTCGCCGAAACCGCGCTCGCAGCCAGGTTCGTCGGCACGCTCGGGGCAGTCAGATCGTCCGAGACCAGGAGGAATCTCACGGCATCAGCCATCACGTTCAGCGATATCTCGCCCGTGCCGTTGCCGAGCTTGACATAGCCGGCAGTGCCGGACATGAACCTCTTGTTCGTGACCAGGGCGACCCACTGACCGCCGCCGGCCTGCTGATTCACATTGACAGTCTGCTGGTCACCATCCCAAACTACCGTGAACGGCGACATGGTCGAGCGGTTGCCACCCTGCGGATACCAGACGTAGACCGTGTAGTAGCCGGAGATGTCTATCTTCGGCGTCCAGGTTGCAGTCTTAGTCTCGGTGGTAGCTGTCGTACAGTAGTTATAGTCCGCGCCGTACTTGTCGGGTGACGAAGTACCGGTGAACCAGGTTCCAACGAACGTGGCTGTCGGGTTGTCCTTGATTATGTCGGTGAACGCCAGGGTAGTCACGGCTGCCTGGTTGCTGCCGGCAGACTCGTTGCTAGCCGCGTCGTACGCCGTTACCTGGTAGGTATAGTTGGTGTACGACTGGCAGGAGGTGTCCGAGTAACTGGTCGCCTCGCTGGTGGCAATGGGCGAACCATCGCGATAGATCCTGTATCCCGTCACTCCAACGTTGTCCACTGACCCTGTCCACGTGAGATCAACCCGAGTCTGGGAGATCACTGTCGCCGCAAGGTTGCTCGGCGCCGTAGGAGGCTGGGTATCCGAAGTCGTCACGACGGCTGCATTGCTTCTGGTGGATTCGTTGCTTGCAGCATCGTAGGCGGCTACCTCGTAAGTGTAGGTGCTTCCCGGCGAGCAACTCGTATCGGAGTAGGACGCTGTCGCGCTCGTGCCGATCAAGCCGCCGTTCCGATAGACGTTGTAGCCGGTGACTCCCACGTTATCCGTGGAGGCAGTCCAGGTGAGGTCCACCTGAGTGCCCGAGACCGCGGTCCCCGACAGGTTGGTCGGCGCGGTCGGAGGAGTAGTGTCCGGCGTCGTGGCGCTGGCCGACGTACTGTTTGCCGACTCATTACTCGCCGCGTCGTATGCAAGGACCTCATAGACGTAGGTGGTGGCCTCGCTACAAGTCGTATCCGAGTAGGAAGCGGTCGCACTCGTCCCGATCTGAGCGCTGTCTCGGAAGATCTTGTAGCCGGTCACGGCAACGTTGTCGGTCGAGGCCGTCCAGGTCAAGTCAACCTGCGTGCCGGAGACGGCATTGGCTGCCAGGTCTGTCGGCACAGTCGGAGCAGTCGTGTCAGGAGTCGTCGCATTTGCGGCGGTGCTCCTGGCCGACTCATTGCCGCCCGCATCGTATGCCGTCACCTCGTAGGAGTAGGTAGTCACGACCGAGCAAGTCGTGTCCGAGTAGGAGGCCGTGGCGGATGTTCCGATCTCGATGTCGTCGCGCAAGATCCTGTAACCGGTCACTCCGACATTATCCGTCGAGCCGGTCCAGGTCAGGTCTACCTGGGTCTCGGACACGGCGGATGCAGCCAGATTGGTCGGCACGCTCGGAGCGGTCACATCCAGCGTGGTTACGCTTGTCGGATCACTCCTGGCCGATTCATTCGACGAAGCGTCGTATGCCGTAACCTCATAGGAGTAGGTAGTGGCCTCCGAGCACGTGTTGTCGGTGTACGAAGTCAGATCGCTCGTTGCGATCTCGACGTCGTCACGGAATACCCGATATCCGGTGACTCCGACATTGTCTGTCGAGCCCTCCCAGGCCAGATCAACCTCGGTATCGGATACCGCCGTCGCGGCAAGGTTCAACGGAACGCTTGGCGGCTCCGTGTCGTTTCCAAGGGTCGTGACTTCCACTGCCGGACACTTCGCCGACTCATTCCCTACCGCATCGTAAGCGGACACGTCATAGGCGTAGGTCGTTCCGATCGTGCAGGTGGTGTCGGAGTAGGAGATGGTAGCGCTGGTGCCAAGCAGGTTTCCATCGCGGAAGACCTTGTAGCCGGTGACTCCCACATTGTCCGTGGAGGCAGTCCAACCCAGGTCTATCTGCGTCTCAGAGATGGCGGTTCCAGCCAGGTTCGACGGCACGCTCGGCGCAACATTGTCCGCAAGCGTAGTCGCATTCACGGCCGTGCATTTGGCCGACTCGTTGCCTGCGGTGTCACGCGCCGACACCTGGTAGCTGTAGGTCGTTCCAGGCGCACAAGACGTGTCCGAGTAGCTCAGGACATCGCTGGTGCCGATTAGGTTGCCGTCTCGATAGACGTTGTACCCGGCGACCGATATGTTGTCCGTAGAGGCGTTCCATGCCAGGTCCACCTGAGTCATGGATACTGGAGTCGCCGCAAGGCCTGTTGGTACACTCGGCGGAACTGCGTCCACCGAGGTCATCACGAACCTGACGGCGTCTGCTATGACAATACTGCCGGTCGCACCAGTGCCATTGCCGAGACTGACATAACCCGAAGTCCCGACGGCGAACATCTTATTGGAGACGAGCAAAACCCACTGCCCGCCATTGACCTGCTGGTTCACGGCTATCGTCTGAGAGCCGTCGCTCCAGTAGATGGTGTACGGGGAGTTGGTTGCTCTGTTGGCCCCCACCGGATACCAGCAGTAGACATCAAACGTGCCGCCGGCGGCCAGGTCAGGCCTCCATATCGCCGTCTTGCCCTCGCTAACTGCGGTGCTGGCCCAATGATAGTCCGCGCCATACTTATCCGCAGATGCTGTGCCGAGGGCCCAAACGCCACTGAACTCACATGCCGGGTTGTCTATGATGATCTCGGCCGGTGGGGTTGACCCGTTGACGGCCGTACATCTCGCAGACTCATTCCCTATGGCATCATAGGCCGATACCTGGTAGCTGTAGCTGGTGTTCGGCGTGAGGCCGGCGTCCGAGTAAGTCGTCATTCCAGACGTCCCAACCTGAACGCTGTTTCGGAAGACCTTGTAGCCGGTGACTCCGACATTGTCGGTCGAAGCAGTCCAGCTCAAGTTGATCTGAGTCGGCAACACGGGAGTCGCCGCCAGATTGGTCGGCACAGTCGGCGCCTGGGTGTCGGTCGGCGTCAGGGTGAAGTTCTTTGTCGCTATGTTCCCCGCGGTCACCGTGACACTGCCGCTCGATGGGTTGTACCCGGACTTGCTGGCGGTGAGGGTGTAGGTCGCGGGGGACAATCCGGTAAAGGAATAGTTGCCCGACGCATCGGTTGTAGTGGATCCTCCACCGGTGATCGCCACTGTGGCGCCCGAGAGATTGGCTCCGCTGGAATTCTTCACGTTACCGCTGATTCCACCTGTAGCTGCGGTAACCGTGATAGTCCAGGTGACATCGCTACCGAACCACGTCACACTCTCTTGGAGAGGCCTGAACTTCTCCACATAAGTGCCTGGAGTAGTCGGCGCTCTCAGGACGAACGTGAATCGGCCTACCTGACCGGTCGAGACAGCGCTCTGGTCGACCTCAGTAGGGCGGCCGCAGTTGATCCAGTTGCCGGACTCGAAGAACGGGCTGCAGCGGTCCTGAGGACCCTGCGTACCGAGTCGTGTGGCGGCATGGCCCCAGGTCGCTGTTCCGTCGTTCATGTATTCGGCCCACGCAACCGCGGTCGATCCGGCGACCATCGTCGCGGGATATGACTGTCCGACGTAGTGAGCGGCGTAACTCGGTGGAGGCGGAGCTCCCGCCACTACCCCGATGAAGTAGCCCCAGTCCCAGCCGGGGCCCGGGTCCCAATGGGTTCCGAAACAAACGCAGTTATTGATATCAATGTGCCCCAGTATTCCTGGTGGACAGGTGTGATGTGCCTTGGCAATTCCCCAACTGTCGCAGATGTCGCGGGTCAGAAGTCCGGCTACATTGTACAGGCTCGCGGGATGTGATGGGGACGAGGCGTATCCCTCGTTCTCGATCCCAATGCAGTAAGAGTTCGCGCATCCCACGTGCCAAGCCTTATACCACTCATCCACGCACTGCCACACTCCACCGGCTTCCGACGTCACATAGTGGGCCGAAACCTGGGAATCGCAGTTCTTAAACCAGGCCCGACAGCCGGCGGCAGTCCCCTCGATGGTGTGGATGACGACAGTATTCTTCGAGGTGGAAGTGGCGGTGTAGTTGCAGCTCGCCGCCGGATCCCATATCGCCGGAGGATATTGGGCTGACGTTGGGTTTATCTGGGTCTCAGCAGTCTTAGCAATCGCTTCCGGAGAGAGGTCAGACGGGGTGGGCTCGTACTGCCGGGTGTTCCGCATATCCGGCGGAAGGAGGTCCGACAGGTCAACCGCACCAATCTCCTGAGGCGGGAAGCCGAAGCTTTCGCCCGAGGAGTTTTTCCAGTCAAGGCCCGTGAGAAGCTTCTCGAAGACTTCCATCGCGAAGTACCGGCTGTTCTCTTCATCGAGGCCGGCATACTTGATCACGGGCTCAACCCATGCTTCGAGGCCCTTGCTCCGGTCTACGCCCATCTGATTGGCATAGGCCGATAGAATGGCAGCAGCCGTATTGATATTTGCCCAAGGGTTGACTTTCAGCTTCTCCTTTGGCTCTCCGGTGAGCATCGCTCCGTCGGCAAGAGAATTGCCGCCGAGGCTGTTTTCCCGAAGTGCCATCACTCCATAGCCCAATTCGATGGTGGGAATGTCCCCCCGGTTCTCGAATGCGCTGCCGAAGTAACCCAAAGTCAGTAGCAAAGGAAGCGGAACGTCATGATTCTTAGCCGCTTTCTCGAACAACGGCATCAACGGTTCGTTCCACTTACCTCCATGATCGTTAGCCAACGTCTCCAGGTCCGTGTGGGCCCCGTCTCCCGGAGGCGCTGCAAATCCAATTACAGACGCGAGTGCGAGGACACTTGCAATCGCGCAGAGACGCATAAAACGCATGTACTTACACCTCCCGATGGTAATGCAATCGTTGGTACTACGTCTTGCACAAGCAAATGGTACGTTTGTGGAGCACTTACAAAGGACACTGCCGTCCGTAGCATGTCTCCCTTGGATTTCTGGGGGACCTTAGTGGCCCAGCACAAGCCGCTGGATCGGCAAGGAGTCGTTTCCCATGAGGCAAGCTCACCTCAGGGAGAACCGTGACACGCTAAACATCTTCCAAAGGCATCCCTCCCGAACTAAGACTGGCTTGCGTGGTGCCTGGTGCTGCCAGACAGCGGTGGGGCAAAGAACGGTAAGATTGCCTGGCAAACATCCACGCTTATGTTACACCCTTATCTATTGAAAGTCAATCACTTCTAGAATGATTTTTTCGGAAGTTTTTCAGGCATCGCATAAGCACTGTCTAACCTGTACTCAGAGTCCGGGCGGAGAGCTTGGCTGGCAAACAGCCGGTTGGCTTCAATCCTGTGCCCCACCAATTCTAGGATTATTACGTCGCCGCCGGCGGGACGGGACCTATGCCCAGCATACCAAGAAAAGGGGCAGCCCCAGCTTTGGGACTGCCCTTATGTTAGCTTCGGTTGTCTTGCTGTCTAGTCTCCGTTGACCTGCTGGAATCTTACTGCATCGGCCACAACGATCTTCCCTGTCGAGCCCGTGCCGTTGCCAAGCTTGACGTAGCCTGCAGTTCCGATGGCGAAGTGTTTATTACTGAGGATCTTTCTCCACGCTCCGCCGTTCGTCGTCTGGTTCCAGGGGACTGTCTGTGAGCCGCCATCCCAATAGACGGTGAACGGCGAGTTGGTGGCTCGGTTGGACCCTTGCGGGTACCAGATGTAGATGTCGTAGTATCCGGCATAGGCGATAGTCGGAGTCCACTTGGCCGTCTTGCCTTCGCTGACGGCGGTGCTGGCGTACTTGTAGTCAGCGCCATACTTGTCAGCCGAGGAAGTGCCCGTGCTCCAAACGCCGGTATACGTCGCCGCCGGGTTATCTTTGATGATGTTGGCGTACGCGGGCGTGGTGATCTGGAAGGAACTGCTCTGAGCAGACTCGTTCCCCCTCGCGTCATACGCGGACACCTTGTAGGTGTACGTCGTGCTCGGCGTGAGGTAGCCACTCTCGCAGATCTCGTCGACCGACGTAGTCAGGAACACGCCGTTTTTGTACAGCTTGTATCCTGTGACTCCAACATTATCCGTGGACACGTTCCAGTTCAGGCTGACCCTTCTCGGACCGATTACGTGCCCAGTGAGACCGGTCGGGACAGTCGGTGCCTGTCCGTCCCAGGTAGTATCGCTGTCCGGGCTGCTCTGCGCCGAGGTGTTATCCATGGCGTCATAGGCAGCGACCTTGTAGGTGTAGGTGGTGTACTGCGACAGCCCGGTGCTCTGATATGATGTGGTCGCACTCGTGCCGATCTGAACGTCGTTCCGGAAGATCTTGTACCCGGTGACGCCCACATTATCGGTCGAGGCAGTCCAGCTCAGGTTGATCTGGCTGGCCGACACGGCGGTCGCCGACAGGTTTGTCGGCACCGTCGGGGCAGTCAGGTCAGACGAGATCAGTTGGAAGCGCACCGCATCCGCCACGACAATAGAACCGGTC
>Ga0307380_10003705_pt1 | contig 20970 bp, 21 predicted proteins | sample UN3MG_FD_202239 | JGI IMG/M metagenome (GOLD analysis project Ga0307380, IMG submission 202239) | Soil microbial communities from Risofladan, Vaasa, Finland - UN-3 | ecosystem: Environmental > Terrestrial > Soil > Coastal area > Acid sulfate soil | place: Finland: Risofladan, Vaasa | collected... | reverse complement strand
TCCTTAAGGTTAAATAATACCGGATTTTCTCCCTTTGATAATAATTTACGATATTTGATATCTTTAATTTTTTCTAAATATTCTAAATTAGTCATTTTTTTTAGCTCTTTTAAATTTTTATTCATTCATTACCTCTTTTTTTCTAAGAAGGCCCTTCTGTTTAGGTATTAAGTTAGGATACAAAGTCATGGCAAAAACCCCTAACTGTGCCTTACAAAAGAACCTTCTTATCCTCCTTTATTTTTAACAATATCTAATTTCTTTATTACCTCTTTGATATGGCTTATATTTCTTTCATTTGTACATTGCTTAACTTTATCTGTTTGCCCTGCCCTCTTAGATAAAAGGTCTAAAGAAAGGAGCAGGGGACGGCAACCTCGGACCAAAAGGTAAAGAGAATCCGGATTGCCGGGATTCAACTTTATGGAAGTTTACTTGCTTCCTACTTAGACGCATTTATCGGTATTCCCTTGACCTTTCATTATTCATTAGTAACTACTCACTATTTTAGGGTTTGCTTAGGTATTTCAAAAATTCAGAATCAGTTGAAAGCAAGACAGTAGTTTTGTCTTTAAAAGTGTTTCTATAAGCTTCTAAGGTTCTGTAAAATTTATAAAATTCAGGATCTTGATTAAAGCTCTCTGCATAAATTTTGACAGATTCTGCTTCTCCTTCGCCTTTTAAGGTTTGAGCAGTCTTATAAGCTTCGGCTAAAATAACTGTTTTCTCCCTTTCGGTTTCTGCAATAATTTTAGCTGATTCTTCCTGGCCTTCAGCCCTGTATTGCTTGGCTATTCGTTCCCTTTCTGCTCTCATTCGGTCAAAAATGAATTTTTCATTTTCTGGGGGTAAATCTACCCGTTTAATCCTTACATCTACAATTTCTATTCCATAGGTATTGGATTTTTCATTACTTATCTCGGTGACTCTTTTCATAATACCTTCTCTTTTTTCCGAGACTATTTCGCTCATGTCAAACAAACCTAAATCAACCCTTAATTCGGAATAAATGATATCATCCAATCTTGCCTGTGCACCATTTAAATCTCTAACAGTTTGTAAGAATTTTAAAGGATCGATAATTTTCCAACGAGCATAATTATCCACAATTAGAGTCTTTTTGTCTTTAGTAATGATTTCAGTCGGGGCAGCATCGTAAACTAACAGTCGGTCTTCAAAAAATACTACATTTTGAATAAAAGGAATTTTAAAGTTTAAGCCGGGTTCTTTGATTGATCTTATCGGTTTACCAAATTGTAAAACGATTGCTTGTTTAGTTTCATCAACAATAAACAAACTTAAATTAGCTAAGATTAAGATTGTTACAATAAGTATTATTAATAGTGTTCCTTTTTTCATTATTTGGTCACCTCCTTAGAGGGAGCTGCGAGAATTTTTGTGTCCCCTAATGGTAAAAGATTTATTAAGGATTGATTTTCCTCTAAATCAACTATTACTTTATTCATATTCGGTAAAATTTCTTCCATAGTTTCCAGATAAAGGCGAGCTTGAGTTATATATTCACCTTTTTTATATTCAGTTAAAATACTATTAAATTTTGCAACATCACCCTCTGCTTTTTTTATTCTCTCAATCTTATAGCCTTCAGCTTCTTTGGTCATTTTTACTGCTTCTCCCCGAGCTTTTGGAATTAAATCATTTCTATATCCTTGTGCTTGATTTATATATTTGCTCTTATCTTCTTTGGCACTGGCTACATCTTTAAAGGCATCTTGTACTTCCTTGGGAGGATTAACATCTTGTAATTGAACCGCAACTATAAGAATTCCTGATTCATACGAATCTAAAAGAATTTGAAGTGTTTTATTTGTTTCCTCCTGAATTTCATATTTTCCTACAGTGAGGGCTTCATCTATTTTTCTCTCACCAATTACTTGCCTCAAAGCAGCCTCAGCGGCATCTCTGACTGTCTGTTCAGGTAAAATAATATTAAAGAGATAGCTAACCGGATCTTTTATTTTGTATTGCACAATTACATTTGCACTGACAATATTCTCATCCCCGGTTAACATCAATGCCTCTACTGGCATTTCCCGGTAGCGAGCAGGTGGGCCAAAGCTAACAGTACGGAATCCTATTTCAATTCTTTTTACCTGAGTGACAGCTGGAGTAACCGCTGTTTCTATGGGATAAGGTAGATGATAATTAAGTCCCGGACTTTCTATACGGATAAATTTTCCAAATCTTCTAACTACTCCTTGTTCATCAGGGGCAACTACGAAAATTCCACTGGCAAGATAGAGAGCGATTACTAATACTAAAACAACACCGAATATTTTCTTAGAAAATTTTAATTTTGGTATTCTTTCAGCAAGATTAATGCTTTTCTCTTTCTCTTCATCATAATAATCTGGCATGATAATTTCCTCCTTTAATTAATATTTGTGTGCCTTTCAGAAAACTCTGAAACCTTATCTTGCAAGGCTTTTAGAGTACCTTTATTCCCTTTATTTTTTATTCTTTTTCTGTTAAATTTATGGTCACAATCTTACTTTTATCATCCGCAGAGGCAGTTATCCTTCTCTCACCAGCTTTCGTGCCAGCCGTATAAGTGGTGCTTGCTTTGCCGTCTTTATCTGTAGTTACTTTGTCTTCCCTTAAATTTCCTCCTCTATAAAGGTAGCTTAGCTTGAACTCAACAGTTCTGTTAGGGATGGGATTATCTTCGGCATCAAATATCTTGGCAGTAACAACTGCAGTAGATTTATCATCGGCAACCAGAGTAGATGGTTCAACAGATAGCTCAATCTTTGCTACTTTAGGACCTCTTAACCAGACCGCCCAAACAACTATCACTATGGCTATTATCGCAACTACAACTACAACCATATATACTTTCTTCTTCACGACTTTCTTTTCCATGACTTCTCACCTCCTTCCATGAAAGCCAAATGCAAGTTTTATTTTCTATGGAGTTGCATTGACTTTTCATTATTATTCTCTCATCTTTCATTTCATTCTCTGTTATAAAATAAATTCACTTTTTTTACCCTGCCCCCCTGAAACATGGACAAAGGAGCAGGGGCCCGGCCTCATTTTTTAGTAGCGGTATATTTAGGGATCGGCTCTAATTTACCACCGCATTCAGTACAAACCTTGCCTTCTCCCCAGCCATGCCAAACTACTCCACAATCTTTACACCGGTATTTTGGCATTTCCTTGTTCCCCCTCTATTCTCTTCTTTAGCTCCTTCTTTTTATCCTCATAGAATTGATGGAGTTCTTTATTTAACGTCCCCGGACCGATACCCAGAATCTCGGTAATCTTTCTAATCTGGACCTCGGAAGGGACGACTCCTCCTATCTCAAATTGGGAAATAGTGGGTTGGGATATTTCCCCCAGGAAAGCCAATTCTGACTGAGTTAATCTCTTTTCCCCTTTCCTCTTCTTGATCGGATTAATAGAGTTATTTATTATTTTGTTTTTGCCTCTTAATAAAAAAGCCTGACTTCTAACAGTAGCCAAGCCCTCTATTGTTTTTATTTGAAATATGCTATAATAAACCACGAGCCAGAGGGACAGTAAAGGCTTCGGCTCTGTTCAAGCCCGCTTATCTCGGTCCAAAAGAGCATAGCGGGCTTGTCCTTTTATATATATTATATACTATATTAGAACTCAGTCAAACCACTATCAATTGATGTTGGTGTCAAGAACTTGTGGGGACTCTTCTTACCTCAAAGAAATTATTTGATTTTAATTCACGAAAAGAAAAACAGATCCTTATAAAATTTAATATAAAATAAATAATAATTCTACTAAACTATTTTCTTAAATAAACATATTAAGTAATTGCAGGCAAAGCATTAAATTATCTTTTTTCTAAAAGTTCTTTCTTTTTCTCTTTTAGAATATTCTTTAAATGCTTTTTGTTGATCTGTATCTGATTTGTCTGTATTTTTAGTTTCAACTTCTAAAACAATTTCCTTATTTACCCTTTTTTGCAATTAAATCAGGAATAAATCCTCCTATTTTTTTAGGTTTATTCCAACCTGGAAGATCAGCCTTAGTTGTAAAACCATGCTTTTTATACCATTCGGCGCTTCTTAAAACACTCTCATCATGTTTCTTTTGACCAGTTTTTGTTCTTTTATTCATAGTTACACCCTCTTTATATAATAACCATATTGTTTTATATGTCAATGTAACCAAAAAAAACCAATTGAAAGTTCAAAATGTTAATATAGTTTCTTATAAAACTGTCTATGTGCACCGTAAAGGCAGATATACAAGCAAAGAAGAGAATATAGGAGAAATAGAGAGAAAAAAAGAGAAAAGAAGGCTAAAGGCAGGGAATATCAGGAACCACGAAAAATAACAACTAATATAAGCTTGTTTTTAGCGCCTATTTTAAGGTGGCTGGTATGAATCATCGTATTTTTTAAATACGCCTCGTATACGCAGTATTAGAAGCTTTTTTCAAAAACGCTAAAAACCTTATATTTCAACGGTTCCCCGTTTTCACGAGGACAAGCTTATTGATTTTTTGCAAAATCAACCCGTAATTCATTGATTGCCTGTTTGATTTCTTTGATTTCAGCAGTAACATTCTGGGAAAATTCCTTTTGATTCTTTACGATTTCGGTAATAAGAAACTCTAATTTCCATACTAAATATACAGAAAGCACCAGGGGAAAGCCGTTATTTGCTATTAATTTTAGTACATATTCAATATCCAATTAATTCTTTTCCTTTCCAAAGATGTTTTGATCCAGGCCTAATATCGAGATGTAAGAAATTTTTCTTTTCATAAAATCCAATACCATTAAACCCCATTTCCTGAGCATAAAGGAGAAGATCAGAAAGTAAAAAATCTTTTACGTGAATGTCTACCGCCATACCCAGGAGATGATAAGAACCGGGAGCTCCCCCGACCCTATGATTTTCTTCTTTACAGCGGTAACCGGAATTGATATATATTGGCCTATTTATAACCATTCTTAGATGATCTACCCTGGCAAAAAGGTCCGGAGACAACATAACCCGCCGGCAACAGGGGCACTCAAACTCATATAAAGAAAAATATTCAGTTAATTCTATATCATTAATTATACCCATAATTTATTTACCCTGTTAAGTAGATACTCACTTAACGGGGTTTATATTTTAAAGTCCTGCCATTCCTTACTACATCCGGCATAGCATTATAAATTATTTCGTTAATCTCCGGGACCGTAGCTTTCATTAAATCTTTTACGTAAGAAATTTCGCCCTCTTTTAATTCAACTTTTTGCTTCCTTAATATTTCAATTAATTTTACCCAGGCTATTTTCCATTTTTCGGGACCGTTTCCTATTCCCAGCTCTTCTTCAGCCCAGAGCATAGCAGAAAGTATTGCCGCTTTTATTTTGTCTGCCCTGTCCTGGCCAAACTTATTTATCATAAATTTAGAGAGCAGACCAACAAGAAAAACAAGAGCGAAATCTAATAGATATTTAGTGATAAATACTTCTAACATTTATTACTCCTTTCTCTCTCCCAGGGAAGGTCCGCGGAGCCTTCCAAGGAAGATTTTATATTAATTTATTTATATTACACATCCATAACATCAGTAGACTTGTAATCAAGGATTCTTGCATTGACTTTAGCCACTAAGTATTACCATTATTATGGAAGATGTTCTTGGCGATAATAGTATCCATAACTCCTTCAATAGCTGCATCCTGTGCCGCAAAATCAACGTAATCTCCATCATCCAAGTTTTTAGGGTTATTTAAAGTGATGTTGATAGTTTTTGCAGCACTATCCCTGAATTGCAGATAGAGTCTTTTATAACTAGTTACTTCTCCTAATTCGGTTGCCATTATATTTTTCACCTCCTTCTTAGCTAATTGACCAATGGGTCAATTAGCGTGATAAGTGATTAGTAATAAGTAATGAGCAACATAATATTTATATGTTCCCGTACTTTAGGTTTTTCACATTTCACTCATTACTCGTCACTGGTTACTGTTTTTAGCTCTGCTAAAAACTTGCTATTCAGTAAGTTGGGATTCTCTCTCTAATCTGATCTCATCTGTAGGATACTTTTGCAAACCCACTAAAGCAGTGGCTACATCATAGACATCCTGATCGATTGCAGTAGACTTTATCTTATTGCAGTAGACTTTATCTTATTAAAAGTCTTACCCTGAATGATGGGTGCTCCGGTATCCGGATTTGTGCCTACTACTAATCTTAACTGTAGAGCTGAATCACGAGGAACCGTTACTACTGTTGCCATTGTTTTTTCACCTCCTTTTTTTGAACTTTAAATCAAGCAAAGCTAAGCGGTATATACATTATTTTATCAAATTTGACTAAATTTGTCAAGATTAGAGCATTTTCATTAATATAGATACATAAAAGTCCATTTTTCTTTGATTCTCTCTGAATTGCTCATTATTTTATAAAACTAAAAAAGGGATCCTCCCCGATACAAGAAGGACCCCTTCCCCGCCAAAAATAGTTTTAATTAATAGAGGGGTTATATCGCCTTTTTGACCTATACGTATAGGTATGATATTATTATAGTAGATTTTTTTTCACCTTTAAAAATGGTTTAAGTCATTTTTATGGTACTAATAAAAAATTTTTGTAATAAAGGAGGAATAAATAGATGAAAAAAATTAAAATTGCTATAGCCGGAATAGGAAATTGCAGTAGTTCTTTAATTCAAGGTATAAATTATTATAAGGACAAGGATAGCCGAGAAGCTATCGGTTTGATGCACTGGGATATTGGTGGATATAAGCCCTATGACATTGAGGTGGCAGCTGCTTTTGATATTGACAAAAGAAAAGTAGGGAAAGATGTTTCTGAGGCAATATTTGCAGCTCCCAATTGCACTACTGTGTTTTGTAAAAATATTCCTAAAACGGGAGTTAAAGTGCAAATGGGAAGGATTTTAGATGGCTTTGCTGAACATATGAAAAATTACCCTGACCAAAATACTTTTGTCTTATCTGAAGAGAAAGAAGCTACTAAAGGGGATCTAGTGAGAATATTAAGAGAATCAGGAGCAGAGATATTACTAAATTATATGCCAGTGGGTTCAGAGAAAGCTGTAAAGTTTTATGCTGAATGTGCTCTTGAAGCAGGAATTGCCTTTATAAATAATATGCCAGTTTTTATCGCCAGTAACCCAGAGTGGGCTGAGAAATTCAAAGAAAAAAATATCCCTATTATTGGAGATGATATAAAATCACAGTTAGGAGCCACTATTACCCATAGAGTCTTAACTACTCTATTTAAGAATAGAGGGATAAGATTAGAGAGGACTTATCAGCTTAATACCGGTGGCAATACTGACTTTCTTAATATGCTTGATCGTCATAGATTGATTTCTAAAAAAGTGTCAAAGACAGAGGCAGTGCAGTCTATGTTAACAGAGAGACTTGCTGATGAGAATATACATGTAGGCCCAAGCGACTATGTTCCCTGGCAAAAAGATAATAAGATCTGTTTTATAAGAATGGAAGGTAAACAGTTTGGTGATGTACCCATGAATTTAGAATTAAGGTTATCTGTAGAGGATTCCCCTAACTCTGCTGGCGTGGTAATAGATGCCATACGATGCTGTAAGCTGGCGCTTGAGCGAGGTAAGGGAGGGCTTCTATATTCTCCTTCAGCCTATTTTATGAAACATCCCCCAAAACAATTTACTGATGACGAAGCTTTTAGTCTTACAGAAGATTTTATTAGTGGAAAAAGAGATGATTAAGGATGAAATGTTTGATTATTGCTGCAGGAGAAGGAAGTAGATTATCCAACAGGGGCGATTCCAAGCCCCTCATTCCCCTTTTAGGAGTTCCACTTATTGAGCGAGTAATGTTAAATGCTAACAAAGTAGGTCTTAGAGATTTTTATATTGTAACCGGATATAATGGAGAAAAAGTAAGAAAACATTTAGACCAATTTATTCAGAACCGCGATATAACGATAACCCATCTTATAAATGAAGAATGGGAAAAGCAAAATGGACTATCTGTACTTAAAGCCAAAGACCAAATAAAAGAAAATTTTATTCTCTTAATGAGTGACCATATCTTTAATGAAAATATTTTAGTCCGGCTAATGGAAACAGAAAATGATGATAGCGAAGTAAGATTAGCTGTAGATTATAATATTGATAATAAAATGGTCGATGTTGATGATGTTACCAAGGTATTAGTTGATGGCAATGACCGGATTGTAAATATAGGAAAGGATATCAAAGAATATAATGCTTATGATACCGGGATTTTTTATTGCTCACCGGGAATATTTGAAGCCTTAGAAGAAAGTGTTGCCAATGGTGACACTTCTCTTTCCGGGGGAATGAAGATATTGGCCAAGAAGAAAAAAGCCAGAATTTTTGACATTAAAGAGAATTATTGGATTGATGTGGATGATGAAAAAGCTTTTAAAAAAGCAGAAAATAATTTATTAATTAATTTAAAAAAAATTTCCGATGGGCCTATTTCGAGATATCTTAATCGACCGATTTCTACTAAAATTTCTAAGTTGCTTCTAAAGAAAAGAATTACCCCCAATCAAATTTCCTTCTTTTCTTTTTCCCTTTCGATGGTAGGTGCCTTTTTTTTCTTTTTAGGTGGGTATGTTAATTTATTAATTGGGGGAATATTAGCCCAAGTATCCTCCGTTATTGATGGTTGTGATGGAGAGGTTGCCCGATTAAAATTTCAAGCTTCAGAATTTGGAGGGTGGTTTGATGCTGTCTTGGACCGTTATGCCGACGCCTTCCTTCTTTTTGGTTTAACTTATTATGTCTATTTACCAAAGGGAAATTTACTATATCTATCTATTGGATTTTTAGCTATTATCGGGACCTTTATGAATAGTTATACCGCCGATAAATATGATGGGCTTATGAAGAAAAAAGTTGCTCCCGGAAAATACTATTTTAGAATGGGTCGGGATATCCGGATGTTTATTATATTTTTGGGAGCTTTAATTAATCAACCACTTCTGGTTCTTTTTGTAATTGCTATTTTAATGAATGCAGAAAATATCAGGAGAATAGTAATTTTTTATAAAAGTAGATAATAGTAACTTATGATTATACCCAAAATTAAGGTTTCACAATTTATCTTTTCAGGGTTCATAGAGTAAATAATTCAATATCTTCTTCCCCCTCCAGTACCCTTCTTTCTCTTTATGTAATACGCAACACGATATACGCAATAAGAATAATTTGTAAAGATGATTTAACAAAATGATAGTTTCTTGATAATTTATATTAACAGATAAAGTAAGTTATATTGTACAAATCATCATCAGGGGAAAATAGTGGGGGAAAATAGGGACACCTATTATCTTTTAGTCTATCCTTTCGTTCTTCTCCTCTTTTCCCCCCGGTATTTTATTAAAATGATCTGTTAACCTGCTTTTATTGACTTCCTGGTAAACCCCGTTAGATGTTTACTATCTAACGGGGTAAATAACTTCTGGTCATCTCATCCCCACGACCGCCCGCCAAGAGCTTTTTTTGCTAAGGAGTGTAATTGAAAGTCTGCCCATACATAACAAGACTCTATCGGACATTCTTAAAGAAATATATGAGGGCTTATTTTATCCGATAAAGCTTTGTTATGTATAGCAAAAAAAGCATTATATTTTTAACCAGTTAAAAGCTTTTTTAACCTGGTTAAAAATATAAAGGCGGGCTAAATCAGATACTTTTTATCGTAGGGCTAAATCTCTGTTCCCGGTAATCGCATGGCTCCCCTCCCTTCCCCCCCTGTTCCTGATCACTGTTCTTCTACGTTTTAATATTTTTTAAGCAGTAGCAGTATAAAAAAACTAAAACTATTCTAAGAGTTTATGTAAGCGACATCGATGGGCGTTTATAGAAGACTCATCACCGCAAAAAATAACAGCAAAGATATTAAACGTAGGGCTTTTTTGCGGCACTGGCTTCTACAAACGCCGGGAGAAAAATTACAAAGAGAAGAAAAAAGATGAACTCTCCCCTGCGATAGGTGAAAACTACATAAATAAAATTTTTCTTTTCTTTTAATATTTTATTTATGGATGTTTTTACTTATCGCTAACCATAAGGAATCCGAAAAAATTAGCCGCCGAAAAGAAGATAAAAAGGTCCCGCTCTTCTTCTCTCTCTCTTACTTTTTATCTTGTTTTTACGGGGAGAAGACTAAACCACGATAGATAGCAGAAGCACGAAAAGGTTCGCAAATAGGGGCGGGGCAAGGGAGAGAGGGTCCTGCCTTTAGGCAATTTTAAAAAAGGTAATTTCCAAACCTTTATATTATATGATTGACTAAATATTATTTAAGTTCCCAGTCTCCAGGTGGGTAATTTTGCTTAATTAGCTCTACTTCGTATTCATAGGTTTTTTACACTCATCAACAAAACTCTTAAATATCTCAAAATGTTCATCATGAGCATAATACATATGTTCAGGGTGCCATTGTACAGCTACTATATATCTGTTATTAATTGATTCAATTGCTTCTACAACTCCATCTTTAGTTTTTGCAGTTATTTTAAATCCTGGAGCTACATCCTTAACAGCTTGATGATGAAATGTGTTTGTATATATTTCTTTATTTTTGTGAATATTATATAACTTACTATTTTCTTCAATTAAAATCTTATGAAAATAATCACTTACCGGGCTTCCGCCTTGACTGTGACATATACAATTTGGTAATTGTGCACTCAAATCTTGATATATTGTACCACCAGCTGCAATATTAATTACTTGCATACCTCTGCATACTCCTAACATAGGAAGATCTATTCTAACTGCTTTTTTGTACAATCCTATTTCAAACTTATCTCTTTCAATATTAGTACTTCCTATACTACATATAGGATCTTCTCCAAAAAACATAGGATTTACATCTATTCCACCGCTAAAATAGATACCATCTAATATAGCAAGATATTCTTCACATTCTTCCCCAGTAGAAGGTAGTATAATTGGTAATCCTCCTGCTTTAGATATTACATCAATATTTCTGTAATGTAGTTTAGCATAAAAATCACTATTTTTATTTGCTACATTACAAGTTATTCCTATTCTTGGCTTCATAATGACTCCTTATTAAATTTAAGATTAATATTATAGCTTTAAAATAACAAGATATTTACTTTTCTAATAATGATAATACATTTTCTACTTGAAGCAATACTCCAATCCTTTAGGTTTTTTTACTTCAACACTTTGCCATTTACATTACCAGTAAATTTTCCTCCCTCTATAGAAATGCAACCATTTACTATTACATAATTAATTCCACTTGGCTTTTTAAATGGTTCGGCATAAGTTGCACCATCTATAACCTTATGTGGATCAAAGATAACAATATCCGCAAACATCCCTTGTTTTATTAGCCCTCTGTTGGATATATTGAATTTCGAAGCAGGAAAACCAGTCATTTTGAAAATAGCTTCTTCAAAGCTAATTATTCCTTTTTCTCTTACATATCTTCCTAATACTCTTGGGAAAGTACCATTATTTCTTGGATGAGTACCTCCTCCAATCTTTGAAGGCCCTGAATCAGCTCCAATCATAGTAAAAGGACTCTTAAGTATTGTTTCAATACAATCCTCAGTAATTCCGAAATAAGCAGCAGAAGAATTCATATTGCTTCCAATAAGTATTTCAAAGGCTGCATCTAAAGGTGATTTATTTAGAATCTGACTAATTTCAAACAGTGTTTTCCCTACAAAATGTTCATAGTTTTTAGCTTCAACAATTAATATATTTTTGCTGCCTTCTAATTCTTCCTGTGAATTTTTCCAATTATAATCTATACAAATATCTTCTTTAATTTTAGAAGCTGTTTTTTTATCTTTTAATCTTTCTAATGTTTTAGTGTTGCCATTTTCGAAAGTCCAGGCGGGTAATATAGCAGAAAGACCTGTCCAACTAGCTTCATATGGATATTGTTCAAAAGTAATGTCAACGCCTCTTTGCCTTGCTTTATAAACCATTTCAAGACATTTATTAACAAGTTCTTTATGTCTTTTATGCTTCACCTTTAAGTGATGTACTATTCCAGGAATATTGTTTTTTTCTGCAATTTCTATAACCTCATTTACAGAGTTTATCCAGTCTGTTCCTTCACTTCTGATATGTGAAGCATAAATAGCATTAAACTCTGATAATACACTTGCAAGTTCTATTAATTCTTCTGTGTCAGCAAAAACTCCAGGCGAATAGATTAGTCCAGTGCTCATTCCTATAGCACCTTCTTGTAGAGACTTTCGTAATATTAATTTCATTTTTTCTAGTTCATCTTTTGTAGCTTTTCTATCGCTATAGCCCATAACATTGTATCTTATAGCACCATGACCAACGTAACCTATATAATTAGTTCCAAGTTTTTGTTTTCTAAGTTCATTTAAATATTCTCTAAAGCTATTCCATTTAATCTGATCCACATTGTTTATTCCATAATCAAGTAACCACTTATCCTTGTTATCATTTGTTACTGGTGCAGGACTACGCCCACAGCATCCTGTAACTTGAGTAGTAATACCTTGATAAAGTCTTCTCTTTAGTAAATGATCTTGAAAATTTAAAAAAGTAAAGGATCCTAAATCAAAATGAGTATGTGCATCAATAAAACCAGGGCAAACAAATTGATTGTTAGCATCAATAATTGTATTACCATTGTTATTTACTGATTTGCCTAAGAATGCTATTTTTTTATCAATAATACCAATATCAGTTCTATACCACGGCGAATTCGTACCATCAATAATACATCCATTTTTTATTAAAATATCATAATTCACAATATACCTCTATACAAAGGTTCCTCTTAATGCTAAGTATTGATCCAGTATTAACCTACTTGCTTTTGAGCCATATATGTAAGCCTCGTGTTCATTGTAATACAATGGATCTCTAAATTTTTTAGTGAAAATAACTAGCACATAACTCCCGTAAGGTGTATATATAATTCCTCCATCATTTCTGCAGGTATCCATACTTCCACCTTTGGAAGCTACATATATCAGTTCTTCTTCACCAGTATCTTCAGAGTTTAAATAGTATTGGGGGAAACTTTTTGTAATCATTGTATTGTAATGTTGATTTTTAAATATACTTAGCATCTCTCTAGATAGCTCTTTGCTCCAAATCTCTTCTTGATAAAGCATTTCAAAAAATTTAGCATAGTCTCTAGGTGTTATTGTACCCAGTTTTTCATACTTTCCGAAATTTATTTTATTATATAATACTGTATTTTTAAATCCCAAATCTTGACATGTTTTGTTTATATTTTCTATTCCTAAAAAATCTATCAAAGTATTAGTAGCTATATTATCACTTATTATTATCATCATTTTGGCAAAATTTTTTGCTGCCATTTCTACACCTAAATCCAAAGATCTAAGAATACCGCTCCCTAAAACAAAATTATCCTCAGTATATTTTAATAATTTATTTGGATCTATTTTCTTCTCATGTATTTGCCTGTAAAATTCTGTTAGAATAAATACTTTTATACAGCTGCCCGCTTCAAACTCTTCACTTGAATTAACACTTACAATATTACCTTTAAAATCATTAGCATAATAACTTACTTTACCGCTAAAACTAACCACTTCAGCCTTTAATCTAGCCTCCAATGATAATTTATCCACTTAACGCTCCTTTATAATACTTTTATTTAATAATTTCCGGATAATGACAAGCTACATAATGTTCTTCTTTAATTTTTCTCAACTTTGGTTCTTCTGTTTTGCATTTTTCTTTGACTAGGGGACACCTAGTATGGAATCTACACCCAGAAGGTGTGTTTATTGGTGAAGGTATTTCTCCTTCCAATACTATTCTTTTTCTTTTTCTTCTATCACCAACAACTGCTAAAACACTTGTCAGAGCCTGGGAGTAAGGATGTCTGCATGCGCCTGCTATTAAATCAGCTTTGCCTAGCTCAACTATTTTCCCTAAATACATAATAGCTATCCTATCAGATATAAGCCATGATAGAGATAAATCATGGGTTATAAAGAGAAAGGATATATTTTTTTTCTGTTTCATTTCAACGAATAGTTTAAGTATATCTGCTCTTACTGATGCATCAAGCATAGATACAGGCTCATCTGCTACTATAAAATCAGGTGACACAATAAAGCAAGTAGCTATAGAAACTCTTTGTCTTTGTCCTCCACTTAACTCATGAGGATATCTGTACAAATAATCCTTGCCAGGCCTTAAGCCTGCAAATTCAAGAGCTTTAACTACTTTATCAATTTTCTCTTCTTCTGAGACTTTTATTTTCATAAGTTGAAGTGGTTCTGCAACAATGTCTATAACCATAAATTTAGGGTTTAACGACTGATATGGATCCTGAAAAATCATTTGTGCTCTTTTCCGGAAATTTTTCATGTATTCATTGCTTTTGTTATTAATCTCCTTGCCATCAAATAATATTTCACCATCAGTTTTTTCTACTAACTGGAGAATTGCCCTTCCTGTAGTAGTCTTCCCACTTCCTGACTCTCCCACCAAGGATAATATTTCTCCCTTTTTAATTGAAAGATCTATATTATCTACAGCTTTGACAATCTTTTTCTCTCTTTTTATTACTTCTTTTATAAATCCTTGCCTGATTTGAAAATTAACCTTTAATTGTTTTAAATCAACTATGCTACTCATCCTTGCCCCCCCATAGATGGCACGCAACCATATGATTTTTTTCTCCTATCTTAATCAGATTAGGATCAACTTTTTCACAAATCTCTCCAATCTTTTTATGACATCTATCAGCAAAAAGACAACCTTTTTGAGGGTCTAATAAATTTGGCGGAAATCCCGGTATAGATTCTACCATTTCTCTTTCTCCATAAATATTTGGGAAAGCTTTTATCAATTTTTCTGTATAAGGGTGTTTATAATTAAATATAACATCTTCCACTGTTCCTATTTCTGCTATTTTACCGGCATACATTACTACAATTCTGTCACAGATTTCTGTAATTATTGATAAATCATGACTTATTATTATCATACTCGTATCTAATTTTTTTCTTAAATCATTAATCAAATCTATTATTTGAGCCTGCACCATAAGATCTAGTGCGGTTGTTGGCTCATCACCTATTATCAAGCCTGGATTGCATGCTAATGCCATAGCAATCATTGCTCTTTGTCTCATGCCTCCACTAAACTCATGTGGATAACTGTCAATTAAACCAGTATTTAAATTTACAAGCTCAAGCAATTTTGTTACTCTTTCCCTAGCTTCTTTATCACTTATATTCTCATGCAGCTGTATTGCTTCAACAATTTGATCGCTTACTCTCATAACCGGATTTAAAGCATTCATTGAACCTTGGAATATAATGGAAATATCTTTCCATCTTGTAGGTAGCATTTCAGATTCAGTCATTTTAGTTAGATCTTTATCTTTAAACAAAATCTTCCCATCTTCTATATATCCATTATCTGCTAATAATTTTATGATGGATAATGCAGTAGTTGTTTTTCCGCATCCGGATTCACCTACTAATCCTAAGAATTCACCTTTTTTTAAGCTAAAACTTACTCCATCTACTGCCTTTACTATACCTTCTTTAATTTTAAAGTATGTTTTTAAATTTGACACTTCTAAAATATTTTCATTCTTCATGTTTAGTGTCTCCTTAGTTTAGGATTTAATATCTCATCAAATGAATATCCCAAGAGAGCGAATCCTAGAACTAAAAGGATAACACATAATCCAGCCGGCACAAAATACCACCATGCTCCAATACTTACTGCTCCTGAAGTAAATGCACCTCTTAGTATCTGTCCCCAGCTTGGCATTAATGGATTACCCAATCCTAAAAAACTTAATGTAGTTTCTGTAAGGATTGCACCAGCTGCAACGAGTATAGTATTAGAAAACACTAAAGGAAAAACATTTGGCAGTATATGCCTAAACATTATATAACCTTTCCCCGCACCAACAGATACTGCTCTTTCTATGAAAGGTCTCTGTTTAACTGACAAAGTTTGGGATCTTACTAATCTGGCTGTACCTGTCCAACCCGTCAATCCTAATACTATAATTATGTTTCTTGTACTGGAACCTAACAATGCTGCCAAAATCATAATAAGAGGCAATTTAGGCAATACCATAAATCCGTCAGTAATCCTCATAAGTACACTGTCAAATTTGCCTCCTGTAAATCCTGATACTATCCCAATAAATGTTCCTATAAAAACAGATATCAATGTTGCAAATATTCCTATCATAAGGGAAACTTTGGCCCCATATATTAAAGCCCCAAGTATACTTCTGCCCATATCATCAGTTCCTAAAGGAAATCCCTTTGTAGGTGGTGCTATCAAACCACCTTTAGCAAATTCCTGAGGGTTATAGCTATATATTAATGGTCCTACAAAGGCCACCAATAAGAAAAAAACTATAATATAGAATCCAAGAACACCCATTTTATTTTCTTTAAAGATATCAATAAATCTTATGATGCCTTTTTTCATTACTTTTTTTCTATTAATATTTGAAGACATACTGACTCTCCTTACTCGTATTTAATTCGAGGATCTAAATATCCGTAAAGTATATCTGCTATAAAATTAGCAATAATAACCGTTAAACTAATAATTAAAAATGCTCCCTGCAACACTGGATAATCTCTTGCCATTAATGCCTCATATACCAATCTTCCTATTCCCGGCCAGGAGAATACTGTTTCAATCTGTATAGCTCCACTTATCATAAAGCCTAAATTAATCGCTATAATAGTAACCATGGGGAGCATAGCATTGGGAAGTGCATGCTTAATCACTATATCTTTACGTTTAAATCCTTTTGCTCTAGCTGTTGTTATATAGTCTTCTGTTAAAACATCTAATAAAGAACCTCTCATTATAATGGCATATCCTCCGCATATGGCTAATCCCATAGAAAACACCGGTAGTACTAAATGATGGACTACGTCTTTAATATAAGCCCAGGTTGTGGGATGGCTTAACCCGGCAACTACCATACCATTTAGCGGCAAAATACCTAATTTAACAGAAAAAAATGATAATAATACAATGCCCAGCCAAAATGCCGGGATAGCATAAATAAATAGTGCAAATCCTAAAGCTGCAACATCAATTTTTTTTCCTCTAAATGCTGCAGACAATATTCCAATAACAGTTCCTAATATTATTGCAAATAATTGGGCGAAAAATGCCAGTAATAGTGTTGCCATAAGTCTATTACCTAAAATCTCTAAAACAGGTTTTCTGTACTTGAATGAAAGTCCAAAATCAAAGGCGAATAACTGCCTTAAGTATTTCACATATTGTATGGGGAATGCTTCATTAAAGCCATATAATGTACTTAATTCTTCTTTATATTCTGCTGATAGGTTTCCCGCTTTTGCAATCATAGCAAATGGGTCACCGGGTATAACTCTAAATAAAAAGAAGTTTATTGTAATTACTATAAATAAAGTAATTATCGAATGAGATGATTTTTTTGATAAATAATTCAAGTTCATAATGCATCCCTCTCTTTATAAAAAGTGGTAGAGAAAGGAAAACCTTTCTCTACCACTTTTCTCTACCACTTTTATTTATTTAGGTCGTATACTTAAGAATGTGGATTTGTTAACTTGTGATATTGAGTTTCCAATACCTTCCGGCACTCTAGTCCAGCCCTCAAATTTATCTGTCCTATATGCTTCTACTGCATCTGGATAGTATAAGATAATGTATGGAGCTTCTTCATATACAATTCTTTGCATTTCATGTACAGTTTCAAGTCTTTCTTCTCTATCTACTTGACTAACCTGAATTTTATATAATTCATCGTAATCTTCATTTGACCAGAAGCAGTCACTTCTTTTACCTATTTGCTCAGTTAATACTACGGATAACTTCAAGGCTGGATCAAGTTCAGCAGCCCAACCCCAAATATACATATCAGTGTCAAAATTTTGACTATATATTAAATCTGATTGAGCTCCACCATCCATAGTAGTTATATTTGTATTTATACCAATATCTTGTAAATTCTTTTGAATTATTAAAGAAGCCTTTACATATGCCTCTCCATAGCTTGATATAACTGCGAATCTAAAGTCTAATTTATTTCCTTCGCTATCCTCTCTGATGCCATCTCCATCAGTATCAATATATCCTGCCTCTTCTAATATTTGTTTTGCTTTTTCAGGATCATAATTATGTTTTTCATCACTTGGATCCCAATGCCAATCTCCAACTGATGGAGGTATTAGAGAAGTTCCAGGAGTTCCTAAACCGTTTAATGCTATTTCTACTATTTGCTCTTTGTCTATAGCATAATCACATGCCAGTCTTATCTTTGGATCCAATACTAAAGGATTTCCTTTTGATTCCGGTGAGTCCCAACAGTTGAAACCTAGCTGGGTAAAGTTTCTTCCTAATGCTTTAACAACCTCTATATTTGGGTTTTGTTCCAACCTTTCAACCTGATTACTTGCTACTGAAGTAACAGCATCTATTTCCCCGGCTATCAATGCCAGCATTAAAGTATCCACATTTGCGAATATAACATATACTATTTCGTCTATATGAGGAGTTCCTTTGAAATAATTCTCATTAGCTTCAAATTTAAGGAACTGTCCTTGTTCCCATTCTACTAATTTAAATGGTCCGGTTCCTACAGGGCTATCCTCTGCAAAAGTATGCAAGTCTTCTAATGACTTGTCACCATAAATATGTTCAGGTACTATACCCACTCTTATAGATTCCATGTCAGCTTTTGGAGTCTCAGTGTATAATTTAACAGTATATTCATCAACTTTTTCACATTTTGTTATTCCTGTTAACTGTACACTTTGAGGATATTCTCCCTCAATCAATGCAGTATAAGTCCAAACCACATCATCAGCATTGAAATCTTCTCCATCAGACCACTTAACTCCTTCTCTTAAATTAAATGTCCAAACTAATCCATCCTCCCTTACTGACCAATCTTCCGCTAATCCTCCAACCGGATCCAAATTATCATCATATTCAATCAAATCATCATAAACACGAATGTTTATTACACTAAATGCTGCCAAAGTAGCTATAAATGGACTGGTCGTATCAGTTTCTTGTATTATTCCTATTCTGAGAACTGATTTTTCACTATTATATGCAGTCATAGGTAAAGCCACAAGTAACAGTAATGCTAAAAACAAACATAATTTTTTCATGATTCCCTCCTGTTTTTTATTTATATATTTATTACCCAAAATCTGCGTATGAAATATTTACGCAGATTTTTTGCTAAACTCATCTAAAATCCTCATAAATTCCATGATGAATCTGCGAATCTACATTCAAAAAATATTTTTTTCTTTCCCCCCCCTCTTTTATCTATAAATTTTCACTTTATATGTCCGGGTAAATTATTTGAATTTGACCACCTCCCAAAATTTTTTTTACCCTGCTCCCTTGTGAGCATATGGTCAAGGGAGCAGGGCCCGGCAATCCGGACAAAGGACTAAAGAGAAAATTCAGATTGCCGGTTTTCAATCTTATAGAAGTTTACTTTTTCTCCATTTAAATATATTTAAAATGCCTTCTCCGGTCATTTCCACAATTTAAACATTTATATTTCGGCATTCCCTCGACCTTCCTCTATCCTTCTTCTTTGGCAATAACTTGCCTTTATCCACTTTTAAGTGATTGTAAAAATTATTTTTTGTATAAATAAAAAAGACAGAGTAAGAGAGTAATTATATTACTCTCTTACTCTGTCTTTTTACCTGAAAGATTCTTCCTATTAATAGATTAGGAAATAACTTTTTTTAAAAGTAACCCCTCCAGAGAATTTCCTAACAATTGGGAATTGCCCCGTCGGTGCTTTTTAGTATAAAGCTTTCCAGAGTTCTGTCCGGTAACAGTCCTTTTGCCTGAGAGTTTGGATACTTTCGGTATCTTGCCCCTTCGGCTCCTTTTCTCTTTTTTTAAAAAGAAAAGATCTCTCCTGTTACCTTCATACAGGTTATAATATTAAATTTATTTAAAATTATAGAAATAAAAAATACTTATTTGCGTGAAATATTTCACGCATTATATCAAGTATACGACATAGATTTTAAAAATCCTTCTTTTTCTGAAAAATAATTCATAAAAAATAAAAGCCCTTCAGCAAAATGCCAAAGGGCTGGAAATTGACAAGCTCCCCCTATTGGAAAGGTTTGGAACTTTTAAAGAGGATATAGTAATAGAAAATATTAAATTAAATCAGTTAATTTTTCAATGTTAGAAGCAAAATGTAAAGATTAGGATATATAAAGTTTTTATAAAAAGGTCCCTTAGCTAAAAGCCAAAGGGTTAATTATTATCTGGCTCCCAAGAAAGGACGATTTTCGAACTTTTTGTATGAGTGATGATACTGAAGAATTATATCAAAAGTTAGAAAAATTAATTAGTATCTCTTAAAATAAGTTCTGTTTTTAATTAACTTACACTTCCTATTGAATAGGTTCAGAACTTTTAGCTGGGGGAAGATCATATGTAAGAAGTTTTTTTTATCTTAAACTAACAGTTAATAACAAAAATATTTTAATCTTAAATCAATATAAAAAGGGACACCGAAGTGCCCCTTTTATTCAATTGTTTATTCTTCTATATTTTATTTTCTATGAAAATAACTCATCATACTTCATTAAGGTCTGCTATACAGACTAAATGTATCTGTTTTGTATGGATTCCAATGACACATGGATATTTCCGGTTGTCTAAGTTTGGATATTACATTTCCATCCTGGCTTTCAGGTTAGCCAGGATCAACACTCCTTTTAATCTGTCGCTACCAGCTTGGCTTATTACTCCTATTTTGGAGGGACATTAGAGTTGAAGATATCGTATTTGATCTTCCAAGAACCATCAGATTGCCTTTCATATAGGGTCAAGGCTTTACCATCTGGCATAGCAATAATCGTCTCGCCGCCTGCCTTTGGAGTCACTTTCAATGTGTATGTACATCGAGTTAATCCTAAGTCGCCATATACCTT
>Ga0307380_10003703_pt1 | contig 20982 bp, 15 predicted proteins | sample UN3MG_FD_202239 | JGI IMG/M metagenome (GOLD analysis project Ga0307380, IMG submission 202239) | Soil microbial communities from Risofladan, Vaasa, Finland - UN-3 | ecosystem: Environmental > Terrestrial > Soil > Coastal area > Acid sulfate soil | place: Finland: Risofladan, Vaasa | collected... | reverse complement strand
TGCCCAGGTAGAGACTGAGGCTATCTCGTTAGTACATGTAGAGCAATTGTCCGTTGGTGAGGCCATTTTTCATTACCAGACTAAAACCGCTCCATTTCCAGTTATAATTTGTTGTGTTGGCAACAACAACTCTAATAGTATTTACACCAGCTCTCAATTTCGCATTAAAAGAGAATTGTTTAAATGGATCGGGTTCGTTGGTGCCATTGCTTTCACCAATTGGCTCGCCTTCCAAATAGACGCGAATGCGATCATCACAACCGATCAGGAACTCGGTATCTGCATCATTTGCAACCCAAATTTTAGTGTCGGCAACAAAACAGCAATCGTGTTCCAGGTCGCCGGATGAAGGCGGAATTGTATTTGCGTACTGACGGTAAGCGTGACATAGGTCTACGAATCTGTTTTGAGCAAGATGTTGCCAGCTTTTGCGGAGAAAAGTTTTGTTGGTTTTTCGGAAATAAACGGAATCCGGCATGATATTGCCTGGCGCCAATTGATCGAACTGTTCCAGTTTGAACGGACCTGTAATCGTGTAAGTAAGTTCATTCCACACCGGAGTCGAAAGTTCTTTTTGATACCAGATTGCTACTGCTTTGGGCATCACCCCGGCGAAACAGCCCCAGTTGAACACAAATGATTCCTTAAACGGTATCGGCATTTCTAGATGATGCCTGCAGCGTGCGCTGTGAGTGGGGCAATGCACGAAGGGGGCGCTGACGCCGATGCGCATATAGGCGTGATGGAAATAGTCTTCAGCGCAAATTCCATGGAGTTGTCCGGCAGAGTTGGTCCCGGCGTCAAAGAAGATATTGTCTCCGCCTCCGTGATCGTGGCTGGTGTCAAATAAGTGAACACCTACAAAATGGCCCTCTCCACGCACGTTTAATACTTCGAAGTCCCGATATCCTTTCGCGACTTCCGTACTTGCCTTAGCATGGAAATAAAACATCCGGTCGAGGTCCGGCGGAGATTCTTCATAGTCAATTGTTATTGTGGCTGGGTACTCAGAATGGAACTCCTTCTCGTCCATAATATACTGCAATTGAATCAGGGCCTCTTTTTTTACGGGCATCGGGAAATAAATGGAGGCTGTCGTGCCGTGCAGCTCGATTCCGGCTGTGTAAAAACTGGAGATTAGATATTTTAGCGGAGCATCCACCTGGAATGCAACATGATCGACTCTGCCGGCAGGGTTGTCGTAACCGCCCTCGGCGTCAAAAGCCATTCTCAGCACAAAGTTGTTCAAATAATTACTGTTGATGTGGAGAGCGCGAATTACCGCCGGTCCCTGAAGCAAAATATCAACCGGCCAGGTGCCAACTTTTACTTCCTGCTCGAGAGACTTGCAAACTATCATCTTTGCTATCTGTTCGGTCCTGTTTTCTCCGCTCGGGACAATTTCTATTCCCCCGGGGCCGTTCTTTTGTTTCCAGGCAAATGGCTCCGGGGTAATACCTTTTTTATAGTCTACCTGCCAATAGGGGCCATCCAATAAATCCTGATTGTATTCTGCGTCGATGCGGACGCGCTTTTCAAATGGAATCGGCAGATATAGACTGACACTCTTACCGTCAAGAAAACCTCCCCACGGTATTGCAGGACAACTCAATTTCTGTGCGGCAGCGGCCAGTGCACGAGCGGGGCCGGATAGTACGGGGTCTTTGTTACCATCAACATAAATATAGAGTTTCACTAGATCGTTCTCGTGCATTTGCGTCGTCCAGATACGGGTAATGGCGCCCGGTCCTTCCAACTCAACCACCGTTTTCTGTCCCCCCATTTCAGGGTTCCCGTAGGCGGTATACTTACCAGTTTTATATTCCTTCGGAAAGGCCAGGTCATCCAGATAAAGACGCCGCGCCAGTTCCATTATCTCATTTTTGGAGCAAGGTTGTTGAGCAAAGCCCTTTTGAATAACACTTGGAATGGATGATGCAATCATCAGAAGAATCAATGCAAGGATTCGTAAATCTCTCTTATCAGACATTTATCATCACTCCTTGAAATTGCTAATACCAATTCTTTTGTAATAGATCTGTAATATAAGCAATGTTATACAGTATTTTGTCCCGGCAACAATAACACTTAATCAAATGATGGTCAACCTTCCACCGCCTGAATTAGAGTAACCAATTCCTCTGACATTTCCTGCACAAAATAGTATAGTTGGCTCCGCCATAATAGCAAGGGTTTCTCGTTTGACCGACACAAAATACCGGCGGTCAAACTGTGTCAGTTTGTGTCAGAATTGGTGTGAAAGGTTGGCATTGGTGTGGATTGACGACACTTGCCCAAAGGAGAGCAGATGCAGCATCCATGCGCTATTGGGTTGAATTATAGAGAGTTACAAGCTTAAGAAAAATCTCTCAAAATCTGCCTTACAAGCAGGAGGTCACTGGCTCGAATCCGGTAGCGCCCACCATTTTTAAATCCAGTAGTGGAGAGGGTTTGCGAGATTTCGCGGGTTCGCTCTTTTTTTCAAGTTTGTCGCCCATTCTCAATCTGTGACCATTTTTTCGATGGTTTGTGACTACTTTTTCTACGGATCCTCGCTCCCCGACCGCCTTATTCTCAAACTCACCAATCTGGGCCACGTATTTTAAGGAGTTACGTGTTTAAGAAATCTGACTCCTTGAGAGCCCCTGCATATCAAGCATAAAGTCCACAAGGCTGGATCCTGTATCTTCTATCCTGAATTAAAGCCACCGGCCTTAAAAACCGGTGGCCTTCAACATTCTTTCCTTTAGAAAAAATGAAATCATGAGATAAATTTTCCCTTTTCGGCGGCTCCGCCACAACACTCCGGGCGGGCAGCAGGCAGCCAGAGGTTATCCCGATGAATTCTCTCCGGTTCATAGCCTGGCACTCCCTTACAGATATATACTATCACACAAAGGGCGTGCAAAAAGGTCACTGTTGATATTGCAATAAAAAAACAATTGGCATCAAATGCACAAGGATTCTATCGTTTGCAAAATCACAGCGTACTTTTCGCTGCCGACTCACTGAATTTATCTGCATACCGCATGTATTAAAATATTAAGCGACTCTCCAATTAACTATCAGCCGATTTCATCTGCACGACCACTTCGTGGCTGTCTCCAGCTTCGTCTATCGGCAACATGCAACCTTCCACCGGCTGGCCATCGAGCGTGATCGAGTCGACACCTGTCTCCCTGCCATCCGGGTTGTGAATCGTAACACGATATCGTGCCCCTCTGAACGATCTTTGCAGTTCGACATGTTGCCAGTGCGAGGGCAGGCAGGGATCAATCAACAAACCATTGTAATCGGCCCTAACGCCGATCATATGCGAGGTAAGAGCTTTGAACAACCAGTCCGAAGTGCCGGTGATCCATGAATACAGGATTTGCCCGGCTCGCGGGTGTTCAGGGCCGTAATACATGTTGGTCACCTGGTAGGGAGGGCAGCCAGAATGTGTGCAAGGGTTTTTGGGATTGTCGGGCAGAACTTTCATCATTGATTCATAAGCCCGGTCGCCGCGGCCGATGTAAGTATCCGCCATGATCTTGAACGATGTCCCATGGCAGTATGGCGCCGCGTTTTCCCACATTCCTGCCTGGAAGAATGTAATTCTACCTATATTGGTGTTGGGCTTGGTATAACCGGGCGTAAGTCCCAGGGAGCCGTAATCGCACTCGAGAACCTCGTCGATTGTCTTGATAACTTTCTCTCTGCGCTCATCCCCGGCGATACCGGATAGGATTGCGAAGGCCTGGGGAGACAGATAGGCTTTTCCTTCTTCTTCGGTATGGCTACCCACAGGCTCACCCGAATCGTTGATCGCCTCCAGATACCAGTTCCCATCCCACCCGTTTTCCTGGATGGCTTTCTCCAGTTTTACTTTTCGCTCAATCAACTCTTCGATAAGTTCTTTGTCTTTAAACACGTTGCTCACGATTTCCAGGGCACAGTTAATGCAAAAGACCATGGCGATGCTTGTCCATACGCTCTCGCCCTTTCCGCCGGTGCCGATCATGTTTAACGAGTCGTTCCAGTCGCCGTAATGCATGCGCACGAGTCCATGCTCGCCAAGGTCATCCGTGGCATGCCTGATTGCAGTAAGAGTGTGTCCCCAGACACTGGCCTCTCCTTGATCGAAATAAGGCACGACCGTATCAAGGAAAGCATAGTCACCGGTTTCCTTGAGATAACTGTCAAGGGCAGGTGCTATCCAGACAGGACCATCGGAATAGTGATGATAATCAGGCGGGTCCCAGCCGCGCAGAGTCTGGCCGTCCGCAAACTGTGCCTTGAGCGAAGTGATGATTTTTTCTCTGGCGCCTTCAGGGTCATAACTGCTTACCGCCCAGGCGGCCTGCATTACATCCCTGAAGCCTTTTCCCGTATCCGTCCCGACCTCTGTATGAAGCTGAATCGCCCTCTTGATCCAGCCGTTGAACAGGTAATTCAGTCGTTCGTCCGGGGTTTTTACCAAAACCGCACTGTATTTCCGGGCAAGGTTCGCCTGCATAGCTTCGAAAAGCCTGTCCGGCGCACCATCGGCAAGCGCTTTTGAAACGATATCCGCCGTGGTTTCCGAGCAGTCGCTGCTGCCAATAGCCACGTTAAAGGATACTGTTTCCCCCGGCGCGATAGTGAATGTGTTTTCAAGTGCTCCGATCATTTTTTCGCAGCAAACCTTACTGTTGCTCATCTTACCCAATACAATTGCCTGCGGCACAGCAACTGTACCCATGTTACCCAGAAAAGCTCTTCTGCTGGTGTCAAAACCAGTGGGCTTTGTGTCACTGGCCACAAATGCGCCGAACCTGTCGTGAGGACACTCGGGAGCCCTGTTTATGCATGTGACGGCGAATTTGCTCTCGTCATAGCTTCCCCAAAGGGCACTATGATAGTCGCAGTATTCCTCATATCCTGTGAGCAGGAGGTCTATGAAACTGTAAAATTTAATCTTTCTTGGCTTGTCACTTTCGTTGGTCAGGCTGATTGACCATATCTCAGTTGCCAGCACTTCCGGCACAAACACACGCATCCGGGTCCTGATGCCGTTGACACTTGAATCCAAAGTGCTGTATCCCAGCCCATGCCTGGCCTCGAAGCTGTCAGGCTCCCGGCGGCAGACCGGATAGAACACCGGGCTCCAGAACTCACCGGTCTCATCGTCTCTAAGGTAAAAATGACGGTCCTCGTTGCGCACTATGTTGCATCGGCACTCAGGATGCATGTACTGCATGGGACGCTCGGTGAAAGCTCCCAGCCCGGTCATCTGCTGGTTGGCCGCACTGATGAAGTTCTCGTTCCAGTAGTAGTTGATCAGTGGCAGGGGAGTGTCGTACTCAGTAATTACGAATTCGGTGCCGTCTTTGTCGAAATATCCGAAACTGGCTTTAAGCATTTTCCAAACCCTCCAGGAATTTTTAGGTATTCAGTATTCTATCACGTTTACATAAATGAATCCAGCCGAATGATCGCAAATGGATCTTTCCACTTCCAGTACATCGTGGCCGGGCTTAGAGAAATTTGTGGAAGTACTGATACACAGAACTGAGGGTTTGCGAATGGTCACCTTCCAGGTAGTAACCCCGTCCGCCGAAAACCTTGGGGATGCGAGTCGCCACGCTTTTCTGATCCCTCAGATAATAGTAGTACTGGGACTCGTCGCGGGCATTATCGTCAAAAACAAAGGGGCGGCAGTCAAAATCGGCCGCAACTATCCCATGGGGCGCCTTGCCCACGTTGGCCGCCATCGAAACAGCTTTGAGCAGAACCTCCGGGCCGGTTACCGCCGAGCCCACGTTTAGTATCACGCCGCCCCGGGTGAGTCTGGTGATCATTTCAGTGAATATCAGGAAATCGCGTCCGCTGGCTCCTCCCTTTGCCTCGCCATTGAAGTTGGCATGCTGGTCGGTGATGTCGGTACCCACGCCGACGTGAACGGTAAATGGCACGTTCTCCCGATAAGCATTGGCCACCACGCTGAAATCAACGTGGCTGAAACCGTCGTAGGGCCTGAGCACTTCGCCGGCTGGAGGGTCGATTGAGGAAAGCACCTGATCCAGTACTGTCTTCCTGAATTGCTGATCGCAATAGAGCATTCCAAGGCTTTCGCCATAACCAAGCTTCCGCCGGTTTCCTTCGATCAAAGTCTGGTTGATATAGGCACAGGTTTCGTATGCCATACCGAATTCACCAAGAGCCAATACTCCCCGCACATCTTCGCTGGACTCACCCATGGCCGCGAACTCGAAATCGTGTATCGTGCCTGCTCCGTTGGTTGCGATCAGCGAAACTACTCCACGGCGCATCCAGTCGATGTAGATCGGGGAAAGGCCGTTCTTGATCGGGTGCGCGCCTGTCAGCACGATTACTGGCAGCCCCTCATTGTATGCCTCGGCTATGGCCCGTCCGACCTCCTCGGCCTCCCGGCTCGGTGAGATAACATCAGAGGCGGCCAGCCGATCGCAGTCAATAAAATCCTCGACTTTGCACTTGTTTTTCCGGCTGGTTACCGAATAAGTATTGATCCCACTGTTGTCGAAAACCGTGTACTTGCCATTGTACTTCACTGTTTCCTCCGGAGACTGGTACTACTTTTATTTCAACCGGGAAGCCACCCGGCAGTTAAAGAATTTCTCTCATTTCGCGAAGAAAAGACGATAAAGTTCAGGGGCCGTATAATCGGGCACAATGTAGTTTGTACCGAGTCCAATATGGATTTCCCTGTCCCGGCGGGCATCCATAGGTATCCTGCTCAGGGTTACCGCCCCGATCTCGACTCCGGCGCTGATTTCCGCCCGGCCATCACCGACTATCAGGATATTCTCTCCTTTGATCCCCAGTTCCCCGGACAGGCCTTTGACTACATCACGCTTCGGAACCTTTCTGTCCCAGGTGGATCCGTAAAGTTTTTCAACTTCCCGTCCCGGGCCGATATCAAATCCAACCGCAAGCACTTCCTCATACATACCCTGCATCAACGGCCTGCCTTCGCTGTCCAGGTCAATCACCGCGCCGGTAACGAAGTGGTTTTTCACCCCGTTATGGTAGAGATGGTTCATGAACCTGTGTGATCCAGATACCAGCCATTCGTCCTGGTTCATGCGGGCCCGGGCAAGGTTTTTATCTCGGCAGACTTTATTGAGAACCTGCTCGTAGAGACGGAACAGCCTGGGTGTATGTTCGGCGATAAATGCTTTTATCTGCTTTCTTTCACCAAGTTGATCGAACACTTCTTCACCCTGCCAGATACGTCTGACGATCTCCGAATTTATCTCCCGGTCTCTTGTCGTGAGTCTACAGTGAGGAATAGGAATCGTACCCATCTCGATACCTCGCCTGATAGCCCATTCCATTTGCGTCAGGGCGGACAGCCCGGCGCTCTCCACACAAAAGGAGTCGGTCTCCGGCAGGGGCTCGCTGTCCGTTTTTTCGCTTACCTCTTGCACCATCTCAGGCAAATCATAGCCCGGTTTCAGCCCTCCGCTCATCGCGTGCCACAACGACCGGCTCATGACCGGCCGCCAATGCCGGATCAGGCTGTAGGTTCCGTCTATATCGTGGATCGCGTGAGTGATTTGGCGGGTGCCCACCCTGTTAACCAGTTCAATTCCGCTGAGGTTGTCCGGAAAATTACGATCGTCTATAAAAATCACTTTCAAAACCCCCAATCGGATCTGTTGCGCAGATCTAATATTCGGTTTTCAGCATCAGATCAAGCAACCTGATTCATGGCAACAAGTCGACAACTCGATCATTTAATTGATCACCGGCTTAGAATTTCTCAGGTGATGAAAATTGGTTATGATGCTGCATAATTTTCATTTCGAGCGATGCGGCTTGTCGGCTTCTGCTGGAGCAAGTGGTTGGCATTCCTGATCCTTCACTGACAATGTCTTGCTAGTGATCAGACCAATGCCGCGGCCTTTGTTGCCACTGGCGCAGTAGAAAAGAAAAAACGTGTCGGTATTCGGATTGTATACAAGCGAAGTCTTGTGTGCGTATTCAGTGTCCAAACCGCTGGGATTGCCGCCAGCTTTGTAGAGCGGTTCCGGATGCGCTGTCCAATGCACCAGATCTCGCGAGAAAGCTGCCATAATGTGCGCCCCTCCGTGCCCGACACCAAAATAGAACATCACCCAGTGGTCCGTATCGCGAAAAACTTTCGGGTCGGAGGCGAACTGTTCGTCATAACCGCCCTGGCGATTCCGAATGACTGGATTGGCGGGATACCGCATCCAGTTAAACAGGTCGGTGGAAAAGGCCAGGCCGCTCTGCTCGAATTGGCCATTGGCCGCATTGTAGTAGTTGAAAAAATGACCCCGATGCTCGAGCAACCACGGCTGATAGATGCAATCCTTCTCCCAGGCTTCGCAGTCCGGATCCTGGACGGTGAGAATCGGAACGTCTTTTGCCTGGCTCCATGTCAATCCGTCATCGCTGCTGGCCAAACCCTGGCTGCCGGGACGTAATTCGTAGCCTCCCTGACGCGGGTAGCTGCCATAAAGCGTCCAGTATTTCCCTCGGTGCTTCTTGAGCAGCCGCGGGGCTTTGATATCGTAAGACTCATAAAGAAAAGCGCCGACAACGCAACCCCCGAAATCGTATTCGCCTTCCCTTCCGAACCCCATGGCAAGGCGCATGCTCCCCCAATGGAGCAGGTCGTTGCTTTCAGCAACGAAACTGTTATAGCCTTTGCCGTCAAAAGCGATGAAGGTCATATACCACTTGTCAGTTTCCCCGGGGAGTTGATAGACGCAGGGAACATCCGTATTCCTGAACTCCCCGTATCCAGGAATGTCTGGCGCGCTCGGAATAACATGTTTCGACCAGTAGAACCATCCTCGATATGGGGCGGACCAACGATCCAACGTCTTCCGATCTATGATGCAAGCGTTGTCAACTACGACGTTCTCTTCCGTTGAGACGTCCATGCCGAGCGTGACGGATTGAATCGCAAAGAATGCGCAAATGTGTACAAGGATGCTGATTCTCATAAACAATTTCATTGGGAAAATATTTATTATGGAGTCCATGGAAAGGCGCAGTTTATCATCAAGCGACGCTTGAACCGATATTCGCCATATCAAAAATGAAAACAGTCAAAAATGGCCTTCATTTTCTAATCCGAGTCAAAATTTACTTCTTCTTGGGCTTGAAGCGATATATTCCGATTGTTTCTACAGTAAATTATCTCTTCTCACCGTCAGTGTAAAGCCTGTTATCCCGGATGGCACGCGACAAATCGCTGATAATGCCAACCTGCTTCTCCGTTTCCCGAAGTAGCATAACTCCAGCGTCCGAGGTCATCTGATCACCAGTAAAATCGGACCTGACTTCTTTAATCGAAAGACTAGAAAAATGAAGACAATTCTGAGAACTTATATCCACGGCAGCGATCTCCTAAAGGATGTCTTGTGTTTGTGCAAACACAAGATATCACAAACCTTTAAAGAGCTCACTGTATCGTTTCAGAACAAGTTGGACACTTTTTACACAATGATTAAGAGATGGTTTTTTTGGTGGTTACAAGTTCCTGAAAAAACCGTCTATTTGATTATCATTCTCTGTTTGTGACTGCTTTTTCGACGGTTTGCGACCATTTTTTCGATGAATATTTTTAATATCTTGTATGTTTTGAATATTATGTTTGTTTTAAATATTGCTTTGACAGGTGGTTATACGGACCTGGTTGATTTATATGAAGTTAAATAAATATGAAAATACGCCTTACGTGCAAGAGGTCACTGGTTCGACTCCAGTATCGCCCACCATCGTTAACTCCAAGAGCAGAGAGGATTTACGAGATTTCGCGGGTCCTCTCTTTTTTTCAAGTTTGTCGCATATTATCAATCTGTGACCATTTTTTCGACGATTTGTGACTACTTACCCCCTGGAAACCACCTTCCGGCTGAAGCATTCTCAAACTCACTCCAATCCAGTAGGCCATTTTGTATGTGATGGTACTCTGCGAAAAAATGTGAATTTATCTCTTGAATAACCAAGTCTTAAAGATTGAGTAGCGTGACGATCAACGCATGATGAGGATATTTACCCAGACTGGAGGGATAGTCAATGCTAAAAGATTAATTTCTATAGAGCCAATAAAAACCAATAACTCATTATCTGGAGATAAAATGAAAGCGTTCAAAAACTTGATAAGCATCATTCTAATTAGCTTCTTTTTTCTGGTTGGAAGCGGGGTCATCAGTGGGTATTCTGCCCAGGCAGACACCGGGAAAGGGCGAACTAATCACACGGGAGGCAAGTTATGAAACAGGCAAACATCCTATCGTTCATCTTGTTGATGACCATGATAATGGCAACCGGACTGACCGGCGCGCCAACACGCGGCAAAGCTCTGGAAGCTCGAGTGGACAGCTTGGTGCTGATCAGTAAAGAGGTGCCGACCGACGGTCCCGGTTGCGCCGTGGCCGTCATCTTGGACGGCAAAGTAATATTTAAAAAAGGCTATGGGCTGGCCGACCTGGAGAAAAAAACACCTATCACCCCGGCCACCGCTTTTAACATCGGCTCCATGACCAAACAGTTCACCGCAGCCTGCATCCTGATCCTGACCCAGGACGGCAAACTTTCGCTGGACGACGAAATTGACCAGTACCTCCCGGAGTTGCCCGACTACGGCCAGCCAGTGACCATCCGCCATTTGATCCACCATACCAGCGGCATCTGGTCGAACGATGTGCTACTGGGGCTTTCCGGCCGGAAGTTCACCGATCCACTGAGCACAAAAGACGACCTGAAAATGATCTTCCGCTGCCATACGCTCAATTTCACCCCGGGCGCGGAACACCTCTACTGCAATTCCGGTTACGTCCTGCTGGGCGAGATAGTTGCGCGGGTAAGCGGAAAATCCCTGGGCGCTTTCGCCCGGGATCGGATTTTCAAGCCTCTGGGGATGAGCGGAACCGTTTTCAACGACAGCCCGGAAAAGGCCATCAGGAACGAAGCCCTCAGCTACACCAGGCCTGGCGACAACACCTGGACACCGACCGGTGAACGCAGCAACTCCTCTGTTGGAGCGAATAACCTCTATACCACCGTGGAAGACCTGGCCCGCTGGGAGCGAAACTTCCACGACCAGAAGGTCGGCGGGCCGCACTTCACCGAGTTGATGCAGACCCGTGGAATGTTGAACAACGGGGATACCCTCAGCTATGCTTTCGGCCTGGTGGTGGGAGAAAACGGCGGGCAGCTCACTGTCAGCCACGGTGGGGCTACACCTGGCTTCCGCTGCGACATGATGCGTCTGCCGGAACTCGGTTTAAGCGTAGTCTGCCTGTGCAACAGCGACCAAGGAGCGCCGGGGAGCACCGTCCGGAAAATCACGGACTTCGTCCTGGGAGATTCCTTTGCCACCGCAAACAACGCCGAACCGGCGGCAAATGACAGCACAGCCAAGGTAACCCTGGAACCGCGCTCATTGAGCTCATATACCGGAAAATACCAGATGGATAACGGCTTCGCGATAACCATAACGCAGGAAGACAGTGTCCTTAAAGGGCAGGGGACCGGTCAAAGCCAATTCGGCCTGGTTCCGGAAACGGACAGCCTGTTCCATATCGCCGAGGCGCCAGGGATCAAAATGTCGTTCCATGGGACAGACCGCGGCCCGGCCACTCATATCACCCTTTACCAAAACGGCGAGCACCGCCTCAAACGCATCGAGGATCAGGACAAGCTGACCACCGCGCAGTTGGCCGCATTCGCCGGCGAATACTACAGCGATGAGCTGGATGCCACCTACCGGGTGGAGCTGGTCACAGACACTCTGTTCATCCATACTCCTATAGTCGATCCGTTATTCCGTAAAGTATCAGGCATCACCGGTAATGACCCGCTGGTCCACTCTGGGGCGGCGGATACGTTCTCTCTTTCGTCTATACCGGTTGTTTTCAAACGAAACGCCCAGGGACAGGTGGCCGGCTTTACTATAGATGCCGGCAGGGTGCGGAACCTGCTGTTCGTCAGAAAATAACCGCCAAGTGCTTTGGGGGAAGGGAAATACATTATTTGAGATATTTCCCTTCCCTCTTTTAAATAGAAGTTCGCGGAGGTTCAGTACTTATGCGATTGAGTATTTCTAATCTCAGCAAACAATATAGAGGGAATCTGCGCGCGCTTCGGAGCCTTAGCCTCGAAGTGGGGTCCGGGATATTAGGATTACTGGGGCCAAACGGAGCAGGCAAGTCCACGCTAATGCGCATCCTGGCGACTGTTACCAAGGCAACGGAGGGGACGGTGACATGGAATGGCACCGATATCAGTAAGTCTCCTGATACGGTGCGTTCAGTGCTGGGCTATCTGCCTCAGGATTTCGGTGTATATCCGAATCTGAACGCGGTCGAGTTTCTCCAGTATATGGCCGCGGCTAAAGGATTGAATGGCAGGCAGGTCCGAAGGCGCATAGAAGATCTGCTGCAGGTGGTCAATCTGAACGATTCTCGTAAACGTCCCCTGGGCCAGTTCTCCGGGGGCATGAAACAGCGCATCGGCATTGCCCAGGCTTTGTTGAACGATCCGCAACTGCTTATTGTCGATGAGCCCACCGCAGGCCTCGATCCTGAAGAGCGTATTCGCTTTCGCCATTTACTCTCTGAGTTGTCCGGAGAGCGCATAATAATTCTTTCCACTCACATTGTATCTGATGTAGAATCCACGGCCAACAAAATTGCCATCATCGATAAAGGCAGACTGCTGGCATATGAGTATTATGAGGCGTTGCTGCAAGCCGTCGAAAGTAAGGTGTGGAAGTGTACCGTCTCCAGCGCCCAACTACCTGAGGCAAGACAGCGCCTTATTATCAGCAACTCCGTGAGGCGCGGTGATCTTATTAATATCAGAGTAGTTGCCGACACGTCTCCGGCTCCCGATGCAATGCAAGTGCCTGCCACGCTCGAAGACGCTTACATCTACCATATCTCGAACGGCAGGCAGGAGTTCGGCGCATGAACTCCATTCGAACAATTTGCCATATTGCTCGTGCCGATTTTTTGGAACGGGTGCGGCGCTCCAGTTTTTTATTTACCCTCGGAGCGGCGGTATATTTGGGATATGCGGTAAATGCAAATATCTTTATGGTAAGATTGGATCAATATCGGGGGTTATTGAATTCTGCCTGGGTTGGATCCGTGACTACGTTATGGATCACAAGTTTTTTAACTCTCTTCGGTTTTTACCTGGTCATGAATACTCTCGAGCGAGACCGGCAAACCGGAGTGGGACAGATCATTGCCGCAACTCCTCTGAAGAATATCCAGTACATTCTGGGAAAAACATTGAGTAATGTCATCGTTTTTGCGGTTATGCTTGCCATCCTCGGGATAGCTGCTTGCATTATGCAACTGTTGGGAGGGGAGTCCCCTGTAATTGAATTTTCAATACTTTTGGCTCCTTTTGTTTTCTGTGCTCTTCCGGCGTTGATCCTGGTATCTGCTTTAGCCGTGTTTTTCGAGACCGTTCCATGGCTGAGAGGAAGTGTCGGTAGCGTAGTCTACCTGATTCTATTGCTTTACTTTCAGTCCAGTCACCCGGCGAACTCAGGTAAAATTTCAGATTTGATGGGTAATGAGCTGATCAAAAATAGTATGATAAACGACCTCAGTAAAATAAGTCCTGATTACGCTGGCGGATTTCTGATTACAATAGTATCTCCAAAAAACGCTTTGAAGACCTTTGATTGGCAAGGTGTAGACTGGAATAGTGGATTCATTCTGGGGCGCATGTTTTTGGTTGGTATAGCGTTTGGAATATGTTTCCTTTCCTTGATATTTTTTTGCCGTTTCGATCCGGCGCGGGAAAAGAAGATTCGTCTTGTCACCTCGAAACGAAGCTTAATTAAGAAGATGACCGAAAGATTAACTTTACCATCGGCTAAGCCTGAGGCTCAGGGGTTTTCTTTTCAGCAGAGATTGGCTCCCGCAGAAATGAAATTCAGCCTGGTAAGGATGATTTTAGAAGAAATGAGATTAATGCTTAAAGGCTTGCCCTGGTGGTGGTACGCGATTGCTTTCGGATTACTCATGGCCGGTTTTTTCAGTCCTCTTCCTGTAGCCCGGAAGATAATACTCCCAATCGTGTGGATCTGGCCGTTACCCCTGTGGTCGTCCATGGGGAATCGCGAGGCGAGATTTCATACCGATCAGCTCCTGTTCTCCTCTCCCGGTGCGCTTAATCGACAGCTTCCTGCAATCTGGTCAGCAGGTGCATTAGTAGCACTCTTGACGGGTGCCGGGATATGTCTCAGTTTTATGATGAATGGCAACTGGGCTGCTACAGCAGCCTGGACTGCAGGAGCGCTGTTCATCCCGTCACTGGCCTTGGCCTTTGGAGTATTGAGCCGTGGAAGCAGACTTTTCGAGGTGGTTTATATAGTCCTATGGTATTTGGGACCGCTGCATGCAGAACAGGTTCCCATCCTGGATTTTATGGGTATCACAGACATATCCATCACAGCAGGAATGCCTTTGATATATTTTTTCCTCACCATTTTGTTGCTTGTGGCTGCAGTTATCGGCAGGCAACGACAACTTCAGGTTTAAGGATAGGATAATTTATTGTTGGGGGCATGTATTCATTTGTGTCAACTGCAACGGTTGTTTATCATTCTCATTCTGTAAATACAGAGCACAGCGAACCTTTTTGATCAGAACGATCTCTTTGATAGATGTATTGTTGTTAGCTATATCTCTTCAGAACGAGCTGGACAAATAGATAGTTGATAACCTACTATCGTTGACTTGCCCTCGAATTTGTGGACGCCTTCAGGAAATTCTGCCTGACCCAGAAAGTACCGGATTGTCGGATTCTGGATATGGAGTTGGGAGTTAGGCAAATGGCAAAGGATTCGCTTTCGACAGGAGCAAAATGTTCAGTGAAAAGTTCGCACCCAGAAATTAAAAAAATAATTGGTCCGAATTAAAAACATTTTGAAACTCTCCAAACAGAACGGGCGTCATAATGTTGGACGCCTCACTCCGCGGACGACTCTGGCGGCTGCAGCGATTACTGTCATAACCCGAAACAGGAAAGCAAAATGAATAAAAATGGACCTTAAGTAGTACTCCGACCTTTCGTGGCCGGTCAAAATACCGCTCTCGTGTATATCTAATTTACTGGATCATCTGAATTTTTCCACCGATAATTTGAATGGAACACTGAAATGAATCGCAGAAGTCTCCTTTTGTGCATCATAGTTTCTTTGGCTATGTTTGTTGTACCGGCCCTGACATTCCCAGGTGAATCGGAATCTGTAACAAGCTTGAAAAAAACGGATGGTCTGTACTATCCTCCCGTTATCCAGAAAGGGCCATCTGGTCATAAAGTCATACATGACCGCATGACCTTTATCGAGCAGTACAAATATGACAACTGGTCCCCCGAACAGGCTGCAAAAGGCTGGGACAAGGACGAGGAATTGTGGAAGAAGTTCTCCTGGGAGTGGGGCAAAGGCACTGTGCCGATCCAGCGCCGGCCGATGCAGGTATTGGATGGTCTGTTTGTCTTGGGCCCCGAGGATTACCAGCAGAACACATACCTTTTCGACACCGGGGATGGTTTGCTTCTCGTGGATTGCGGATATGAAAAATTCAGGCCGTGTATCGAGATCCAGATAAGACAGTTGGGTTATAACCTGGGACAGATAAAATGGGTTCTGTTGACACATGGGCACTCAGACCACGCCGAAAGTATTATGGCTTATATCGGCAGTGGGGCGGATGCCTACCTTCAGGCGGATGAGCCCGGTATCAAGGAGTTCCTGGCTGCCGTACCGCCGGAGATTGCTAGGAAGCTTGTTCTTATGCACGACGGTGACCGGCTGTCCTTCGGGCCGTTGCCTGTAGAGGCGATCCACACTCCTGGGCATACGGCCGGTTCCACCTGTTTCAGCCTGAACTGGCAGGGGACCGCTGTTCTGATCACCGGCGATGTCGTGCTGCATTTTGGCCGTCACGGCTCCATGGATGAAGGCAGCGACTGGAATCATTATCTGGCAAGTCTCTGGAAGCTATACAATCATCCCCGGTCTGGTGAATGGCAGGTTATACTTCCCGGCCACAGCACCATCGACCTGGAGAACGGGCGGGAGAGCATTTACAGAGTCCTGCAAGTGACAAGCGAAATAATCCGTCGCCGCCGGGCCGGCGAGAGCCTGGATTGGCTTAATTCGTACCAGTTGTTCTATGAGCTTCGTCTCAAGGGCGAGCTGGAGATCGAACCCCTTAAGAACTGATGGAGGTGATGTCTTTATTGCACAGCAATATAGCCAAACGTGACAGTTTTTGCTTTTATCATCCCATAATTCTGAGAAGGCCGCCAACTGCGTTCTGGCGGCCTTTCGCTTTATGACTCACGAATAACTCTTAAATAATCTCCGACCTGGTATTATAGCATTTTTACTGTTTTCTATATCCCTTCAGAACAAGTTGGACAACTTTAGCACATTAGCTACTAAGAGAGTTCTGATCTGGGAGTCTTAGCATAAACAATATCGCATACTTGTTTCACATGACCTGCTGGAATCTTATACTTGATTATCATTCTCAGTATGTGACTACTTTTTCGATGGTTTGTGACCATTTTTTCGATGGATATCTTTAATATTATACATATTTTGAATATCTTGAATATTTTAAATATCGGTTTGGCAGGTGGTTGTACGTACATGGTTGTAAATTAAAGAGATGCATAAATCTCGAGAATACGCCTTACAAGCAGGAGGTCACAGGGTTCATTTTATTTGGATTTTCGATGGGGTAGGGAGGATATTAATGTTTTGATACGAATGACACAGATGCCACGCTTGAATGGGTGTGTCTATTTGTGGCAGCATTGGTGATTATTGGTGCATAATTGTGTTGAATGGTGTCATTGACCATAATGGTGCAGATGCAGCATCCATGTACCTTTAGCCTTGAATTTAAAGGAATTACGAAACCAGAAAAATGTGGTGAAATCTGCTTGACATGCAAGAGGTCACTCACTTCGACTCCAGTATCGCCCACCATGTTTTTCAAGGGGTTTGGAAGAGATTCCAGGCCCTTTTTATTTGGCAAGAGCAAATCTCCACACTTTAATTTACATTACTTTCCTTATCAAAGCGAGCTATCCAGTTGACTACTCCGGCTCCGTGATTTAGTATATTGGAGCGTGAAAGATTAGTGCTCTGGCAACTTTGAAATGCAGGGTAATTTGCACAGTTGAAATGAGCGAGAATGTGCAAGCCTGCTAACATCAGGCTGGAGGCTAGAGGCTGGAGGTCCACCCTGTCCAAGCCCCATGTTCTCTTAAGAGCCGGCGGTGGGGTGAAGAGACCTACAGCCTACAGCCCATAGCCTATAGCCTATTCAAGCATGACTCAAACCTTTTCAGTCAGTTAATCTGTGCCAGTTGCTATTCATTTATCAGTTGTCAAAGCACTGGTCCTGAGAGCTGATACATGCATTTGAGATCTCGACACTAGAATCAAGAAAAGCAAGGAGCGGACAAATGAACAGTCTTGGCCGGTATCTTGGCGTCCTGAAAGGCAGACCGGTGGATTTCCTGCCCAGGCTGCCGATCCTGATGCAGTTCGCGGCTGAGCATATCGGCTCGAACTACGGGGCATTCGCCTCGGACTACCGCGTGCTGGTCGAGGCCAACAGGGCCTGCGCCGTGGATTTCGGCATGGACCAGGTGAGTGTCATTTCCGATCCCTACCGCGAGACACAAGGGTTCGGCGCAGAGATTGTCTATGTCACCGATGGCGTGCCGCGCTGCCCTCATCCCCCCCTGGAGGACAGCAAGGATTTCTCTTCGCTCCCGCGGCCCAATCCCCTGAAGGCCGAGCGCATGCTGGACCGGGTCCAGGCCGTGCGCTCGTTCAAGGAGCTGTTTGACGGTCAATATTCCATCATGGGCTGGGTCGAGGGGCCGGCGGCAGAGGCAGCCGACCTGCGCGGAGCGACCAATTTCCTGATAGACCTGCTGGATGACGAGGTCTTTGCCACGGAACTGATGGACATGCTGATCGGGGTGGGAGCTGATTTCGCCAGGGTCCAGATCGAGGCCGGCGCGGACACTATCGGTATCGGAGATGCCATCGCCAGCCAGGTCTCCCCTGATCTGTACGAGCGGCTTATCCTGCCGCGGGAGAAACGGCTGGTCAAAGCGATCCATGAAATGGGGGCCCTGGTGCGGCTCCACATCTGCGGCGACACCACTCATCTGCTCCCCGGAATCTGCGAGCTCGGGGTGGATATCATGGATGTAGACCACATGGTGGATATGCCCACTGTGCGTAAAGCTCTGGGCAGTAGTGTGGCCCTGGCCGGCAATATCAATCCGGTGAGCGGGATTCTCAGCGGCACCCCGGATTCGATCCGCGAAACTATTCGCAACACTTACAAGGAAGTCGGTAATCCTTTCATGGTAGCCGCAGGGTGCGAGATTCCCTCCGGGACCCCGGAGGAAAACCTGAGAGCGCTCTGCGAGCCGATACCCTGTTGCGCATGATGTGGAATCCCAGCCAAAATCAGATTATCAATAATCAAGGAGCCTTAGGATGCCAAATACGATGAAAAGGCGGGAATTTGTGGCCTTGGCGGGTGCGGGTTTGGCAGCGGCCGCCCTGGGTGGGTCCGTTATCGGAAAAACGAACGGCCGGCTTATGGGGGGAGCGGCCAAAGTGAATATCACCCCGCCGGTCGGAGGCTGGCTTTCAGGCTGGGAAATCAGAGACAAACCCAGTGAAGGCATTGCTGACAATTTGTACGCCAAAGCGCTCTGTTTATCGGACGGCACGACCGGGGTGGCTATTATCTCTGCGGATCTGATCGGCGTTACCGCCCGGATAGTCTCGGATGTCCGGAAGATAGTCGAGCGCAAAACAGGGATCCCGGGCGGGAATATCTTCGTGGCTGCCACGCACACGCATTTCGGCCCGGTAATCAAGCAGTACAAGTTCGATGCCCAGGTTGACCGGACTTACCTGGAAGTCCTGACAGAAAAACTGGCCTCGACTGTGATAATGGCCCATAACAATCTGACCGAGGTCAGGGTGGGAGCGGCAAAAGGCCAGGCGCCCGAGCTCCTGTACAACCGCCGCACCAAAAGGAAAGACGGCAAGGTGGTGATGACTTTTGCCCTGCCGCCTGAGGAGCCGGAGCTGTTTTTCGGGCCCACGGACCCGGAGGTGGCAGTTCTCCGGGTAGAGGACAAAAGCGGAAAACTATTGGCCTCGATGATCAATTTCGCCTGCCACCCGGTCAGCGGTGGGGGCCACGGAGAGGGCTGGGAAAGCTGGTTCTACCATATTTCAGCGGACTACCCGGCGTACGCAACGGAGGTCATCGAGAAGATCGAGGGCGGCACCTGCCTGTTCACTCTCGGTACTGCGGGCGACATGGTCCCGATCAAGCGGGGGATCAGCCCGCGCTTCGAGATCGGCCGCGCCCTCGGAGGCGAGGCCCTGAGACGGCTGCAGCTAATGGACATGGTTGAGGAAGCCTCTCTGAAAGCCCTGCAGAAAAAAATCACCCTGCCGCTTAAAACGGAGGTCCCGGAAGACGCAAATGAGGAGCTAAAAGCCGGTGAAAGTGAGATGACCACCGAGCTCCAGGGGATCAGGATCGGCGATACTGTGCTCTTAGGATTGCCCGGGGAAGTGCTGGTCGAGCTGGGGCTTGAGATAAAGAAAAAAGCCGGGATCGAAAAACTTTTCCTGCTCAGCCTGAGCAATGATTCGATCGGCTATGTCTGCCATGCCGAAGCCTATGACGAGGGGGGATATGAATCCGGGAGAGGGACCAATCTGGCCCGGGGGGCCGGGGAAATAATGGTCCGGGAAGCCTTGAAGATTGTCAAAAGCCTGAAAGAAGGGACTTAGGCAAACATCCTGCCCGGGCATCATATTTTCAGAACAGGGGCGCTCGCGCGGAACCGCCCCTGTTCTGTTTTTGGTATGTTTCTCTCGTGCTGGAGAAATGAACTGATACTGTTTTGACTCCGGAAATAGAGCCACCTGAAAATCGAGAGCAGATTAATAAATCCCTCTCTGATCCCACTTTTTCAAAGGGGGGGGATTTCATCAAAATAATCCCCTTTGAATCCTCCATGTCTGCCGTAAAAAGCGTCTCACCGGCTCCTGAAAGTTTTGCCGCGATCCGCAGGCGCTTTTTTCTCTTATGAAGGAAAAGGGGTGGTTTTGCCATTATTTTTAATCATGCGCTCGAGGATGAGTATGTCCAGCATCATGTACCTGGGCTGATGGAAATTCCCCTTGCGCTTGGGGTGGTATTCTTTCCTGGGGACAATTTTGCCGAAGCGGTCCGCAGCCTGGTCCCAGACCCCGATCTTATTATTCGCCACGGTCCTCAAGGTGAAAGCGCGGGTCCTTTCATACCACTCCCTGGCCCAGGTCTCGCCCGTGTACTCGAGCACCACCATGCAGCCCAGCGTAGCCTCGCACTGGTGCCACATGGTCTTGACACTGTAATCGGTTCCCTGCTGCCTGCCTGGTGTGCTGAATACATAGAAATCCCCGGTGCCGAACCCATCGAACACATAATCCCAGCTCAGCTCCATGTACCGTCTCAGGCGGTCCTTGGTCGCATTGAACAGGGCCCGGTCTTTCTTTCGCAGGGCCTCATACATCACCATCCACAAGACCTCGACAGAATGCCCGGTGAACATTTGGTCCTCGAACCCGGGTATGCGCGAGTAGTCGTGGCTCAAGTATTCGTTCGTGATTCCGTATTCCGGGTTGTAGAACCTGTTCATGATCAGGTCCACCTGCTCGACTGCCAGTTTCTCAAGCTCAGGGTCTGGTTGAAGACTCAAAAGCTGGGTCAGCAGCCCGAGTAAGACCATGGAGACTCCCTGGGCCCTGATACCTTTGGAGAGCATTCCTTCCGGCAGGAAAATACCCTCGTAGTCCGGGTCATTATAAGTCTCGAGAGCCGCCCGGAGGGTTTCTCTGGCAAGCTCGAGGTCTTCATC
>Ga0307380_10003696_pt1 | contig 20998 bp, 12 predicted proteins | sample UN3MG_FD_202239 | JGI IMG/M metagenome (GOLD analysis project Ga0307380, IMG submission 202239) | Soil microbial communities from Risofladan, Vaasa, Finland - UN-3 | ecosystem: Environmental > Terrestrial > Soil > Coastal area > Acid sulfate soil | place: Finland: Risofladan, Vaasa | collected... | reverse complement strand
GATCCGTCTCCGCTGGACGTGCAGCACGTACTCCACGTCGAACGTCTTCGGCAGGGGCGCTTCCGCCGAGACGAAAAGCATCGCCGTGCCGTACCGCGCGTCATACCGGACCATCGGACGGTAGCTGGCCGGACTCTGGATGGAAGGTTCGATCAGCCGCTGGTATCGTGAAGCCACCGGAAACGGCACCCAGAGACGCACCTCCTTGGTCTCCTCGGGGATGTCACGGACGGTGACCCGGCAGGTCAGTTCCACCAGTCGGCTCTCGGGCAGGATGTGCTGACCCTCCCCGCGGAAGAGACCCTCCTTCGCAGGTCCACTCCGGCAGGAGGGCCCCGCAAGAACCACGCTCAGAACCAGAACCGAAAGAAGTGTCCTCTTCAAGGGATGGATTCCTTTCGCAAGGGTCGACGGCATCGGCAAACCCCGGACCACCATAGGGTTATAGGTGCCGCCCGAGGGCGGATTGTCCCACGAGTATAGGACTCGGGCGGGGATTTGCAAGGCAGATTCCGGGGGGTAGCGAATCAGGGGCTATTTTTCGGCCTTCTTCTCGGCGTCCGTCCAGGCCTTTCGGAGACCGCTGAGACGTCCGAGGAGGAGGTCCATCTGCTTGGCGGCGTCGCCTTCGAGGACGCCCCGGAGCGCGTCCAGACGCTTGAGCATCGGAAGCCCCCAGCCGAGGTCTTCCCGGAAGGTCGCCGCGCCGCCACACACCGTGAGCAGGTAGCAGGGCCCGCGGGGCCCCGGCCACTCTCCCCTCACCAACGGGTCGATCTGTTCGGCCCGCCCGAGAAACCCGGACGCAGCGAGGTGATCGATGATCCCGAACGCCTGCTTCTCGTCGATGGCCACGCAGAGACGAAACGGGTCACGATCCAGCCGGGATAGCTGGCGCGAGAGTTTCAGCTCGTAGAAGGGCTTCCCCTGCTCACCGAAGTACTGAAGCAGGAGAATGAAATCCTTGACACCCCGCTTGAGCGTCGCCGCGTGCTGGTTTGCTGTCTCTCGCTCTGCGGGGTCGGGCAGGAGTCGGCCCTTCTTCGGGTCGATCGGCTGGTCGTAGCACTGCTTCAGGAGCCAGCCGCCGTTTCCCCACCGGCGGGGCTTCGGGCCGAAGAACTGCATCATCCCCCATGGCGTGTTGATGCGGTCGAATTGTTGCACATCCGGGATGGGTTTGTCGTCGAAGCTGAGTTCTCCGTGCCGACCTTCGCTGCGGCTGCCCGCCGCGCCGATGGTATATTCGTACCGCCACCTGCCGACGTTGTAGCTGCCGGACTTGTGGAGGTCGATCCTGGCCCCCTCGGCCGGGCGGGCCTTCGACTCCGCCAGCGCCGCCCGGCAGTGCTCGCACTGGCCGAGCTTGCCACTGCACGCCTTGCACAGCTTGAAGGCGCCGCTCGAGGTCTCGCCGCCGCACACCACGCACGTCCCCACGTCGGCCGTGTACATCCGGTCGCGGCACTTCCCGCACAGCGCCCCGGCGGCCGGGGGCGAAGCGACCCACATCACGATCAGAGCCAGAATGAGTCTTTTCATGTTCGGGCTCCCTGACGGCAGGTGTCCCGTGTGCGGCCCGTCCCCTCGTCTTAGACGACGTTCGGCCCGGAGGATTCCCTCAAAAATCGTGGAGAGGTGTTCGCGTCCGGACTCAGTAGAACCGGAACCGTGATTCGGTGAGTCCCTGCGGGCCGAAGAGGAGCATGAAGACATCGTCGTTCTCGCCTCCGTCGTGCTCGTAGGCGAACTCCATCACCCAGCGGTGCAGGCGCCGCTTGAGCACGACACGGTAGTCACTGGTGTCGCGTCCGCCGACGTCGATCTCGCCGAAGAACCCCAGGGTCCAGCGCTCGTTCAGCTTGTAGTCCAGACTCCCGATGAACATGTTGCTCGACGAGACGTCGATGTATCGCTGACCGAGGTAGACGGTCATCTTGGGGGAGCGGTCGAGGATGACGCCGACGTCGAAGGTATCGAGCTTCACCCCGTGGTCGACGCGGAGGCCCGCCTCACTGACGAGCACCGCCCGGTCGGAGATCTGCCAGAGGTACCTGGCGTTGAGGGGCCCCAGGTCCCGGCCGGCGTTGTGCCGGTCGCCCTGTGGGAAGTAGTCCATCTCGAGGTCGAGGATCATCCAGTTGACGGTGTACCATCCCCCGATCCCGGCGGGCTCGATGCGTCGACCGAGCCGACGCGTCTGAAGACGCTGTCTGAGACCGAGACGGACCACCTTCGTGTCGTCAAGGGCGTCCGGCTCGTCGAACTGGTAGACGTCCCCCGGGGGCTTCGTCCTCACGAACGTGCCGAAGACGTCGACCGTCGGCGTGATGACGTGCCGGAGACGGTTGACGTCCAGAAGCCGGTTGTGGTAGTTGTAGATCCGCCACACCGTCGCACTCGACCGGAACCCCGTCGTCACCGTCACCCGGTCGTGTCCGCCCCGGGGCACCAGGTCGTACCAGCTGTAGGTGGTGTTGAGGAAGGGGGCCAGCTTGACGAAGCCCACCCGGAAGGGGAACTGCACCTCGTGCTCGGTGTAGGCCCGCCAGCTGCGGTAGTCGGCGCCCAGAAGTCCCACACCCTGGAGGTCGTCGTTCCACCGACGACGGAGGTTCCCGAGCCGACTGTCCTGGATGTAGGTGAGTGTCCCCCCGAAGAGCGGCTCACCCAGCCAAGTGAACCGGGCCTCGGGCATGTGCTCGTTCTGCGTCTGCCAGTTGTTCAGACGCCACTTGCCCAGGAGACCGAAGTAGCGGTTGTCGTTCAGGTACCTCAGGTAGAAGAGTGTCTCCTGCTCCTTGTCCTCCTTCAGCTCCACCTCGTTGTATTCACGGAGGAACTCGGAGTCGTTGATCCAGGACAGCTCGGTGTCGAGTCGCCAGTGCCCGTCGAGCGGCTGACGGTGCAGCCACTTGAACCGGCCGCGGTTGGTCTTTTCGGCCGGCGTGCCGTCGTGGTCCCTCCCCGTGTCGTGCAGGTAGTAGGCGAGCACCTCGCCGGTCATGTCGGGTCGGTCGTACTTGAACGACAGTCCCCCGGCCCCGCCGCGGTTGGAGAAGTAATCCGCAAGCAGGTCCAGCTCCGACCACTCGTTCTGCGGAATCCCCAGGTCGTAGAGGTCCCACACGGTCCTCACGACCATGCCCAGGTCACTGTCGTGACCGAGCTGGAGGTGCTTGAGAGCCGTCTTGTCGTTCTTGAGGTCCCGCTCGAAATAAGGCCAGTAGAAGACGGGGATGCCGCTGAAGACCAGTCGGGCGTGTCGGGCCTCGGCGTGCTCGGTGGGCTCCGTCCCCACCGCCCGACCCCACGTGTCCCTCATCGTCCTCGTGCCCGCCGTCATCTTCACCTCACTGGCGTAGACCCCCCAGTCGGGAATGCCGAACTCACTGGTGGTGATGATGGTCTTCTTGGAGAGGTACTCGTCGGCGGAGACCTGTCGGAACTCCTTGGCCCGGTAGAAGATCGGGAGGTTTTTCTCCTCACTGAACACCTTGACGACGGCGTCACCGCCCGGGCCGCCCACGATGAGTCCACGCTGGTTCTTGTAGTCGTAGTAGAGCTGCTCACAGCGCACACTCTTGAGGGCCTGGTAGATGACCACCTGACCCTCGGCGTAGATCTCGAGTTCGGCGTCCTTGAGCGGTCCCCCCTCCTGCAGTTTCTTCTCGTTGACCCAGATGACCATGTTCTCGGCGAGGACCTCGAGTCGGCCGATCCTGGACCCGGGGTCGAAGAAGACGATGTCGGGGTAGTGACTCACCACGGTGACACGGTAGTCCCCCTCGACAAAGGACCGGATGTGCGGTCCCTCCTGCTGCTGTCCGTAGATGAGTCCGATGCGGGTGGGTTCGACGATCTGGGTGACGGGTCCCGCTCTGGGGGGCACTTGACCGACGGGGGGGCGTGCTTTGGGGGGGATGGGGGCCTCGACGGCGGGCACAGCCCCGCGCGACCGCACCTCCTCGGCACGGTCGATGAACGGTCCCCCGAACGGCCTCGTGCTCAGTGCGATGAACCCGTCCGCGTCGTCCACTGTCAGATCGGAAGCCGTCCAGTGGAAAAACACCCGTGGACTCGTCGCCCGTGAGCCCTTTTCCACCGTCAGCACGTTCCCCTCACCGTACGCCGCCATCACCACGACGCCCAGCTTCTCGGAACGTGCCTCGTCGATCCACACCAGGACCCGGTCGGCCTCCATCCGACTGCCGCCGCGGCTCAGCTCCACGTGCCCCGTCAGGAGCAGCATCGTCTGGCCGTTCGCACGGTGTCGGACCGCCGCGTCCGCCCTTGCCGTCACGGGAACGACCGGCGGGGTGGCGGACTCCCCGACGACCCGTGCCCCCGACGCACACAGCGTCACCACGACCGAAACCAGGACCGTCCGTCTTGCCGAACCCCCTGCACTCACTTCAGACCCTTCACCGGCGGGATCTAGTCCCCGGTGTCGGCGCCGGTCACCGACATCCCCGAACGGCCGCCGGCGAAGAACCGCCGGATGCTCTCGATCACGTAGTCCTGCTCCTCCATCGTCAATCCCGGGTAGATCGGAAGCGCCAGCACCTCCCGTGAGGCACGCTCCGCCTCCGGGAAGTCCCCCGGCTTGCCCCCGAGCGACTTGAAGCAGGGCTGCAGGTGCAGCGGCACCGGGTAGAACACCCGTGTTGCCACACCCCGATGCTTCAGGTACGTCTGTAATTCGTCCCGTCGTGGCACCCGGATCACGTACTGGTGGAAGACGTGCTCACCCCCGCCTTCCACGTGAGGCGGCGTCACCTCGTCGACCGTCGAGAACTCCTCGGTGTAGTAGTCGGCCAGCCGACGACGGGTGTCGTTCCACTCCCGGAGGTGCTTCATCTTGACATTCAGGATGACCGCCTGGAGTGCGTCGAGTCTGCTGTTCTTTCCGACCGTGTGGTGGACGTAGGGCTCTTCGGGGATCGACCCGTGGACCCGGAGGCTGCGGAGTTCGTCGGCGAGGGCCTCGTTGTCGGTGAGACAGGCCCCGGCGTCCCCGGCGGCGCCGAGGTTCTTGGTAGGGTAGAAGGAGAGACACCCGATGACGCCCATCGCCCCGCAGACACGGTGGTGGTAGTGTGCGCCGATGGCCTGGGCGGCGTCCTCGACCACCGGCAGTCCCCGGGCGTCGGTGACGGCGAGGATCCGGTCCATGTCGGCCGGCTGGCCGTAAAGGTGCACGGGCAGGACCACGCGCGTCCGTGCGGTGATCGCCCCCGCGATCCGGTCGGGATCAATGTTGAACGTCCGGGGGTCGATGTCCACGAACACCGGCTTCGCACCCGCACGGTGGATGCTCCCCGCCGTGGCGAAGAAGCTGAACGCCGTCGTCACCACCTCGTCGCCGGGCTTCACCCCGACCGCCATGAGCGCCAGGAGCAGGGCGTCCGTCCCCGACGCACACCCCACCGCGAACATCGACCCGCACAGGGCGGCGAGGCTCTGCTCGAACCGGTGCACCGCCGGACCCAGGATCATCTGCTGTGACCGCAGCAGCTTCTCCACCGCCCGGAGGATCTCCCCCTCCATCTCACGATACGTCCGGGTGAGGTCCAGAAGCGGCACCTTCATCTCGGTCTCCTCTCTCGACCGCACCCGCCGGGATACGTTGTCCCCGACACGTGGGGTCGAGGCGGGCTTCGGTGGGAAGGGCCAGACTCCGCCATCGGTCGATGGCCATTCTAAGGTGACGACGGGAACATTCAACAAAAAAGCGGCATTTTTGGCGTGAGCACGACGGCGTGTTCCGTCGCAAGCGGAGAGCCGGCGGCGACTTGCGTCGGTGATGTCCGACAGGACGTGTGCCCGTCGGCGCATGCCCGGTCCGTCGGGAAGCGACCCGTTCCCCGCGAATTGTCGCTTGCATTCCGGAGCGTGCCGGGGTATGCTGTCTGGACACAACCCATGCGCCCGTAGCTCAGTCCGGATAGAGCGCTTGCCTCCGGAGCAAGAGGTCAGAGGTTCGAATCCTCTCGGGCGTACCATTCATAACACAGGCCTCCGACGTGAGTTATGGTCGGAGGCCCGTTCTGCGTACGCGTGACCTGTTGCGATGACCGCAAGAGGTCAGTCGCTTAGTACTCTGTGCTCTGCTGCACTGCCCGCAAGCGATTGGTTGCACTGAACTAAGCTCTCTGTCTTTCCTTCCTGTGCGTGCAACGACACGTAGTCATGGGTTCGTAGCGGGGGCCCGCTACGTGGTCGAAAAGAAGACTCCGTGACGAGTAGTAGAATTCACGTATCTCTCGACCGGGTTAGAGGTTTCGCAAAGAGAATCCACTTCGCTCGCCGCCTGAAATATCCGCCTGCTTTTCCCTCTCAATGCCGATTTCAATACCCCCGTCATCCAACTCCGGGGGTACATGGGTTTCGGCGTGACGGAACAGGACTGCCGCGGCTGTCTCAAGGTCAGGGGGAAACCTGACCGTGACGATGCAGGCGGGATTGGTGTCAAGACGGCTGACATTCCGGGAGGTATTCACGTCGGTGGCGGGGATGCTTCCTTCATGTCCTGATCGTTATTGACTTCAGGACGTGCAATCATAGGATTAGGAGGGAATTGGCAGCCGCGTGACAACAATGGATGAATGAAGCACCTGAGGACCCTCGACGTCCACGTGCACTACAACGGCAACGCGGCCGAGGCGGAGCGGTTCGTGTCCGCGTGGCGCGGCGGCGGCATCCCGTGAACCCGCGCGTGCCGACCGTGCGAAACCTCTGATTCCCGGGAGGGACGCCGATGATCGCCTGGTCCTTACCTGCCTTGGGGGTGTGGGGAATCGGGATTGGGGCCGCTCTGCTGGCGGGGGTGCTGCTGGCAAAAACGGGCCCGGGTCATGCGGCGCTGAACCGATTCCTGGCCGGGTTCGTCCGTTCGCTGCTGTGGCTCCGCTACCGCGTTCGCGTGACGGGCCTGAAGGAAGTCGCCGAGCGGGGCCGGACGGGCATCCTGTTCCTGCAGAACCACCCCGCCCTGATCGACCCGGTGATCGTCACCTCCCGCCTGTTAGGGACGTTCCGCCCGAGGCCGTTGGGGGACGAGACCCAGATCGATCGGTTCTTCATTCGCTGGCTGGCCGGGCGCATCAACGTGCTGCCGATTCCCGACCCGGTCAAGGTGGGGACCGCCGGGCGGGACCGCATCGAATCTGCCCTCGACGAGATCGTCAAGTCGTTGCGGCGCGGCGAGAACGTGCTGCTGTCTCCCGCGGGCCGGTTGTGCCGCAGCCGCCTGGAGACCATTCGCGGCGCCAGTGCGGCCGAGTGGATTCTCCGGGCCATGCCGGACGTGCGGGTCGTGCTGGTTCGCACGCGGGGGTTGTGGGGCAGTCGCTTCAGCTGGGCCTGGGGACGCGAGCCGAAGGTCGGGCCCATCCTCGGCCAGGCGGTCAAGGGCCTCCTGGCGGGGCTGATTTTCTTCATGCCGCGGCGGGAAGTGACGGTGGAGTTCCACGAGCCCGACGACCTGCCCCGCCGGGCCGGGCGGGCCGAGCTGAACCGGTTCATCGAGGACTTCTACAACGCCGACGCCCCCGGCAACACGTACGTCCCCTACACACGGTGGGAGCGCGGCGGGGTGCGGCACCTGCCCGAGCCCGTCGACCAGCTCTTCCAAGGCGACCCCAGCCACGTGCCGGCCGCCACGCGGCGAATCGTGACGGAGCACCTCCGGAAGTTGACCGGCGTATCGGACCTCCGGGACAACCGGTTGCTCGCGGTGGACCTGGGGCTCGACAGCCTCGCCGTGGCGGACGTGACGGCCTGGCTGGAGAGCGAGTTCGGCTTTCCCCAGGGCAACGTGGAGTCGCTTCGGACCGTCGGCGACGTGGTGCTAGCGGCCTGCGGGGAGGTCATTTCCGCCGACGCGGGCGAGCTCCGACCCATCCCGCGCCGGTGGTTCGATGACCGCCCGGGCAAGGCGCCGGTCAGCATCCCGGAGGGGGAGACGATCACGGATGTGTTCCTCCGGCAGGCGGATCGCGGTGCGGCGCGGATCGTCGCGGCCGACCAGGCGCGCGGGGCGGTCTCCTACCGGGACGTCATCACGTCCGTCTACGCGCTCCGTCCCGTCATCGAGGCTCTGCCGGGCGAGCGCGTGGGCATCATGTTGCCGGCCGGCGTGGGCGCCGACATCCTGTTCCTGGCGACGCTGTTCGCCGGCAAGATGCCCGTGATGGTGAACTGGACAACCGGGACAAGAAACGTCAGGCATTCCCTGGACCTGGTGGACTGTCGGCGCGTTCTGACGGCCCGCGCCCTGGTCTCGCGACTCAAGGCCCATGGCATCGACTTGAGCGATCTGTCGGAACGCCTGGTGCTCATGGAGGACGTGGGCAAAGAGATCTCTCTGTGGACGAAGATCAAGGCGGCGCTGATGGCCCGGCTCAGCTGGGCGCCGCTTCGCCGCGCGAAGGTCGCCTCCACCGCCGTGATCCTGTTCACCAGCGGCTCGGAGAGCCTGCCCAAGGCCGTGCCGCTGACGCACCGGAACCTCCTGGCCAACGTGCGCGACCTCGCCTCGGCGGCCCGCCTCTACCTCAACGACCGGTTCCTGGGCATGCTGCCCCCGTTCCACTCGGGTGGACTGACGACCGGGCTCGCCCTGCCGCTGTGCACCGGCGTCAAGGTGGTGCATCACCCCAATCCCACCGAGGGGCGCACGCTGGGCCGGGTGATCGAGGCCTACCGCGTGACGATCCTGCCCGGCACGCCGACCTTTGCGGCCGGGATTGCCCGCGCCTCGACCGGTGAACAGCTCGCCACGCTCCGCCTCTGCGTCACCGGGGCCGAGAAGTGCACCGAACGCGTCTACCAGGCCCTGGCCGAACGCTGCCCGCGGATGGTCATCCTTGAGGTCTACGGCACGACGGAATGCTCGCCGATCATCTCGATGAGCGACGAGAACGCTCCGCGCCCGGGAACCATCGGCAAGCCGCTGCCTTCGGTGGAGCACGTCGTGATGGATCTGGACAGCGGCGGACGGGCCAGGCCGGGGCGGCAGGGCATGCTCCTGGTCCGCGGGCCGAGCGTGTTCGAGGGATATCTTCACTACGACGGCGAACCGCCCTTCGTGGAGTTCGAGGGCAAGACGTGGTATCGCACGGGCGACCTCGTCAGCGAGGACGCTGACGGCGTGCTGACCTTCCGCGGGCGGCTGAAAAGGTTCGTCAAGCTGGGCGGCGAGATGATCTCCCTGCCGGCCGTGGAGACCGTGCTGGAGAAACACTTCCTCGCCGAGGATCACCCCGAAGAAGGCCCCGTTCTGGCCGTGCAGGCCACGGCCGACGAGGACCACCCCGAACTGGTGCTGTTCACCACGGCGGCGACCGACCGCGAGAAGGTCAATCGCGTGATCCGCGAGGCGGGGATGTCCGGCCTGCACAATATCCACCGGGTGATCCCGGTGGATGCGATCCCCCTTCTGGGCACGGGCAAGACGGACTACCGCGAGCTGGCCCGGCGCCTCGCGGCCGAGTCGTCCGAAAGGTGATCTCTCTTACATCGTGAGGATCAACGACGCCGGAGCGCCGGGAGTCCGGCACCCCCAAGCAGCAGCGCCGCCAGAGAGGTGCTTCATCTGCCAACTCTTGGCGCCTTCTGTGTGAGCGCCGCGAATCCCGCTACTTCACCCCCGCGAGGAACTTCTCGCCCATCCTGGACTACATGAAGCAGTTCGGCAAGGTGGCGGCCGAGGGGACGGTGGAAGAGAAACGGTCGTTCCTGAGGGCGTTCACCCGGACCGTGGAACTCGACCCGGAGACCGGCAAGGGGCGCCTGGAAACCCACAGCCTGCGCGTAATGGCCGCCGTACAAGAGAAGAAGGACAGCCCTGAGAGCCGTCCTTCTTCTTTAACGTTGGTAGCGGGGTCCCGCTACGTAGTTGAAAAGGAGATCCCGGGGATGGCCGTGGAATTCACGTATCTCACTGAGAGGTGAGAGTTTGTGCAAAGAGAAGTCGTCTTGCCGGCCCTTCCGCTTTCAGTGTTTACGATGCCTGTTGGGTGTATCCGGTCTCGCGGAAACTCCGTGCGGCATCGTAGAGGGCAAGGATGTTCTCGATGGGCGTGCCGGGCTTGACGGCGTGATCCGGGCTGACGATGTAGCCGCCGCCCTTGCCCAGCGCGCGGATCACGCCGACGACCTCGGCACGCACTTCGTCCGGTGTCGCAAACGGAAGGTGCTGTCCGCTGATGCCGCCGAAGAACGTGAGGCGCTTCCCGTAGCGGCGTTTCAGCTCTTCCGGAGAAAAGGGCAGCGTGTGGAGCTGCACCGTCTGCCAGATGTCCATGCCGATGTCGACGAGGTCGTCGAGGACCGCGGAGACGTCGCCGCAGGAGTGGAAGAGGACGAACTTGCCGGCGTCCTTGCCGACGCGGAAGAGCGCCTCGTATCGCGGCTTGAAGACGCGCCGCCAGTCGCGCGGGGAGATCATGAGTCCGCGCTGCGACGCGAAGTCGTCCCCAATCCCAAGGACCGGCAGGTCGTCGCCACAGGCCGCGGCGGTCTTCTTCGCGTGCTCGAGGACAAAGCGGAAGACGTGCTCGACGACGGCGTCGTAGACCGCCGGGCGCGCCGCGAGGGTCAGCATCGCCTCCTCCATGCCCATCAGGTCGAAGACCTGGCAGAAGAGGGGATGCCAGGCGTCGCTGCGGAGGGCGAGATGGGAGCCGAGCCGCCGGGCGTCCGCGGCAAGCGCGGCGTAGTCGAAGTCGTCTGCGGACGGCCACGGGTAGCGCTCGATGGCGTCGAGCGTCGCGTCGGGCGCAATCGGGTAGTCGCGCCCGGCACCGTAGCGCTCGCGCAGCGTGCCCCAGAAAGAGAGCGGCGAGCCGTCGGGCGCCGTGCGCTGAGGCCCGACATAGGGCGCAGCGACCCCAAGCGAATCGAGACCGATGATCTCCGCGACCTCTTCCGGTGCGCAGCCGAGGCGCCGCGCGACGGCGTCGTTCTCGTCGATCCCCATCACGGCCAGCGGAAGCCTGTCGGGGATTTCGTGCCGCACGGCGGCGAGGAATCGTTCCTTGCCTGTCACGCGATGTGCCTTTCCTCAGCCACGTTCCTGACTCCGGCAGCCGCCGCTCGTGGTCAGCAACAGCGGACAGATGAAGCGCCATCCTACTTTTTCGGCACCAACTCGTCGGGCACGCGGAGGATGAAGACGCCGCGGAGGCCGGTGTCACCCCAGTTGGAGGTGAAGACGACAAACCGTCCGTCGCGGGAGATATCCGCGCGCGGGCAATCCCAGTAGCCCTTGTAACGGGTCTGCACGTGGGCAAGGCGTCTCACGCGCATGCTGCCGTCGGTGGCCAGGAGCATGATCTCCTGCGCGAAGGTCGGCCACGGGGCGTCCTTCGCCGGGTACCGGCCGAAGTAATTGCTGACGAGCACCCACTTCTCGTCGTCGCAGAGCATCGAGAGGTGTCCCCCGGCCGTGTCGAGCGCCTCGTAATGCCTGTGCGGCTCGGCGCACGTGCGGACGGTGAGGGAATTCCGCCAGTTGTCCGCGCCGAGGATGAAGCCGTGCCCGTTGTCGGAGTGTCCCGGCGAGAAGTCCGGCCCGTCGTCGGTGAGTTCGTCGTGCTTGCCCGTCTCGAGGTCATAGACCAGCACATTGAGCAACCCCTTCCCCTGCTGGTCGGTCTTGACGACGAGGTAGCGCCCGGTCTTGTCCACCTGCACCTCGTCGAGGTCCGTCCGCTCGACGTGCAGGAGCACCTTCTCGGGGCTGCGCCGCCAGGCCATGAAGCCCGTCACTTCGTCCTTCCCCAGCTTCTTGATGTGGAAGCCGAACACGTTGTCGTCGAGCGAGCGGCTCATCTGCACGGGGCGCTGGTCGGGAAGTTCCTTCGAGAAATCGTGGATGACGGTGTATTTCTTCGTCTCGACGCTGTAGGAGGCGATGGAGGTCCCGCTGGTGCCGAAGAGGGCCTTCGGATCGGTCGCGCTCCAGATGGAGCCCTCCCAGTTCATGCCCCCGGGGAACGCCGGGTCGCGGACGAAGAGCGGCTCCTTGCCGGTGACCTTGAATGCCTTCGGGTCGAAGTGGTAGAGCGTCGGGCCGCCCTTCCGGGTCTGGATGTGGAAGAGCGTGCTGTCCCGGTTGAAGCTCGGCCAGTAAGAATAGGCGTTCTGCGAGTCCCCGTCGGCCTCGTCGGTCACGCGCAGGATCGTCGTGCCGAACGTGGGGTCGGTGAAGGTCTCGCCCGCCTTCGGCAGCTTCGGCGCGGGCGGCTCGGGGTAGATGCCGAAGTCGGTTTTCGGCTCCGCCTTCGGCTCGAGCTCCGGCGGAACGGCCGTGTCGAGTCGGATGTTGTCCACGAGCACGACCTGTCCCTTCGCGGGGTTGCACGCGAAGATGTCGAGGGCGACGACCTTGCCCAGGTCGGCGCGCAGCGGCGAGAGCGCGTTCGGGTGAAGGAGTGCGGCCACCGTTGTTTTCCCGGGCTTCAACGCCACGGCGTGCTGCCAGCGCGTGATCTGCTTCGCCCAGCCGTTGATGCGCGTGGCCCTCTGCTGGAGGACGCGGAACCCCACGACGCACGGCCGATCGACCGTGACGTCCGCGCGGAAGACCGCGTATTGCATCCAGTCCGCCGCGGGAAGTCTGTCCGTCGTGATCGCCGGCAGACGCCCGCCGTCGAAGGTAACCTTGAGCGCGCGCTTGCCCGACGTCGCGCCCTCAGAGGCGACCTCGACCTTCGCGGCGGGCTCGTCGAGTTCGCTCTGGGGCCGACGGAGCATCGACCAGTTCCCCTCGGCGGGGTCTTCGAAGTCCAGGAGAACCCTAGTGTCGGCATCCGCGAACGCCCCGGCGGAAACGGAAAGCACAACGATAAGAGCGATCCTCGAAAGCGTCGCAATCATGTCAGCCACCTCTTACTGTCTGGGTTTGAGGACGGGCTCGATCGTCCGATAGATTCTGCCGTCCGCGGCGTCATCCATATGGGTTCGCCTCATTAGCAGTAGCCTGAACCGGCCGGTTCTTTCGGCCCGCGAAGCGCATCGTTGGTTATTCTTTTCCCCTTCCCGGTCATTCTCGCCTGTCATTCCATCATGAGGAAGTAGAAGGTTCGTAGACGGCGACGACCATCCCGTAGTAGGTGGGGACCGCATACGAGAGGAAATCCACCGCCATCGGAACGACGCGGAGCGCGCCGGCGAGGATGAGCGTCTGCCACAGCGAATCCGACCATGAATCCTTGAGCATCTGATCGCTGACGCTCAGAAGGCTGTCGAAGCGGCCTTCGGAAACCGCCTTGCAGTAGAGCGCGTCATACTGCGCCGAGGCTGGAGAGAAGCCGAAACGCTCGTGATCGGGATCGTGCGTGTGTCCTTGATCGGCCGAGGCAATGAGTGCGACGCGTTTGCCGGAGTTCCGGGCCAGTTCGGCGAGCAGACTGCCGAAGCGAACAAGTTCCTCGCGCGCGACCCCGGGACTCGGCGCGATCACGACGAGTTGCGGACGCGGTGCGGCCATGGGGCGAAGCGTGAACCACAGGGGAATCAGCGCCCCCCAGGCAAGCGGCAATTCCCCTGCCTCGCCCGATGCAGGCTCAACAGGCAGAGACGCCTCGCGTCCCGCGTCCAGAATCTCCTGCGCGAGCGGCACGTCACATTCAAAGCGATCCGGGGAGTCACCCACTAACGTCCCTGCGACGTGCGCAGCCACTCCGACGGAGATCCCGCCCTTTCCCGAGAACAAGGAGCGGGTCGCGAACTTGTTCTGGGCATGGACCCACTGCGGATCGATCAGGATGAGCGTATCGATTCCTGCGGCCGCAAGCCTGCGCCCGGCCTCTTCCATCGCCGCCCGCGTCTCCGCCATCACCGCCGGGTCCTCTGCCAGTTCGCTGACCACCTCGGGCCCGTGCGGCAATATGGCTCCAAAGACCAGACTCATGCGCCTGAGCTCCCTCCATGAGAATACCGGCAAGACCTCAAGAGCCCGACCGCCCTGCCACGGGCTAAACCGGGCAAAGCATTCCTGTGCCGTCCGGCTTCATCCGCCCTTGGTGGAGCGGTAGTACCCCTGCTCGGCGCTGCGCCAGTACTTGACCATGATCCTCGCCTTCTTCTTCAGGTTGGCGAGTATGTCCGGACCATAGAGGAGGGCGCCTTCCCAGGCCTTGTCCCGGGCGTGGTGGATGAGCGGAACAGGCGACTGTTCCATCAGCCTGATCAACTCGTTCACATTGTCGAGTTCCCAGCGGAGCGTGCGGTACATCATGAAAAGCCCGCTGGAGCCCATGCTGCCGTCATTGGACTGCGGCACGATCTCGGGGTCAACCGATTCGGTCTTCGGGTCCTTGTCACGCGCCATAATGAGCGTGCCCATCTGCAGGAAGTTGTGGACCGTGAACAGCACGCAGGCCTGCGCCCGGCAGCGCAATGCCTCTATCTTCAGTTCCTTCTTCGCACCCGCCCGCTTGGCGATCTTGCCGGCGGCCTCGAAATGACCCGCCGCGGCACGGTAGGTGCCCACGATGCCATACGCGGCCGCGCAGATGGTGGCAGAATGGGCCCAGTTGCTCACGCAGTCGCGGCCCGTCATGTTCAGGTAGTCGAGGTAGGTCTCGGGCTGCGACTCTCTTGACTGATAGATGTAGGGCTCCCAGTAGGACCGCTCGGCCGGCTTGAGGAGACTCTGATGCGCCACCAGCGGCCGCACCAGCCAGCGGAGCGCGAGCACCCCGTAATAGGGGATGCCGATGGCGGCTTCCTTCGTGTGCGCCTCTTTCAGGGAATACCAGGCGTCGATCACCTGCGGCACGGTCTCCTTTCCGTACATGGCTTCGGCAATCCTGGCCGCGACCTGCATGCGCTGTTGCTCGTTCTCGGCGGGCGGCTCCTTCATGGCCGTGGTGAACGCGAGTTCGAACTTGGCGCCTGAAGATGCCGTGTATGATCTGATCTTCGACGTCTTCATTCGGGCGACACCCGCGATTATCGACCATGGTGTCCCCAGACCTTCGACCAGCCCGTTCCCGTAGCCGCCAATATCGCCCAGTGTGAAGGCGGGATCCGCACCCACGTCCCCGCGGTGCGAAGTCACGCCGATACCCGGCTCCAGGCTGCGACGAAGCAGGTGCAATTCGTCCGGCGTCATCATGAAGGGATGCGTGTAAACCCAGGCATCGACACCGGCCTCCCTTGCGCCGTCGCGGATGGTCTTCAGAAAACCAGCCACGCGCAGACCCATGTCGCCCCCCTCTGAGCCGGTGGGGCCGTTGGGATTCACGTACAGCTTGCTCGCCCAGGGATATCCCGCGCCGCAGTCGTTGGTATGGAACCTGAAGATGTTGAGGGCCGGGCAGGCCTTTAGAATCATCTTCACGGCGTCGCGGTACGCCTCGCGCACCTCGGGGTGATCGGTATTCGGGGCGAAGAACATGCCCACCGTGCGCAGGCTGTTGTCGCAACGGCTCCCGCGCCACTCCGGGTGCTTTGCGTAGATGCGCTCGCTGATCCAGTGCGGTTCAAGGCCGTGGTAGGCGCATCGCAGGCCAAGCCGCGCCACGATGTCGTGCTTGGCTTTCATGAATGCCATCTGCCGCTTCTGCCAGGCGGCCGGGTAAAGGTCCTTCAACGCGGGCGGGGTGGCGTGCTTGAAGATGCTGGAGAACCCCATGTTCCACTCGGTCCACGGACTGCCCTCGTTCTCCCCACGATAGTCGGTCCGGTCTCGCAGCGCCGAGATGACCACGTGGGTGGCGCCCATGTCCCGGGCCCTTTTCACGCCGGCCTCGAATCCGTCGAGGTCCCTTTCCCCGATGCCCACCACAAGCCTGTCGCAAGGTCGTTGATTCATCCTGTCTCCTTCGATCGTGGTTCCTGAATCCCCCAGCCGGTGCTTCCGTCATCCACTGTTGGTGACTTGCCCGCACCCCTCCATTATGATATGACATGAGCCCTCCTTCTTCAACACTCGTTCTCTCTCAGAGCCTAGACAGGCTGCACTCGCCGTACAAGAGAAGAAGGACAGCCCTGAGAGCCGTCCTCCTTCTTGAACGTTGGTAGCGACGGCTCGCTACGTAGTCGAGAAGAAGAATCCGGGACGAGTAGTAGAATTCACGTATCTCGCTACCGGGTTAGAGGTTGCGCAAAGATAAGCCCTCTTGCTTGCCGCCTGATGCCAAATTCCCGGTTCTCCGTCTGGTCGTCCGTTGTTACGGTTCTTCCGACTCATCTGCTGCCAACACCAACCGATCCTCTACTGAGCACAATCACCTTGCATCGCTCTCATTCACATGGGTTTTAGGCCGGATGGGCTTTTCGGTCCGGTCAGAGGCATCCGGGTCCTGTGCACCCCACTTGGGAGCGCAACCCCGAGGTCGCGAACCCGCTTTGCAGCAGGCATTGGCTCTTGACAGACTGCGACGGAATGACAAGCATGAACACTCGGCAGGAGCGACGTGGATTTCCCGGCAAAGCATCGCTGGGCGATTTGGAAGCTCATCCTTGCGGCAAGGTTCCTTTTCCGAGAGGGTCGGACGATGGCTCGTACACGAAGTGTGTGGCTGGTGGGATGCGTGGCGGCGAGTCTGGCGGTGATGGTATGTGCCGCGGCTGCCCAGGCGGCGGATGTGGGGATTGTGAGCCACGTCAAGATCGTCTCGGACAAGAACCCGGACGACGTATCGAGCCCCGAGGCGTGGAGAAGCACTTTCATCTCGGAAGGGATGAGCGATCAGGAGAAGGCGATCGCGATCTGGCGGACGGTGACCAAGTACCGGCACCAGGAGAACCCGCCGAACGAGGGCGTGGAAGGAGGCGGCAACGTCCACGATCCTTTCAAGACGTTCAACGTGTACGGCTATGGCATGTGCTGCTGCGCGGCGGCCGACATCGAAGGGCTGGCGCGGTACATCGGCATGCCCGCGCGCGGCAGGATCATCAACAACCACAGCGTGCCCGAGGTGTGGTACGACGGCGGCTGGCACCTCCTCGACTCTTCGCTGATGTTCTACCTCATCAAGCCCTCCGACGGCAAGATCGCCAGCGTCGACGAGATGAAGAAGGACATTGCGGACTGGAAGAGGGACCACCCGGAGATCAGGAACGACGCGGACTGGAAGAACTTCGGGAAGAACGAGGGGTGGAAGAAGGGCCCGCCGCTCTTCGCCACGTGCACGTTCTACGACAAGGACGGGATCAACCGCGCGGGGTGGCACGGCTGGTGGTCGAACATGGGCGAGTACAACTACAAAGTCGGGGGCCGCTGGAGGTACGTGGTCCCTCCGGACACCAAAGGCACGGTCAACGTGTTCGACTACGGCGCCGTCATGGGCTACCAGGTGAACGTGCAACTGCGTGAGGGCGAGCGGCTCACGCGGCGGTGGTACGCCAAGGAGGCGGCGACGGGCCTCCGCCGGGGCAACGCGAAGGGCTACCAGAAGTTCCTCGAAGGGGACATGCGCGCGCTGGGCCTGCAGAAGGATTTTGGCGATCTCGCACCCGGGCGCGTCGGCAACGGCACGGTCGAATACGACGCCCTGGCGGATTCGAAACTGGCCGCCGACGCGATTGCGTGTGAGAACCTGAAGGTCGAAGGCGGGAAGATCCGGATCGTGGACGCGGCAAAACCGGCGACGCTGATCGTGCGAATGTCCTGCAGTTACGTCTATCTGAACGGCGAGGTGACCCTCAATCCGGCGACGGGCGTCGGCGGATCGGCAAAGGTTTCAATCAGCCTCAACAACGGCCTGGACTGGACGGAACTGGTGAAGCTCGACAAGCCCGGCGAGCAGAAGATTGACCTCAAGCCGTACGTATTCAACAAGTACGACTACCGTGTGCGGCTGGAGTTTGCGGGCGCCGACGCGGGCCTCGACGGCCTGAAGTTCGCGAACGACTTCCAGCACTCGCAGGCGCCGCTGCCGATCATCACCGAAGGCGAGAACAAGCTGACCTTCTCGGCGGACGGCGTCGCGGAGGGAACCGTGACGGTGCAGGGGAACATGAACGGGCCGGGCGGGGACAAGCCGGGCCGCCCGCTCTGCATCGGGGATTTCCATCCGACCGTGAATGGGGCGGACATGAAGCGGTTCGCGATAGGCACTACCCCCGAGCACGACGAGAAAGCCGCGACGTTCGCCAACCTGCAGAAGCCGTTCGCCAATCCCCCCAATCACGGGACCGCGATCGTGCCGGTCGCGACCCCGGGAGATATCACGCGCATCCGCTTGGGCGTCCACTGGCGGGCGCGGAATCCCGCGGACGGCTATACGGTGAGCGCCTCGTTCGACAAGGGTCGGACGTGGAAGGAGATGTGCAAGCTGGACCTGGCCCATCCGGCGAAGAGCGGCTACTTCGTCTTCAACGACGTGCCGGCGGGCGCCAGAGACGTCCGGATCAAGTTCGATGGAACCCAGACGACCGGCACAGAGATTTTCGACCTGCGGATCGACGTCGACTACAGGGAGCCGGCGGGCGGGTTCCGCCCGGTGAAGGTGACGTACACGTGGGAGGAAGGCTTCCCGGCGGCGGCTGAAGGGCCGCGCCGCACGGTCAAGACCGACGAGCACGTCTGCATGAAGCCGGGAGACATGTGGACGATCCGCTGCGGTCCGGGAACCGTAGTGAAGAGCTATGCCGTGGAACTGGCGAAGTAAGCTCAGGAGGAAAGCAGACCGTAGCCTGAAGCCGATACCCCTTCTTCTCGCGGGTCCATCCTGGGATTCCGGTCAGGCCGCCTGCCCTGAGAGATTCGCCCATTGGCGCCCAGTGGGAAGTTCCTGTCCACGGCGCGGGTCATTCGCCTCGTCGCCTCCACTTCCCCTCCGGCGCAGGCGTGGGGCATACAGTCCACTGGACAGCCTATTTCATCTTCGCCAGGAACGCCCGCGCCGGCTCCTGCTTCCCACGGGGCAGGCGGTGGAGCATCTGTCTGCCCTTGCGCTCTCAATACACAAGGCCCGAATTCCGCATCAACTCAAGGTGATGGCTGCCCGCAGTCACGGTGTTGGTCCACGCGCCGATACCGGCCGGATGGATCTTACGGGAAGGACAACTATTTTCTCTTCGGCACGAACTCATCCGGCACCCGGAGGATGAACACGTCGTGCCGGCCGGAGCCACCCCAGTTGGAGGTAAAGGTGACGAAGCGTCCGTCGCGGCTGATGTTGGCGCGCGGCTCGTCCCAGAATTCCCTGCGGACGGAATGGTGGTGGGCAAGCCTGCGCACGAAACCCGGGCCTTTGGTGGTGACCTGGAAGATCTCGTCGTGGAAGAGCCCCTTCGAGAGGGGCGGCTTGCCCGTGTAGGAGCTGACGAGTGCCCAGTCCTCGTCGTCGGCGAGCATGGAGATGTGGAAGGACTGGGTCCAGTCCTTAGGCCACCGCAGGATGTGGATGAAGTTGTGCGGGTCCTCAAGCTTGCGCAAGGTGACGCTCGGGCCGAGGCCGTCGCAGTCGTGGGAGCTCACGGCGACGACGGTGCCATGACCGTTGTCGGAGTGTCCGGGCGCCCAGTCGGGCTCGAAATCGGTGAGATCCCATGCCTTACCAGTCTCGAGGTCGGCGATGCGGACGCGGATGACGTGGCCCCTTCCCGTCTGTCCCGTCTTGATGACGAGGTACCGGCCGGTCTTATCGATCTGGACCTCGTCGAATTCGGGGTTCGCCTTCTCGTTCAGGAGGACCTTGTCCCTATCGCGCGACCACACCGTAAAGCGGACGGCGACCCGCCTGTCCGGCTTGTCGACTGTGAAGGCGAACGTCTTGTCGTCAAGGCTCTTGCTCATCTGCCAGAAATTTCCCTGCCCGAAGATGCCGGTGAAGTCCTTGAGGAGCGTGTACTTCTGCTCGACGACGTTGTAGCTGTAGAGCCTCAGCCCCTCGTGACAGTACATCAGATCCGGGTTATCCCCGCTCCACTGCGTGTGGTCCCAGCGTACCTTACCGCCCCCAGGCGGCTTGCCGGGAAAGAGCGGGACCTTCCCCTTGATGCGGAACGCAGCCGGATCGAACGAGTAGAGCACCGGCTTCCCGCCGCAATTGATGTAGAAGCGAGTCGAGTCTTTGTTGAAGGTGTGCAGGTAGGAGTAGCGGTGCTTGCAGTCGCCGTCGGCCTCGTCGGTGACGCGCATGATCGTCGTGCCGAAGTCGGGGTCGACGAAGGTCTCGCCCGCCTTCGCGAGGAGCTTCGGAGGTTCGGGCAATGGTCCGGGCCAGTCCGGATAGACCCCGCGGTCGGTCTTGAAGGTGGGCGATTTCGGCTCCGGATCGGCCGCCGACAGAACGCTTCCTCCGACAATGATAACCAGCACGAACATCATGATTCCGTTGCGCATGGCATCGCGCTCCTTCACGGAAAATCCAAAACCCCCTCGCCCGACTCCCCTCAGGAATGTCTCCGCCGAAACCCGGGACAAGCCAGCCGCTGTCACTTCATCTTCGCCAGGAACGCCCTCGCCAGCTCCGGCTTCCGAGGCTTCGCCGTCACTGCAGCTTGATTCTGCAATAGCGCATCGTGCCCTTCGACTCGCCCAGCATGTCAATGGTCATGGAAGGCGCTGAGCCGCCGCGAACTCCGGCAGTGAAGAAGCTCTCCATCGGGACCTTGAGAGGCACCTTGACCGGCTCTCCCAGCGCCCCGTCGCCGTGGATCTCGACGAGGCGATTCTCCGAAACCCGCGTACCCGCGGCAGACGTTCCGCTGACGTAGTAGAGGACCAGGAGCCTGCCATCCGGAGTCACGTGGAATCGTCCCCGCCCCGGCTTCTCCTTCTTCTCCCCTTCGTCCCACTGGTGGACGGCCTTCCGCAACTGGACCTTTCCGTCCCGGATGACGGCGTAGTTCAAGGCGACGCTCTGCTTCGCATCCGGGAAGAACTTCTCCCGCAGGCGGGTGTCGATGGCCCGCTCGCTCCACAGGATGTGCACGGCCTTGTTCGGCCCCACCCACAGGTCGCACGGGAAGAGCCATCCGGCAGTCTTGTCCCGGCTGGCGACCTCGACCCACGGATGGAACTTGCCGG
>Ga0307380_10003695_pt1 | contig 21002 bp, 8 predicted proteins | sample UN3MG_FD_202239 | JGI IMG/M metagenome (GOLD analysis project Ga0307380, IMG submission 202239) | Soil microbial communities from Risofladan, Vaasa, Finland - UN-3 | ecosystem: Environmental > Terrestrial > Soil > Coastal area > Acid sulfate soil | place: Finland: Risofladan, Vaasa | collected... | reverse complement strand
CGCGGCGAAGGCTGCCAACGCCCGCATCCGAGTCGAAGCCGTGCGACGCCTCGGAAGGGCTTCAGCCAAGGTCGAGGTCCGCAAGCTCCTGCACTCGCTCATCACGGGGCAGTCGTCGCCGACAGCTGGGTTTCAGGGCGAGAGGATCAACGACGACGAGTTCAAGCAGGCTGCCATTCAAGCGATTGGCGAAATGGCGAAGCCGAACGCTGCCGACACCGAACTGGTTCTCGGCATCCTCAAAGCGGATGTGGAATCGCGGTCCGACTCGGCGCTGTTCCAGACCGCCGCTGAGTCCCTTTGCAGGCTGGCAAAGCCGTCGAATCTCGAATGGTTGGCCGATGCGGCCACGAGTCTAAGAGACTCGCACATGGCGCTAAGCACCCTGAGCATCTGCGCGAAATACTCCCGCCGGGCCTTACTGGTCCATGCGGACAAGCTGTCCGATGCGTTGGTGCGATCCCTGCACCACCTGCCGAAGAGCGATGAATTGCAGGATCGCCTTTGCGATCTGGCCCGAAAAACGACATGCGCGCAGCTCCTGGAAAAGCTGTCATCCCGGTACTGGGACGCGCCCCCACATAGTCCCGTTGGCGCGGTGGTCTGGGCTGCGGTCGAGGCATATGGACCTGCCGACGCGGTCCTGGCCGATGCATGTCTTGCGCTCGCTAAAAGCGGAGAGAACGCGCAGCCCGGTGGTCCTTGGGTCCATCAGCTGACACGTTGTGCCGAAGCCGGGCATGCGGACCGAATCACGTGTCGGATCACTCGAATGGACGGGGCCGGCCACAAGCTCATCCTCGAAAGCGGATCGCTGCAGAACGTCTTAGGTGGGGCAGATGAGGTTGTGGAGGGGATCTGTCGCGCATTCACGGAAGCTCCAAATGTCGGAGATCCGCAGGTTTATGGCGCCATGCGCTGCGTGTTGGCTCTCGGCATCGCCGATTGCCGCGAACTCCCGTCTGTAGACTGGTTGGCGAGAGGTCGGATGGGAAAAGATGGTCGCACGAATCTGGCGGAACAGATCGCGGAACAGCTGCGGAGCAATGAAGCTTCGATGAGTCCGATCCAACGGTTAGCGCAGTCCGTCTTCGACCAGACGATGCAGAAGGGTGCAATTGAGATTGCGGCGAGGTTTGCGGCGCGCAACGACGAGCTGGCGTCTTTGTTCTGCGAGGTATTGCTGACTACTGCGGGCGACCTCGATTGTGCCGCTTGGGAGCCACTGACTACTACTCCCGAGTTTCGGCGTTTTGAGGACGGCTTTTTCTCGACATGCGAGCAATGGTTCAAGGATCATGCCGTCCGCTTTCTTATGCAGGATGACCGACTGAATCGCTATGTTCTCGATGTGATCCGCCGACGGAACCTCCGCTTCGCGGAAGCTGTGCGGACTGCCGCACGGAGCATCGTTCACACGAGTGATGCCGACCACTTGCTGGACCGAATTGCCTGCAGCGGGGAGGACAACTCAGTGGGCATGCTCGCTGAACTGACGTGCTTCGCTGCTGAGGACAGGGGACTGGCTCTGCACGTTCGGAAAGAGGCGATCCGGCGAACCGCAGGGCTGTGTGCTGAGGGGACCCTGCAGCCTGAGGAACTGCGAGCAGATATTCTGCCACACATCCACGCACGGTTCAACGACGCTCTCGAAGTTCGGCTCGCCGCATATGCAGCCTGCCTGCACGTGCCCGACTGTTCCAGCATCGTGCCGCTCGTAAGAAGGCGTGAGACGGAAGCAGAGATGCGGGGGAAGGCGGCGATCGGAAAGGCGCTGGCGACACTTCGGAAGCAGCTCCTGAGTGTGCGGCCGGACTTGCACGCTGCCACGGACTGTGTTTCGTGGATCCAGCACGTTCGCAACCTTGGAATCGCCTCCATGGGCGCGGAAATACGGCCTTACTTGGACCCGCCACATCCGAACGAGGACGTGGTCCTAGCAGCATTGGAATGCCTTGCCCAGCTTGGGGGACGTACGGCGCTCAAGATCGTCGATGGGTTCCTGCAAGAGACCTCGCCCGAGGGGGTCGTATTAAGGGAGGCTCGTCGGGCAAAGATCGTCTTGCAGGATCGGAATGACGCCGACTTGTTCGAGGCGCTATCCCAGTTCTTTCCAGAAGACTCCAACGTATTGAATCCGTCCCTCGATTACGATGCGCTGCTCGGCGGGCGCGCCAGGCGGTTGGCTGCCGGGCTCACCGACAGCTGGACACAATGGGAGGCCGGTCATTGGGGTGATTTCGTTACACACCTGGACGCGGCTTGCGACCTGCTGGTTCGGCACCTGTTCACAGCAGCGCCGGCGAAGATGAAGTTGGGGCGCGACAAATGCAGGCAACTCGCGACGAAGCCCTATGGAAATCGCCTTTCTGTTTCGCAGTTTCGTGACGCATATCCAGTTCTTCAGGCTGGTTTCTCGGAGATCCACGCGCTTCGTGGCGAGGGGACGACCGCGCACGTCGAAGAGCCCGACGGAACCGCGAAGCCGGGGCTCACCGACACCGGAGCCAAGTTCGCGATGGACCAGTTCGTGCAGCTCTTCCCGCGGTATGTCGCCGAACTAGCGGAGCTCAGCCAGCCTTCTGGGCAACCTGGCACGGGATGACGCGGTGCGCGGCGCTGTGGGAGCCGATGAGCCGGGGATGGCGTTTCACGGGTTGCGGTTGGCCCCCTGTCGACAGGCAGGGCACCTCCTGAATAGCGAATAGCGAGTTGGGGCCGCTCCCTTATCCCGGGAATCGGGACGGTGCGGGAAAACGGGGCGCGGGCTGGTTTGCGTCAGGTTTGGGGGCGCGACCTGCGGGGTGCTTTCCGCCGCCCGCTCCGGGGCGGGGTTCTTTAACGAACACGTTTCCCACGGGTTGCGCTGCGCCCGCCGGTTGGCGGGCTGCGCTCCACCCGCGGCTACAGACCGCCGCCCCCGTTGGGGGCGGAAGTGGGCGCGGCGTCGGGCGCGACTCGGGGCCGCTCCCTCATCCCGAGAGTCGGGACGGTCCAGAAAACGGGGCACTGCCTCATCCCGAGGATCGGGACGGTACAGAAAAAGGGCCGCTTCCTCAGCCCGAGAATCGGGACGGTGCTGAAGAAGGGCCGCTCCCTGATCCCGAGAATCGGGACGGTACGGAAAGGCGAGTTGCGAGTGGCGAATGGCGAGTAGCGAGTTGAAGGCGGAGAGACAGGATCCGCTTCCTCACGGGCGCGGCTCGGAAAGGCAACAATCGGGCGGTTCGTGTCGAGAGCAGTAGCACACATGCCTACCCGGGCTTCGCCCGTGAAGGCGTGCCACCCAACCGCGACGAGGTAGGCCGCGCGAACTGAAGTTCGCGGCTCGGGGATCGGCTAACTCATCCGGGAACTGGTATGGCGTGGCTCGCGTGGTGGGGGGTTGGCGGCTAGGCTATTGGTCATGGCTAGCGGGGACCAAACCGGTGACGCGATGTCGGGGCGCATCCTTGATGTGGTGCGCCGCTACTGGGGGGTTGATCAGCTTTGGCCGTTGCAGGAGGAGGCCATTCGGGCGGGGGTGGAGCATCGCGATTCGCTGGTGGTGCTGCCTACCGGCGGTGGGAAGTCGTTGTGCTATCAGGTGCCGCCGCTGCTGGCCGACCGCACGGACATCGTCATCTCGCCGTTGATCTCGCTGATGAAGGACCAGGTGGACGCGTTGCGGACCTGCGGCTACCCGGCCGCTGCGCTGCACAGCGGGATGACGCCGCAGGAACGCAGTCAGACCGAGGCCCAGATCGCGGCCGGCAAGTGCCGCCTGGTGTTCGTCGCTCCGGAGCGCGTGTTGTCGCCGTGGTTCCAGCAGACCATCGAACGGCTGAAGGTGCGGGCGTTCGCGGTTGACGAGGCCCACTGCATCAGCCACTGGGGACACGACTTCCGGCCGGAGTATCGCCAGCTTGCGACGCTGAAGGAGCGGTTCGCCGGCGCGAGCATCCACGCCTACACGGCCACGGCGACCCAGCGCGTGCGAGCGGACATCGTCGAGCAGTTGGGGCTCGAGGACCCGGCTCTGCTGGTGGGGTGTTTCGATCGGTGCAACCTGGTGTACCGCATTCTGCCGCGGGTGGACCGACGGGGGCAGGTGCTGGAAGTGATCCGGCGTCACCAGGGGGAGGCGGTCATCGTCTATTGCATCAGCCGCAAGGACACCGAGCAGATGGCCGCGTTCCTGGCGGCCAACGAGGTGCGGGCGGCGGCGTACCACGCGGGCATGGATGCCGTCGAGCGTCGCCGGACTCAGGACGCCTTCGCGGCGGAGTCGGTGGACGTGGTGGTGGCCACGGTGGCCTTCGGCATGGGCATCGACCGCAGCAACGTTCGCTGCGTGATCCACGCGGCCATGCCCAAATCGGTGGAGCACTATCAGCAGGAGACCGGGCGGGCGGGGCGCGACGGGCTGGAGGCCGAGTGCGTGCTGTTCTACTCGGCGGCCGACGCGATCCGCTGGGAGTCGATCCTCCGCAAGAGCACGGCCGAGACCGAGGCGGGCGAGGAGGTCGTGGAGGCGGCGTTGCAGCTTTGCAACCAGATGCGCCGCTTCTGCACCGGGCCGACGTGCCGGCACCGGGCGTTGTCCGAGCACTTCGGTCAGGCGTACGAGCGCACGGACTGCCAGGCGTGCGACGTGTGCCTGGACGAGGTGGAAGGCGTGATCGACGGGACGGTGAGCGCGCAGAAGATCCTGTCCTGTGTCGCCCGCGTGGAGGAGCGGTTCGGCGTGGAACACGTGGTGGACGTGCTGAGCGGGGCGGACACGGAACGCGTGCGGAACTGGAGCCACGACCAGCTCAGCACGTTCGGTCTGCTGAAAGACGTGCCCCGCAAAACGGTGCAGAACATGGTCTACCAACTGGTGGATCAGGGGCTGCTGGATCGGAGCGGCGGCGACCGGCCGGTGCTGATGCTCAACGAGAATTCCTGGTCGGTGCTGCGCGGGCAGCGCGAGGTCCGGCTCATCCGCCCGAAGGCCGAGCCGGTGGCCAAGACGAAGTTCGATGCCGAGTCGTGGGAAGGCGTTGACCGCGGGCTGTTCGAGCGTCTTCGCGAAGTCCGCCGCGAACTGGCCGAGGAGCGCGGCGTCCCGGCGTTCGTCATTTTCGGCGACGCGACGCTGCGCGGGATGGCCCGGCTGCGGCCGTCATCGCCTGAGGAGATGCTGTGCGTCAAAGGCGTGGGTCAGAAGAAGCTGACGGACCTCGGCCCCCGCTTCCTCGACGAAATTCGCGTCTATTGCCGGCAACATGGGGACGAGGCGGTACAATCGGGACGGAGCGCAGATTGATATCCCCAAACATGCGGCAGAGTCGGCGGGCGTGACCGGTGGGAGAAAACCGCGATGGAAGAACTGTTGAAAGACGTGCCCGAGGATCTGCGGGGGCTGTTCAAGTCGTTGGTCGCGCTGACCGACGCGTTCTGCGACGAGCACCTGGACGCAGAGTACAAGCAGCTCAGCCGGGAGATGGCGGCGGCCGTGTGCCAGGAGGGGTCGCCCGTGGTCCGGGGCAAGCCGGTGAGTTGGGCCAGTGGGATCATCTACACGCTCGGTCGGGTGAACTGCCTGAGCGACCCGGACAACCCGCCGACGATGACCGGCGCGGAGATCGCGGAGGGTTTCGGTATTTCGCAGAGCACGATGCTCGCCAAGTCGAAGGTGATTTGCGAGGGGCTGGACGTGATACCGCTGGACCCGCAGTGGTGCCGCGAGGACCTGCTCGACGAGAACCCGCTGATCTGGATGATGGAGCTGGACGGGTTCATCGTGGACATTCGTGACGCCCCGCGGGACGTGCAGGAGGCGGCCTACCGCGAAGGGTTGATTCCGTACATTCCGGCCGACTGCGACGAGGGTGGTCCGGACGACGAGGGGATCATCGCCCGGATCGGGCCGGATAGTTCGCGACCGTGACGGGCGGGGCAGCCGCGCGGTCGGCTGAAGCCGACCACGCGGAATAGCGAATAGGGGACGGAGAGACACCGGCGGGCGAGCTGCCAGTGGCACCCCGGCGTCCTCCGGCGATCAACGAGTTCTCAGGCCGGCCTCTCTACCCACCGGAATCGCAGGTCTCCACGTTCGCGCCTGGATCGTACGTCAACGTGGCGTGGACTACGTTGTCCACGCAGAAGGTGTAGGCGGTGCCGCCGTTCTTGGGCCCGGCGATGAGGACGGCCACGCCGTTGACGTCTGTGGTTTCGGTGAACGTGCCGGTGTACTGCCCGCTGAAGGTGCCGGTGACGTCGGCGCCTTCGACCGGCAGGCCGAGGTCGTCGAGGATGGTCACGGTCACGACGGCGTACTTGTTGCCGCCGCCCTGGTCGTCGATGGTGGGCACGATGGACTCGACGTGCATGATGTTTCCGCCGGCGGGCTGCGACGTCGCGCCGGCCTCGCCGCCGGGGCCGCTTTCGTTGCTGGCGGTGTCCACGGCCGTCACGACGTAGTAATAGGTCAGGCCGTTGCTCAGGCCGGTGTCGGTGAAATCGCTGGTGGCCAGGGGGGCGGCGTTCATCTTCAGGTAAGGCCCGCCGCTGTTGGTGGAGCGGAGCACGTTGTATCCGGCGAGGTCGGCATCGGCGTTGTCGTCCCAGTCCAGGGTGATGAAGGTGTCGTCGCCGGTGGCCAGCAGGCCGGTCGGGACGGCGGGCGGCACGATGTCCTGGGCATAGAGGGCAAACTGGTATTCACTGAAGTCATCCAGATCGACGTCGAGATCGCGGTTGCAGTCGAAGGGCTCACATCCGGGGTCGTGGAGCCCGCCCGGGCCGGTCATGCAGGCCGGGAACTGGGCGTAGTCGGCCAGGGTGGCCTGGCCGTCGCCGTCGTAGTCGCCCGCGACGGGCGGCACCAGAGCCAACTGTGCCTGGGCCATCATCTCCGGCGGACACTTGTCGTTGATGTTCCACAGGTCGTACATTTCCTGGCCCTTGGTGTCGGTGGTGTTCTCGTCGCGGAGGAACTCGATGAACTCCTTGCTGGTGCTCTGGTAGTAGAGCGTCACGTCGACCGAGGCGGCGGCGGCGGGAATGGCGTAGGAGGACACGTCCCAGTACTGCCCGTCGGCGTAGACGTAGTCAACGGGTGACCCGCCGAAGAGACCGTAGTCGGCGTTGGAGAAGCCCAACGGCGGGATGCGGTTGTCCAGGAAGATCTTGTTGTTGAGCACGAAGTGGAAGGACGGGCCGGGGGGCACGCCCGCCAGCGGCGCGACCACCTCGTCCATGCCGGGCTCGGTGTGGTAGATCTTGGCCTCGGCGTCGTGGCTCAGATAGCCGGTGGCCGAGTCGTAGGCCCCGGACTCGGCGATGAGCGTCGGCGTGTCGTCATAGAACTTGACGTTGATCCAGATGCGCCGGCCCTCGGGGTAGCCGGTGGGCAGCTTGTGGCCGGTGTTGTTGACCACGGTAACCAGCAGGTCGCGGTCCTGCTGCTCGACGGACATGTCGGCCGCGTTCTGTAGCATGTACCGGGCGCGGAGGATGCCGTCCTGCAGTGCGGCGTCGTTGACCTCGCCGGGGAACAGGGTGTTCAGCAGGCCGGGGAACCAGGTGCTGCCGCCGGTGATGTCGTGCAGGGGCAGGTCGTCGCGGGTGGGCGGGGTGCCGAAGTTGCAGCCCTCGCCGGTGACGTCGTGCATGTGGCAGTCCTGGCAGGTGGCGACGTAGTCCTTGTTGCCGCCGAACTGCGGGCCATAGACGCCGGCCTGCGTGTTGTACTGGCTGTAGAACCACTCGCTGTAGGTGCGTTCGACGGGCATGAGCGAGTGGGGTGAGAAGGTCGTCGAGGTGGTGTCGAAGGCGTTGGGCACGAAGTTGCCGCTGCCGTCGTTCTCGAATGCGGGGTTGCTCACGTTGTGGCAGGTGCCGCAGAGGGCGGCCTCACGGTGGAACGGCGAGACGAGTATCGGGTGGCCGCTGTCGGCGTTGAGGAAGGGGCCGCGGCGTGCGCCGGTGGGGTCGATGACGGCCATGCCGTTGCCGAACTCGGTTCCGGGGAAGCTGAGGGCGGCCAGGATGGCCTGGTCCTCGGACGGGTTCTCTCCGGGGCTGTAGATGGGATCGACCAGGCGGTGGCAGAAGTCGCAGGACACGCCGCTCTCGTCGGTGTCGAGCATCTGGCTGCCGTCGGTGGGAATCGACCGGCCCTGGAGCCAGCCGCGCGGGAAGTGGCACCGCAGGCACATGTCTCCGGAGTCGGGGGCGTCCTGGTTGGCGATGGTCATGTTGGCCAGGAAGATCAGATCGCGCGAGGCCTGGGCCATCATGCTGCCCTGCCAGTTGTAGTAGGGCTCGAAGGCGGTGTTGTAGTTTCCGTGGCAGGGCTCGCAGGCTTCGGGCGGGTTGAGGATGCCGGCCTCGAAGGGCTGGCTGCCCGGCTGGTCGAAGTCGCGCAGCGTGGAGGGGACGATCCCGCCGGGCGGCGACTCGATGGTGAAGACGGCGTCGCTGTCGTCCTGGGCTTCGTTGAACGCGTTGTCGGTGGCCACGGCGCGGAAGACGGCCTGGACCGTGGGCCGGTTTGCCGGGAACCAGGTGTGGCTGCCGGTGTTGCTCAGGCTCTGGGCCACCGGCTTGAAGGTGGCTCCGTTGTCGAGCGACACGTACAGATCGATGGTGGCGATGCCGCTGGCGTCGTCGGCGAACCACTGGACGGTTGTGCCGCTGTTGGCCACCAGTGTTTCGCCCCCGTTCGGTGCCGTCAGGCTGACCGTCGGCGGCGTGGTGTCGCCGCCGGTGCTGGGCAGCAGATAGGGCTGGATGTCGGCCAGGTCCACGTTCGATACGCTGGCGAGATTGGCCGGCGTCAGACCGGGGAACGTCGGCGTGTTGACGAAGTTCACGGTGTCGGTGATCTCGATACCGTTGCTGAATCCGTCGCCGTCGGAATCCAATCCGTCCAGACCGAGGATCGCAGCGACCGAGCGGTCGGTGGCCTCGACCGCCAGGCCGAATGGGTTGCGCGTTCCGCCGCCTCCGAAGTCGAAGTGGCAGACGCCGCAGTGGCCGGCCTGACTGGGCACGTCGTCCAGCACACTGCCGACCGCCGAGGGATAGGCGTCGAAGAAGTTACCGCGGTAGGGGTTGCGGGCCTGGGCCTGCGGCGTCAGGCAGCAGAGGATCAACAACGCGCAGACGGCTGCCATGATGAGACCGACTGGGGATGTTCGCGAGTTCGCTCTTGTCATTTGGATCGCTCCTTCTCCTGCTCCCCGCCCGGTTGGATGGGCGGTTGGCCCGAAACGGGATGTGTCGATCATCAAGTCCCTATGAACCTCGCTCGTCGGACCCCGGCCCGTGGAGTCCGTCATCGGTTGGTGGCGTCATCGAACAAGACAACGGGATGGAAACGTGTGCTTTCCCTCCGACTTCTTGCCCGGCCCGGCCCGCCCGGCAGACGCAGCAGTCGTCAGACTGTTGCGCTTCAGCGCATCGCGTCTGCCAGAGCCCGAACGGTTTTCAGTTTGCCAAAGCCTCCGGTTCGATGGACCTATTATAGCGGACACCTACGGGGGAAAGTCAATAACTCGCAGTGCGGTTCGTCCGGGTGCAGCGCGGCGTCGCTTCTCGCGTTTGTGGCCTTATCGGGCGCGGAGCGTCCTGTCGAACGCAAACGGTCTCCGTCAGGGCTGTACGTGGCGCCCCACAAGCAGGCAGGATCGCACCGGTCGTCACCCCAGCTTGTCATCGCGGAGGTACAGCCGCACAATACCGCTCCGATTGGAGAGCAGAGGTCAGGCCCGCGACGGGGCCTTAGTGACGGAATGGAGGCGTTGCCGTGTGCGCACGTTTCAGCTTGCCTGTACTGTTGGCCATCAACGTTCTGCTTCTACCCTTGGGCGTCCAGGCCCAGGAGACCGCTCGCGACCACCAGATCACGCCCGACGACTACTTCACCGTGGGCGTGATCACGGACTGCGCCGCGTCGCCGGACGGGCGGCACGTGGCCTACACCGAGTCGCGCTGGGAGCCGCCGGCCGACAAACGCAACATGGACCTGTGGGTCGTCGAGACCGCCACCAGGGAGGTCACCCGCCTGACCTTCGAGAGTGCGGCCGACAGCACCCCGAAGTGGAGCCCCGACGGGAAGTGGATCTACTTCACCAGCAGCCGCGAGCGCGGTGAGGAGAAGGACCCGCCCTACAACGGCAAGACGCAGGTCTGGCGGGTCGGCGTCGAGGGCGGGCCGATCTTCCCGGTCACGCGCGTCAAGGACGGCGTGGACCATTACGACCTGTCGGCCGACGGTAAGACGCTCTACTACGTGGTCGGCGAGAAGAAGGTCGATCCTGAGTGGAAGGAACTCTACGAGAAGCACGAGCACATCACCTACGGCCACGGCGTGGTGAAGTATTCGCAGGTGTGGGCGCTGGACCTGCAAAGCTGGCGGGCCGAGAAGCTGGTGGACGAGAAGCGCGTCGTCGGCGCGCTGGCCGTCGCGCCCGACGGCAAGCGCCTGGCCATGATCACCACGCCGACCGAGGAGACGATCACCAACGAGGGCCAGTCGCGGGTGGACATCTTCGACCGCCAGAGCAAGGAGATGGTCACGCTGCCCGACCGGCAGTGGCGTGAGGACGCCCCGTCACCCTACGGCTGGCTCGAGAACCTGGCCTGGTCGCGGGACGGAAGCTCGCTGGCCTTCCGGGTCGATTTCGACGGCTTCCCCTCGGAGATCTTCGTGGCCCAATTGGCCGGTGGCGACGCGAAGATTCAGAAGCTGACGCGCCCCGACGAGGTGCACGTCACCGGCGGCCGGATGGCGTGGCGCGGCACGTCGAAGGACCTGTGCTTCCTGGCCGAGGACCACGCCCGCGTCCGCGTCTACTGCATCACCGACATCGGGGACGGCCGGCAGGGACCGGTGCAGACGCTCACGCCCGGCGACGTGTGCGCCGAGACCTTCAGCCTGCCGACGTCGGGTTCGGACCTGGCCGTGGTGATGAGCGGCATCACGCATCCGCCGGACGTGTTCAGCTACCCGGCCACGCCGCCGGTCCAGGCGCCCTCCGGCACGCGGCTCACGCGGGTCAACCCGCAGGTGGACACCTGGCGGATACCACAGATCAGCCTGGTGAGTTGGAAGGGCTGGAACGGCGACACGGTCGAGGGCATCCTGGAGCTGCCGCCGGACCACACGCCCGGCAAGCCGCTGCCGATGGTCGTCGAGCTGCACGGCGGTCCGACGGCCGCTTCACTGTTCCGCTTCCGCTTCTGGATCTACGGGCGCGTGCTGTGGGCCGCCCGGGGCTACGCCGTGTTCAGCCCGAACTACCGCGGGTCCACCGGCTATGGCGACAAGTTCCTGACCGAGCTGGTGGGGCACAAGAACGACCGCGACGTGACCGACATCCTGACCGGCGTGGACGCCATGGTCGAGCGCGGCATCGCCGATCCCGACCGCCTGGGCGTGATGGGCTGGAGCAACGGCGGCTACCTGACCAACTGCGTGATCACGCAGACCGACCGCTTCAAGTGCGCCAGCAGCGGCGCCGGCATCCTGGACGCGGCCATGCAGTGGGCCTCGGAGGACACGCCCGGGCACGTGATCAACTTCCAGAGGGGGTTCCCCTGGAATCGGTCGGAGGAGATGCGGGCGGCGTCACCGCTGTACGCCGCGGACAAGATCAAGACCCCCACGATCATCCACGTGGGGGAGAAGGACACGCGCTGCCCGCCGGCGCACAGCAAGGGGCTGTTCCGGGCCCTGCACGAGTACATCAAGGTGCCCACGCAACTGGTGATCTACCCGGGCGAGGGCCACAGCCCCATGACCTACAAGAACCGCAAGGCCAAGCTCGACTGGGACATCGGCTGGTTCGACAAGTACCTGCCGCTGGATGAGGAACCGGCGGAGAAAGCCGAGCCGGAAGACAAGCCGATCTCCTGAGCCTCGGTGGTGCTCGGCGGTTGCAAGCCGCCTGGTTTCATCTCGCGCATCGAAACACGCGCGGAGATTCCGAGCGGCGGGTCGCTGTGCTCGCTGGGGGACGCGTCGGGTCGCGAGCCCGAGCACCTTCTTCGGTGAGCCGGACAGGAGATCGTCTGGTGGACGCCGGACTGGTCCTGGATTGCTGGCGCCCCCGGGGGCCCACTTCACCGCCTGGCCAGTTGAACGACACGTTCCGCGTCTTGGGGGGCCGCACGGGCGCAGGTCATCAGTATTTCGACACGTATCGCAGCGGGCCGTTGCCCATGGGCTCCAGTTGATAGATATCCCATTTCTTCGCTTTGCTGCGGGGGCGCTCGAGTTTCTGAGCGATCACCACGGAGTGCCCGTCGGTTCGCACGTTGATGGCGCCGTAAACCGCGATACTGCGGTCGATCCTGCCCAGAAGCTTGTCAAAGCGCTTCTGGGCTCTCTTCTTTGCGGCCGGGGTGGCGGCCTGCTCGATCTGCTTCTGCGCTTCCCGGAGGTCGTGCCGGAGAACGTATGGATGGTTGATCGATTCCTTGGCCGACCTGGCCAGTTCGGTGCTGAAGATCAGGGGTCGCCCGCCTCGACTCCAGCGTCCGATGGCGCCCAGAGCGTCGGCTCGCGGGTGAGCATGCGGCTCGTCATCACCGCTGGAGATGACCGTGGCGATCGGATTGGTGGCTCGCAAGTACACGTCGCTGAAATCCGCGCTTCCATGATGGCAGGCCTTGGCGATGTCCACCTCGAAGATGGGTCGTGCGGCCTCAATGACGAGTCGCTCCTGTTCGGCGGTTTTCGGCGGCATGGCCATTCCGGTATGGTACCCCAGCAGCAGGTTTTCAGCGGGTATGTTCAGGTCGCCGCCCAGCAGCACGCTCACGTCGCGGTACTGCAAACGGAGAACGATGGAATGCCCGTTCTTGGTCTTGCCCACATTCCCCAGCCACCGCAGCCGCGGGGCACCACGGCCGTCAGGCTCGGTCACCGGACCCAGGAGCTGCATGGAGAGATCCCCTTCAGGCCCATATCCGGGGACGAACCCGTCTGCGAGGGACAGCATTAGGCAGTCCACGACCCGCCCGGAGGCCAGCGCCCCGTGAAGCATGGTCGGGTACTTCTTTCCTTTCCACCGCGATGGGACGCCCAGGAAGTCCTTGAGTTCGTCCCTGCTTGCAACCAGGTGCGTCAGATAGCTGGCTCGTCCGGACTTGCTCCGCTGCCCAAGGCTGTTCCTCCCCGTTCGTTCGACGATTCCGTTGTGATAGACCACGTTGAAGGTGACGTTCTCGTCACCGAACAGAGACGCGAAACCTCCGTAGTGATCCTGGTCGGGATGGCTGATGACCGCCGCCTCGAACGTCCGTTTTTTCCGGAAGCCCCCGTAGCGCCAGCGGAGGAACCGATACATGTTGTCGCCTTCGCCGGCGTCGATGACGATGTGCCTGTCTTGGGGAGTCACAACCAGACAGCCATCACCCTGGCCGATATCGACGAAGACCACCTCCAGCAGGCGATCGGGTTGGATCGACTCCTTGCGCAGCCAACCGTCCTCGCCACGAGAGTGCGCCTGGCACCAGCCGTCACGGCGTTCCCTATTCACCTGGAGCCAGTCTCCCCACAACAGGTGCTGCACAGGTCCTTTCTTGGCCGGGCCCTTGTACATCACCGCCGATGGATAGCCCGCGTACGCCGTTTTCTTTGGCATGTCATCTGCCCCGTTTGCGTGTTCCTTCTTGACCTGTACCGGTCCGACGGGCTCTTACCGTCAGGGCCGTCGAACGCGTGGAGACCGGCCCGCTCAAAGGGTCTGCAGCCTCCGCGCCGATGGCGAATTCACCGCAATCGCCACACAGCCAGGGTTCTATCAGCAGCGGCGACCCGGTACCGCCGTTGAACCAGCCCTCTGTCTCGATGCCTCCGGTCTAGCCGCCCGCCTTACCGCCGCCGGCGTCGTCCTTCGTGGCCGTCGAACCGCCGCCCGAGCAACGGTCGAAGAGAATCCAACCGAGGCTGACGGCCGAGGGTTGAGGTTCCAGCACGTCGGGCACGCCTGCGCCGTCAGGTGGGGTCTTGGGCAGCCCGTCGGCCGCCTCTTTGGCAACCTCGACCGGGACGTCGGCCGCGATGGCGATCTCACCCCATCCCGGAAGGCCCGGGGCCGTTGCTGACCCCGCGCCGCACGCGGCTTCCTGCCAGGGCGGAACAACGGCCACCACCGTCCGATCGTTGAGCACCTGGAACTCGCATTTCAGGCCGCCTACAGCCACGCCATCGACGTTGCCTTCGAAGCCACACCCGCGGATGGTCACCACCGTGGGTCGATCGAGCCAGCCGCGCCGCGGGTGCACCGCTTCGACCCGGATCGTTTTGGCCGGGCGCGAGTCCGCTCGCCAGACGCGGACCAGGGCCTGCGAATCGAGTCCCAGCTTGCGCAGGGCGGTGGCCCGCGAGGCAAGCTGCTGAGCCTGGCGGCGATAGCCCTTGCAGGTCAGGCGGGTGATCAGGGCTTCCGCTTTGTCCAAGGCCCGGGCACGTTCCCAGGAGCAGACCTCGGAGAAGCGAGCCCACGGCAGGCTCCATCCGATCGGAGACCATCGTGTTGACGTTTGAAAGACGAGGTAGTCGAACGCGGTCTGATCGCCGCTCTGCTCGAGAGGGCAATCCGCCCGGCAATCGCTCCGCTGAGACTCAATGACCTGGCGGGCACTTCCGTCACCGTACAGGCGGGTGTACTTGTACTTCTGCTCGCCGGGGGCTTCCGGCGGACAGTCGCCGCCGGCCTGCCACGTGCCGTCCTGCCTGTAGTCCTTGTGACGCAGGTAGGATCGCTGCACCAGGATGATGGCCATGGCCGGGAACGTCCTGGATTCCAGCCGGTGCCCCGGTTTCGACTCGAGGTCGGCCGGGTTCTTCAGGGCGAAGAACTTGGGCTCGACGCGGAAGCCGAAGGCCGTGCTCCCGACCGTGTAGGCCGACGCGGCGGTCAGCGCGGACTGCGTCTTGGCATCGTGTTCGATCTTCTTGGCGTAATCGACGAAGGCGTCGGCCTGGGAACCGAACCCCAGCATGGCCAGGTTGAACGCCGTGGCGAAGAGCTTCCTGCGACTGCTGACCAGATCGAGCACCTGGGAGTCGATGACCGGGAAGACTCCCGCCACCTGAATGGGCGGGCTGGAATAGGGGAAACACTCGCTGAGGAATTGGAGGCCCCCGTCCGGCGTCTGGCGGGCCAAATCGACGTTGACCGTGATGTCGGCCACGTAGCCGCCGCGCGTCCTGCTGCCCGGCTGGACCGAGACGATCAGAGGGCAGAAGAAGAGCTCGTAGTCGCCCTGCTTGTTTCTGGCCGGGTTGATGAACCAGCTCAGCAGTTGCTGCGTCATCACGTCGCCACTGGCGGTGATGATCGCCTCGCGGGCGGATATCTGGGGCTTGGTGTCGGGCAGCGTCTGGGCGGGGGTGAAGACCGTCCCAACCGTCTCCAGAGCCAGGCGATCCCCTTGGGCGATGGGGGCCCCGACTTTGGCCGGCTGGGTCGTGGGCGCGCCTTCCGGAGGCTCGTCTCCGGCGGCGGGTTGCACTTCGTCGGCGCCGGCGGTCCCTTCGTCGGCAGGAGGCTCCTCTTCGTCCGCCGGCGGCTGCTCTCCGGCGAGCACGCCGAGCAGGCCGATTACCGTCTTGGTCAGAGCGTTCTCGCGGTACTCCGGGTATGAGGCCATCAGGCTCTCCAGCAGCGCCTTCTGCTTAGCCGCCCTTTGCCGGGCCTGCTCCTTCGCACGCAGACTCTTGGCCTGCCTGTATTGAGCCATGGTCGCGATGGCCTCTTCGACATTCATGCGAAATGCCAGTTGGACGTCGAGGGCCTCAGCGCTGAGAGCACGCACCACCCCTTGAGGTTGAAAAGCCCTCTCGAAGTAGAAATCGGCGTCCTTGTTCAGGTCAAAACCGAAGCCGTCGTTAGGCCCCACCAGGAAGGGTGTGGAAAGACTCGCGAACCCGTACTGGTCGATGCTGAGGGCGATCTTGTCCAGGTTGACGGCGGCGTCGCGTGCCGGCGAACAACCGCACAGAGCTGCGAGGCTCACGGCCAGCAGCACGAGCCCGCGGGAACCCCGCAGGCACAGGCCGTGGGCGTGGCGTTTCAGGAATGCGTCATCGCGGAACCGACCCTGCTGCTTGATCATGTTACGTCTCCTTGGCAGGCGCGCCCGTGCGCAAGCGACTGCGGGCTTGGCTGCGATCAACTTCCCGAGTTGTGAGGACGATACGACGCCTGCATGTTCCGCCAGGTCCACAAGTTCCCGACCAGAGACCCTGACCCGAACCAGCGGGACACTAGGGCACCTGTGCTTCAGTGTCAAGCCGGCAGCCGGTGTCAAGCTGTGGCAGCAGACTCGTTCACCCCAACAGACAGTACATCGCTCACCATTCGACCTTTACCTGTCAAAATGGACAGGTGAAGCGGCGCTTCTCCTGCCCTCCCTGTTCGTGGACGGAATCGCCGTCATCGTTACTCAGCGCGACATGAGACCGCGGCGCAGTGCAGGGGGCCTTCGATTCGTCGCGGCGTCGAGGTGAAGGGCCGACGTCGGCGCCGCACAGAGGTCCGCCCGCAGCCATGTTGGAAAACGGGCGGGCAGCGATCTACAGTCCGACCGGGGGCCGCCCCCCGGCAGAACGATCGCCGCGTGAACGAGACAACGGCCCGCTCCGGTTACACTCCCGGGCCTGTTGCGCTATCATCCGTGACCATGGACATCCGCGCACCGCGCTATACCGACGTGCCTCTGCCGCCGTACCGGTATCGGCCGGGTGAGCATCCGCATCCCACCGCCCATCGGGACGGGTACAGCTATCGCCCGCCGGGGGCGCCCGCGCCCAACGTACGCTACCGGGCGCCGGAGCAGTGGCGCCAGAGCCGGGACTACCTCTACGGCTGCGATCTGTACAACCACGCCTACTGGTGGGAGGCCCATGAAGCCTGGGAGGGGCTGTGGCAACTGACCGACAAGACCGGGGTCCAGGGGCGTTTCCTGCAAGGACTGATCCAGGTAAGCGCCTGCCACCTCAAGGCGGAGATCGGCCACTGGCGGGGCGTGGGCAACCTTCGGGCTCGCAGCGGGCGATACCTGGAATTCGTCCTGGCCGGCATTGATGAATCCACCTTCATGGGCTTGAATCTACGGCAATGGCATCGGGCTGCGGACCGCTATCTTGCCCGGTTACTGGAACCCGGTGGCGACCGCAGGCACGATCCGGCCGCGTATCCGTACCTTGTTCTCGAAATGCCTGCGTCCGGCGCGTCCGAACGTCTCGGGCAAGGCTCTACAGACGAGTTGAGCAGCCATGGACCAAATCAAGCTCCCCAAAGACAGTGACCCGACGGAAACGGCGGAGTGGCTCGAATCGATCCAGGCCGTCCTGGGCGACCAGGGGCCGGCCAGAGCCCAGTTTTTGCTGGGGCGGTTGATCGAGTGGGGCCGGCGCGAGGGCGTGGTGCTGCCCTTCACCGCCAACACGCCGTACGTCAACACCATCCCCGTGACCGAGCAACCGCCCTATCCCGGCGACCGGGCCATGGAGCGGCGCATCAAGAGCCTGGTCCGCTGGAACGCGATGGCTATGGTCGTTCGGGCCAATCGGCGTCAGGACGGCATCGGGGGTCACCTGTCCACGTATCAGTCGGTGGCCACGCTGTTCGAGGTGGGTTTCAACCACTTCTTCCGGGCCCACGGTGAGCAGGACGGCGGCGACCAGATCTACTTCCAGGGCCACGCCGCGCCGGGCATCTACAGCCGGGCCTACCTCGAGCGTCGCATCGGAAGCGAAAAGCTGCACAACTTCCGGCGCGAACTGGAGAAGAGCGGCGGGCTGTCCTCGTATCCACACCCCTGGCTGATGCCGGATTTCTGGGAGTTCCCCACGGTGTCCATGGGTCTGTCGGCCATGTCCTCGATCTACCAGGCCCGGTTCAACCGCTACCTGCGCGACCGCGGGCTGAAGGACACCGACGATTCGCACGTCTGGGCCTTCCTGGGCGACGGCGAGATGGACGAGCCCGAATCGCTGGGGGCCATCACGCTGGCCTCGCGCGAGGGGCTGGACAATCTCATCTGGGTGATCAACTGCAACCTGCAACGGCTGGACGGCCCGGTCCGCGGCAACGGGCAGATCGTTCAGGAGTTGGAGGCCGCGTTCCGTGGAGCCGGGTGGAACGTCGTCAAGGTGCTGTGGGGCTCGGAGTGGGACCCGCTGTTCGAGGCCGACACCGATGGGCTTCTGACCCAGCGCATGGGCGAGACGGTGGACGGGCAATGGCAGAAATACACCGTCGAGTCCGGCGCCTACGCCCGCGAGCACTTCTTCGGGGCCGATCCCCGGCTGGCCAAACTCGTCGAGCACCTGGCCGACAGTCAGATCTACCACCTGAAGCGCGGCGGGCACGACCCGGCCAAGGTGCACGCCGCGTATCGGGCGGCGGTCGATCATCGGGGTTCGCCCACCGTCATCCTGGCCAAGACGGTCAAGGGCTACGGGCTGGGCGAGGCCGGCGAGGGTCGCAACATCAGCCACCAGCAGAAGAAGCTCAACGAGGAGGAGCTGCGTTATTTCCGCGACCGCTTCGACATCCCCGTGACCGACAAGCTCATCGAGGACGCCCCCTTCTGGCGTCCGGCGAAGGACAGCGAAGAGCACGAATACCTCATGGAGCGGCGCCGTGCGCTGGGCGGCTTCGTGCCGGCTCGCAAGGTTCGGGCCGCGCCGTTGCAGGCTCCGCCGCTGGACCTCTTCGACGAGTTCCTGGGCGGCAGCAAGGAGCGCGACGTGGCCACCACCATGGCCTTCGTGCGCATGCTGTCCCGGCTGATGGATCACGAGGAACTCGGCAGGCTGATCGTGCCCATCGTGCCCGACGAGGCCCGCACCTTCGGCATGGACGCCTTGTTTCGCAAGTACGGCATTTACGCCCACGGCGGCCAGCTCTACGAGCCGGTGGATTCACATCTGCTCCTGTACTACCGCGAAGCCAAGGACGGGCAGTTGCTCGAGGAGGGCATCACCGAGGCCGGCTCGATGGCGTCATTCACCGCGGCCGGCACCGCACACGTCACCCACGCCGTCAACGCCATACCGTTCTTCATCTTCTACTCGATGTTTGGGTTCCAGCGGATCGGTGACAGCATCTGGGCACACGCCGACTCCCGCGGGCGCGGCTTCCTGGTCGGAGCCACGGCCGGACGGACCACGCTGGCCGGCGAAGGTCTGCAACACCAGGACGGCCACAGCCACCTGCTGGCCAGCACCGTGCCGACGATCCAGCCTTATGACCCGGCCTTCGCCTATGAGATCGCCGTCATCATCCAGGACGGCATCCGGCGGATGTACACCGAGGGTGAGGACATCTTCTATTACCTCACCGTCGAGAACGAGCCCTACCCGCAGCCGCCCATGCCGGAAGGTGTGAATGAAGGCATCCTCCGCGGCCTGTACAAGTTCAAGGCGGCGGACAAGCCCGGCGATCGCCCGCGCGTCCATCTGTTCGGCAGCGGGGCCCTGTTGCGATCCGCTCTCGAAGCACAGCAGATTCTGGCGGAGCAGTTCGACGTGGCCGCCGACGTGTGGAGCGCGACCAGCTACACGCTGCTGCGCCGCGAGGCCCTGGCCGTTGAACGCTGGAACATGCTGCATCCCGCCCCCGCCGGCGCCGGGCCGCGCAGCCCCTACGTGACCGAGCTGCTCGCGTCGGAGCCCTGGCCGGTGATCGCGGTGAGCGATTACCTCAAGGCCGTGCCCGATCAGATCGCCCGTTGGGTTCCCGGCGGCCTGTACCCGCTGGGCACCGACGGCTTCGGCCGAAGCGAGTCGCGCCGGGACCTGCGGCGGCACTTCGAGGTCGATGCCGCCCACATCACACTGGCCGCGCTGCATCAGCTTGCCCAACGCGGCCAGGTCGAAGCCGACCGGGTGGCCGACGCGATCGAACGCCTGGACATCGACGCCGACAAACCCAATCCTGCCACGGCCTGACACAGCGAAACGCGCTGGGCCCCATCCCCGATGTACATCGTGGGTGGGGAACGCACTGCATGGGCACACGTCACCTTGCGGCGCGCGTCGAAGCTGTTATGCTCGCCGCGTTTGCCGGGCCGCTCCGTCTTTTCACCTCGGCGGCCCGAACATGGGGACAGATCATGGCTCGTGTCATCGTCACCTACGGCCGTGGATGGAATTCCCTGGCCACCGTCCGCAGCCTGGGGCGCCGGGGGATCGAGGTCTACTGCGGCGAGGAGGCCCCCTTCGCGCCGTGCTTCTTCTCCAAATATTGCCGGGGACATTTTCAGTATCCCTCACCCAGCCGCGAGCCGGACGCCTTCGTGGACTTCATGGCCGAGAAGGTCAAGGAACTGGCCCCCGACGGTGACGAGCCCTACGTCCTGATGCCGATTCACAAGGAGACCTTCGTCCTGGCCGAGCACCGCGAGCGCTTCGAGCCGCACATCAAGCTGCCGGTCACCACCATCGAGAACATCCGCCTGACCGACGACAAGGGCAGCCTGGCACGACTGGCCGAGCAGCACGGCATCCGCATCCCCCGCACCTGGCAGTTTCACGCCGTGGACGAGCTGTACCGGCGCGTGCCCGACCTGCCCATGCCGGTGTTCGTCAAGGTGCGCAAGGGCGCGGCCGGTGTGGGGCTCAAGAAGGTCAACACGCCCGAGGAGCTGGTGACGACCTTCCGCGAGTTCGTGGACGGCTTCGGCCTGCAGCCCGAGCAGTACCCGCTGGTCCAGGAGTTCGTGGCCGGCGAGGACTATTGCGTGACCACCCTGTTCAATCAGGGGACCTGCGTGGCCAGCATGACCTACCACAACATCCGGTCCTTTCCGCGGGGCACCGGCGCCGGGGCCCTGCGCGAGACCGTGCCCCACGCCGAGGCCGAGGAGGCTGCTGTCAAGCTCCTGTCACCGCTCAACTGGCACGGCATCGCTCAGGTGGACTTCCGCATCCCCAAGGGCGGCCCGCCCTACCTGATCGAGGTCAATCCGCGCTTCTTCGGCGGACTGGCCCAGTGCATCGCGGCCAA
>Ga0307380_10003694_pt1 | contig 21004 bp, 44 predicted proteins | sample UN3MG_FD_202239 | JGI IMG/M metagenome (GOLD analysis project Ga0307380, IMG submission 202239) | Soil microbial communities from Risofladan, Vaasa, Finland - UN-3 | ecosystem: Environmental > Terrestrial > Soil > Coastal area > Acid sulfate soil | place: Finland: Risofladan, Vaasa | collected... | reverse complement strand
ATTATGTCTGGGTGGACCTTGACTTTCCACTCCCAATCAAATATGAGCCATCCCTCATCTACTAGTTGCCAAATACGGTGCAGTCCTGTCTTCTTAAACGCCTCAATAAACAGTTCCAACCCATCAATACCATCAATGTACTGGATAAACCAGCGCATACCTTTGAGGTCCTGGACCTTATCTTTAAGCTCCCGGATCTCCCGCTCTTGTTTACGAATGAGTTTCCTGTAGCACTCGGGCATAGGATGAGTATCTGTCTCCTCATCTTCCACCGTCATGCGATCTCCACACCCTTTGCATCTAGGATGTTCAGTCATTCGTTCCTCGCAATACTGGCATTCGCCCACATAATAGCCTCCTCCAGTTTAGTGAGGGCTAAGCTGCGTTCACGGCTCTCTGGGCAGTTACGAAGGATGTCAATAGCCAGTGTGTACGCTTGCTGGCGCAAATAGTTGTACCTGTGGGGCTGATCTCCCTTGGGCGGGTGGTATGTAAAACGGTGAGCAATATCTGCGTACGCTTTATCAGGGTAAAGCTCATCCACAATCTCTTTTTCCTTCTCTACCAACTCACGCTCCTCTTCAATAGGAATGGCCTTGCCTTCCCAATCCACCTCGTTGTCTCCACCCATCTCGGCATGATTATCATGTAGCGTCTTGTCCCAATCTTCATTCTTCTTCATCTTTTCCTCCTCTGTTCTTTTCTGCATTTCATTCCAGCCTCTTACTGCCATTGTCTCTGAGTCAGACACCCTATTGGCACCACAAGCGCAAGATACCTCGAACCGCTTACCGTTCTTCCTACTGTGAATCCCTGGCTTCTTACCACAATAGGCACACAGGGCTATGTAGTCATCATCCTCTGGGGTAATACGCTTACCTGTGAGGATATCTATCCTGCGTTGGCCCAGCACAAAGGAGCAGTCCTCCTCGTGCTTAATGCCATAAGGGGTACCAGGACCACCACAGTACTTGCATTCACCATCCCCATTAGGCATCATCTTCCTCCGCTGCTTCGATCTCCATCACCTTGACACCGGCATCACGAGCCAACTTTACCATATTAGCTGTGCCTGTACCACCTGGGAAAGCTACGACAAGATCAGGCGTTTCCTTCTCTAACATCTCAGCATTACGAAGGGGGCCAGCAAAGCGACCATAGTCCTGCCAGTTAGCGGGGTAACGTCGTATCTCTTTCTTATGGAATCTGGCCCACTCATCAGCAAGCCTGTCAGCACCACGGCAATCACCGTGTACCAGGATCTTAGGGTCTAGGTCGTCCAACACGTCGGTCACCCGGTCCATGTCGTCATAATCCCGACCACCACACACCAAGACCTTCATTTAGATCTTCTCCTTAATCTCTTTAATCTCTTTAATCTCTTTAATAGCTTGGATAACCACCTTGTAGTCATAGCCTCTGCCATCATAGTGAAGCCGATAGGCTAAGTTTTGTAACACAACTAAGATATCAGGCATTAGATCTTCTCCTCCTTGTACTCCCGGATATCACAGATCTTGAAATTCTCAAGCACCTTGATAAATACCTGCCACTGGTCCCACGCGATAACCGCATAGTCACCTGCGGGCACGCCCTCAATCGCCTTACCCGTAATAGTCGCCTTATTTACATGCAATCTTTGTTTCTTTTCGCTCATTAGTCCTCCCATTCCATAGCTTCGTCTATTCTATCACGCAACGCCTCTAACAGCCCTCTGTCTTCCTTTGGCCTGTCACACCAATGCTCAGCCATAGGGTCATTCAACTCATCGCTCACGTTGGCTAACAGCGCCTCTAATAGCTCAATACGATCCAATAGGGGTTCTGACGCATCCCACTCCATGTTCATCAGGTGGTCTTTGCTTCTATGAGCCTCAAACGCGATGTCCTTAATGGCTGCGGTATCGGGAGACTCAACAGAGGTATCTGGGTCTACGGGGTAGGTTATGATCTGCCATAGGACAGCCAACAACGACTTGTACCCATGCTCAAAGGTGTGACTTCGTTGGATCTCCTTGGCATATAAGCACCAAGGACAATCACGGGGGTATTCCCTCTGTATGTGGCGGAGACACACCCCGAACTCACCCAGCTTGTGCTTGTAATCACTCTTCATCGTCGGGGTCCAGGAGAAAGGTACAGTGCTCTTTATCTGTGTAGTCCACGAACACATGCCACACAAGCGCACCACCCTGGCATAGAACGGAGTCGATGTGGTCCAGATCATACTCCTCTACATCAATGGGGTGCCCAGTACCATAAATCCGAAATGTGTATGGCACCAGTTCAGCCTCAGAGTCTACCAAAGCCCACAAGCAGAGCTGTCCGCCCTGCTCAGCCACCTTCAAGAACGTGGGGTAACGCGGCAGGCTGAGAACCTGTTTATCGGTGATTCCAAGGGTGTATTTGTAGATCACATTCTTGCTCATCCCATTGCCTCCGTAATCTTACGAGTCTTCATCTGTTCGTAGGTTTCACTCTTCTTCTTGCCCTTATCAGAGCGCGTCTTACGCACCTTCTTAGGGGCAGAGGTGGTTTCTACCTTCTTACGTTTGTGAACTGGGGTTGTGAAGTCGTATGCCTCAATCGTCTCAGGGGCTTGGTCCTTCACCTTGTTGACCACCCTGGCGAAGGCCTTCATGTCTTCTTTGTCCATGTAGACGATGGCATTGCACTCACCGTCCTGCAACCATATCTGTACGCCGTCTTCCATGACACGTACTTCGAGTTTGTTATGACCACCAATACCGTATTCCTTACTCTTGAACACGGGCTTCATTCAGGCTCCTTTATCTCTTCAAACGCCGCAGCAACAATCTTGGCTAGGTGCTCAGGTGAGGTCATGTCCACACAGCCTACATTCTCTCTGTTGCGATAACACACGTAGTAATGCTGTCTACCATCTGAACTAACCGGTCCCTCAGAGACTTGAACATACGGCTTACCGGTGTCATCAATCATTGAATACGCCCCCTTATAGCTACGAGAGCAAACAGAGGCCAGATAACAATACAGAACGCAACCTGTAGGAGCAACCAAGGGATCAACACCACCAACTGCACGGGTCGCTCGTAGCGTAAGGTTGCATAACCAAACAAGTACACTGTGACCGCGCCTAACAACAGATAGATAGCAATATCACCTGCTGTGATTGCACTTATCCAGTCCATCAGTTCATCTCCTCTGGGGGGATATCCTGCTGAGCAGGCACACTATACAGATGCACATCTTCGGGGTCTTCAATGATGCTGTCAGCAAGCATCAGAGCCATTGCAACTCCGGAAGGAATATCCTCACCAAACTCCCTACGCACGATGAATTTCAAGGCAGCAAGGGCGTTCAGAGCCATACCAAGCTCATGCCTCACCCGCACAACACCCATTACAAGGTCAGCCTGAACAGAGGGGGCAATGGTAACAGTACCATCCTCCTCATTATGGCTAGCGGCATCACCAAAGGCAAGGAATGCCTTGTATGCGTGCTTCTGCATCTCAGCTTTGAACTCTTCAACGTTATCAAATTCTTCCGGGTTGATGTTCAGATCACCGATGTTCATACTACCTCCACCTTCACCTTATAATATTCCAATTCTTTACGCAACGCCCTGATGGTTAGATCTCGTGTTCTCAAGGTGGCTTCTAGTTCAATAAGGCGTCTGATGACCATAATGATTGCGGTTATGATCATGCCAATACAAATACCGATGATAATGTAAAGTATCACGGGCAACTCCTCTCACATATTATGGGGGATAGTTCTGATGTTGTCAAGAGCTTCTGAGGGTGAAGATTCTCTTGAGCAAGAGTGGGTTATTTTGCATCGTATCATAGAGCACGGCGCTCAATCTCTGGATATCCCTCTCTTTAACCTGATCATTGGCACCTGCGGTGTAGTAGTCGATGATGTGAAGGACTTCATGCAACAATGTTTCACGAGCGAAGTTACCCTTGAGGTCCTCAGCTAGTACGATCTGCTGACCCTCAAAGTCCACACGCCCGTGTGCCCCCTCAAGCAACTTGTCGTCACGAGGGAGCACCACCACAGCATACTCATGGCTGAGTATGGTCACTGAGACAGGGAGTTTGATCATTTACTCTTCTTCCAGCGTACAGCAGCCCAAGCACCAATCAAGATCTGTCCAATACCATAGAGGATAGTGAACAGCTTGTCGAGAATATACCTACCATTAACACCATCCCAGAAGCCTGGAGAATGCTCAACAATAGGCTCTGCAATGTATTCTGTAGGGGCCGATGCCATCTCTGTTACACCATCAGCACCGGGGGGTTCACTGCCCGCTGCTGGAGGATAGTTACCACTGATCAACTGCGTTTGATCCATAGTCAGGTCATTGATCTGCTGGTGCAACTCACGCTTACGTTCAGCCAACCTACGGTCCTCATCGGGTGTACGCATACGCTCACCTACTGCACGCTCCATCATCTTCAGGTGATCAAGCTCAAGATTCTTACGATCTATCTCACGCTGTAGGTTGGTTATTTGGTTTTCCACTTCGGGGGCAATACGGTATCCGGATGCTGTACGTAGCCCCATATCCTCGCTAGGTACCCCAGCATCTGCATTATCTTCTCCATGTTCTATCCTCGCTCTTATCTCTGGGTCTATTTCAACAGCAACCGGCTCAATAGAGTAGGCCACCTTGTTCAACTGAGGCAAGAACATCCCGCTACCAAGAAGAGAAACCACCCCGAGGATGGTACTGGCTATAAATGCTCGCTTGACAATCTGCTTACGTGTCATGCTCAACTCCTGTTAATAAAGCTACTATCTCGGCCAACGACACCCACAATCAGGGCACTGCCACTCAACAGTCCTATCCCTGTCTATATCATAGATACCAATCTTACGAGAGAAGTGTGTAGCACCATATGCTTCCTGCTGCTCTTTGGGGATAGGATTCCCCTGTAGGTCAGCCATGCAATATGGACAAGCCTCTTTACTATCTCTTAGATCACTCATCACTCACCTCCGCACATAGGACAAGTCATAACCTCATCACCACCATCACCATGGCAGATGGGGCACGTTTGCACCCCCTCTTTATATCTCTCAAGCTCCTCGATGCGCTCTCGAAGAATATGCTCACGCTCACTCATTATCTGGAGTTCTTTGTTGCGCTCTATGATGCTTTTGTCCCTCTCGTCAATACACTTCTGAAGGCGGACTATCTCAGCATAAGCACGAGCAAAGACCTCCTCAAGAAAGGGGCTGGTAGTATGATCCCTGTAGTCATCTAGTGCACTTAGCAGATCCTCACTCATGGTAATTGCACCTCTCTCTTACCATACCATATTGCATACCGCCCACACATGAGACAGCAACCCTCTTCATCGAGCTTCACATCAACACCACACTCAGGACAGTTAGACCACACCCATCCACCATCTATATGAGCACAGATAGTGGGCTTTGCCTGTTGAGCCTTGATAAATAGTTCAATATCCCACTGCATGTCACTAATACCACGTGCTTCAAGGCGTTTGATCTTATCATTGGCCTTAGCAAGGTCTTCCTCAAGTGCAATAAGATCATCTGTAAATACGTGACTAATCGACTTAACCGACGTAATAGGATGGATTTTTGGTTTACACATCGCTCACACCTTCACCACAACGAGCAGCAACAGGATCGCAATTGCTATGATGCCGTACACCACCCGGTCAGGCATCTTGCCCAGCATCCACCCGAACAGTCCTCCGCAAACCACAAGCAAGAGGTCTTTTAGCAGGACGCCTATTTCAATATCACTCATCTCTCACCTCCTTTATCCAGTCAATTGCAATACCTGCAACGCCTACAAGCCAGCATAACACAGCTATACTCATGGTTATCCACGCTGTGATCATGATGTCCAGGTATTGTGGTGGGCGCAACACCGTGTAGTTCTGCCACACTATCCAGCCCATGATAAACGAAAACCCCGCCAGATATGTGGGGTACTTGATCCAACGCCATAGTTTTTCTGTATACCCTACCACTTTATAACTCACCCCTTCATCGTAGTTGGTTGTACCTATAACGCTCAATACCCTCTTTCGCATACTCTACGCCCTTGTCCACAACAAGTCTGCCTAGTTTAACGGTATACACGATAATAGCCACAACAATACCAATAGGCACAAGTACAGGCCACAGAGCACATATCATGCCTCGTACAACCTCTTCACTCACCTCCTCCGAACAAGAAAGCGGCATATAGTCTGGTTTAGGCTCTATGGGCCAGATGTACATGCTGGACTGGTACAGGACACCTGTGATCACCAAGTACGCGAATATCACGAATAAAATTGTCACAACATTTCCTCTACTTCATTGAGGTTGATGGCATCTTCATTCACCACGTCCTGTGGTGAGGTTATAATGCCACGTTTTTGTGCTTCTGCAATCAACTCCTCGTCTGTCATGTGGCTTAACGCCTCCCACAATAACTCTGCGGGTAGAGCCGGGTGCCCCATGTGCTTATCAGGTATCGCAGCAAAATCCATGCTTGGATAACTCATATCTTCCTCCTTTGTTATGTCACTACCAATAGGCTCCCAATATGGACTCACAGCATGATGTCCACGTCATCCAAGCTGATAGCACTATAGGGTGCGAGCTTGGGTGGTCTTGGTCTCTCTGTTGGCTCAGGGAATGCCTTCTTCAACTGTTCCTGTATCCTCTGCATTGCTAGGCTGTCTATCGCACGAAAGGGATCTTTAGCAGACTCTCTCTTCTTGTACCCCTTGTGCTTGTGCCAATGGTCAGGCCACTTATAGTCACTCATAGCATCACATCCACATCTCCCAGGTTGATGGCACCCTCTGCCTCTATGGGATCTGCTGATTTGATGTGCTCCTCGTAGTATGCTCTACCCTCTGGGGTGATGCGGAAGCGCGTCTCAGAAGTCCACGAGTCCTGAATCATATTCACCTGTGTTTTGAGGAGCTTCTCCAACCCGGTTGCAACTATGAATTTCTCTTTAAAATTCGATGGTCTCAGGGTCATAATCATAGCATGTCATCCATTTCATTGATGTCTATACCTTCGGTTAACGCTTCGGTGTGCTCCTCAGCCTCAGACTTGGGGGGTTCTTTACCTTCTTTGATGGCCCTCTCAACTGCACACTCATGAAGAATCTTATCCGTTTCTCTCATCCACTTCCGTATATCTTCATTGGTGTACTCTTCAAGAACTGGGTGTCCCATGACCTAGTATCCCCTTCTATTGTCATCTCTGATGATCCACCAACCTGCAATACCCACAATGAGACCAAGAGGGAAGTTACCTACCAACAACAGCATGATGCCAATGAACAGTACACAGCCACCCATTAGTCACTACCGGCTTCAAGTTCTTGTTGGGGATATGGAAGATGAAGTTGCTCCTCCTCTTTCTCTTTAGGTTTCTCTTCAGGGAAGGAATAAGCCAGCATGACTGCCTGAAGCTCGGGCATGAATTTGAGCACGAGGGTTGTAGCACGAGCGATAGCCTCTCTGAGCAGCCACGCTTGTCGCCCCTGCACTCTGGGAGCCACAATAGCCCCAAGAGCAGAAGAGCAGTCAGAAGGACGAGAAGAAATTGCTGTAACAATACGCTCCTTGGCTAGAGCTACACCCTTCTTACGACCAAACTGATCCTTGTCAGAGCAGAGGGAGATACCTGCGATCTTCTCCTCCATGTCAATCACAATAGTGTACCCACCCGGCACCCAAAGCTCGTCAAAGTGATGTCTAATACGATACCTATCAGCCATTGTCTTCCTCCGGTTCTGCCTCGACAGCATCATCAAACTCTTTGAGGATGCCTTCCATGTATACCACAAGCTCAGCATATGCCTGTGTCAGGCCATCACTGTATGAGCGTACTGCCTGTGAGTATTTCTCCTCGATGGCTCGCAAATAATCCTTTTGATAGAGCGTGTGCTTACGTCTCAGGTTCTTGAGGATACGCTTCACCACATCTCTTTGGGCTGTCTTGTCACTCATCACTTGTCTCCCTTGAATACGTCACGCTCAATGACTCCTTTGAACCACTTGTTCAATCCTACCACAGCACCAACTGCAAGACCAATAACACCCACAATAATCAACGCAGTCTTCATCTTCTTCCCTCTCTTTCTTTCATTTGTCATAGCATCACCTTCGGCACCACTGGTGTAGTCCCATCATCTGATTCAATCACATTGTCATCAAACTGAAAGATCACTGGCTTCTCAGTCCACAACGGACATCCTTGATCTGAACGTACACCATGAATGAGCATGTTGTTTTTCAAGAACACCGAGCAAAGGCCAAAGTATATTGGAACCTTAACGAGGTTGATAAGCTCTTCTTCATCATAGTCGTGTTGGGGTGCTGGAGGCACTGTTTGGCCCTCCATCAATTCCACTTGTAAATGGTAGTGTTGGCACGTATTACATGCCCTTCCCGCTTCAGGATTACTCATCACATGATCAAACTCTTTAGATTCAATGATATAAGGTAGTTTAGGGACAGTGTGTGTATGCCCCTTAGTTTCACTACCAACAGTTGATAATGTCTTTATTTTCTGCCATAACTCACGCAAGTGCATAAAACCCCCATTTCCATAGGTTTATGAGTTATTTTGAACCGGGGCATGAGAAACCCCCGATGGTATCAATGATTGGATTATAGGTGGGGTGTATGGTGGGCAATATGTAAAGGTGTAGCTCACGTGTTGGATAATGGTGACAGGATCAGGGGTTTCTACTCTGTGTGCCATTGTGAGTTACTTTTTGTTCTCCGGTACTGGTTTTGGTTTGATCCCTCGCCCTCTACGTCTACCATTTTTGGGCTTAGGCTTGGCCTTAACTTCAGGTTCTTCATCGAGAAATATTCTGAGCTTCCAAGGTTTCCATTTCATGTTCATGATATGGCTCCAAAAAACAAGGGGTGCTACACGGTCCATCCAAGGGGAAGTTCACCTAGGGAGGTTTCCTTCCTTTTCGAGAATTCTGTGTCAAGTAGAATCCGCGTGTAGCACCCCCATAACTTACACCATAGCCGCTACCTTGTCAATCATATCCTCAACAGTAGCATCGAGTTTCTGCGCCCTGTACAGCTTGTACTGGAAGAACGCATGTTTCACAAATGCAACACCAATGGAAACTACAACACCTCGAATGAACTGCTTAACAGCCTCTTTAACGAGTGGGTCATCATAGATCTGCTGTGCCATCTTGAAAAGATGCTCCTGCTTATCCATCTGCTTACCGAATGCCACCTCATCGAACTCGATCATGTTTACTCCTTTAGTCTTCATCTCCGAAGAAGTCTTCGAAGTCGGTTTCCTCTTCGTCTTCTTCTTCTGTTGCTGTTATGCCACTCAACATATCCTCTGGATCAAGGCCCTTCTTGTAGATCTGTTCATGAACATCTGCAATACCAGCAAGGTCAGCTATCAACGCTTCTTTAACCGCTTCACGCAAGAGTAGTTCAGTAGCTACGGGGTCATCATTCTCTACCTCTACAGTCATGGACACCTCACCCTTAACTGAGTGGTACGCAGCCGGGGAATATGTATATGACATCCCAATGTGTATATCTTTTATCTTCATTCCGAACTCCCTTCACTAATCTATGATGCTATCAGCGTTTTGTCAAGCATCTGCTGAAAATTCTTTCATCCTATCCTTGGGGACATTCCCAGCATCCTCATCCAAGATTAGCATCTTAGCATCAGGATCAGGGCTGAGAGACTGAAAGAATCGCCACACGCTCTCCTGCCACGGGTGGATGAATACCATGTTCTGACAAGCACCACACAACAGCACCTTGGCTCCAAACAGCACTGGAATGGCCTTGTACAGCCCCGTGAGGAATCGCTCCTTCCAAGTGTCCTCTCTACCAACGACCTCAATACATCCTCGGCTATACCCAACAGTAGCCCGCACATAGAATGGACGAGCACAACCCACATCTTGTGGGTGCTGGGTTACAAATTCAGCAACTTTGCCCCAAATACGAGGATCATCAACCACCGGGCTGGTTCTATCCTCGGTCTGGAACCCAAACTGGTTACTCAATTTCGATCACCTCTTTATCCTCTCCCGCTGTCACCTCCATAGTCACAGGTGGCGGAGTCTTGTGCCCATGCGCTCCCTGTATATACCGGAGGATAGCAGCTTGCTCTGCTTCCAGTGCATCTATATCAACACCCACGTATTCTAAGACCATAGCCTTGGGGTCAACAATACGCATCACCTTCTCTTCTCTAGCCCAATCCAAGAAGATCATTATCCTGTTGTACGTATCCATAGTTTCCGCAACCAACAGTTTGTCTAGCTCGGGAGTTTCGGGATAGTCAGGGTCTCGTGTTACGTCCATGTCATCTCCATTCATTGATATTATCAGCAGTTTCCCCAATAGTCAATAAAAAAGAGGTGAGGAGCTTGATGCGCCCCCACCTCTAATAATACACATATTAGGTTATTCGCCGTCTTAGTCTTCCAGGTGCTCAACAATTGTGTCTTCGTAAGGATCAACAACACGAGATACACCATTGCCTTGGTTCTTCACCCGCAACTTCTGTCCTCCATTGTCAACGAGAACTTCCTCAACAATCACAACCTCATCACCACGAGTATCGGAACGAATAACAACTTGTTGGCCTTTTTCGTACATCACAGCCTCCTACTCTTCTTCATGTGGATAGATGTCAGATAACGAGCAACCAAGATAACGACACACGTCATCCATTACGAGTGCGTTAGGTACTGTCTTGCCTGCTACCCATTGGTCAATTGTTGTTCCACCTACTCCTAGGGCATCACCAAGGTCATCATGACTCAGCCCCGACTCCTTCAGCACGAGCTTCAAACGGCAGGATGTCCGCCTCTTGTCCCTCTTCAGGCTCATCGGTGTTTTCTTCACGACCATCACCATCGGTAGCATCCTCCTCTTCCTCTGTTACTTGTTTCTGCAACCCGAACTCCAAGGCAATAGCATCACACTTCTCTTCATCCCAACCATCAGGATTAGTAGACAGATACTGATCAAGCCCGAATTCCATACCAACGATGGGGAGGATACGCCCAGGAGCCTGATTGAAGTTTCTTACGAAGTCCAGAACCTCTTCCATAGTCTTGAGGCCCTGACCAATCAAGCCCAACATTTCAATCAAGAAAGTGGCTCGTTGCTCATGCTCCACATAATACGCTGTGTAGCCATACGTTGGCATCTTATCAACGATGCCGTGTTCCACGAGCTTCTCAAAGAACTTATAATCGAACGGAGTCAATGGCTCACCTTGGGGGACACCCTGCTCATCAATCTCTTGGTGCAGCAAGAAACCAACATGTGACAGGTAGTCCATGAGTGACTGCACCCGGATAGTAAGGTGACGGTTCTGTTGGATCAATTGCTTCATCTGCTGTCTAAGCTCGGCTACAACCCCGAATAGAGGGTTGTTGCGAAGAGCATTCTCCATTTGGATCTGCTCTACAGCCATGCGCTCAGCATCAGTATTTCCAGGTTGTCCAGGTAAAATGATTTTCTTCGGATCTCTCGGTTTCATTTAGCCTCCTACAGCATTACGTTATCGTCGTCGTCATCAACGTTGTTATCGTTAGCAGCATCAATGTGCATCGCAACAGCATCGAGTACTGCTGGGTCCATATTTTCTATGTCTACACCCAGAACAAAATTGGCTGCCTCCTTCATGTATGCAGGGATTTGATCCAACAGTTCTTCAGCGGAATTACTGGTAAGCGAGGGCATTGCCTTCTGCACCTCTGTACCATCAAATATAAGATTGGTGGGGTGTGGAGTGAACGCCTTGCCTTGCACACCATAAGTCAATGTCCTTACAATGGTCAGCTTCGTCTTCCATATCTCCAACAAGAACTTGAAGATAGTGACCTCATTATCAATCTTTTTGTCATCATCCAGATTCTCCCATCGCTCAGTTAAGCTGACAAGCATCTGATTCAGACCACGATCTATGTCACGCAGGTAGTTGCTCATCGACTCACGAGCAACACGTACTGCATCACGACTAGCAATACGACCAACCTCACGCTTCAACGTTACCCAACCATCTCGTGTTTGCCATGTACGGAGGGTATTCTCAGGGATATTGAGCTTACGACTGATCTCTGAGATATGTGCTGTCCCACTAATGTACATAACCTTAGCCATGTATCTAAATACATCAGGATAAGCATCATAGGGCTGGAGTTCATACTCCTCACCCGTTGAGGGGTCAGTCACCACTCTTACAAGACTGCTAGAAGTGCTTGTTGTACGCTTCGGTCTAGCTGTCTTATCCGGAGGTGGCGTCTCCTCTGGTTTCTTCGTTCCTCTCGCCACGGTCCCTCCCAAAAGTACGCAATACTGATTCGTCTAACCGGATGATATGTTCCACAAGGTCATCTCGCTCTGTGTATGCCTTGTGTAGCGTGTTATCAAAAGCACAAATCACACGACGTACACGAGGCCAGTTGTGCTTTGATGCCTTAAATACCGGCTCAAAGATTCCACTGCCGGATACAACTACTACTGTATCATAATTAGGACACCAGTCAATGTAGTCCATTTGCATCAACGCGCCAACACTCCCCTTCCAATATGCCTCTGGGTCCAGGCCATCTGGGAAGATCTTGAAGCGGAGCTTATAATCGAGCTTACGTAGCAACGCAAACAACCCGATCCCATTGTACTTGGGTGACTGAACCACATAACCATAGGTGGTCAAAACAGGTTGCACAATAGAAGCCAGATAGAAGTCGTTTGAATAAGTCCCCGCAATTATATCGTGGACCTCGCTTTGAATCTTGTCTATCAGCTTGCCATAGTCAACCTGACTCTTGCCTTTGGTGTAGTTCTTTGAGCCATAGAACACATTCTGTACGTCAACCAACACCAGAACACTATGTCCAATCATGATATCCCCAAGTATTTATTGATGTCATCAGTGATTCCATCAGGTGTGTCTTGGTAACAGGCTAGAAACTGGTCAAAGCTGAAGATCATGTGAAGCTGTCCGGACAACATGAGGACTGGCTCCAAGTTCCACAATGCTGGCTCTATAACGTCCCTTAGATCAACGACCCGAGCACAACCGTACACTTTCTCCTGGTTACGGGTAAAGAGGAGCAGAGGGCAACGTGGGTAGCTGGCATCATTATCATATGGGTGGCACTTGTCAATGGCATCCTCTTGGAACCATTTGCCAATCACACTGTCCACGCCCTTCTCCATCACATTCTTCCATGACCAAGACTGTCGGTTGCGAAGCTCAAGGAACCAGGGGAACCATTTCCAGACCGGGGGCTTGATGATCAGGTCACCTCGCTCCACATGCCCACCACTCATCGGGGTGCGGTGTACGAGACTATGAGAGGTCTTAGGATCAAAATCCGACGGAATGAACTTGTTCCGGATGACCTTAGCAATAGTGTTTTCCCAAGCATTACCTTTTTGTTTACTATTGACCATTTAACTTCCTATTGGAGTAGTGAGGACATGCCGCCCTCTTTTTTTACATATGTAGTATGAGCAAATAGCGGTTTGAAATGGTCATGATGCGAAATGACCAACACGGAAGGAATATTGGCTTCGTCGAGAGCCAACAGTGCTTGCTCAACTCCTGTGCTGTCAAGGCCGTCAAAAATCTCATCACATATCAATAAATCAGACTCGAACACCCCCATGTCCTTAAAGTAGTCGATAAGACCAAGAGTTACTGCAAGGTTGATTCGATTTCGCTCACCTGTTGAGTTAGAACCATACACCGATGCGCCTTTACTGTTGACTGCGGAGATCTGAATGGCCTCTTGCACCGTCTTACTCTTAGTCTCACGGTACGCAGTCAGTTTGACGATCACATCGCCTCCAGTGAGTATATTAGCATACTTCTGAATGCGCTCAGAAATTGAAGGGAGCACCGTCTCGATAAACAAGCTCGGCACTCCCTTTGGACCAAAGCCCTTCTTCCAGAACTCTAAGTCATTCTGCTGCTCAGTCAGCACCTCATGCCGTTCCCTGAGCTTCTCTATTTCGTTAGTGGCCTTGGCAATCTCAGCCTTGGCCCTTTCCCAATTGTTCTTTGCATCTGCGATACTACTTAGTAATTGGTTTCGTTTGGCACACCACTCACTGTTCTCACTGCAAGCAGCTCGCCATTGTTTATCTACCGCTTTAAGCTTGTTTTGGACTTCCGCCCCTTCTGCTGTTTCTTTCGCGTGAAGATCATTGAGTTCTTTACGGATTGTTCGTTCGAATTGCTCCTGTTCCCTAAGATCTCTCCGAGCGTCTTTGAGCTTAACGGCTCTTTTCTGCTCAAGAGCTTCGAGAACATCTTTGAGCTTTTGAACTTCACCTTCCAACTCCTCTGCCTGGGACGTTAATGATTCAATCTCCTTAGTGCCTACTGCGGTAGTGTCCTGACTACAGGTAGGACATTTGCCAAGAGCCTGTAATTGTTCCATCTCACCAACTCTTGTTCTACTAAGATTGACTTGCTGCTCTGTATAATTAAGCTCCTTTGTAGCCTCATGAAGCTGGTCAGCCAGATAACTGTCGTTGAGCTTTTCCAAACGAATACGCATATTGTCGATGATACCCTGGACAGCATCAAGATCATGTACGAGTTGATCGTGATCAGAACTGTAGGCTTTCACTATCTTGGATGCCTTCTGTGACAGAATGTCATGCTCAATTTTCAGGCGTCCAACCGTGTCTGTTGTCTCTTTTACCTTTTCTTTAGCCCACGCAAGCTCCGTAGTGAACTTTACCCCACGGTCTCGGTGAGTTTCTTTGTCCTCTTCAGCCCTGGAAATAGTGAACTGGAACACACCAAGCCCGTGTTCAATCTCGGATATCTCATCGGTTATCACATTCACCCTAGCGCAGGTGTATTGCCGGATATTCTCTGCAATAGCTACATCAACCAGATCAGCCAGGATCTCTTTCCTATCCCTGTCTGTAGATGGGGCGAACAGCCTGGGGTATGAGCCATCAAGATGTACGAGGTTGGCAAACTGCACAACATCAATACCAAGACACTGATCAATCACTGCCTGAGCGTCCCTACCCTCATGTGGGTTGCCACCATTCATCACAGAGAGCGTCCCTTTGCTCTTGGTGCGCGTTCGCGTAATGTCCAAGGGAGTTCCATCCACGTCAAGAGAAAGCGTCACAGAGGCCGTTTTAGCCCCTTTACGGACCACATGCTCAACAGCGAGGGAAGAATCAATCGCACTACGTACAGTTTCACCATACAAACACCAACGGACTGCATCTGCGATACTAGACTTGCCCGAGCCATTGTCGTCTGCTCCGGTGCTATCCAGGTTCATACCCAGCAATAGGGTGGTTCGTTCTTCAAATGTAAAGGTGATCTCCCCAATTGACATAAAATCTTTGATGGTGATCTCTTTGAACTGGATCATTTCAACGCCTCCTCTGCAAGCTCCAGCCCAAGGTCATTGAGTCTGTCTGCTCTCTCTTCCTCAGCGTTCATAGCCACATAAGCCTCCATCACATCTGTGAACTGTACCCGTTTACCTAGCGTCTTCACATGCTCCTCAACACGAGATCTCATGTCGCTATCTATAGGGATGGTCTTGACAATGACGTTAGTCAGCTTCTTCCTAAGTGCCGTGATCTCTTTGGGATCAACATCAGTCGGCAGATCAATTCGGTAGTAATCTCTCTTCGGCAGCCCAGGGATTTTACCCAGTTCAAGGTTATGCGGCAGGATATGGAATCTAGGCGCTACTTCCGGTGGGACCTCAATGAACTGCTGGCGAATAGACCCGGAGTCTATTTCAAGAATTACATATCCTGGGGTGTAGTTGACCTCTCCAAAGTCATGCTGAAGTGGCGCACCTGTGTACTCAACATGCTTGTTCATCTTCTGTCGCATATGATAATGACCAGAGAAAACCTCAATGTGATCGGGGATAAGTGCGGGCGGGATTCCTCCGGGGGGCTGGAACTCGTGTGTTCCGTGCTTGGCTCCCTCGAACGAGTGGTGCATCAGAACAATGCACCGTTCTGTAAGCTCAGCCATGTAATCTAACGCATCACTCATCAAACCATAAGGAATAGCGTGGATAGGAATCGGGAAGCTGTAGTACAACTGCCGAGGCTCCGTCACCACCTCCCGAACCTCCCTACTATCACTCTCAAAGGCAGAGACAATGGACAAGCCATAACCATCCATATCGTGGTTGCCACCAAGCATAGCCACAGAATGACCATGCTCTGCGAACTCCAGTAACATATCCTGTATAGCGAGCAAAACGGGAGGGGTTAACCTCCCGTGATCGTGAGTGATATCCCCAAGAATACAGACATGATCAATATCAGCCGGGATGTCTCGTGCAATCCACTCTAATGCTTGCTGCGTGTATTGCAGGCGAGTGTTAACACCCGGTTTATCTGTGGGTCTACCAAAAAGTTTTCGATTAGCAAAGTGCGGGTCACCAATTAGAACTAGTTTCGTATTACTGCACACGGTTACTCCGCTTCAGGTATAAAGTATTGAATAGCTGGGAGTGTTAATCTAGCACTCTTCAAAGCCTCAACAATGACTACCTTATCCTCCTCGGCCAAACCAGTCAAGACTTCCTCAAAATCATTCTGCCGGAAAGCCTTAGGATGACCGGGCATCTCATAATACCCGCCTTTTTGCTCTATCAGATTCAGATGTAGCATCAGATCAAAGAGAGACTTCCACCTATCATACCCTGAAGCGAAGATCAGAGTGGCTTCAGCCTTCTGGAATGGGGATGCTACACGGGATTTCTCAGTGTGCATAGTCACCTTGAAGCCTACCTTCTGCGGACCATCTTTGATCCAGGCATTAGCTCCTCTGTACATGACCACACGCTGACCAGCATAGTACTTCACACCCATTCCACCTGTGGCTTGGTGCTTCTCAGAGAAAGGACCACCACCGATGTTCTCACGGGTCTGAACAATGCCAATGACGTAACACTCAGACTCAGCAACCTCGTCTTTCAAGGTTTTGAGACATGAACTCAAGGCACGAGCAGAAGCAGCAACCGTCTTGTCCTCGTAGTCTGCCTCCACCTCCGATTTGCTGGGAGTACCTGTGAGGCTATCCCACACGATAAGGAGTTTACTGCCCTCTTTCTTCTTCATGAACTCAAGAGTCTGAGAGATAATGCCACAGGCATGTTCGATGTGCTTGGGGCGAACCCAAATGATTTCCTCGGGGTTAACACCAAAGATACGAAGCCGGTCTTCAATGAAACCATGCTCCGTATCCATCAGCATCACATCACCACCCTGTCTCTGCATCTCTGCCATGACCATTGCGGCGAGAGTGGACTTACCAATACCCTCACCCTTTGAGTACAACTCTGTAACACGCCCAGCAGGAATGCCACCACCAAGCATAGAGTCGATAGTAGGCAAGCCTGTGGAGAGAAATTTAGGAACAGTCACCATCGAGCCAGCCTCAGTCATACGACAGACATTGGCTGCACTCGTTTTTTTCAGGTGATCAATAATACCAGAAACAGAAGAAGCGGGGGCCGCTTCCGCAGCCCCCTTCTTATTAGCCATACTTACTCCGACTTCTTAGTACGTCCGCGCTTTTTTGTCACAACGGCGTCACCCAACTCCGCCTCCAGATCAGCCTTAACCGTGCTCTTAGCCGTGGCCTTTGCATCCTCAGGCTTACTGTTCAACCAAGCATCGGGGTCTTCGGCGTCGGGGTCTTCTTCGACATCAGAGTCATCCTCTTCTTCCCCAAAGAAATCATCCTGTTCCTCCGGGACGATGTTATCATCCCCGCTCATATCCAGATCGAAGGTCTCATCCTCCTCCTCTGTAGTCTCAGCGAGAACGTCCTCATCCTCCTCAAAGCTGTCACCCATGCCTCCACCGGCAGTAAAGCCAATCTTAGACATAGCGATCTTCTCAAGCTCAGCAGAACCAGGGATAACAACCAGGGTTTCGATGGGGGTCAGACCCAACAGAATGTCTTTGAGTTCATCAAACCTACTCGACTCCAGGGCAGGCTCCGTCTTCGGCAATGCCTGAGCAGAATACTTGGTATCCAGGTTTTTGCCGGTCTTGATCACACGGATAAAACGCCCCTTACCTCCCGGAGACAAGATATTACCGAACGTTTCTTCGTCATTAATCAGTTCACCAATAGCCTGAAAGAGAGTGGAAGCTAGACCAATGATCTGCGCTCCTTCATCCTCTTCGCCACGAACAATGCCACGCACCAGATACCGGCGACGAACGCTGATCTTATTAGCCTCATCGTTCATCCCACTTGTACGCATCTCTTTGACAACCTCACAGATGGGGCAATCTTCCTGCGCCCAATTGGTCTCATAGGGACACGTCACCGGGCGTCTGTCGTCCACGTTGTAGTGGTATCCAACAGGGAGGAACCAATTGTCAGGGTCATCTCCCTTAGCGGCAGGGAGGATACGAATATCAGTTTTACCATCAGGGAATTTAAAGAAAGGAAGGAAATTTTTAGTCGAACGTTCTCTATTTTTCCGAAGTGCTTCGGCCAGCTTGCTACCCATTTTTTTCTCCTTAGTTTACGTTTACGTTTATTTCGTTTACAAATACGGGAACACGAACGATTACTATTACGCTTTACTCAATATCAATCCTCCTCTGCGTTATCTGTCTTTGTAACCAGCTTACGCAACCGTGCTTGAATCTCTGACTTCTGAGCAGAACCAGCGGTAGCCAGAAGTACAGAACGACTCTCGAAGCCACGGGTCATCGCCTTCAATAAAGCGGCTTGTTTCTTGATTTCATGGTACTCCTCACGAAGCGTTCCAAGATCGGGGTCAGCGGTAATGACCGCCTTGATAACACCCTCTGTAACCTTGCCGTACTGAGCAGTGAGAGCATCGGTATCCCTGCGGAGTTCAAGCTCCCTCTCTGCAATACGCCCTTCCATACGTGCTCTGAAATCGTCAAGCTCTTGCTCTTTGAGGGCCAACAGAGAGTACCACCACGCCAACTGTCCTGGCTGTTCACCAAGCTCTTTGAACGTGTTCTCTACGTCAAAATTGAGTTGTTCATGGGTATCGTACTTAAGTGGGTTACCCGCTACGGACATTGTGATTCGCATAGAACCTCCAGATCAATATTGTATGTCGTGACGAACAGAATGTCAAGAAAAAAGAGGGGCCGAAGCCCCCCTAAAACCCTCCGTAACCAGATTAGTTAAGCGGGCAGTTCTCAATACGCTCATCACCATAGGTGTAATTAACACCAGGATGGGCGTCACTCAGTAGATCACCTACCAAATTGAAGGAATCGTTGCCGTTATTGTTGTAGCACTGTGGCTTTTGAACAACCTGTAACAGATTGGGGTACTCAGGTAGATCTTGACACTGACCGATATTAGCCCAAGGTGTCCAACCAAAGATGTCATAGAAGGAATCACTGGTCTTAAACCCGGTAGCCGCCCAAGAGTCTACATGGTTCTTCCAATACCCAGGAGAACACCATTCAGCTTCTTCCTCTTCTAAGCAACACTGTACCTCACCCCAACCTGATCTGACACATGGGACAGGTGTCCAAGTCGGAGTATTCGTGGGTGTATTGGTAGGCGTGTCAGTCGGAGTATTCGTCGGTGTGTTACTCGGCGTCTCCGTTGGAGTATTCGTCGGTGTATAGGTCCATGTTGGTGTATAAGTCCAAGTAGGAGTGTAGGTAAACGTCGGAGTAGGAGTCTTGGTAGGCGTTCCCGTCCGAGTACCCGTAGGCGTTGGAGTCGGCGTCTGAGTCCAGGTTGGGGTGTAAGTCCAAGTAGGAGTAAACGTCGGTGTCGAAGTACGAGTAGGTGTTCTAGTATAGTAAGGCGTAGGCGTACTGGTGTTACGCGGAGTACGAGTCGGCGTTGCAGACGGGACAGGAGTGGGAGTCGGACACGTATATGTCTCCCAATACCACGAGATCATAGGTTGAAGGTTAGCATTACCATCACCTGACCACGGAGCCTCTGCAATTGGATTAATCACGTAGATAGCAGCCAACCGCCAACAACCTGTGGTGATATTCTTAGTTAGACTCTGCGCCCGTGCTTGGTATGCTGCGTCTACGATGCTCTGAGCAACACAACCAAGGCCGATTTGTGGGTCATCAATCAAATGCCAAATTGCATTCTGGATATGATGGACAGTAACGTTCTGACCACAGAAGAACCCGGTGTCACGATACCGTTGCTGAATGATCCACTCGACCATATCCATGTTCTCGGGATGATCTACGATACCCTCAAGCTTATCCCAATCACTGATAACGTCGGCCTCGTACCAAAAACCACTTTGATTCTCAGCTTGCTTATCCAGGCAGAAAGCACTGTAGTTGTCCCAATTTAGGTGATTACTCTCTGTGTTCTTAGCCTGAAGCCGGAACAAGCCATCCACACCTGACAGCCACACGCGGAATTGAATATGCTCGGGTAGCGTGAGATTGGGGTTATAGATGGTCTTAGTATTAGTGTCGCACGATTCTTTCCATACATCAACCTTCGCAGCAAAATTACAGTAGGTTACAGACGAGCGAGGGACTGACATCGAATACGTTTCCTGATTCGAGACAGGCATTTCCTTTTGCCAGTAGCCCGGTTCGCTATTAGGGGGCGTTGAATACCACCCAAGATAGGCCCGTTGAATTTTCCACCCATCATATGCTGTGTACGCAGCCCGGAGGTTGTCACCTTCCCAATGGATAGTAACCTCACCAACGTCCGTTACACCATCATCGGCGTAGAGTACGAGCACGCACTCCTTCTCGCACTTACCAGAGGGGATAAGACGGTGCGGTCCCAGGGGTTTTTCGAGGTCGGCCCAAGCTACTAACGGGGTAGCGAGAACCAGCGCAAAGGCCATTGTTAAAAATCTCTTCATTGTGTCTCCTTACACTCCAGGCATTTGTAATCTGCGGCTCAAAACTCGCATTGCGAAGTGGAAATTAGCTCGTAACAACGGGCTTTCCCTCACACCAGTATAATATCCGTAACCA
>Ga0307380_10003693_pt1 | contig 21004 bp, 38 predicted proteins | sample UN3MG_FD_202239 | JGI IMG/M metagenome (GOLD analysis project Ga0307380, IMG submission 202239) | Soil microbial communities from Risofladan, Vaasa, Finland - UN-3 | ecosystem: Environmental > Terrestrial > Soil > Coastal area > Acid sulfate soil | place: Finland: Risofladan, Vaasa | collected... | reverse complement strand
TCTCTATCGTCTGTTTGAGGAACAAACTCCAGCGAAGTCCTTGTATTCCAAAGTATACAAATGTAGCGAAAGATACGATAAGGGCAAGTAGTGCTACAGGTATAGCCACGGGCACATCCAATCTCTGCCTCCCCGAAACATTCACACCCGAAGTTTAGGCGGTAGGGCTTTTATGTGTTACTTTAAACTTTGCAGGTATATCAAACTAACCTCTACAGACATATTTTGCTGGAACCAATCTTCTAGGTTCTTTCTCATCCAGGTAGGCCAGTTCAGAGCTCTTTCTAGCCCAAAGCCTGAATAGAAGGACCACGGCCTTACACTGCTGATGTAGCGGAAAAAGCAGAGGTCTTCCTTCAACTGAGGTACGAAGAGCTCCCCGTAGGTATGCGAAATGAATTGAACAGCTACGAGGGGCTGCGGGTACCATGACGCCTGTGATTGTCTGGATGAGTTGTAGGTATGCGAAATGAATTGACCAGCTACGAGGGGGGGTATGACATCTTCGGGGGTGGGCCACACTGTCTTTCCGGTGATATAGGGGTTTATTTTACGGCGCCAATCCACTATACGCTCTTGGTAGACGCGTATAGCCTCTTTCATTTTGGTAATTTTTGTATTATCTTCGGTCATTTCTTCATCTTGTATCCAGTATACGTTGCCCAATCTATTGCCTCATTGGGGCTCCCGGACAGCCTTCTTTTCTTCAACCATGCTTGGAAGCGTGTGATGGCAGATTCATCGTCTACGCAAAAAGGACTCAGATAACTCACGATGCGCCGGGCTACGTAGAGTGTTGTTGTTGTTGCTGTCTCGGCGGCTGTGTTTAGGCTGAAGAAGTAGACCCGGTCTTTCCATCCCTCATTATCGTAGTAGGCGCCTTTAACAACCCAACTTAATGTGTAAGTCATCAAATCCTCTCTTCTCCAACCAGGCTTGGAAAGTTTTAGTTATCCCCGTATCTTCTACGCATGCATCGTAGCTGTTCGTATCAGATGTTATATAGAGTGCAACGTATAAACTTGTTTCTTTATTGGGCCGCGAGGGGTCGACTATATGTGATTTGCAAAAGAACACACGGTCTTTCCATTCTTCCTCGAAGTAATCATAGAATTCACGAGATACAAAAATAGCTAAGCATGCCCGCACTCGTTCGAAAGACCTGTAAAGTTTGCGGCGGGAGTCCCCATGTAATAGGTAAGGCTCCGCGGCGCGAAAGAAGGCGTTAAAGTTACTCTGGTAGTTCATTTGTGTCCCCTCAGGATTGCGTGGAAATGGGTGGCTGCTGCGTCACATCCTCTCTTCTCCAACCAGGCTTGGAAACGTTTGGCTATCTCTGTATCTTCTACATACGCCAAATAATAGTCATAATCTATCCTCATACTCCAGTCGTTTTTGATATATTGCGCGACGTAGAGGTGTTGGTCACTCTCACTAGATACCAACGTGTCGCAAAAGAACACACGGTCTTTCCATGTTTCTCTAAAGCAGTCATAGAACTCACGGGATACAAAGATAGTCAAGCGGGACTGTACTCGCCCGAAGAACCTAAAGAGCCGCTTGGTGTTTTCCGTATCTATTAGGTAAGGCTTCGCGGCGCGGAGGAATTCTTCATAGTTATCTGCGTAGTTCATCTGCACTCCTCAAAGTCGATTTGATTTCCATGGGTTTATTCCGGAGCCGTATTTCTTAAACCATTTTGCTATTTTGGACACCTCTGTAACCCGCCAGAATTCTTTTGTAGCTTTGCAGGAATAGACGACGAACAGTAATCTGTCGGGGCATTCGGAGATCACGCAGACTTCTTTCTCCATTTGGGGCATAAATATATCCGCATAAGCTGAGCTGATAAAGAGGAATTCCCAATCCCAGTTTTGTAGCCGGGAGAAGTGAGTATATGGTTTTACCTTTTTACTCCAATGTTTCACACGTTCTTGGTAGTCTTCAAAAGTCTTCATGTTATTCAAAACCTTCCTACCGTCATGACCCAGGACGTGTAATCGACTGTTTTTTCCCCGTCGTCCACTCTCCACTGTGTTACGTAATCATCTTCTGCAGGGCCACACATAACGGCGAACGGGATAACACGCACTTGTTTACCTCGTTTTTTTAATAACCACTTCATCTGTCCACGGGTTTACCCTGGGATAATGTTTAGCGAACCAACTTTCGATATATTTTCGACTATTCGGAGTCCAGCAGAAGCGGGATCCGGTGCCTGCATAGAAGGAGTACAGGTTGTTCCTTACTTGGAAAACACAAATTTCTTTGTTTATTCGTGAGATAAACATGTCGGCATAGGTAGAGTTTATAAAGTTAAGTACGTGGCTAGCTTCTCTATGTGGGTCTTTAACGTAAGGGTCTACTGTTTTCTTCCAATATTCTACGCGTTCCTTGTAGTCTTCTATGGTTTTTCCCATGGGTCTACTCCGGGGTAATATTTAGCGAACCAATCATCTATTAATGTTTTGTAGTTACGGTATATCCAAGAACACGAAATAATGTTCGTGTCCTTGTCGATATCGGTATCCTTCCTAACATCTCTATCAAAGTAATATTCCTGGACCCCTCTAAAGAAGCGATAATGAGTCCAATCTACACCCATCTCGGAGGGGTAGAGATAAAACAAACAGAGTTCTTCTTTCATTAAAGGCAGAAATATTTTTGCATACTCCTGAGATATGAAGGTTACGTCCCAGTCATACGCGCGGACGTCTGAGTACTTAATAAAGGGCTCCACTTTTTTTACCCAATCCACCATGCAGTCTTTATAGTCTTCCATTGTTTTATTAAACATGGTATGCCTTAATCCCTGTTAGGGTTTATCCCGGGAACGTTGTCGGATTGGGAATGGTAAGTGTGACGATACTCAAACACGGGGCTACTCCCGGATAATGTTTAGCAAACCAAGCTTTTATTTTATTTCCCGGTATGGAAGTGCATGGGTATGGGGTGCTGGTACCTAAGAAAACCTTGTATACACGCCTACCATTCCCAATAATGTGTGTACCAAACACACAAATCTCTTTTTTCAGTTGAGGGAGAAACAGGGTTTCATACGCAGTACTTATAAATTGAAAGCACCAGATAGTGGGATATACGCGTGAAACCGCCGTGAAAGGTTTCACCGTTTTTACCCAACCCTCGGCATAACTTCGGTAGTCTTCTATTGTTTTATCAGGCATGATTTCTTCCTTCGCAGCGTATTGGGATATTTTATCTAACAAAGATTGTGTTCTTTTTTCCAGGCTACGAAGGCCCTTGCGGTTAAGTAGTCGTGCGCATGTGTTGTTGTTTTCTCTTGTAGGACTACATGAAGTCCTACATAGGTAATATAGATGCTTGCGGGGCTTTTTCTATGTTCTCTATAATCCCAGTCCTCTCCAGGAACGAAGAAGAGTTTATCTTCCCATAGGGCTTTAAAACAACTTCGCAGCCCCTCGGCGGCGAAACAGACACTGAGTGCCCCCAGGTACCCAAAATGTTTTTCTCGAGCTATGTAGGTACCTTCACTAGACACGCAATAGGGTTCGATGACACTCATGAAATCATCTATTAGGTTCGTATAGGCTTCTTGGGGACCACTAGGGTCTAATTCGTGTATTTTGTGTGTTTTCATGTCTTTTCAACTTTTTTACTAATAGCGGTGGGTTGAAACTTTAGGGGTTACTTTTTTAGAATCGCAGTTACACTTCATCCCGAACACATCGAACGCGGTAGTTGTTAGTCTTATACATGACGCCAACCAAACCAAAAGCGAAATCCACACCCCACGCTCTTGACGGAGCAGCAGATTGAGTTGTTGTCGACCAGAAATAGTCATTTGGGTATTCAATTGGGGTTGCTGGGAATGCGTTTTCATCAATTAATGGCGAGGAGTTCTTTCGGCTATTTACAAGACCTCGGAGTTCCAAGATATTGGGTAGCCTCCAGTCTGAATATCCTGCCCAAAGAAGTGTTTCGCAATAAGAAAGCGCGTTTTTCCACGTTGTGCTTTCGGTTGGAGTTCCTTCTCCACAGACGTAACCCGCCAATCCTGGAAGGCAACCTTGCCAGACAAGGCTGGTTGAATAATCATGGACGATGGGATTATATGGTTTGGAATTATCGCGCACGAAACGCTCTGGGATCAACCTAGGTACGCCTCTAACGCAACGAGCATACCGTTGATATGTTGCGTTTGTGTGGTGTAGATTTCCAGTGATAAACCCTATGGCCCACACCGAAGATTCTCTATCTGTACGCGAAGATGTCAAATAAGTATCATTAAGTGTGGCTGGGAACATCGTGGGATTAATTACCGGTTCAGACGTTTCTTCCCAATCCACGATACTTTGCAACTCGTATTCGTCTGGGAGGCGCCAGTCCGCATACCCACCCCAGTCGAGACTGTCACAGTTTTCGAGGTGTGCCGTCGCCGATGCCTTAATTGCGGAACCTTTTGAACAGGCCTCGCCTTCCAGTCCCAGCGTGCAGCTCTGCCACACGAGGCCGGTCACGTTGTCTTTGACCGTAGGTTGGTCTATCACTGCAGTGCTACGCGTGTATCTTTCGGTCTCCGCGTGCGTTATGTCCCAGCCGAATTGTGCATCTTGGCCGTAAAAGTTCTGCCCGGGATTCGGACAGGTTATAGCGTTAGTGTTATCGTAACAGACGCGTTGGTTTGTATCAACCGGGGGAAAGTGGGGGCATGGTGTATTACAGCTTATGTCTCCGCAACCCGGCGACACGCAGGCCCCGGCAACGCAGATGTCGTAGGAACGATCTGGGGACGTAATGATGTTACAGGGATAGAAGTCATCCCGATCTGCACACTGCGCATCTGTATCAGAATCGGCGTCAGTGTCAGTATCAGCATCCGAATCGGAATCCGTGTCAGTATCAGTATCAGTATCCGAATCGGAATCCGTATCCGAATCGGAATCCGTATCCGTATCCGTGTCCGAGTCAGCATCTGTATCCGAATCCGTATCGGTATCAGTGTCCGAGTCAGCATCTGTATCCGAATCCGTATCGGTATCAGCATCCGAATCCGTATCGGTATCAGTGTCCGTATCGGTATCGGTATCCGCCCCAGCATCTTCGTCGGCATCGATACCACTATCACAGCACTGCTCAGACGCGGTCTCTAGCTCATTAACACTTCGGACACTATCTATACCACAACCGACTGCGGAACTGAGTAAGCCTGTCATGAACGCCTTGAGTATCCATTGTTTCTTCGTCATTTTATTTCTCCTTTGTATTTTTTTATCCTTAGGGCCTAATAAAAACTGTGTTCTTTCTTCCAGTCTTCGAAGGCTTTTCCCGCCGTATGCGAGTAAGTTTTATCTCTAAGTATCAACCCATATCCCACATAAGTAGTATAGAGGTATATTCGCTGGTACGGAAATTCCGGGTCTTCGAACACATAGTCTTGGTCCTCTTTGGGTACGAAGAAGACTTTATCTTTCCAGAGGTCTTTAAAAACCTCCCGCATACCCGCCGAGATAAAATTGAACCCTAACGCGTGTGCGTAGCCAAAGTTTCGAGTGTGCGTAGAATATTCAGTATTTAATTCCGGGTTGTGGGGTATAATATAGGGTTCGATAGCAAGCTGGAAATCTTGTATTTCTTTTTTGTAGTTTTTCAAGCGCATATTGTTCACCTCATGTGTACCCGTGGGTTGCTAGCCAACGTCTGAAGTCAATTTGTTGTTGTATTTCTTCGGTACTGATAGGTGGGTGTGTATGTTTACGTCTAACAGGTAAGGTCCGCGGTCTCTATTGACCACTCGGTCTCTTCCAACATTTTTGGGCAGTATTGTTTCGCGTATTTCTTTACTCGCGCCAGGTTTTTGGGGGTTTGTTTTAGCCCTGGAATCCAACCTATTCCCACCAGTAGTCCTTTAGACCCCCAGTTACCTAGAATTAGAACTCTTGTATCCTTGAGCCAATAGTCTCGATATGGTTTAGCGATGAAGTAATAAACCTTACAAAGAAGACCCAAGAATTCGAAGTAGCTAGCGGTTGTTATGCGGTAGGGGTCGATATGTGTTTCGAAATCCTTGAGCCGTTCTTTGTAAGTCATGTGGCCTCTTTATTGTTTATTCAGCTTTCCCTCCACCATTAGGCGACCGCAACCATGACCAATATAAGGCGCACGCTATTTCTCGCGCTTCGTCCATGGCTGTCTTTTTATTGCCTTGGCACCACGGGCATTCATCGTTAGAATTACTATCCAACCCAGTTCCTCCACAAATAGAGCATTCGTACAGACTATCTCGAAAAGGCACTATCACGTCGGCTATCGTTATCACGCCGTTGTCATCGTCGTCCCACTCGTGGCACGTAATCAACACTTGTGCACCCAGGTCCTTGCCCGGCATCCGGACGACGTGCAGGGAGGGTTGTTGCGGGTGGAAGGGCATGCACTCGAGCAAATCCCATCCGCCATCGATGTGTGACCAATATAGTGTGGGGGACGTATTTTTACGCTCGAATTCTTTCCAGTATTTACGGCATGCTTCGGGCGTCACGTTATCGGGATCTCCGCCACATTCAAGACCAGACGCATCTTTCCACGCTTCAATTTCCGCGTCTGCTTCTTCAAGCCGCTCGTTCTTTTGGGCAACTAGTTTTTCAAGTCTTTCGACTTCTTTTTCTAGCTGTTCAATACGCTCGGCTTCTTCGAACATTTTACGAGTTTCTCGCTGGTGTTTTTCGAATTCTATCTCGAAGTCATCCATGTTTTTTTCCTTCTTATACTGGTCTATAAGTTTATTTACACGCCGCCAAGGGTATCAAACGGTTTGACCCCCTTCCATGCGTCCGGAACCTTCGAAGCTAGGCTACCAATAACACTTCCCGGCGCATACCCCAACGCCTCCGCTACATCTTTTGCTACCCACCAAGGCTCTCCATCAAAGAGCTCGACGCGGACGGTAAAGTTTTCAAATTGGAATGCTTTTGTGATTTCGTTCATTTCTTGTCTCCGGAATTAAATGTCGTTTACTATACTTAATTACATTCGACCTCGATTATGCCTCTTTACCACGCGTTGGTTTCTATTTTGTATCTAGCCATCGGTAGAAATTTTCTGTTCGTACCGTTCCCTTATTAGTTTCATTAATACAGCCTCTTTTTCTTTTATCAGCTTTATTAGCTCTTCGCATTTGTCATCTGAGTTAGTCTGCTCTTGTTTTCTTTCATAATACTCTAAACCCTTCCACATTAGACATTCAGACGCGCTGCATTCGTGGCAGGTGTCACGGTACAAACATACCGCAGATAATTCTCTAAATGTTATTAGCCTGCCTTCTTCTGGCTTGCAATTTTCACGTGATTTTTTCATGGTTTCTTCTCCGCTACACCTTAGCATCCCCCGACACACCTCGGCCGACCCATGCACCCACGCCGCCCCGAACACCCGCGCCGCCCCGAACACTTGCGCCTCCCCGGACACCCGCGCCTCCCCGGACACACACGCCGCCCCGTGCACCCGCGCCCGCTCCCACACACACGCCTCTCCCGACACCCACGCCGCCCCGGACACCCACGCCGCCCCGGACACCCACGCCGCCCCGAACACACGCGCCTCTCCTGACACACACGCCTCCCCGGACACACGCGCCGACCCGCTCACCTCCGCCTCCCCGAACACCCGCGCCGACTCGTACACCTGCGCCCACCCGAACACCCGCGCCTCCCCGGACACCCAGCAATCGCCTTCATGTGATAAATTTTTCTCAGATTCTATCCACCCGCCGACGTCGCCCGATTTGAACCCCCCGATGTCTCTCAGCAGTCGGATTCGCTTCAGCACAGTTCCGTACTCGAGCGTTTTAGTCTGCCCGGTGAATTCATATTTTTTCTCAATCATCGTTGTTTCCTCCGTTCAATAGTCTGCGCCGACCCCGAAACAGTCGCAGACCCGCTACACCTTAGCATCCCCCGACACACCTCGGCCGACCCATGCACCCACGCCGACCCGGAAACAATCGCCGAATCATATACGCGCGACCGCCCGAACACTTGCGCCCACCCCGACACCCGCGCCGCCCCGAACACACACGCCGCCCCGAACACTTGCGCCCACCCCGACACCCGCGCCTCCCCGGACACACACGCCGCCCCGTACACACGCGCCTCTCCTGACACACACGACTCCCCGGACACCCGCGCCGCCCCGGACACCCGCGCCTCCCCGGACACCCGCGCCTCCCCGGACACCCAGCAATCGCCTTCATGTGATAAATTTTTCTCAGATTCTATCCATCCTCCGATGTCTCCCACTTTAAATATGTCAAGGTCCCGGAGCAGTCGGATTCGCTTCAGCACAGTTCCGTACTCGAGCGTTTTAGTCTCGCCGGTGAATTCATACTTTTTTGTCATTTTTTAATTCTCTTTCAATAAGCGGAAAGTCAATCTTTTCAGACCACCACCAGGCTATTTCAGTATTTGGCACATAACCGAGGTCGGCTACCCAAAAGGCAGGTTTAGTTTGCTCGGGGAAATTATAAACAACCTCGATAAAACGGATAGCTTTATAGGGGCTGTAATATCCGAAATACCAACCTGGTTCGGTTGGTTGTTTGGTGGTTCTGCACGCTCTCAGGGCGCGTTCTCCAACTGCTTGGTCCGCGTTCCACTGTGAGTTACTCATTCTTTTTTCATAGGCATGTTTTTATTCCTCTCCATATTTCGGTGTCATTCTACACCCCAGCCCATATCTTTACAAAATTGCTCAGCTTGAATTTTAGTGCTGAATGCATCCATCCAGAAATCATCGTAAACTACAATCACATAATCACCCCACGGGTGATACTCTTTGCTAAATTCTATTCTGGCTTTTATCTCTCCGCTAACAAGCCTGTTGTCATACTCATATGCATCATCTGATGTATAATTTGGTACCTCATCGATCCATTTTTTTCTTATTTCTTTATTAGTCATTAGATCCTCCTGTTCCGTCGATTCGCGTCCACCCACGGACACGCTCTGTACCGAACACCAGCGCCGAAGTGGCGTCATCAAGGCGACGTGAAAACTCTATATGGTCCATATCGTTACTCTCTTTCCAATTTCTTAAGAGCTTCGTCATAGAAACCCGTAAAGCCGTGCTCAGCCAATATTTCTTTTACTTCGTCGAAATCGATTGGATTCATGCGAGCGTTAGTATCTATACGTGCTGCTTCGATAACAATGTCCCACAAGCAGTTTTTGGCTGCTTCACACTCGTTTTCCCAAGCAACCGCTTTTTTGTATATGTAATCGTATTCTTTTTTTGTAGGCATGTTTTTATTCCTCTCCATATGCGGTTGCGGGGTTTGATTTCATGCAGATGTCACAGGTTTTAAAAGGGAACTCTGGTGCCCACCAATCCAACTCTTTCTTAGCTAAGTGTTTTCCACAGCTGTAACACTTTTCATTAGCGCGTTTTCTTTTGAGTCTTTTTCTATCCATCAATTTTCCAACCCAGGGCATGTTACACCTCAAATACAACGTTCTCTTTTATATGGTTCCCATTCAGGGTCCATGTAATCAACTTCAATACATTCGATGAGTGTTTGCCTCAGCTCACCATATATCCAAGATGAGCAGTAATCGTCTCGTATGCGAACACAAGTCAGACAAGTTTTGTACGTGTCCATATGGCCATCCCATTTTCCGTCCACTCGTTCATATTTTTCTCCTGGTTCTATCGGCTCGAAACACTCACAACATGTATGAGATTTTTTTGCACAGACTATTTTTTCCGACATGAATTCGGCGCGGTCCCCGTCATATCCGCAATCACAATAACAGCTCATTTATTCTTCTTTCGTTTTCTCGCCCATTTTTTTATCAAGAAGGTCTTGCGTATGGTGCGTATTACCGCCAGCGCGGGCATCAGTTCCTTTTTTTCTTTGGACATACCCAAAGTCTTTCAAGTCTTCGTCTGTAAGAAAGACAGCTTCAGTCCCCACACGTGGAGTAATCAACAACCCTCCTTCTTCTGGCACCGCGGCTACCCACCCTGTCTCATTGAGCTTTTTAAAGCTAAGGGGGATGTTTACGATTTCGCCTTTAGTAACTTTACGGATTTCGAACATGTGTGTCCTCCTAGTATCGGTATTCTTTGATGATGACATCTTCAACTTTAGGATTCAGGAGTTCGCAAGCGGTCTTTTTAGCATCTGTCCAAATGGGGCCTTCGAGTCCGTAATCTAAATTCGCAAGCTCCCGCGCTCTATTAGATGTTTCCGCCGCGATTATGAATTCATTAGCAGTACCATCCACTATTGTATCTTCCCGGGGGTACAGTCTATACAACTTTATCTTTAATTTGTCGGCCCCATTATTTCCTATTCGGTTATTCCACTGTCCTCCGCAGAAGTCCCCTGTCTCATTGGTTTCAAGGGTACACCCGCATTCCGTACAAGAGATGATGTGTGACTGGCGAGACGTACCTTTTCGAACGACTTCAGGCTCACCTCCACAAAAGGGGCAACGTAGTAATAATCCAAGGTTATCGTTTATCATAATTTTCCTTTCAGTGTTCTTCCAACCACCTCTTAAAACGCGGTTCAAAAGCGTATTCCGGACCACTACCACTATAGAATTCGTAATACTTTAAACCTTTACCCCCACCCCCATATTTGATTGTAGTTATAAAAATCAAGTTCTCTTTCAGCTCAGGCAGGAAAATCTTTTCAAACCCCAGATTAATAAACTCTACCAAGAACGTGCTATAGATATCTCCCTGGTCCGCGTTGAAACAGTAAGGCTTTATTTTACGCCAATAATCTATAACGCGTTCTCTGTATTCCATAAGGGTCATCCCCCTAATCCCCTTCCTTTTTCTGTCGCGCTAACACGGCCTTATACGACTTTAGGCTTACGCCAACTATTGTGGTTATCCAAGGCGCGTGGTGTAAATTTCTCCAAGGGATGATTGTAAGCATGACAGCGGCGCACATAATCCCATCGGAGAGGGACTCCTCACCAAGATCTTTCTCAGCCATGATTCTTAAGTCTCTTGTAGTGGGAGAACTAGACAGGTTAATGTGTTCATTTGGTTGAAAATTTTCCATTAACCACTTAACGCATTGAAGTACTTTTCTCTCTTCGGCTTTTAGCCGGTCGCGGTCTTCATCAAACATTTTAAGGTAACTTCTAGTGGATTGATTTGGTTTAGCGAAGAGCGTAGGGCCTGAGTAGCAAAGGGTAGAATATTCAACCATCAAATCTTTAAGGGTTTTTTGCATCGCGTGTTCCTTCCGTAAGCAACATAGTCTTCGCCCACCTCTCGGCTTCTGCGAGGGCCGTGGCAGCATCTTTTGTAGCCGATTCTTGTATTGGGAGTAACGCTTTTAATATGACTTGGGTTGTGTTTATCTTAAGTTTTATCCGTTCTTCCGTAGGAGTACCCACCTCGTCTTCTACTAAACTTTCCAGATGATTTTCGAACATAGCTAGTTCTTTTTGTACTTTATCCACCCTCTTACTTATCGTGATTAAGTCCTTTGAGGCCTTCTCCGCTTTTCTCCACGCCACAGCAGTCATACAGATACTCGATTCATTCTTTACTTTATTCCACTTTTTGGAAAGCGCTTTGATTTCTTTATATTTCACTTCTAGTCTCCTATCCCGAGGTTTACACCAGTTTATTCGTTGATCCCACTAGAGGCGGTCAAAGGAATCGAACCTTTATTACTCTCATTACCAATAATGTTTATAAGTACCAACACCGCCCCTCCACCCGTGTAAATTTCACTTAACACATTCCCTTATTTTGGGTGGAATTACTGCTTTGTTTCGTAATGCACCTCCCGGTTGTAGGGTTTATTCAGAACGCTCTTTTAACAATGTGTCAAAAACCGTGTTAGAGATTTTACGTAGTTTCTTGTCGGCATGTATTAGGGCTTCCTTGTAGGTATCTCCATTTGAGAGACGGATCCTAATATCATTCTCGATATCTTTTAAAACCACCCAAAATTTTCCCTGGTCTTCTAGGGGACAAATAATGAAGATTGGTTCTTCATAAGTAGTAGCATTACACATTTCGAGTACGGCGTTTTCCTTTTCTCTAAAATCCATAAGTATTTTTTCTTGTCTTTCGCGGTCGGGGATACCTCCACAGATTAGCTCTTTATACCCCCACATTTCCACCCCTGCTAGTTCGGCATTTTTGTACTGCATACACCATTTTTCTCCGAACAGTTCAAACATACGTTTTCGGGTTTCATCGAAAGTACCATGCAAGACGACATACCTACCTGCATGTGTCCGTCCGGATCCAAAAGTAAAGTACCAATCCTGTGCTGTTTCTTCCATCATTTTGACTCACCTTACTCCATTTCAACCCCATCTTTTGTGGTCTTGAGCCACATGCTCCAGTCCGTCATATTCTTCAATATGCCACTTCACGTCATCGGGCACATCTACTATTTTTAATTCCGCATCTTGGCCCCAAGACTTCGCGCCTAGGCTTTCAACCACAGAAATCAGGTCGAGATCGGACCTAGTTTTGGGATCAACATCCAGGCACAAACTATCCCAATTCTTTCCAGGAAGCATATCCGCCGCTTCTTGGGATATTCTGAATCCACCGTGAGATTTGTTTATAACGACTTTCATTGGGTGTTTCCTTCCCTAAATTGTTTTACTGGTCTTATTTGTTTATACCAAAAAAAGAAGATTTCTATGAAGCAAAAAAAGGGACTCGAACCCTTATGTTTACCTATGTTCTTATACCAAAAAAAGAGCACATTATGGAATGTGCTCTTTACTTCTCTACAGAGTTTGAAGGCGCAGACGCGCCTCCTCCATAGTATTTATTTTTTCCGTCCACAGACAATCGTTGTCGTTAGCGACTCCGCAACCTGTAGGACAACACCCATCGGCATCCTTACAGTTCACTTCTTTACCGATACATTCCCCATCGCCCGAGCAGTGGTCTTGTACCGTGCAGGCGTCTTCGTCGTTGCAGGTCTTAGTATCTTCCCAATACGCACAAGCCCCAAAACCATCACAGGCTCCTTTAAAACCACAAGCTGAAGAGGGAACTCCAATACAATCATCTTTAGGGTCTTTTCCGTAATCTTCGTTCTGACAGGCACTGTTAACGCACTCCATACACAGAGGGCATTCCGAGCTATGCATACAGTAATTCGAGAGCCCTCCATCATCTTCAGGCCCACTATCTAGGAGTCCTCCATCATCTTCAGGCCCACTATCTAGGAGTCCTCCATCATCTTCAGGCCCACTATCTAGGAGTCCTCCATCATCTTCAGGCCCACTATCTAGGAGTCCTCCATCGTCGGTAATAGAGTCAGTATCCTCTCCCGAGTCTGGTACTGTGTTGGTGTCGGTATCAACCCCAGAGTCCGAAATGACTCCTGAGTCTCCTATGTTACCTGCGTCCAACTTTAGCTCTTTAGGGTTTTCGGTACATGCGAACACCATAAAGATGCCCGCAACTAGAAGTACCCCTACGTTATTTGTTTTCACTAACTTTCTCCTTGTTGTTTTCCGCGGTTGTTAGTTCGTCTATTTCTTTTGAGATGGTTCTCACGGATGCTTGGGCTAATTCAGCCCGCGTAGTATAACTTTGTGCTAGAAATTCAGCATGGGCTACTTGTTGTCTAGCTTTCACAAGGTCTTTTTCCGCATATTCGGCCTCCGCTTTAGTGTGATACAAATGCGCTAGTGCTTGTGCTAGGCGGTGTTCAAGCTCTTTTTTTAGCATACTAGAAATTTCCATGACCACCTGTTGATTTAGTTGCTCGAGGTTCTGTTCCATTTCGTCAAAGCTCCAGTCCAGACGCCTCTCGTCTTTTCCATTTCAGCTCGCGTCACCTCGCCTCTTTTCCATTTCTTTTCAACTCAACGCGCCTCGACACGCGTCACCTCACCTCTTTTCCATTTCTTTTCAACTCAACGCGCCTCGACACGCGTCACCTCGCCTCTTTTCCATTTCTTTTCAACTCAACGCGCCTCGACACGCGTCACCTCGCCTCTTTTTCATTTCCCCTCAATTCGACTCACCTCGCCTCTTTTCCATTTCCCCTCAATTCAACTCGGCTCAATTCGACTCGCCTCATTTCTTTTCCATCTCAGTTCTGGACTGTTCCACGCACTTCCGTCTCCAGCCTTCTTTTGCCAAAACAGACTATCTTCGTCTGTGAGCCGACAACGTGGAATTGACTCCCATTGATTAAGGTAGGTCTATTGCCGGCTTGAAGGATTAGACATGTCCTGCTTGCCTGCTGAGTATCTTGGCCTTGATTTCTTCGAATTCAGCATCGCTTATTGCCCCAGCATCAACAAGCTCCTTGGCTCTCCTAATTTCATCGACGATTGATATGTCACCAGCACCAGGAGTCGTTGGTCCGCCAGGCACTCCCCCTCCCAAGATAATACCTCCGGAGGCAGCTCTCTTTTCTTCTATTCCACGAACACGCCGTTTTTCTTCCCAAGCTTGCTCTTCTCTTTGGGCATATTTGTAGATTGTCATTGCACTTTCAGACGGAATACCTTTGGCCACAATGGAAGGGCTCTGCAGAAAAGAGAAGGATAGAGTGGAACCGGAAAGTTTCGGGAAGGTGTCCTCATCGATTTTGGCATCACGCAGGTCTTTCCACTGATAGTCATTCATCGAGAAATCCCCGAGTAGTTTTCTTGACATCAGGATAACACGACTATCGGTAACGGCTATCAGCTTGCGTCAGTTGTAAAGAGCGTGCGCTCTGAGCTGCAACGCTACACTTACAAGATTTTCTCCCTGCATCAAAACGCTATTCTTTAATTTATCCTCAGCGGCTGCAACTCTCTTCTTTGCGCCTTTGAACATTAGCACCAAGTGGACTATGAGAAGTAGCGCTCCAAAGCCAAATGTAATTGTTATCAGTATCAGTGAAATGATGACAAACGCCGCAATATTTCCCACTGCTTTCATTTTTGTTCTCCGTGTTAGTGGTGCAGATTCTTTTCTTTTAAATCTATCCCCTTTTCCCTTCTCTCGTATCCCCGAATCCCCCTAGGCCTTATCGGCCTCTTTCTCTTCCAGAATTTCCCAATGATAACGGCCCTTGCCGCTATTACGCCATTGGGCAAAACCCCGCATGGCGTTGAAGTCCAACCACTCGCATATAAGATCGCGCATAGTTACTTTTTTCTTAGGGGGCTTCTTTTCTTCTTTTGTCTGTTTGCCTTTCTCCTCTTCCTCCTCCTTAGTACTCGTTTTAATTTTCGGCGGCTTTGCATCTTTGAGTTCCATCCAGTGGACCGTAAATTCGATAGACGACCCCGCTGGCACGGTTTCTGAGCAAGCCAAAGCGATACGTGGGCCTTGTTTGGTCATCCCAAACAAAGGCCTCTGACAGCGTCCTGAATCCGCAAGGCTTTTCTTTTCCTCGGTTACGATCTTCACTTTTCGGGGAGACACGAACACGAGGTTATCGATAACCTTGTTTTGCGCCGGAAGGCGGCTGCTCAACGTCCCTTTGGCTCTTCCAAGGCCTCCACAAGCATCCTTAAAGGATCCTTTAATTTGATAGTCCCAGAAGATAGGGTTGTCTTCTTCATCACGAGGGAAAATGGTTGCCGATTTTTCCATTACCGCATCAGCTCCGAGGGCTGCAATTTCTTCTTCTCTGCTCGGCGCGTCCGGAGCTTTATCCGCAAAGAACCGCATATATATATCCTTGTTAGCACTGGTCATCCCTAAAACTTCTTCTTCATACACGAATCTAATTTTCATAGAGGCCATACGGCCCATCATTGCGTTCATCTGTTTAACACCTCTTTATATCTCAAATGTAGTTGTATTCTCAGACGACGATTGTAGTGCAGCCAAACGTAACTCGAATATCCAGCCATTCTTTCGCGCGTAGTTTATTACACGCTCCAGGACACAGTTCGGCAGTATCGTTATCCAGCCACTGCCAGCCCATCTCGTTAATACAACCTATGTTATAAGGAATAGCCTCATCGTCTCCATACAGATTTACTTTCATCGGGTCTTCGGAGGCTTGTGGGGGTAATTGGTCCCAATCGATATTGAATTCACAAGAGATCATTTCCTCGAGCATTATTTCGAAAGTAGATACCAAGTCGTTTACGTCAGAGACAGGATAGTAGTGTTCTGTCCCACCGCTAATAGCGATGTTGTTCATCACGTAACCCCAGTCGCCGAGCGCCCCTCCCATACCCATTACATATACGGGGTAACCCGCATCGAAAACGTCTTGGGAGGCCAAGTAGGTACGTGCGTCATCGAGGCATGAGATAGTCTGTCCCCATACTCCAGCGCATCCCGAGGGAGTAGTACAAATGCAAGTTTGTCTATCTAGTGAAGTATTACAATTAGGAGCCCCATCAGTTGCTAGCAGAACATACTTCTTTGATTCTCCACCTAACCCATTCAAGTAGGTTTTAGCGTTTACCAAGGCTGCAGCCGTGGGAGTTGCGCCCCCGCAAATAGGGTCTAGGTCATTCAGGTGGGTAGATATCACATCTGAGGTACCGAGAGTTCCAATTTCCACTGCGATTGTGGGGTTAACGCAATTCACACCTGTATTTAATGTTTCCCCTGGGAAGAGTTCTAGCCCGAAATTAACTTCGTCTTCCATATTTGTAACGACTTGGATTGTAGCATCGCGCATGGGTTCCCAGAGATCATCTTGGCACATACTCCCCGACCTATCGAGAACGATTAGGACATCGACTAGGGGTTTATCCACGATAAAGGTAGACTCGGCGCAGGTGTCCGTATCGGCATCCGTATCGATATCGACGTCCACATCAATATCAATATCAATATCAATATCAATATCCGTATCCGAGCCGGAATCTATACCCGAATCCAAATCTGTACTAGCATCACTATCAGCATCAGTATCAGAATCGGAGTCAGAATCGGAATCGGCATCTGTGTCTGTGTCTGTGTCTGTGTCCGTATCCACGTCCGTATCCACGTCCGCATCTGCATCTGTAGCTGCATCCATACCCGCATCCACAACAGAATTAACATCCGTATCGGTGTCTTCACTCGCGTCGAAAGTTGTATCATTCATTGTCCCTTCGCTGTTTAAGCTTGAACACCCCAAAAGTCCGAGTAGACAAGCAACCACCCACCATCTCTTTTTCATGGAATTCTCCTTTGTGTAACCCTACTATATTATAGCACTGTTACTTAAATTATCTGGACATCAAGTATCTAGGAGAAATATTCAGCGAATGATGTGTGCAGTACAGTTAAAAAAGCTATCGTTATCGTCGTCGCTGTCATTGTCGGAGTCAGTATCAGTGTCCGCGTCGGCATCCGCGTCGGCATCCGCGTCGGCATCCGCGTCGGCATCCGCGTCGGCATCCGCGTCGGCATCCGCGTCGGCATCCGCGTCGGCATCCGCATCAGTATCGGAGTCAGCATCTACGTCTGTATCAGTTCCAGAATCTAGGCTAGCGTCAGTACCAGCATCTAACAAAACATCAGAATCAGAATCAGAATCAGAGTCAGAATCAGAGTCAGAGTCAGAGTCAGAATCAGAGTCAGAATCAGAGTCAGAATCAGAGTCAGCGTCGCCGTCCACGTCGCCGTCCACGTCGCCGTCCACGTCCATATCGACGTCGCCATCCACGTCCGTATCAACGTCAGTGTCTATGTCTCCACTAGCGTCATATCCGGCATCGACCCCATCCTCGGAATTTGTTTTATAGCATCCTTGGAAACCAAACAGACAAATAATTACAACTAAAACGTTTTTCATGAGATTCTCCTTTGTGTTAGCCTGGTAGCGTATAACACGATAAAATATTCTTTTCAATTGAAAAAACCTAGTAGGTAGGTTTTTAAATAGTCTTACTGCTCCAATTATTTCGCCATCACACCCTCCGTATACAGTAATACAAGATTGCCAACAGAAGGAAAAAGTTTAGTATTTCCATTTTTTATCTTTCTCGTTCCAGCCAAGTTTCTCATGGATATCCCTGGAACTAGGGCCACAGGGACAATCTTTTCTTCTTCCTGCCCACAACAGAGTCCCTGGATAACTTTGGTAGACTAAGTTATATTCTCTAAGCATAAATGCCACTTCTCCTACGGCACACTCGTCTATTTTCTCTGGGGACTTTCCTGGTAGTTTCATCCAAATATTCATTATCTTTTGAACCTTCCTGTTTTCAAAAGGCAAATCCACCTATACACAACTTAGATATACCCTCGAGGTTGATTTCTTTCGTCCAAGGAATCTTTTCGAGTTTATTCCAGATTCCGACCCACGGTATGAGTTCCTTTTCGATATAGTTTTTTGTTTCTTCGACATACTTGTCTTCAGTTAATGCCAACATAATCTTTTTTGCATCTTCCGTATATTCGTCTATGTTGATCATCTGACCACAAGCGTTTTCTAACACCTGTCTTTGCACTTTTGTAGGGTTTTCGATAACATAGAAATCCAATTCGTCTGGATGCATAAACCAACCTAGTAGAATTTTGTCGGACATTTTTCATGCCTCCATTTTGTTTACCTACCGAAAACAGCAATGATGTTGCATGGATAGAACGTGGGATTCATGAGACCCTGGCCTGATCCTATACAGACGGCCCATACTGTGTCTCCCTTATCTATAACAGATAGGAAACCATCTCCTCTCTTAGGGTAGAGTTGGACAGTGCTGAAACCATAGTTTCCGGCGCTCAGAGACACATAGGTACTACCCAGAATATCTTTCCCTACGCTATCGGATGTCCCCTTGATCAAAACCGCCTGACCTTTAAATGTCTGGTCGGCGCGTACCTCGTTGTTGCTGTATATCTGGTGGATGCTTCTTGCTGTATACAATTTGGGGCAGCCATGTTTATTTCGCGCTACCGCGGTCTTGATAGACTCAAAAAGACAGTTATTAAATTTCTCTGCGCTGCTACACTTTCCACAAACAAACTCTGCGCAGCTCATTCCGACGCCTGCGTAATCACCGGCGACTGTTTTAGGGCATTTCTTTTCAAACGCTGCTTGGCGAGCGGGTTTTTCCTTCTTCTCCTGTTCTTGGGAGAGTCTTTTCGAGAAGGATGTCAGTTCCCTGTTATAGTCCTTGTTTTCAGGGTGTAGCTTCACTAGCTCTTTATAAATATCTGTATTCCTCTGATAATCGCTTCTCGCCAAATTTTTTAGTTCGACCAGCAACTGCTCTGTGCGCTCAGCGTTCTGAATATTTGAAAGTTCTATTTGGGCCCGCGCATGCAATTCTTCTAGCTGCTTGTCTCCGACCACGAGATAGTCACTCGCCAAGGAGATTGCCAACTTGTAATTATTCTCTTCCATTGCTGATTGTACTGAAGAGATAATTGCATCTCGGTTGGCGTTGAAATGATCTATTTTTTGTTGCCGTGCACGCGCGGTCTCTTGAGACTTCTGCTCGACATTCTTCTTGGCCTGAACGTGAACGACAGCCACGACACCTGTAATCAACAAGATGGTTAACGCTAATGCTTCGCCCTTCGTGGGCAATCGTTTATTTGTTTTTGAGTGAACCAGTTTTCTAACTGGCGGCAGCAAAATCAGCGCAATTAAAAGAAAACACATACCACCTAAAGGCCAGTTAAAAAGACCTATTAGGCCCGTTATAAGAAAGAAAACTCCAAATACCCAACTCAACGCGCTAAGTAAATAATTCATCAGTCCTCCTTGTTCACCCTGCCATTACGGTTGACGTATTCTTTCGAGAACTCAATTTCTGGATTTCTTGGTCGAGTTTTGTTTTCTCTTCGATTAACCGTACGTTTTCCTCTTCGAGTATCGTCATCCTTTTAGACATCTGCAAATTTCGCAAACAATACTCATGTGTTTCTTTAGTTTCTTCATGCAAGGCAATTGCTAATTTTTTAATTTCTTTTAGCAGTACTTCGACTACCTTATTATTTTCATTTTCCATTTTGTTACCTTGTTTTGTTTGTTATTCCACACGCCTTGCAGTGGTATAGCACTCCGAACATTTCCACGGACCCCGACAGCACAAAGAAAGTAGCCAGATAACCAACCATATCCCGCCGGTTAAAATAGACAGGATGAAGTGTAAAATATGATTAATTCCTTTTCTGTGTATATCGACTCTTTTGTTACATCGATTACAGAACCCAAAATTTCTTTCTAAACTTGCCATTTTGATATCTCCATAATTAACCAGCCATTATCGGCGGATTTTTTTATTCAGTCATTTAGGCTTCTTTTTGCTCGTTGCCGAATACCACTCGGTCATATACCACATCAGATCCGGACACGTGAGCAGACCCCTGCATCATTGAAGATCCGTGCGCCGTAGTGGCTCAAATTCACATCTGATGCTACCTAGCCACCATTTGTCCTCTTTCTGGTGTACCACGAACTATCTCGTCGCCACACACCTGCGCCTCCCCATATACCCGCGCCTCCCCGGACACACACGCCGCATCAAACACCCGCGCCCACCCGAACACCACCGCCGCCCCAGACACGCGCGACCGCCCGAACACTTGCGCCCACCCCGACACACACGCCGACCCGGTCACCACCGCCTCCTCGAACACACACGCCGACCCGAAAACACGCGCCGACCCGTACACTCGCGCACGACTAAACACTTGCGCCGACCCCGACACTTGCGCACGACCAAACACTTGCGCACGACCTAACACTTGCGCCGACCCGGACACCACCGCCGCCCCAGACACGCGCGACCGCCCGAACACTTGCGCCGACCCGGACACCACCGCAGACCCATATATCCTCGCCGACCCATATATGGAAGCTTCTCCTAATACCAGGCAACCGCCCTCGTGGCTCAGATTGTCCCCGGACTCGATCCACCCGCCGACGTCGCCGAATTTGAATCTATCGATGTCACGAAGCAACCGGATCCGATGCAAAACGTGACCATCTATTTTTTTAGTCTCACCCGTGAATTCGTATTTTTTCTCAGTCATTTTTTCACGCTCCATCCCATAGACCGGCAAAATCGCTCTGCCTGTTCCTTCGTGCTGCACAGCTCCATCAGGGAATTTTCGC
>Ga0307380_10003692_pt1 | contig 21006 bp, 13 predicted proteins | sample UN3MG_FD_202239 | JGI IMG/M metagenome (GOLD analysis project Ga0307380, IMG submission 202239) | Soil microbial communities from Risofladan, Vaasa, Finland - UN-3 | ecosystem: Environmental > Terrestrial > Soil > Coastal area > Acid sulfate soil | place: Finland: Risofladan, Vaasa | collected... | reverse complement strand
GTTGGGGGCCGAAAGCCCCTCGTGGGTTCGAATCCCACCCCCTCCGCTGCCTGACGCGATGGCCGGTCGCTTCGGAATTCTCCGGACGCCCCGAGTGCTGCTAAGGCTCGGTGCCTTCAGTTAGACGTGTCGAGCGCAGTTGAACCCGTTGCCGAGGTCACACAGCACGCAGCTATCCGGGATCCTCTCGGTGACCATGAGCTGTGCTTCGCACTTCCCGCAGAGCCGTTCCTCCCCCGGTTCCATCGGACCATCGCACGGCGTTATGGTCATGGGACAGAGCTGGTATGTGCCGTTCTCATAGAGTTTATTGCATTATGGTTAGGAGCACCCATAATGCAAGAAACACTATCGCGCACGGCGTGAGGCTCAGACAGCAGATTCTCTTGCATTACGGTCGTAACCGTAATGCAAGAGAATCCGTAGGGGCGTGCCCCTCCCGGCCCTGCTCGGCCTCACTGCCACCGACGATCTACGCCGCCCGACGTCGCGAAAGGCCCCAACAAAGCCCCGTGCGGCGCAGGATACCAGCCCTTCTTGGTCGAATTAGACACCCTGAGAGCCCTCCAGCCAGGTCTCGCGCTGCTCCTGGCGCCGGAGGGACAGGGACCAGGGTCCAGTCGGCAGCGGCGTTGCAGGGATGGCAATGAGAAGTGTGCAGTGGCTGAGCCTCGTCGTGCTATGCTGCCTGGCCTTGGTCCAGCCTCCGGCCACGGCCGCAGAACCTTACGGACAGGACCCGGCGGGGGCGCTCATTCTCTATGACTCATCCTCGCCTTACGGGTGGCTCGGTGAGCTTCATGCCCTTCAGATCGCCAACCTGCTAGGGCACTTCCCCGTGGAGTCGACAATCGAACCGGTGGAGAGCTACCTCGCCGGTGAAGTCGAAGACCACGCGGTCACCTTCTACATCGGAGACGTGTACGACAATCCGCTGCCGGGCGCGTTCCTATCGGACGTAATGACCACCGAAAGGACGATCTGCTGGTTCAAGTACAACCTCTGGCAAATCGCGTGGGACGAAGACTACTACTGGGATCCTGACTTCACGTTCCGATACGGCTTCCAGTTTGTCGGAATGGATCCCTTCGGGTTTCCCGAGATTCTCTACAAGGGCGAATCCCTGGTAAAGGACCTCTCCGACCCGGACCTGGGTACGACCGAGATCCTCAATGCAGACCAGGCCGAGGTGAGAGCGGTCGCCTACCGGCCGGACACGGACGCTGCGCCGGAGGCCTCATATCCGTATGTCGTCCACGCCGCGAACCTATGGTATTTCGCTGATACGCCCCTCACCTATGTGTCTGAGGAGGATCGCTACCTCGTCTTCTGCGATCTCCTTCATGACATCGTCGGCATCGATCATGCACCCAGTCGTCGCGGCCTGATCCGCATCGAGGACGTCGATCCCACCTGCGATCCCGCGGACCTAAAGCGCGTGGCCGATTACCTCCACTCCCAGGACGTTCCCTTTCAGGTGGCCGTCATCCCGGTCTTCGCGGATCCGCTCGGGGTCGAGAGTGGAGGCGAGCCCACGGAGATCCGCCTCTCTGAGTCGCCGGAGGTCGTCAGCGCACTTGAGTATATGGTCGCCCGCGGGGGCCAGATCATACTCCACGGCTACACGCATCAGTACGACGCGACCCCCAACCCCTACAACGGCCTCACCGGTGACGACTGCGAGTTCTTCCGCGCCTCATGGAACGAAGAGGAGGGCCATACCGAGCTTCTCGGGCCTGTGGACGAGGACTCCGTCGCCTGGGTGAACGATCGCATTGACCAAGGCCTGAGTGAGCTGTCGGCATGCGGCCTTTCCCCCGTGGCGTGGGAGACACCCCACTACCTGGCCTCGGCCCTCGACTCTGCTGAGTTTGCGCGCCGTTTCGACCTGACCAGCGGGCGCATCCTCTACTTCAGTTCATCCACTCCCTACTTCGCTGGGCAGTTCTATCCCTATCTCATTGAGAGCGACGTCTACGGCCAACGCATCTCGCCCGAGAACCTCGGCAATGTTGAGCCAGAGCCCTTCTACGACTACCCGGCGCGCCTGCCTGCCGATATCGTGAGAGCCGCGGAGATAAACCTGGTCGTTCGAGATGCCTGGGCGAGCGCCTATTTCCACCCTTACTTGCACCTCAGGTACCTGAAGCAGGTGGTCCAAGGCGTCAAGCAACTCGGCTACACTTACGCCGCGATCCCCCCCCTGTCGGCCGACGCGGGACCGGATAAGAGCATTGTCGTGGGAGCTTCGATCACCCTCGAAGGATCGGCCTCCGATGGGACGCCACCGTACGCTTACTCCTGGTCGCCCACCACGGGCTTGGATCATCCCACCGAGGCCCAGCCCACGGCATCGCCTGCCAGCACGACGACCTACACACTCACGGTGACCGACGATCGCGGCCAGACTGCCGGCGATTTGGTGACGGTGACCGTGGTGCCGGCCGTAGTAGCGGACGCGGGGCCGGACAAGAGCATTGCCGCGGAGGGTTCCACCACGCTGGAGGGCTCGGCTTCTGGCGGAATCCCACCGTACAGCTACTCCTGGTCGCCGACGAGCGGGCTCGACGACGCGAACATCGCCCAGCCCACCGCCTCACCGATGACCACGACAACCTACACCCTCACCGTCACCGACGATCTGGGCCAGACCGATACCGACTCCGTGACGGTGACGGTCGCGGCTGCTGTTGCAGCAGATGCAGGGCCGGACAAGGCGATTGCCTCCGGCGGGTCCGCCCTCCTGCAAGGATCAGCTTCCGGTGGCGTGCCACCGTACAGCTACTCGTGGTCGCCGACCACAGGGCTGAACGACCCGAACATCGCCCAGCCCACCGCCACACCGGCGACCACCACCACCTACACCCTCACCGTAACCGATGATCTAAGTCAGGCCGATACCGACTCCGTGACGGTGACGGTCGCGGCTGCTGTTGCAGCAGATGCAGGGCCGGACAAGACGATTGCCTCCAGCGGATCGGCGGCACTGGACGGCTCGGCTTCCGGTGGCGTATCACCGTACAGCTACTCCTGGACGCCGACGAGCGGGCTCGACGACCCGAACATCGCCCAGCCCACCGCTTCACCGACAACTACGACGATCTACACCCTCACCGTAACCGACGATCTGGGCCAGACCGATACCGACACGGTAACGGTGACGGTCGCGGCTGCTGTTGCAGCAGATGCAGGGCCGGACAAGACGATTGCCTCCGGCGGATCGGCGACACTGCAAGGATCAGCTTCCGGTGGCGTATCACCGTACAGCTACTCCTGGACGCCGACGAGCGGGCTCGATGACCCGAACATCGCCCAGCCGGTGGCATCGCCTACAGGCACCACTACGTACACGCTTACGGTGACTGATGATCTCGGGCAAACCGACACGGATGCAGTGATGGTAATCGTGGCGCCCCCGGTGGTGGCGGAGGCGGGGGCGGACAAGAGCATTCCGGCCGGCGGGTCGAGCGTGCTGCAAGGCATGGCTTCCAGCGGGTTGCCGCCGTACAGCTACTCCTGGTCACCCACCACAGGCTTGGATGATCCCACCAAGGCTCAGCCCACCGCATCGCCATCCAGCACCACCATCTACACACTCACGGTGGCTGATGATCTGGGGCAAACCGACACGGATGCAGTGATGGTGACCGTGGTGCCCCCGGTGGTGGCGGAGGCGGGGCCTTCGAAGACCATCGCGGCAGGAGGTCAGACCACTCTACAAGGCTCGGTCTCTGGTGGACTGCCGCCGTATACGTACTCGTGGTCGCCGACCACAGGGCTAGATGACCCGAACATCGCCGAGCCCACGGCCGCGCCTGCGAGCATGATGACCTACACTCTTACGGTGACCGATGACCTGGGCCAGACGGATACGGACACTGTCACGGTGACGGTGGCGTCCGGGGTGGTGGCGGATGCCGGTTCCGACACGACGATCGCTTCCGGCGGATCGACCACCCTGCAAGGCGCGGGCTCCGGAGGGTTGCCGCCTTACACCTACGCCTGGTCGCCGAGCACGGGCTTGAGTAGCCCGAGCATCGCCCAGCCTGCGGCTTCGCCCACAAGCACCATTACGTACACCCTCACGGTAAGCGACGACCTGGGGCAGACGGATACCGACACGGTGACAGTCACTGTATTGCCCCCGGTGTTCGCGCAGGCGGGGTCGGACAAGACGGTCACCCCTGGGGATTCGACCACGCTGGAGGGCTCGGCCTCGGGCGGAGTGCCGCCGTACAGCTACGCCTGGTCGCCGACTGCGGGGTTGAGTGATGCTTCGGCACCTCAACCTGTCGCCTCGCCCACGAGCACGACGACTTACACGCTTACCGTGACCGATGACTACGGGCAGACCGACACTGATACAGTTACAGTGACGGTCGCCGCTGCTGTCGCGGCGGAGGCCGGGCCGGACACGACGATCGCTTCCGGCGGATCGACGATTCTTCAGGGCTCGGCTTCCGGTGGCGTATCACCGTACAGCTACTCCTGGTCGCCGACTGCGGGGTTGAGCGATGCCTCGGCGCCTCAGCCTGTCGCATCGCCCACGAGCACGACGACCTACACGCTTACCGTAACTGATGACTACGGGCAGACGGACACTGATACAGTTACAGTGACGATGGCCACTGTTGTCGTGGCGGAGGCGGGGCCGGACAAGACGATTGCCTCCGGCGGGTCCGCCCTCCTGCAAGGCTCAGCTTCCGGTGGCGTATCACCGTACAGCTACTCCTGGACGCCCACCACGGGGTTGGATGATCCCGCTGAGGCCCAGCCCACCGCCACACCGGCGACCACGACGACCTACACCCTCACTGTCACCGATGATCTGGGCCAGACCGATAGCGACACCGTGACGGTGACGGTCGCGGCTGCTGTTACAGCAGATGCAGGGCCCGACAAGACGATTGCCTCCGGCGGGTCGGCGGCACTGCAAGGCTCCGCTTCTGGCGGCGTGCCACCGTACAGCTACTCCTGGTCGCCGACGAGCGGGCTGAACGACCCGAACATCGCCCAGCCCACGGCATCGCCTGCGAGCACGACGACCTACACCCTCACCGTAACCGATGATCTGGGCCAGACCGATACCGACTCCGTGACAGTCAGCATGCTGTCTGAGGTGTTCTCCGACGTGCCGGAAGACCATTGGGCCTCTGCCGAAATCGCGGCCTGTGTAAACGCTGGCATCGTGAGCGGCTACGACGATGGTCAGTACCACGGTGATTGGTCAGTCGACCGCGCACAGATGGGCGTCTACATCGCCCGCGCCGAAGGCTGGGTGCGGATCGGCGACGACATGACGACGGCCCCCGAGCTGTTCCCGGATGTTCCGCGAGGCTACTGGGCCGGCACCGCAATTCAGGCCTGTGTCGATCACAAGGTGTCAGCCGGCTATGCCTACCCCGATCCCGACAACCCCGGCGCCACCATCTACCTCTACGCGCCAACTTCGATCGTCACCCGCGACCAGATGGCCGTCTATGTGGCCCGCTCCATGGCCGACCCTATTGGCGAAGACGGCCTCGCCGACTACGTCCCCACCAACCCCCGCAACTTCCCGGATGTGCCGAACACCGGCTACGGGGAGAACGGCACCGAGCCCTTCTGGGCCTACAAGCACGTCGAGTACTGTGTCGAGCACGGGGTCGTCCAGGGATACGAGTATCCCGACCCCGACACCCCCGGCGAGACCTTCTACCTCTACCAGCCGCTGTGGCCCGTCACCCGCGACCAGATGGCCGTCTACATCGCCCGCGCCTTCGAGCTACCTACATAATCCCGAGTAGCAGATTCGCCCAGGAGCGCCTGTCCGGCGTCGTCGCCGAGACGAAGGAGATGCGCTCAGATGACACACCGAGAACGACCTGACGGCGGAACCATCCACCACCGCCTAACGGGTGAGTCTTCGGACGCACGGGAGACAACGTGGTTCCTCCGCCTCAATGACTTCGAGAGGGAGGAGACTAAGCGACAGGTCGAGTTCAGGCGACGGAACTGGCCCGAACTCCCGGACGGGGTGTGGGCCGGCAGCAAGGAGCTTGTCCATACGTACCCGCACATACTGCCCGAGAGCCACAAGCAAGAGAACCTCTATCCGGTCACCCGCGATCGTGCCCTTGCCTACCTGTCCACCAACGACATCGCACTGCACAGGGAGTTCGCGAACTTGCGGAGCTCGCAGGTGTGTTGCCTGAACTTCCTCTTCCCCCTACGCACTGACCTCGAAGCCGCCGTGATCGCTCTCCGACCGCTGCTCTCGGGCGTGGCGCAGGTAGAAGAGATTGAGTTCGAATACACAGGCCCCTGCGGATCGACATGCTGGCTCGGCGAGCCATCGGGCGGCAAGCGAGGACAGAACCGGACCAGTGTGGACGCTGCTATTCGATGGCATGACACAGAGGGGCACAGTCGACTGACTCTTGTGGAGTGGAAGTACACAGAGAAGCAGTTCGGGACCTGCGGAGGCTTTGCGTCCGATGGCAACATGCATAAGGACAGGTGCCGACACAGAGCGGCCGGGACGGAGCTTCCCTGGACCTGCTATCTGGCGGGCGCCCAGAACGACCGCACGAAGCGAAGATACTGGGAGCACTTGGGGAGTGCCGACATAGAAGTGAGCCGTTACGACGGCGACCTCTGCCCCTTCAGCGGCCCATTCTACCAGCTTATGCGACTGCAGCTCCTGGCGGCCTACTGCGCCCAGGAGAAGGCAGAGAAGGTCGACGTTGCTGCCGTTCACTTCCAGGGCAACACCGCCATCGAGGAGCCGCCTAAGGAACTCGAAGGCATTGGCTCCAGCGTGACAGAAGCGTGGCAGCGCCTCCTCATTAGACCTGATGCCTTCCGAGTCTGCACGGCGGAATCCCTGGCCGCCGGCGTTGGATCGAGTGGCGCATTCCCGGACCTGGCCAGCTACCTGGGCCAGCGTTACGGCGTGTGAGGTCAGCCGTGTCCGCTGAATTCGTCTTGAGGATCGAGCCCGATCAGGTGCACCGCCTGCAATCGGCCGTGGCTCTGTGGCTGAAACGAATGGACCGGTCTGGGCGCCGCCGCCGATCAGGAGCCCCGTGGTCGGTACCAGGCTACGATCCAAACGAACTGCTAGCGTGTTTCCCTTCCCTGAGCCTTCGCCGTGGGTTCCGACTCGCCACCTACCAGTTCACCGATGGAGGTAACGCCAACGGGCTTGTCTTCGTGGTCCCGGAAGGACAGCGCGTGCCCGAACCGGCTATGATGCCGTGGAGCTTCGCCGCTGCTCAATAGCCTTGCTTGGAGAGACGGTCCGAGGCAATGGCCAAGTCAGTGATCATCCATATCCCTCACGCCTCCACGCTCATCCCTGCGCCTGAACGCGCGAAGCTGCTGATCTCCGAAGATGACCTCCGAGACGAACTGCTGAGGATGACTGATCGCTATACCGAACAGCTGTTCGACGTCGGAGGGAAGGCTGCCAGCAGACTCATCTTCCCGGTTAGCCGCCTGGTCTGTGACCCAGAGCGCTTCGCAGATGACGCCGACGAGCCGATGGCCGCCAAAGGAATGGGAGCCATCTATACCAGGACCTCGGATGGACGACCACTGAGATCATCCCTGGACGCCGAAGAGCGGCAGCGGCTACTTGAGCGCTACTACCGGCCCCATCACGAGAGGCTTGAGCAGCTTGTCGGGGAGGCACTGGAGGCGGCTGGCCACATCCTTATCATTGATGCTCACAGCTTCCCTTCATCGCCCCTGCCGTGCGATCAACACCAATCCCCCAATCGTCCAGACATCTGCATCGGGACGGATACCTTCCATACGCCTGAGCGTCTGCAGCAGACCGCGGTTGCTGCTTTCAGCAATCTCGGGTGGCGCGTCGAGCTGAACCGACCATACGCCGGCAGCATCGTGCCCAGCAGCTTCTTACAGAAGGATGCGCGCGTCTACTCTATCATGGTGGAGGTGAACCGCTCGCTCTACATGGATGAGGATACCGGCGAGCGATCGGCGAAATTCGGCGAGGTGCGACGGAAGGTCCAGTCGGCTCTGCGTGTCGTCATTGACGGTTTCAGCCAGGCAACTACGTAGACGCACTCCTCTCTCTCGATCCCTTGGCCCGGGTTAGATTTCTGATCCGCCTGACATCGTGAACTCAGGAGTCCGGCCTCCAGCGCCGCTGGCTGTCTTCCGCTGGCAGCAGAGGCTAGAAACCACGCCGGTCCACTTGCGCATGTCGGGCGCCGGTAGGACCGTCTGTGGTGGTCACATGGGCACATAACCGGTGTTACGGGCCCACCGGGCGTTCGCAACGCACCCCTCGATCGGAGCTATACAGTCGGCAAGAGGCAACAGCGCCCGGAGGCGCCGTCTCAAAGGTCCCATATGGTAGAATGCCCAGGACCTACAGGCAAGCCTGGATGGCTGTCCGAGGTGTCCAATCGCCATTTAACATGGACACGCCCACCTGATCGACTGCATCGAGCAGGATAAAGAGCCCATCGGCCCTATCCGCGAGGCGAGGCAGTCCTTCGCCGTCGCCCTCGCCGCCTACGAGTCGGCCCGCACGGGGAAGCCCGTCACGCTCTGATCGCGGCCGTCCCTTAGATGAGCTTCACCAGCTCCGGCAGCCACCCGTCGAACCCCGGCGTGTCGTAGGTGAAGGTACAGAAGCCGGCCGCTCCGGCCTCCCGCGCCGCCCGCACCTGCACCGCCAGCTCCTTCGGCGAGGGCAGCAGAAACGCGCCCAGGCCCGCATACACCGGCGCCTTCCCGGCGAAGCCCACCTGCTGCTGCACGGCCCGCCGCACGCACTCCACATCCGAGTTGTAGTCCATCGGGCAGATCCAGTCCAGCCAACCCTTCTCTATCCACTCGAACCAGTTCTGCGCAACATCCCGCAGCGCGCCCCAGGTGCTTCCCCAGGAAGCGAGCGATACCTTTGCCTCCGGCCTCACCCGGCGAGCTTCCGCCGCGATCTCCTGCACCAGAGACGAGATCAGCCCGCGGCGGAACTCCGACCAGGCCTGCACCCACGGGCCTTTGTCGTGCCAGCCCGTCCCCAGCACGTCCTCGGGATAGCTCACGTTCTTCGCGCCGGACTGCTTCTCGAACAGGCTCCGGCAGCGCGGGCAGAAGCAGAACTGACGGCCCGGGAAGCGCATGTAATCGAAGTGAACCCCGGCCGCATCGTAGCGGGTGATCGGCTCCAGCATCGCCTTCTTCTCGAGCTCGCGGTTGCGCTCGTCCGAGGGGCACATCCAATGACACCCGATCCCTGCCTCTACCGCCGGCTTCCCCTCCGGGTCCACCTGCACCCGGCCCTCTCGCACGAACTCCTCCAGCGTCTTCTCCGGCGCCCGCCACATCGCCCAGTTGATCCGCCAGACATGCACCTCGACGCCGTGGTCCTTCGCCGCCTCCAGACAGAGCGAGAGCTCGTCTCTCCGTTCAGCCGGGGCCTCCTCTCCCTTGCGCGTCGGCACGACCCACGGCAGCACCTCGCTCTCGTACATCGCCGTCCCTCCGGTGCTCATGCACGGGAAGATCTTGCTGAAGCCGTGCTTGCTCAGGTTGCCCATGATGGCCTGCCAGTCCCGGCCGGGCCGGTCCTGCATCCACGTCGTTCGGATGAACTCCTCAGCCATGCTCACTCCTCCTTCGCTCGTTCGGGCCTGCGCCGCCTTCGTCTTCCCGCGCTCAGATCCCCTCCAGCTCCGCCTCGAACTCGATCCGCTCGCCGGGCACCAGACGGTCGCACTCGATCGTCAGCTTCGGGCTCTCGCCTCCCGCTGCGATCGCAAACTCCCGCTCCTCTCCCGGCAGTAGTCCCTGCAGCGATTCCCTCGCCCGCACCCCGTTCACCGCCGGGAAGGCGTCGTAGTAGATCGGCGCGACGCCCGTGTTCTTCACCGTCACCCGCGCCGCCGAGTCGTTCGCCTCGAAGCGCGTCACCTCGAACCGATACCCGCAGGCCATGCTGTGCTCGCGGATGCGATCCATCGTCGTCCAGCGCGGCCACTGCTCGCAGATCATGAAGGTGATGTGGAAGTTGGCCGCCTCCTTCGCCCACTCCGCCGCCACCTGCTCCGCCCGCTCCTGGTTGCGGAACAGGATCTCGCCCCCGCGCGGCGCCCGCTCCCACCGGTCCTGGCCGAAGAACTCCCAACCCTCCAGGTTATAGCCCGGTTGCCAGGCCTGCTGGAAGGTGTCGTCGAAGACGCCGAACCTCAGCTTCAGCAGGTCCGGCTGCGAGGCGAAGGGCGCCCGCCCTTCCTCGTGCGCGTCCTGTGAGATCAGCCACGGCGTCTGTTTGAAGACGCGGGCCAGGTGCCGGAAGAACTCCGCCTGAAACTCCAGGCTCGGGAACGTCTTCCCATACTCCTCCGGCCCCGAGTAGATGTGGTACTCCGCCCACAGCCCGAACCCCACCTCCAGGAACGCGAGCCGCGGGTCGCGGTCGTATCGCTTCGCGAACCGCTCGTAGAACTCAAGGAAGAACCGCCGGTACTCCGCATTCGACCAATCTGGGAAAGCCGTCTCCCGCCTCTCGCTCGTCGCCACCGTTTCGTGGTAGTCGGGCAGGGCCTTGATGTAAGCTGGAACCGTCGTCTGCCTCCCAGGCCAGGTCTCGAAGAACCGCAGCACCGCCTGGTGCTTCCGACTCGCGATAGACTCCAGCTTTCGCTCGACCGCCAACCAATCGTACTCCCCTTTGCCCGTGACCACATCGTCGTAGCGCATGTAGGAGTACTCCAGCGAGATCGCGTCGGTGTGGCTGTTCTCCGAGTCCTCCCACATGATGATCCCGGTCATGGGCTGAACGCCCGTGATCTCGCTGTGGAGCGACACCGGATGGAACGACTTCCCCTCCGCGGCCTGGCTGTGAGCGCACATCACGAGCACCGCAACCGCCGCGAACAGCAGCGCGTGCAACCGAATCCACTCCTCCATGTACGTCCCTCCCTCAGCTCCATAGTCCAGGCGCGACCGCGGGCGCATTCATGCTTCCGCGGTTCCTGGCCGGCACGTCGGGGCCGCGCCGTTTTCGCGCCGCCCCGCGAATCAACTGCACTCGGTGAAAGGCTACTTCCCGAAGACCTTCGATCCCTCCCCGGCCTGGATCGCCGGGATGTAGGTCGAAAGCTCCTTCTGAACTCTCGGATCGGTCAGATCCACTGTCGCGCCCCGCTCGCCCGACAGATAGCCGGCCATCACCAACCTCGTGATTTCCAGGCCGTACTCCCAATCCAGCAGCGGGCTCCGTCCCTGCGAGAACGCGGCCACGGCATCTCTCCACTCATCCACGTATCCATACAGATCGGCCTCGTTGGGCTGGAGGATCAGCGCGCCACGGCTGGCCTGCGACTTCTCCAGCGCCAGCTCCGCGTCCGAGATCGCGGTCGCCGCCTCGTCGCTGATGAAGATCCCGGCCGGAGACGTGAGGCTGTTCACCGTGTAGGAGTAGCCCGGCCCCAGCGCCTCCATCAAGAGCCGCAGCCCCGGCGCGTCGTACATCCACGAGTCCGTGAACTGCGCCACCACCTGCTGCTTCGTCTTCGGGTTCTCGAACGTCACCGCTCCGGTCGCATAGTCCTCCGCCGGCGTCTTGGTGTAGTCAACTCCCCGCGCCATCAGCTTCTCGCGCCACCCCTTCAGCCCCCACTTCAGCAGCATGGTGTGGGCCGTGATGCTCTTTGGCGTCAGGAAGGCCGGCTTCTGCCCGTGCGGCGTGAGCATGTACCAGCCCACCGCGATGGAGTGGCACCCCATGTCGCACAACACGCCCCCGCCCTGCTTCGTCGGGTCCCAGAACCAGGCCTCGTGCGGCCCCCCGTGCTCCTCCGCCGACCGCGTCAGGTGGACCGGCCCCATGGCCGACTCGACCGCGCTGAGCTGTGCTCTCGCGTTCCGCACCGACGGCATGTGGATCTGGTTCTCGAAGTAGGCGGTGGAGAGCTTGCCCTTCTTCGCCGCCGCCACCATGGTCTCGGCTTCCTTCATATTGCGCGCCAACGGCTTCTCGCAGATGAGCCCCTTGAGCTCCGCGCCCGCCGCCCGCGCCTCCGCAATCTGCTCGGCGATCTCCATCCGGGCGAAGTTCGGGGCGAAGATCGCCACCACGTCCACCGCCTTGCACATCTCGCCCACCGTCGAATAGACCTTCGGCGTGCCGACGCCGAGCTTCTTGCACCGCTCCGCCAGCGCCTCCGCTCCGGCCAGCGCCATTATCCCGGTAACTTCCGCATCCCGAACCGATGCCAGCGATGTGGCATGGAATCCAGCAACGAATCCCGCTCCGACGAATCCGACCTTCAGCATCTCAGTCGACCTCCTCTCGGGCCTGGGTCGCGCCCCCCTGAGGACCCGCCGGCTCTCCCTCTTTCGGCGCCCGGCGGCGGTATCCTCGGCACGGTGGGGCCCGAGTCCCCGGCGCACCCGGGCGTGGCTCGGCGGTCGCGGCAGGCACTCCGGCATCCGCCCGAATCCGGTCCTTCCGCCGTCACCGCCTCTGGGCCGCGCCGATGATCGCCAGCAGTATGATCGCCCCCACGAAGGCCACGAGCAGGCTCCAGAGGTTGAAGCCGGTGATCCCCGTGCCTCCGATGAAGCTGAATACCAGCCCCCCTATCACCGCTCCCACGATCCCCACGAGGATGGTGACGAGGCAGCCCTGCTTCCTCCCCGTCACGGCCGCCGCCAGCCAGCCCGCGATCCCGCCGAGGACTACCCACGCGATGATTCCCATGCTGCTCTCTTTCCCACGTCGATTCCCGACCCACTTCCCACAATCGAGGAAGCGACCTTCCGGCGCCTGGGCGTGCATGGCGCGGCTTGCCCCCATCGGCGAAGCCCTGTCGCGCCTCCGGACGCGGCCTCCGGTGCCTTCCGCCGGCTGGAGCGCGAAGGTCACACGCCGCCCGGGAGCGAAGACCTCCGATAGCGCGCGGCGCCGCGGCCGCGCCGATTGACCGCAGAAAGGGTCATGGCAATCCGGCTCATCCTGGTCGTGCTCGCACTCATCATCGGTTCCCCCTGGCACGCCCCTGCCTTCGCCTCCGGGTGCGCTGCTGACGCGGGCGCAAGCGCCTGCGCGACCGTCTCGACGAATCCATGCAAGGAGGATGTGATGAAGCTCCCGCCTCTGCCGAAGGGCATATCCGGGTGGGTCTATCGCTACAGCGAGGGAGTCGCTGAGCAGGTCACCTTGTTCAACTCCTTCGCGCGGCCCCACCTCAGGTTCGCGTACCTGTTCCCGCGCGGCGGTTCCATCGGCTTCCCCGGCGAGCAGGGGGTCGCCGAGGTCTACTACAAGGGCGAGCAGAGCGCTGCCTACGCTGAGGGGCTCCCGCCCGGCCTCCTCATCATGCCCATCGTCGACGGCCGGACCGATGGAGGCGAGTTCGACGGCTGGACGGACGAGCAGTACGCGGTGGCGGCACGCCAGGTCGCCGACAAGGTCATCGATGACCCCAACGCCGCCGGAGTCCAGGTCGATATCGAGCCCTTCAACCCGGACCAACTCCCCTTCTACCGGCACCTGACGGAGTACCTCAACGCCGCCGGCAAGTACTCCACCATGTTCGTGGGCTCGTGGAACGACGACGTCCTCACGCGGATCTTCGACTCCTGCGATGTCGTCGTCATGTCCGGCTACGATCTCACCGGCGAAGGCGCCTCCCTCGACGCCTACCGCTCCGCCATGCAGGCCTCGGTCCCCAGATTCCAGCAGATCGCCGAGCAGAGCGGCAAGCACTACATGATCGGCATACCCGCGGCCGCCTCCTGGGGTGAGTTCGAGTTCGAGGTCGGCGGCGGCGCGGCGCGGGTCGAGACCGGCGTCAAGCAGGAGCAATACGTGCAGGCCGCTCTGGATGCCGTCAGGCCCTTCCTCGACTCCCCGCAGTACGTGGGCCTCTCCCTCTGGCATATGTCCGACCCGAAAGCGGTCGAGGACCCGGACACCGTGACCGAGCGAACCAAGTTCCCTGCCGCCATCGAGCCGAGCGTCTGGAAGATGCTGGAGAGCTATTAATCCACATTCCCCATATCACGCGGGGAGGGATTGAGGTAGGGCGGCAAGAAATACAGGTGGGAAGCCAATATTGGGCGATCGCAGCCAGATCGGTAGCGCAAACCCTCCAAACCGTAGTCTCCCCAATCCGCGATTCCGTTCCGTTCTGGCGGGGGACGCGCAACAACGGTCGTAGGCAGGAGCATGAACGTAGATTTCAAGGATATGCTATCGGCGTTGCAGCTGACGGAGGCGGCGGAGCAACTGCGGCCCGAGTGGGAGGCGTCGCAACAGTCGCTGCCGGCGACGGTCCCGTTTCTCACGCCTGAGTTCATACGGCGCGCCTGCCGCGATGTCTACCGTTCCGAGGCCTTCGCCGAGGCGGCCATCCCGACGGCGGAGCGCATCGCCGCCAATGAGGCGCTGCGCGCCCTCGCCTGGCACCTTCATCGGCGCGCTTACCGAGCGACCGTGGACGATTGGGATACGATCTGTAAGTGGCCCGACCTGGAGGCGGCCCTGGGGCTCGAGTCGGACGTGTTCTACTTCCTGGTGGCGCTCTCCGGCGCGCCCATCATGCAGGCCGTTCACCGCGCCCACCAGGTCCCGGAGGACGTCATCCGCGCCACGCTGGCGGACGAGCACCACTGGCCCATGCGCTCCGTGCCGGGGAGCAGAGAGGGCGAGGGCCCCGGCAAGAGCCAGGAGCACCTCGCCTGGATCCGCCTCTTCTTCCGCGGCGAGATCTACCGGCTGGGGCGGCTGCAGTACCAGATGGGCGCATTTGACGAAGGTGCTCGCGCCTTCCGTCACCGCACCTTGGGGACCGTGGTGGTGCTCTCCGGAGACGGGACGCGCTACCGCGCCGACGGGCAGGTGGACCCGGACGGCAGCGCCACCGGCGGCTGGCAGGCGCGGCTGACGGTCGCTGAGGGCGAGGTCGTCGGCAACCCGATCCTGCCGGTGGGCCAGGCGGTCCCCCGGCAGGTCACGCTTTCGCTTGCCGAGTGGCGGCAGGTGGTGGCGCCCGGCGACCCGGCGCTGCACCTGCACATCCCGGACGGCGGCCCGTTGACGCCGGAGGCCTGCGAGGACTCGTTCCGACGCGCACTGGAGTTCTTCCCGCGCCACTTCCCGGAGCATCGCTGCACCTGCTTCTGCTCCACCTCGTGGCTCTTCAACACATGGCTGGAGACGGTCCTGCCGCCGGACTCGAATATCCTGCGATTCCAGCGTGAGTTCTACCTCCTTGCGGTCCATCTCCACCCCGACTCCACCCTCGAGGCTGTCTTCGGCGAGCTGCCCGATGACCTCAGCCAAGCGCCGCGTAACACTCGCCTTCAGCGTGCCCTTCTCGACATCGTGGAGGCGGGCGGTCGGATCGGGCATAGCGGTGGGGGATGCCTGCTGCTGCCCGAGGACTTCGCGTGGGGGGCGCAGGTGTACCGACGCCAGCAGTGGCCGTTCGATGTGTGACGTGGCGCCCTTCCGGCGTAGTGCTCCCTACCGCGACTCAGCCGTGCTGTCCAGAGACTCATCGGCGGGCCAGATGGAGTGGCAACCTGTCTCAAGCTGGTGGACAAGGGCTTCAGCAGGCCCTGGCTGGTGAGGACACCGGTTACGCCAAGGCCTCTCCCCCGATCATCGGCGGCAAGCCCCTCCTCCCGTGCCTGGGCAGTGAGAACTCCCTCACGAGTCCCGGCAGAGCCAAGCTGTTGTGGTAATCAACGAATCTGGGATTAAGCCGCCCGCCTCCATCTCCGGAGAAGAGGACCCCGACCGCGGCCGGTGAACGCAACCCTCCAAAATGCCCATTTCTCTCTGAGAGGACGGATATGATGCGGTCTGCCCTGCCGTTCCTGGTGCTTCTCCTGCTGGCCGCCGCAGGCCCCCTTTCGGCCGCCACCATCACCACCGAAGACTCCGGGGAGCTTCAGTTCCTGCTCGGCTCCGACGTCTACAGCAGCGCCTGCGCCGGGGCCTTCGGCCCTGGCTGCGCTTGTTACATGGCGATGGGACACGCCCGAGAGCTCTCAGAACGCCCGGATACACTTTCTAGAGAGGACCGGGGTCGCAAAGCTACGTGACGTACGCAGCTTGCCCTACGACCCGAAGAAGCTATAGCTCGGCACGTGGAACACCAGCCCGATCAACGGCCACGTCACCCCCGGTATGCACTCCCCCAGGATCAGCCCGAAGAAGAACGGCAGCGCCCGCCGGTACAGCCGCAGCCCCCCGTACCGCAGCACCGCTCCCTTCAGCACCCAGGCGATGAACATCGGCATCCATACCCAGTTGATCGACCAGCTCGCCGACAGCGCATACGCCACCGGATGCAGCGGCCACCCCACGAACCGCATCCGCGCCGCCGCCAGCGCCAGCGAGATCGCAAACCCCGCCGCCATCGCGATGGGCGCCGTCAAGTTCGCCGGCTTCGGGTTCTCGATCCAGGACTGAAGCCGGTTATACGCCTCCTCCCCGAACCAGTTCGCCCCATATCCCCACCCCGAAGTCGCCCCCAGCTTGTAGGCGTGATGGAGCCACCCCCAGAACCCCGTCACCACGGCTGCCACCACCGCCAGCATGATCGCGTACACCACCGGCCGCCCCCGGAAGCGCGACCGCGCGCTCATCTGAAGCCCCTCGATCGTGCTCCCCACCGGATGCGACCGGTACGCCCGGTTGAACCAGTACAGCTGGTGGAGCATCCCTATATCGCGCTGCCGCAGATTGACCGTCCCCAGCACGTGCGCCAGCGTGTAGTCCGGCCCGCTGAAGTGGAAGTCGTGCACCGGCGACCCGAACTCGGCCCGCACCCTCGCCACCGCCACCGCCAGCAGAAAATAGATCGCGAAGAACGCCGCCGCCAGCCCCGGCTGCAATCCCCCGTGTATCGCAAACGCCATCAGCAGCCCCACCGACACCGCCGCCCCCGCGAACGCCGTCCGAAAGCTTAGCCCTTCGTTCGCATCATCCACCTCCGACGGTCGCCCCACCACCCGCCGCCACACCTGCTTGAAGTACTGCCGCCCCAGCAGCACCGACCCCAGCGCGATGGCCATGAACCCCCCGAACATCTGCTCGTTTGACCACGGAAACAGCGACGTGCTCGGCCCGCCCCAGCCATACCCCTGGCTCACCCCCGTCGCCCTCGCGATCACGAACATCCCCTTCCAGTAGAGATAGAAGAACGTGCACGAGAACAGCAGATCGAGCGGCATCAGAAACGACAGCCCGATCAGCGACGGGTTGAACGTCATCGGGAACCACCCCGACCCCGTCCACGGATCGTTCCGGATGTAGCTCGCCAGGTCGATGTACAGCGGAATCGACGGCACCGCCGGGTAGATCGACGCCAGCCCGTTCAGGATGTTCACGAACGCCGCCATCCCGAACCCGATCCACATCAGCGGATTGCGGAACAGCGTCGTCTCCGGATTCGTCAGCTCCAGCGGAAGCTGGATGATCGGAAACGTCAGCCGCTCCCGATCCGACCACAGCGGCCGGAACACCACCGAGATGCAGATGAGCGCGAACACCAGCACCGCCACGAACCCCAGCCACCACAGCATCGGCCGAATCCACGCCCCCAGCACCACCCCCTGGTACAGCGTCGTGTGCCCGTTCCAGTACCCATACAGCACGTCCTGATCCGAGATCACCAGCCAGCTCGGCGTCGTCCCGTTCAGCATCAGCTCCCACCGGTTCTGCGGCGTCGCATACCAGTACCCGGTGGTCATCATCGACATCAGCACCTGGAGCATGTCGTGCGACATCATCGACGTGCTCACCGTCAGCATCACATAGACGATCACCATCTCCGCGCGGTTCAGCGCCAGCCCCGGCCGCACCCGCCGGACGGCCAGGTTGGCCAGGGCGAGGAACGTCAGGATGAAGATCACATTGAAGAAAAGCGAGATCGTCGAGACGAACGGACCGTGCCCGCCCACCTGCTCCATGTAGAAAACCCAGAGCGTGTTGAACGGCAGCAGCACCAGCCCCACCACGAACCCCCTCCACACCCGCGCCTGCCCCACCCGCGCGCCCACTCTTCCGGCCGCCCCCCGCGCGGCCTCCGCTGCCTGCGACTCTTCCCTCCGCGAACCGTTGTGTCCCCCAATAATCCTATCCGGACACTCCTGGGGCATTTCGCTCCCTTGTGAGCAGATGCTATCCTGCCGCTCATGAGTACCGTTTCGTCCTTCTTCTTCACTGCTGGATGTATCCTTCGCGCCCTTTGCGAATTCGCCCGCTACGCGCTCGGTTTCGGGTGGGCGCTGCTGCTGTCAGTCGGTATCGGGAACTGAACCACCATCGGCGTCCAACACTGACCCGGTGCCCATCAGTGCGATGAGGTCGTCTCTCCGCTCAGATCGCTCGTCCTGATCCTCTAGCTCGGACTCGCAGTGGGTCAGGTCTCGACGCCGATCCCATCTCCAGGTGGGTCATTGTTGCACGCCGACTAACACTTGAGGGGAACACCGAATCCCACGCCGGGAAGGTTCTCCTATCACGGCGTCCCGAGAGAGCCGGGATTGTCCTTGACGATGGCGCCTTCGCCATGCTCGCCGAGATCCACTAGCAACTCTTCCAGGGCGCCGCGGTGCAACACGTTGTCCTTGATCACGCTGTTCTCGAGCCGTCCGTATACGATGCCGCAGCGGGGCGACCACGCTCCCTTCTCGCCATCGTCTCGACCGACGTGCAGCGTGTTGCCGCTGAAGACGACGCCGCGGCAGTTCTCAAGGCGCGCCTGAGAACTGTCATGCTTGTCCAGTGCGCGCCACGGCGCGCCGCTCCGGTTGATGATGTTGCCGACGATGGTGGTCACGGAGCAGGGGCCATCCTTCCCCACGAACGCGATGCCCGGACCGCCCGCGCGATCAATGAAGTTGCCCGTGATGTTGTACGTGTCGCCGCCGTGGCTGATGATGCCGCCGGCGCGGTTCCATTCGATGCGGTTCCCGGTCATCATCACAGACGCGTTCTCTTCATACGCGCCATACCCCGCACAGCCGTTGCCGGAGAACCAGTTGTCGAGGAGGAAAGCGTCCCAGCCCCGCAGACGCATTCCGTTCTCTTTGTTGTAGCAAAGCATGCTGTGGCGCATGCTGAAGCACCAGATGCGGTTCAGCCGCACGCCGTCTCCGGTGAACCATCCGACCTGGCAGCGCTCGATCCGCCAGGAGTCTTCAGTATTGTACTCGGGCTTGTCCACGAGGATCCCGTGTATGCCCTCACCCAAGTCCTGGCCGTCGAGACAGAGGCCGGTCACCGTGGCCCCGTTCGCCTCCGTCATGTCCAGCAGGCAGCGCGCCTTCTCATCGCCCAGGCGCAGGATGGAGCCACCCGGCTTGGAGTACCGCCACGCGGGCTCGCCCGCAATGCCCATCTGTTGGCGCAGGGCGAGGGTCGAGCACACGAACACGCCTTCCGGGATATGCGCCGTCGCGTGGACCTCTGCCGCCGCGTCGATGGCCCGTTGGATCGCCTGCGTATCGTCCGCCTTGCCATCGCCCTTTGCACCGAAGTCGCGCACGTTAAGCGACCGGGGTACCTCCGCCATAGCTGGCTCCTCTCCTGGATAGGGGTGGACTGCCGCACACAGCAGACCGGCCGCGGCCAAGCCCAAGAAGCCGCGGCGCGTCAGCCCACGCTCTCGCCCTTCTTCCCTCATCATGGCCTACGTTCCTCAGCCAACGGCACGTGCCCTCTATGCCGAATCGCTGAGCAGGTCCGCCGACGTGGCGATGAGCCACACCAGTTCCGCAGCCCGCAGAACGCCATTAGGTGGATCATCGCCATGCCGCGCACACCCGTGGGCCGGGCAAGCACATCGGTTGACATTCAGGAAGCCAGCATTGGTGAGCCACTACAGTGTCGCCGCGTCCTGCTGGACGAAGATCTCATCCCCGATCGGGACTGCCGGCGGGACGCAGATCCTGAATGTCACCCGATCTCGTCGTCAGCAGCCTTCCATCGGGGCAGGGCGCCACTTGCCAGGGGATTGCCCTTGCCGCGCGGCCACGGAGGACAACCACGCAGAGCACCTGCCCGGTGAGCAGATGGGGGAGCTGAGTGCCACCACCCGCAACATCACCCCGCGCCAGCAATGCCCCCGAGCGCCTGCCGAAAGCCAGTCTCTGACGCGCGGATCGCTCCGTGAGTCATCTCCAGGCTGCGCAGGTTGTGGCGGCCCGAGATCCCCGGCTCCGGCTCGCCACGCACGTAGGCGAGGAACTCCCCGAGGACGACGCGCTGCAGATCGGGGAGCCTCCGGTCGTTGAAGGTCTCGCCGTCCTCCCAGCCGGAGAGGATCTCCTCGCCATTCACGTAGACGCGATCTTGCCTCACTTCCGCGAGACCTTCGGTACCCTCGATCCGCCACTGCGCCAGCCAGCTTGTGGCGCCCGCGCGGGTGGGCACGGCCCGATAGCACACGTGCACGCCGTCTTCCATCTCGAAGGCGATGTAGCCACTGCGCATCCCCGGCCCGGTCACCCAGGGCGGGTTGAAGTTCGCCGCCCATACCCACCGCGGATCAGCGCCGAGCACCCAACGCAGGAAGTCGAAGTGGTGGATGGACCCCTGCACGAGGAGCGGATAGGGCATGGGGTAGGTTCCGCCATACCCCTCTCGCCCGTAGAAGAAGTCCATGTGGACGTAGCCGATCCGCCCAAGCGTGCCGGAGGCCACCAGCTCGCGCAGCTTCAGAATGAGAGGGTGCCATCGCATCTGGTGGGCGATGACGAGCTTGCGATCGCACCGCGCCGCCTCTCGCACCATGTCCAGGCCAGTCGCCCAAGCGTCGCTCATCGGCTTCACCGCGAGCACGTGCTTCCCGGCGCGGAAGGCGCGTACCGCGTGCATATGGCGAACGTTCTGCGGCGCGCTGTGGATGATGGCATCGGCCTCGACTCCCTCCCACGGAAGCTCGTCGCCCAGGAAGCAGCGGCTGTCCGGCAGGGAGAAGTGCTTCCCGGCCTCCGTGAGCTTGCCAGCATCAATATCGACGA
>Ga0307380_10003689_pt1 | contig 21014 bp, 19 predicted proteins | sample UN3MG_FD_202239 | JGI IMG/M metagenome (GOLD analysis project Ga0307380, IMG submission 202239) | Soil microbial communities from Risofladan, Vaasa, Finland - UN-3 | ecosystem: Environmental > Terrestrial > Soil > Coastal area > Acid sulfate soil | place: Finland: Risofladan, Vaasa | collected... | reverse complement strand
GTCGTGGCTCTTATCAACCTATCGCTCCTTAAAGCCCTGTTAACGCTTATCATAGCTGATAACACAGAGCATATCCTATTTAAAAGCCCCTTAGTGACGATTGCCTTTAATTAGCAACAAGTCTAATCTAAATCTATCAGTTTTTCAGAAATTTTAGGAGTTAAAGATTTTGAATTCAGTATAGGTGGAATTTCTTCTTTATTCTTGTTCTGAGACGGAAAATAATTATGCTTAAGAAGTGCTTCTAGTAAGGATTTCTTATTCAAACTCATTTTGTGATACTACCTCCATAGCTCTCGTAATGTAACCTATTTCTATTAACTTTTACGAGCATCTCATCTAACTTCGGTATATCTGACATCAACGTCGTATATCCTCCCCTTTTTGGAAGATATCCGAAACGTACGTCGCGTATACCGCTCTTTGGCAGACTACTGACCCTCATTGCCATCAACCACTTCTTTTTAATTCTGTACGTGCCCGCATGATAAAAACCTTCGCTTTATCGGTAGGTTATTAGTACCTGCTCGACATAGTATAGACTATGGTCTTGGCAGGAAAAGTGTTCCTAGTTGAAGTGGACGTTGACTTGCAGGGGATAGCGGCCAAGCTGAAGGGCTTCAAAGCAGAAGAGCGTTTGCAGGACGATGATATAAGCCTGATCACGGAGATAAAGGATCTGCGCTTAGTTGGCGATTCCCTTTACGGCTCGTTCATTCAGGATCGATTGATGGATATTTACCACCGTGGCGAGCGCGTGCGCGTACCAACCACGTCAGAAGCGCCGTTCTTCTTCTTCGAGCAGCCGCAGCCTGAAAAAGAAGGCAGAAGGACGGTATTGACGGTAATGGAGAAGAAAGCGCGGGCGAACAATATCGCGAATCAGTTGAGTAAAATTCTGTTCATCAGCACGGGCAAGATCATCGAGGTCCGGATCGAGCCAGCGCGATTTCAGCAATTTCATGAGGCTAACTTCGAGGATACCAAGGTCATCTTCTTCGACGACGTGGACTTCCCGAACATCAAGAAGCTCTCGCTCTACGGCTCCACGTTGGGCAGTACGTCCGCGTATGTCGACAATCTGAAGCACGGTAAGATCTGGTACATCGTCCTGAAATCGAGCCGTCACGGCCTGGTGGTCGGCGTCACTCGCAACGGCGTGGTAACGATCTTCAGCAAGGCGACCAAGGACGATTTCATCCAGTACGTGAAGGACGAGATTATCGAGTTGATTTGAGTTGAGTTAAGTTGATTTGAGTTGATTTGATTTAAGTTGACGTACTCGCTAAGAGTTAACAGAAATGGCGCTAAAAGCGAGCCCCGAGTTCGAGCAACGAATAGGAATCTGGTTTTACGCGACGCAGAGCGAGGGACTCGGTGGAACGATAAAAACGATACCCGCGGACTTTTCCGTGCGTGAGGTTACTAACAGAACCGAAGGTAACGAAGGCAAGTACCTGATCGCCGAGCTGACCAAGACCAACTGGGATACGCACAGTGTGGCACGCGAGATTTCCAATCGGTTGCGTGTGAGCCGGAATCGGATCGGGTTCGCCGGCACCAAGGACAAATTCGCCGTGACCACGCAGAAGATAAGCCTCTGGGATACCGACGAGACGGATCTGGAACGCGTAAGGATCGCTGACGTCTCGTTAACCGCGGTCGGCAGGTCGAACAAAGCGGTTTCCTTGGGCGACCTTTATGGAAACGAGTTCACCATTGTCGTCCGTAACATTGAAGGAACAAAAGAGGAGATAACTGAGAGAATCGGCGCGATTACGAACGAAATAGAACTGGCTGGCGGTATACCGAACTTCTTCGGTGTGCAGCGGTTCGGCACCAATCGACCGATAACGCACATCGTGGGAAAACATCTGATAGAGGACACCATAAAGGCCGCAGTGCTCTCGTACATCTCTGATATCTTCCCGGACGAGAGCGATGCGGCGAAAGAGGCGCGAGCTTTATGCAAACAAGGCGACCTGAAAGCATGCTTGAAACAGATGCCGCTCTTCCTGCGCTACGAACGGTCGATGCTGAACGAGCTTGTTAAGCGCACTGAAGGGGAGATAGGAGAAGCACAGTACCTCGCTGCCTTTTCCGTCCTCCCCAAGAACTTACAAAAACTCTTCGTTCATGCGTACCAGGCGTATCTCTTCAATCTCGTGGTAAGTCACCGTATGCAGCAGAACCTGCCGTTCAATGAGGCGTTGATCGGTGACGTGGTCTGTTTTCATAATGAACTCGGACTTGCCGATCCTGACCGGGTGGAGAAAGTAACTGAGGAGAAATTTGAGGGAATTAACCGGCTGATAAAACACGGTAGGGCGTTTGTCACCGCGCCTGTCGTTGGCTCCGAAACCAAGCTTGCCGAGGGCGTGGTAGGAGAAATCGAGCGAAAGGTTCTTGATGAGGATGAGGTAAAACTAACCGATTTTTATATCGAGAAAATTCCAGAACTCAGCTCGAAAGGCACGAGACGGCCGATTTTAGTGCCGGTAACTGCTGCAACATCAATCGAAATTGTAGAGGATGACCGTAATCCCGGTCGCTTGAAGGCGACGTTACAGTTCTTCCTGCCAAAAGGCTCGTATGCTACGGTTCTGTTGCGCGAATATATGAAAAACTGTTAAGTGAAGTCTAAAAGGTTACACCTCAAAGCATACTTTTTACTTACTCTTTTCTTCTTTCTATTTCGTTTACTTACTCCGGAGATTCATCCCAGGACTAATAAAAGGAAAGATAGACGATAATATATAACGGATGGGGGATAGCGACGTAGAGGAGGATTAAGCCCGTATCCAACTGATTAAAATATAGTGTGTAGTTTCAAGGTTTACTTAACATTAACATTAACAAAAACTAAAAAAGGATGGATAAAAAATCATCCCTCGCAAAATTTTCAATCTTTTATTTTTGCGTTGCGTTGCTTTACTTTGTTCTTGTTCTTACTTCTTTTGCATCAGTACAAGGTATGCGATCACTAACAAGACGGCAATGGCGAATACCACTTCGAAGCCCGGCTCTTCAGGCGTTGGTACTGGTGTTGCTGTTGGTGTTGCTGTTGGCGTTGCTGTTGGTGTTGCTGTTGGCGTTGCTGTTGGTGTTGCTGTTGGTGTTGCTGTTGGCGCTGCTGTTGGTGTTGCTGTTGGCGTTGCTGTTGGTGCTGCGGCACCCGGATAGTCATCCGGATCGTTCGGGTCTGTGCCCGCAAGCATTTCCTCTATATCACTAGCACCATCGCCGTCAGAGTCAAGCGGAGTGTAAGATCCTCCACTCCTTTTTGGCGTTGGTGGTGTTTCAAGAATGGTAAATCCGGGATCATGCTGAGGATTGTCCACGACATCTATAAGCTCATTATAGATTCCGTTTTGGTCTGCATCGAAGACCATGTCGTATTCCCCAAGATCTGGATTAGGCCATATCGCTACTGGTCCAATGTTTCCATATTCATCAGTTAAGCCATCCTTTTGTTCAGCATAGGGAAATAGGTTACTTATATTCATGCCGTTAAACCACGCATAGTCATCGATAATGTATATGTCTACGAGTGTGTTTGGAGCGAACCCGCTGCCCGTTGCATAGACCACCTCATCCTCATAATACTCATCTTTCGTTACAGCGTCGGAATCGGTTGCGTTGCCTGATGGACCGGGAACCTGAACAATTGCAAAATCGAAGCCATAACCATACTCTGCTTCGGGATACTTTTCAAATTCGCCGGTTGCAAACAGGAAGGTTATATCTGCACCTCCTTTTACTATACTTGCATTGTATTCGATGGTTATGTTTTCACCTGGATGTACGACGTCAGTGATATTCCACATAAGCAACGCAAAAATACTATTATCCCCCCCGATAACCACCCCAACATCAGGTTCTCGAGTTGCATTGTCTGCATACATCAAAATGGGGGCTAAAAAGTCAAAAACCGTAATGTCTGTTAGGTTATACGTCTCAGTGTTATGCAGCTCGTATCTGAATCTAATGGTATCACCAATACTTGCATTGAGTTCATCAACCCAGTCCTCGGCATTGGGATCCCAAACAGTCTTCGTGACCTCTATTTTTAGCGGAATATATGTATTACCATTTGTTCGCCAAATCTCACAGCCCACGTTTTCAGATAGGTTATGCCAGCTCCCATTTGTCGCTGAATAGAGCATTACATCAACCCACCGTCCCCAGCTTGCCGTGCCAACCATAAGATACCCTTGATATTCAGTGAATGATCTAACACCATATTGGTCGGCTAAGGGAACTATGAAATCAGTACCAAAAAACGCACCGAGGTTTGCTGGAAGAGTATATGAAAGATCCATTCCATTCACGTTTATCTGCTCAAATGTCGAGAAGTTTCCTGTTTCACTCGCCCACAGCTCACACCCGAAAAATGCATCCATTGTCCCAACAATTAGCTTACCCTGATATTCAGTCAGTCGCCACATATAGATGTTTGGTCTTCCAAAGCCATTTGGCTCAACGCACTCCCACGTAGTTCCATCGTTTGTCCTCCATAATTGTGCCGTCAACCCTTGAAAGTCAGCGGTTCCCACATACAGACTGCCATTGAATACAACAGCTGAAAGGGATACTGAGTTGGCATCGTCTCCCCATCCTGGGGAGTAGCCATATGGATCTCCTCTTCCAACAACACATTCCCACACGAAGGTTCCATCCTCATTTTCTGTTCCATTTGTTCTCCATATTTCAAGGCCAGTGGGATTTGCTATTTGTTCAAAGAGATCCCCTCCCTCAGTATTAGTGGAACGCCCAACTGCATATAAATATTCAATGTCTTCTCCATCATCGGGATCAAAGGGTATGAGTAGTGATCCACGAGTATAGTTTGTATTGTCAAATCCATCGTAATTTACCTGTGTCCATTTCGACCTGTTTCCCCCAGTACCAATAGCAGTAAAGTTTGTGAAGTCGTCAGGCCCATCATACCTAAATACATGGTCTCCATTTATTTGATCCTCTGCTTCTGCGTATAAACTCCCATTATAAACGGTCATACCTTTGATAATAGTTGCATTGCCTCCTGTGTTAAAAAATGGCAAATTAGCGCGTTTCCATGTAGTACCGTTAGTTACAAAGACTTCTGCAAGTGGCCCAGTTCCGGCCCATAACAATCCATTATGTTCAACCATGTTACGAGTACCAAATGCAAAAGAATTAGGGATAGACGTGAATCCTGCTTTGGCTTGCGTGCCATTTGGTCAGACGACTTCTTCCCACACATAGTTTCCACCGTCCATTGTTCCATTCGTTCGGTATACCTCACAGCCCTTTTCACCTGGCACACCTGAAAGATCGTTATTTAATGTTCCCACATAGAGGTATTCTGTTATTTCACCTGGGGGCGTGTAAGTAATCATGGACCACGCATAATCGTTGGTCAAATCGCCAAATCCTTCTTCACTTACCTGCTCCCACTGCCATAACGCTGCGCTTGCAGGCGTCGCTAAAGCAATCATCGAAATGATCGATATCGCCGTAATCAGTATCGTCATCTTCTTATTATCGCTTTTCATCTTTATTTTTAACCCCCTTATAGAAGCCATACGTGACACGGATACATAAAAGCCTTCCGCTTTTCGTAATTTCTTCTGCAAGCAACGCTGAATCCATCAAAAAATAAAAAACAAAATAGAAGAAGAGAAAAAATCACCGCCTCTTCTTCCTTCGTATTATGGTGCTCGTTGCGATGATGCTTAGCAATCCTACCAATGCGACGATTCCGAGTGGTGTGAGTGCTGGTAGTCGTTCTGCGGGTGTCGCAGGACCGCCCTGGTCAACGATTATTCCATTTGCAACGCCGTCGGCATCACCTGTTCCATTGTCTTGTAACCGTATGACTATTATGTTGTCACCGTCATTGCTCTCCAAGGGCACTTGATACCAGCCGGGCTGCCCGGTTGTCGAGCCATTACCGTTGGGACTGTATTTCCAGTACTCCGAATTTGCCGGCAAATTGTCTGGCAATGTAATGGTAATAATAGCTTCTTGGCCTGGTGATAACACCGTTATGTTAATGGAAAACACGCCATACGGGAAGTTGTAACCCTCTGTGGATCTGACGGCATCGGTACACTGGCAACGTCCGTGATGTTCGAGGGGTCTGAATCGAAGAAAATGGTTTCGCTACCGACCTCCGTCGTATGCTCTTGCGTGAACAGCGCATAAACACTATTTCCACCGCTTGTTCCTACTATCACGTCCATATCGCCGTCACCGTCTATGTCGCCCACTTCAATATCGTTAGGTACAGGCCCCGGCCCTAATTCATACATCCATACGACATCCCCTTCACCATCGCCGTTGCTATCTAATCCGTCAAATGCCCATATCCTGCAAAATGCAGAAGTTGAAGCTGCGATAACCTCGTTCTTGTAGTCCCTGTCCACATCACCAATAGCCAGGCCTTCACCCCAGTATTGCGAATACCAATTTATGCTGTAGTTCCACAGTTCGACAAGATTGGGATTGCCCGATTCGACCTTCAGCGCATAGAGTGTTTTCGGTGGTTCCGTCAATGCAGCTATTTCCAAATCAGTGGGATCATCATCCAGATCACCGAGTTCTATCTCAGCAACATCCGATCCGGTAGGGAAGGAATATTCAAGAGTTCCTGTATCGCCGTCATAAACAAATACGCTATTGGATCCGTAATCGCCTATAACGACCTCCGCCTCCATATCACCGTCAACATCGCCTATTTCCACTGATCTACCGCTGACCGTTGTATTGGGTGGCCACAGCTCGTTCCCCGTGCTATTGAACGCATAAAGGGTAGTTACATGGTATGATAGAGCAGCAATATCCAATTCACCGACTCCGTCAAGATTGCCAAGCGCAAGGTCCATGAAATTTTCACCTGAGAAATGCTTGGGCCAGCCCGTTAGGTCACTCCCGTTAGTCCCAGTCCCGTTGAACGCATATATGTCCCCTTCTTCATTATTACACGCCACGATGTCGTCTATAAGGTCACCATCCAGATCGCCGAGTTCGATGTCCTTTATCAATGAGGAATTCGTCTCGTAGAAGAACTTGACCGTGCCGTTATCCTCAAAGACGGTTATGCCTGGCTTGCTTTCGTTATCGTTATAGCCGCCTGCGACAACTTCGTTCTTTCCATCGCCGTCAACATCGCCAACCGCAATTGAGAAACCACTCACATTGGTATAGTTCCAGTACTCCGTGCCATTATTTCCATGGAGGGCAAAAACTGTACCTGAGGGTAGATAATCAATAAAGGCAACATTATCAATGCCGTTCAACGTCAGGTCACCAATTGCCACATCGGTTACATCCCCGTCGCTAGAGGTATTTACCCATCCCAAATCAGGTTCGGGGGGTAGTAATATTGCCTGCGTCGCAGGTATCATAGCACATACCGATGCTGCTAGTACTGCCGTTATAAGAATCGCCATCTTCTTATCGCTTTTCATTTCGAATTTTTTCACCTCGCTTATAAAGACGCATCAAAGGTGTATAAAAAAGTTTCGCTATTGCTCTCTTTTCGCTCTTCGCTACGGGGAGAACGTGGAAATCCTCGTGCAGTATTGAACCCCGGGAAAAAACAAAAAGAAAAAGAAAAAGAAAAGAAGAGGAAAAAATTACCTCCTCTTCCTTATCGTTAGGATCGTGCTCAGTGCGATAACGCTCAGCAGACCCACAAGTGCTGCGATTCCGAGCGGCGTGAGTGCCGGTACTTGTTCTGGAATGCACCAACCGGATGGATTTATTGTTACATTCTCAGGCCCTGTCATTTCAAAACAGTACGGTCCAGGCTCTGTTAACACTATTTTAAGCAGAAAATACGCCGTGAAGTTAGCAGGTATTGTTGCCGGATAAGTTATCGTGTTATCTACCCAAGGTAGTACACCGAAAATATCTGGATCGTTGCCGGTAGATGTAAAATTGAAGTCGCACATCTCACAGTTGTCGCGGAAACAAGAATAATTCCCGGGGGAGGGGTCATCGTATATTATAGTTGGTGGGGAACAATTCAATAAATCCGAGAAGTTTATGGGGGTTAGACTTCCATTAGATACAAACCAGTCCATATCTTTCCAGTGAACATTGAGCCACGTCCACCAATCAGGTTGCCCCTCAGGATTATAGAAGAAGGTCATATCGTCCGAACCAGCTAGATGCACTCCTTCATGAGAAGGACTGACCGTTATAGCAAAATTTCCTGTAATGGGGGCATCCGTAGGATTAGTTATTTCGATGAGCTTCCAATGCACCGTCTCTGAGGCGCTCGTCGGCATTACCAAAGCAAACATCGAACCAACCAGTATCGCCGTTAGCAGAATCGCTTTCTTCTTATCGCTTTTCATCATCTTTTCTTCTTTTACCTCCTTTTTTGTTTAATACATATGGTAACGAGCAAACTTTTTAGCGGGATCGTTAAATAACTTTCGGTTCTTACTAGGTTTGTGCTTACCTGGCAAAGGCTATACTTCTCGAATAAAAATGGATATCACCGGGTACCGACGCACTGGTACAAATAAACCCCAGGGGGGTTTTATTCTATCTTTTTAGGGCCGGCAACGTTGAAAGAAGGACAAAATCAAACCCGCTTCGCCTTCATCAGCTCTTTCTTACTCACGAAGACCGGCTCCCCTGTTTTCATGTCCATGCCCTCGATTCCATTTCCCGTTACACCGTTCTCCACGGTAATCCGTTTATCACCGATTGCCACCACATCGCCGTGCTGAAAGCCCGGCAGTCGTACCAAGAACGTCACCCGATAGATATCCCTGCCGTCCTTCCGACCGTACAATTTCTTACTTTCGAACAAGTTCCCGCCGAATTGCTTCACGACCGCTCGCGAGATCCTCCGGCCGTAGTCCGCACTGCTCACATAGATGTCCAGCCCCTCGTTCAGCAACTGCTCTCTCGACACGAAATCCGACTCACCTAAGGACGAATTCGCAATGGTCTCTGCTACAGCAAGTTCGTCATCGGTCGGAATCCGCCAATCAGCGCGTATCTGCACGATCGCCGCATAATAGCCGCCCGCGATCCTGCTGCAGCGTTCACAGATCGCTCGTTTCAAACTGATGACCGTATCCTCTGCTTCTTCAACTTCCACGCCCTTTATACGCGCTTTTACCGCCATATACACGCGTGCACTGCGTTTATTCTCTGCGAGCTCGACGCGCAATCCTGCGAATTCTACGGGTGTCTGCTGCCCGTACTTCTTCCGTATCGCCTTCCGTACCGCATCCTCGATCGCCGGCTCGATGCTCGTCTGATCCTTACCTTTGAAAAACCCACCGCAGTGCGGGCAGACGCTCAGACCCACCTCAAACCCCGAGGGCGCAAGTAACGTTATCCCCTGCCTGAAGCAGTCCTCACAGACGGAATCGAAGAACCCTTCGGTCTCTTTACCGCATTGGGGGCAGAATTTCGTCCATTTATCCCGCGGTCGCGCTACTTTCTGCTTGGTCATGGGTGGTTATGGTTAGTTAGGTACCGCCGCGAAGCCGTGTTCGCGGATGTGTGTGTGAATGCCTTAACAACATCATTAATACTATTAGACTCAGTACTGTTTATTTGTACTGTTTAGTTAAATCACTCGCGGTACATACAAGAAGAGCCATGGCTGAGGAAATAGATTACGCTGAAGTGGGACTGAAAGCAGGCTTGGAGATACACCAGCAGTTGGACACGCGCACCAAGCTCTTCTGCAAATGCCCTACCACGCTGAGGGACAAGAAGGACTCGACGTTCGACTTCAAACGGTATCTGAGAGCGTCGAAGAGCGAAATGGGCGAGGTAGACAAGGCTGCGCGTGAAGAGGCGAAATATACCCGAACGTTCCTGTACAAGGGCTACGACAGCACGTGCCTGGTGGAGAACGACGAGGAACCGCCGAACGAGTTGAACCAGGAGGCCGTTGACATTTCACTGGAAGTCGCGCTGCTTCTGAACATGAATCCGTTGGATGAGATTCAGACCATGCGTAAAATCGTCATCGACGGCTCGAACACCTGCGGATTCCAGCGTACCGCGCTGATTGCGACCGATGGCGCGCTCTCGACAGCCGAGGGCACCGTGCGCGTGGATTCGCTCTGCCTGGAGGAAGATGCAGCACAGAAGGTCGATACGGAACGCAGTGCCGTGGGCTATTCGCTGGATCGGCTGGGCATACCGCTCGTGGAAATCGGCACTGCACCGGATATAAAAACGCCGGAGCAGGCTGAGAACGTCGCTGAGCAGCTTGGTATGATATTGCGCTCCACCGGCAAGGTAAAACGAGGCTTGGGAACTATCCGGCAGGATATAAACATTTCTATCGCCGCAGGCGCTCGTGTGGAGATAAAAGGCGTTCAGAACCTGAGGCTGATCGGCGACATCGTGCGGAACGAGATCACACGGCAATTAAGACTTATCGAGCTCAAAGAGGAGCTGAATAAAAGAGGCGCGAAGGTGGAGTCTCGCATTGAAGATCTATCAGGCATATTCGAGGCTACTTCGTCACGCGTGATACAAAGAGCGGATAGAAACGTGTTTGGCGTCTGCCTGCGCGGGTTTGCGGGTATTCTCGGCATGGAAATCCAACCCGGGAGACGGTTCGGCACGGAACTATCTGATTTCGCCGCCAAGTACGGCGCGGGTCTGATGCACACCGACGAGTTTCCTGCGTACGGCATTACGGAGGCCGAAGTGGCGCAGTTGAGGAGCACTTTTGATGCCGCCGATAACGATTGTGTGGTGATCGTAGCGGCGAAACGCGCGCGTGCGGTGAAGGCGTTGAATGCCGTACTGCAAAGAGCTGAAGGTGCACTGCGAGCAATACCGGAAGAGACGAGGCGAGCGTTGCCCAACGGCTGCAGCGCTTATATGCGGCCCCTTCCCGGTGCCGCACGCATGTATCCGGAAACCGACGTGCCGCCGGTAGAAATAGCTGAAGGCCGACTTGCCCACATAAAGGACAATCTCCCCGAGACGTTCGAGCACCGGAAAGCGCGCTATACGGATACGTTCGGCTTACATGACGAACTCGCGGATAAAATCGCACGGAACGTCAACTTCGCGCTCTTCGAACGCATTATGGACTTATATGGAACCATCCCGGCAACGTTGGTTGTCCGGACGCTTACGGATACGCTCACTGAATTGATCCACGACGGGATCGATGTGGACGTCCTGGAAGATTACCAGTTCATTGACATCTTCAAGCACCTCTCTGCGAATGCGTTTGCCAAGGAGGCGGTACCTGAGATCGTGGAATTCCTGGCGAGCAAGCCGGAACTCAGCGTGGAGCAGGCAATAGCGGCACTGGGGCTGAGCACGAACGTTGCCGAGGTTGAAAAGGTCATAGAGGATATCGTACACGCAAAGAAGGATTTTATCAAGGAGAAGGGTGCACGCGCTGTGGGACCACTGATGGGCATCGTAATGCAGGAATTACGCGGTAAAGTAGACGGCAAAGTGATCAATAAACTCCTGACGGAGAAGGTGAACGAAGTGTTAGAACAGTAGTACCCAATATTCGTAGTAACGTAGAGAAGGTAAAGTAAGAGAAAGAAGGCACAAAAATGAACCCGAATACTAATACTTCTTCGAAGAGTAAGAAGGGCACGGTTGCTGTCTCGTGGACGGGCGGAAAGGATGGCTGCTTTGCGTGCTATAAAGCGATGTTAGCAGGGAATGAGGTCGCTTATCTGCTGAATTTCAGAGATATGAAGAAAACGGGATCCCATAATCTAAATCACGATCTGCTGTCTGCGCAATCAGAGGCGCTGGGGATTCCCATTCTTCAATTCGATTTTAGATCATATGAACAGGAAGTCAAGAACGCGATACGCACATTGAACGGCCGTGGCGCGGGAATAGACGGCGCGGTCTTCGGGCATATTGGAACGCACAGGAACTTAGTGGATCGGATTTGCCATGAGTTGGACATCGAGTTACTGTTACCGCTCTGGAACCACGATTCCGAATCGATCCTGAAAGAGTTCATCGACGCCGGATTTGAGGCGATTGTAATCAGCGCCAACGCTGATTTCTTAGGTGAAGAGTGGCTCGGACGGACGATTGATGCACAGTTAATACGTGATTTGCGCGATTTTAACAGTGGGCTGGATGTATGCGGCGAAAACGGTGAATTTCACACCTTTGTGATCGATGGCCCTCTCTTCAAACATCGGCTACGAATTATTAAGAGCGAACCGATAGTGAGAGCTGGAGCCTGGTTCCTGGATATTTCAAAACTCGAGGTTGACGCGGCATGACCGAGGAGCGAGAAGTCGCGAGCGAGGAGTTGTATAAGGGCAGGGTTGTGCAGTTACGGCTCGCTACCGTTTCTTTGCCGAACGGCAGTAGAAAAACGCGTGAAATCCTCGTCCATCCCGGTGCAGCTGCTATCGTTCCCCTGAGTGACGATAATACGATTATGTTAGTCGAGCAATATCGGGCGGCGGTGGGACGTGCAACGTTAGAAATACCCGCAGGCACGCTTGAAGAAGGCGAATCGCCCGAGGCATGCGCCCGGCGTGAACTTATCGAGGAAACGGGATTTCGCGCTTCTAACTGGACTACGCTGACCGCGTATTACCCCTCACCGGGGTATAGCAGCGAGATAATTCACGTCTTCAAAGCGAGCGGGCTGGAAAAGGTTTCTGACGCCGACGCGGAATTCCCACTACGACATATGCCGTTAACCGAGGTACAGGCGAAGATACGAACGGGCGAGATAATGGATAGTAAGACGATAATAGGGGTGTTACTGGCTCTATGAACTCGAATATGAACTCGAATATAAAGATTTGCATATTGCGGATAGAAGGTACGAACTGCGAATACGAGACGTTTCTTTCGTTTTCGCGGCTGGGCGCATCGGCAGAGATCGTGCACCTGAAGCAGTTGATCGGCGCGGTGAAGGAACGCGAGCGGCGGAGCCTTGCGGATTACGATGCGTTCGTTATTCCCGGCGGATTCTCGTCCGGCGATTATATACGGGCCGGCGCGATACTTGCTGCGCGGATAAACGGCGCATTGGGCGACGAAATCACGACGTTTATACGAGACGGAAAGCCCATGTTAGGCATCTGCAACGGCTTCCAGGTGCTGGTGGAGCTGGGGCTGCTGCCTGGCTTTGGCGCTCCTGGCAAGATTGGATTGCAGCAGGCCGCTTTGACGACGAACGATTCCGCGCGCTTTGAATGCCGGCCCACACTCATAAAGCATGAAAACAGAGGAAACTGCGTCTTTACGCAGGGTATCGAGAAGGGAAGCATCCTGAAGATCCCGAGCGCACATGCGGAGGGCAAGTTCTTCATTGACGAGCGAAAACGTGAGGAGTACCTGCAACGTCTGGAGGACAACGATCAGATCGTTTTCCGCTACGTTGATCCCGAGGGCGATTACGCCTCTTACCCCTGGAATCCTAACGGATCGCTCCGTAATATCGCGGGAATCTGCAACCCTGACGGCACGATATTAGGTTTAATGCCGCATCCGGAACGAGCGTTCTACAATTTCATGGACTCTGAATGGACGAGAGAGCCACGCGCGCGGCGAGCGGGTAAAGAGGAAGTAACCGCTGAAGGAGATGCGTACGGCGACGGTAAGAGGATATTTGAAGCCGTCTTGAATTACCTACGCAGCAGGTGAGCGAAGAAGTGAGTAAGGGTTTTTATGATACTAGCTCTTTTTAAGAAGCGAAAGAAGAAGGAGCGTGAGCAGAACTGGCAAAGAAAAGAGTGAAAGATAAGTGGAAAGCGAAAAAGTGGTACGCGGTATTAGCACCGAAGATGTTCGGCGATGTAAAAGCGGGCGATACGGTCTCGGACGATCCAGCCAAGTTACTCGGCAGAAGGGTGGAGATGACGGTGGATGAACTTACTGGCAGACTCATAAAGAATTCGAATATGAAATTATTGCTTGAAATTTATGAAGTTGACCATACCCAGGCTTATACCCGATTCATAGGGCATAAGATAGATGGCGATTATCTCCGCAGTTTAGCGCGGAAGAGGAGTTCTAAGGTCGACTCGAATATCGAGGTCGTGACAAAGGATGGCGAGACCATCCGTGTGAAGTCGTCCTGTTTCACCCTGAAGAAAGCGAGTGAATCGCAGATAAGAGAGATCCGGAAGATAATGGAGGACGTAATCAGGAATAGGGCGGCAAGCTTGGAGTTTAATAAATATCTGCAGGAGATAATACTCGGAAAACTGTCTTCGGACATCTATAAGGTTGCGAAGAAGATCTATCCCGTGCGGCGGGTGGAGATAGCGAAGACGGAACGAAGCCTCGCTCCCGTGTAGGTGGTGTCCGCGTTAAAACAAGATGAAGATAAAGTTTCTCGGCGGTTGCAACGAGGTAGGGCGTTCTGCGATGTTGGTGGATGATAAAATCATCATTGATTACGGAATGCGACCTTCAGATCCGCCTGAGGTACCTTTAAATACCGATCATATCTCTCCGAAGTCCGTGATTGTCTCTCATGCACATCTTGACCATTCCGGCATGGTTCCGAGTTTGATGAGCCATAGGAAGGCGCCGGAGGTTTATATGACCCCCGTGACGAGGGATTTAACCAAGCTTCTGGGGCGAGACACGATAAAGGTAGGGAAAGATCAGGGCTTCGTCTTCTTTGACGAAGAAGATATCCAGAAACTGGATGCGCATACGCGCACGGTCGGGTACGGCGAACGATGCCCCATGGACGGGTCTGACTATGAGTTCGAATTACATAATGCAGGCCATATACCTGGTAGCTCATCGATACATCTGGGAAAAAAGAGCGAGGATATCAGTCTGTTTTACACGGGCGACATTAAGACGGGTATGTCTCGCTTAATGAAGAGCGCTTCGCTCACGGACTTCCCGGCTGCGGACATCCTGGTTATAGAAAGCACGTATTACGGCCGTGACCATAAGAACAGGAAGGAGCTGGAGCGCGAGTTCGTAGACTCTATTCGAGAGACCTTGGATTCCGGTGGCAACGCCATTGTGCCGTGTTTCGCCGTGGGGAGGACGCAGGAGATCGTGATGGTTCTGCATTCGTACGGGCTGACACCCTATGTGGATGGCATGGGTCTCAGCGTCTTCAGTCTGTTTAAGAACCACCCTTCGTTCGTAAAGGACGCGAAGGCGCTGAACGATGCGTTTGCCGATGCGCAGTTTGTCAACTCGAAGCGGCGTAAGAAAGCCATCTCGGAACCTTCGGTAATCGTTACGACCGCGGGAATGCTGAATGGTGGCCCTGTGCTGTACTATCTGAAGCAGATACACGACGATCCACGGAGCAAAGTGCTGCTCACGGGCTACCAGATAGAGGGAACAAACGGGCGGAGATTGATAGAGAAGGGCTTTGTGGAGGCCGATGGACAGATCGTGAAGGTGAACGCGGGTGTCGAGTCCTACGACTTCTCAGCGCACGCGGGTGATTCAGAACTGAAGAAAATCGTATCACGATTCTGCAGAACCGGTACGGAAGTGGTATTTATGGTCCACGGTGACCAAACGGAAGATTTTGCAGCGTGGACGCGGGATAAATTCGGGTGCGAAGCGATAGCACCGAATAATGGTGAAGAGTTTATAATAGAATAAAACAGAAGGGAAGAAGAGATGCGCCGGTAGTGTAGACTGGCATCACATAGGCTTGCCAAGCCTATAACCCGGGTTCAAATCCCGGTCGGCGCATGCTTTAGCCTTTGAGTTGACTATTTGACAACGCTCTCCAGAGTGGTATCGATCACCGTATCGAAGAGTATCTTCGTATCCCAGCCCGCGCGCTCAAAGATATTCATGAAGCAAACACCGATGACCTTCGGCTTCTTCGCGCCTGATGACAGTGACTCGATCATCTGATTGACCGCCTCAGGTGCGCATCCGAACTTCGGCATCGCCAATCCACCGAGCACGACGATCACATCCGGGTTTTGCGGATCGCCCTTCTCATCCACAACGCTATAGCCGATCTTCGCGATTTCCTTGATCTTCCTCGCCTCCTTCGCATCTGCAACCGGCACGTATAGCATATCAAAACCTTTATCCCGCACGGTGTACGCGAGTAATTCAATAAAAGGCGTGCATACTGCGACCGATCCGGTGAAAACGACCTTGGCACCCTCTTTTATCTCGCCTATGCTCTCGCGAAACGCGCCCGTAAAACCTATTATCCCGCTTCTCTTTTCCATTCTTGTTTCCTCAACCTCCCCCATATTTACACTCTGCTCTGTAATGAAATTAATATAACGTATGGTTTTACTTTAACTACTTATAACGAAGATTCCATTTTCGCCTTCAACCAGGAAGGAGGGAGGGGAGAGCACAAGATGAAAGGAGGAGACATCCAAGGTAATAGTGGAAGCACAAGGACGATAGAAGTCTTTGACACGACGCTGCGAGACGGCGAGCAGACGCCCGGTATCTCGTTTACGACAGAGCAGAAGCGAACGATTGCGCGACAGTTGGACAAGCTGGGTGTGGACATTATAGAAGCGGGCTATCCGATCTCGTCGCGAGAGGAGCTGGAGATGGTGAAGCTTATCTGTAACGATGGGCTGTCAGCAAAGGTATGCGGATTGGCGCGCGTCTTAACACAGGATATCGACGCGTGTATCGATTGCAACGTTGATCTGATTCATATCTTTGTGCCTTCCTCCAAGATTCAGCGCGACCACACGACGAAGATGAGCGAGGAAGCGGTAAAAGAGCAGACCTATGCGATGACGAAGTACGTCAAGGAGCACGGGTTTTTGTGTATGTTCTCCGCGATGGATGCGACCCGTACAGGATTGGACTTTCTGGTTGACTTATTCAAAACGGCGGAGGAAGCGGGTGCGGACATCTTGAATGTGCCGGACACCGTGGGTGTGAGCGAGCCGTTCGCTATCTACGAGCTGGTCGGAGAGATCTATCGTGCCGTAAACGTGCCGATCAGCATACACTGCCATAACGATTTCGGACTGGCGGTAGCGAACAGTCTGGCAGCGGTGAAAGCCGGTGCGTCGGAAGTTCAGGTAGCCGTGAACGGGCTAGGCGAGCGAGCGGGCAATGCGGACCTCGTTGAGACCGTGATGAGCCTGAACGCGATCTACGAGTTTAAGACGAACATCAAGACGGAATATCTGTTCGAGACGGCGAAGCTGATCGAGCGGGTCTCCGGTGTGCAAATCCCTATAACCAAGCCTATTGTTGGTGAGAATGCGTTCTCTCACGAGTCCGGAATACACGCACACGGCGTAATCGAGAAGAGCGAGACGTTCGAGCCCGGGATAATGACGCCGGAGATGGTGGGGCATCGGAGACGAATCGTGCTCGGCAAACATACGGGAAAGCACTCGATCGTGAAGAAACTGTCGGAGATCGGGATGGTTTTACCGAAAGAGCAAATTGATGAGATCCTCGAACGCGTGAAGGAATTGAGTGCGAGCGGTAAGCGGGTCACTGATGACGACCTGTTCACCATTGCGGAAGTGGTAACGGGCGAAGTGGCACGGCACGAGCGTGTGGTAACCCTGAAGGAGCTATCGGTAATGACCGGGAACAACTTGATACCGACGGCGTCGCTGAGGGCGATCGTGCGCGGAAAGGAATGCACCAGTGCGCAGATGGGCGTAGGGCCTGTGGACGCGGCGTTAAAGGCGGTTCAGGAGATAATCGGCGATGAGATTGGCGGCGACATCGAGCTCAGGGATTTTAGGATCGAGGCGATTACCGGCGGCTCGAATGCACTTGCAGAGGTGATCGTGGGCGTGAGCCAGGGTGGGCGGACGGTAACGGCACGCGGTGCTCGGGACGACATCGTCATGGCGTCCGTAGAGGCTTATATCAGTGCGTTGAACCGGTTGTTGCAGAAGTAGCGGTAGGTATGGGATAGAAGAGGCGAAACACTCAAGTCCGCGACCAGTCACACTCGGACTAAAGTCCGAGCCATCCCTGTTGTTTTTGCTTTCCCCATCTTACCATTTTTATATACTTTTCACTCTAATCTAATCGCAGGAATCCAATCTGTGTATGTTTTTCCATTTGCATCCACGAACGAAGTGCACGTGATCCACCCTTTTGCAGTCAGTAATTCGGGTTGATGATGAATCTGCGGATAGGACCCTGTGCGGATGGTGTAATTGTACGTCTCACCTGCTATAAGCGTGAAATTGGTATCGAACGAACAATTGTGCCAATCTCCTACGTAACCATTCCAATGCGCTTCTGCTCCGCTCCACGAGGTGTTCCATATTTTGGCGTATTCGAGATGCCCGCCGGTGCCTGTAGATGGATAGAGGTAGATCCTACTCACGTTAACTGTATGCGTCATTGTTATCGTCCCAGTGTGGGTACCGGATATACTTGGGTAGGTACCTGGCTCTGTATCAAAATAGGAGATGTTGGAGAAGACCTTTATCGTTTGGGACGTTCGATTCATCGCACCTTCGTCATCCGTTAGGGTTAAGTTGACGGTATACATTCCCACTGAGGAATAACTATGTGTTACCACTTCTCCCGTTCCGTTTGTTCCGTCCCCGAACTCGAACTCATACGTGATGATAACTCCGTTGGGATCGTAACTTTCGGAAGCGTTGAACGTTACGGTTTCATTCACCACGGGATTCGGCGGCGAGCAGGAAAACGTCGCTATCGGCGGTTTGAGACAGACTTGGAGCGCTCTTGATGTCGTATTCGTTGCTCCTTCGTCATCGGTCACGGTCAAGTTAACGGTATAATTTCCTATGGAACTATAGGAATGCGTAACGCTTAAATCAGTTGTGTTGGTAACATCCTCATCGCCAAAGCTCCAGTTGTAGCTAACGAGGGTTCCATCCGAATCGTACGAAGCCGAAGCATTAAAGGTGACGGTTTCGTTTATCGCAGGATTCACCGGCAAATAACTAAATAATGCGACGGGTGGCTGATTTGCTGCTTCTATCATCAGAATTTCAGTAGCAGCAGAAGACCACGTTCCGTCATCATCCTGTACTTTGAAATAAATGGTGTGCGTTCCGACCGAAAGATCAGAAGCCGGTTTGGTGAAAGAGGAGGAAGTATTCAACACCCCATCATTGCTTGAAGACCAGTTATAAGCGACGACAGAACCGTCAAAATCAGTTCCATGACCGATAAATGATACGGTATCCTTACCCTGTTTTGCGGGGTTTGGCGTTATAGAGTCGATGATAGCTATCGGTGGTTGATTTTCAGCTTTAAGCCAACCATTTGGTTTTTCAAAGGGATAGTGATCTATCACCCCGCCTTCACTATAATAGTGTTCTGATTCCGGTGTTGGCGCTGCTGTTGGCGCTGCTGTTGGTGGTACTGTTGGTGCTGCTGTTGGTGGTGTCGGTGTCGGCCACGCGTCTTCAATATAATACGGTTCCGAGCCATTGCTTGGATTGCCCGTGCAGTTATGGTCGCTCCAGTAGTTCCCGCCTTCTATTGAGCCGTTGTCCCATTTATTACTGCCATCATCTATTGCTTGCCCTGTGTTATTTATCAAGTTGTTATGATAGACGAGATTATCATGCGATTCTTTAATTTCTATGCCTCTATAATTGTTTGAAATGTTATTGTCACATATCCGGTTATAATTCGCTTGATTTAATCTGATTGCACCATAGGTTTTATTGAGCGTGTTAGCAATCACGTAGTTGTGATTTGATGATCTGATATAGATACCGCCAAGACTCGCTATAGGAATCCCACCGACTTCATAGGTTGATACAATCGTATTGTTGATGATGGTATTGTAGTAGCAAGAACCCGTGATCTCAATGCCACCACCACCATCCTTGATTGTATTATTAGCGATGATATTGTTTTTTGAACCAGATAAAGCGATATTTGAGCGTCCTCCATTATAGGAGATATTATTATCAGAGATCGTATTGTTATCATTAGAGATGCTAACCCCAGGTTCATTATTAAAAATCACGTTATGAGAGATGATATTATCAGATGACCTAGCAGAAATCCCAGCGCCGTTGTTATCTGAGATTATATTTTGTGTGATGATGTTATGTCCTGCACGAAGTTCATAGCCGTTACAACCACACCAATAATCCGGTGAAGATACTCCATTGTAACTGTTTTTGAGGACATTATTGGATATATTAATACATTTAGAGCATTCAGTAGCTATAGCTGCATCAGATACACCGCTATTCTCTATCGTAAATCCGTTTATTGTGCAATTTATAGCGCAACTATCTCCTCCAAGTCCTCCAACTGTTACCACATCACCTGCATAACCATATCCATCAATGATTGTGGTGTTTCTGTCCTCTCCGAGAAGTGTTAGATTATTTTTGTCTAATGATAGATGCTCGATATATGTCCCACTATAAACAAAAATCGTATCGCTTTCGTTTGCTGCATTTATCGCATCTTGAATCTTCGTAAAGTCTGCGCCGCCACTGTCATCCACGTACCAAGTCTTTGCCGATGCCGTCCCGACAAACATACAAATCAACAAAAAACCGATACCAAGCAATAATAGTCCATGTTTTGTGTTCATATTCCAATCACTACCTTATTTCTTAGCTATATTCAGTGGTTCATCTATTTTAGTTATACATTCCAACATTTTTATCTTTAAATACTCTCCGTACAGCAGTACCGTCAATTCATTATTCAGATTCATTAGATTTCCCAATTTGTTTTCGATTTCATCTTGGGATAAATCTTCCGTAAAAAAGAAAATATCCAGTCCATTGGCATTAACAACATAGACCTCTTGACTAAGAATTTCAGAAGGAGTCATTTCAGATTTTAGAAATTTATCCTTTTTATCGGAATGAGCGTCACAATTGCGTAGAAGATAATTAAGCTCCAATACATGGATTTTTTGGTAATGTCCTAAATTTCGTGGCTTACCTTGAACATCAACAATTCCTTCCATGTCCAAATGTGATCTGTGATGCCTTCAGCCATGCACGGTGTTCTTTCTATGTTCTTCTCACCCTTCTTCGTTTTTATCGTCAACGCAGAATTAACCCTGATCAGGTTGTTGTAGCACTGATACACGTCTAAATGGTTGTCCAACA